>C687J35504_10000428_pt1 | contig 30655 bp, 29 predicted proteins | sample RifCSPhighO2_02_FD_35504 | JGI IMG/M metagenome (IMG submission 35504) | reverse complement strand
CTCAAAATTGTAAAGTTCTTTTAGTGCTTCTTTACCTCTCTTCATGACGATAAAGTGCTATTTTAAGCTATAAATCTTGTCCCAGTAGTGCAGAAGTTCCTTCTTTATTATCTTCTTTTTAGTAATAATTTTACTTATTTTTAAAATTTTTTATATTAATAATTTGTGAAGGTTTCATAAATCCCTTGGATTTAGTCTTTTCTATAACTGCACGATATTTCAAAGGCCACCAACTCAAGAGGTCATATCTTATAGAATATCCCTTAAACTGAGATATTACAAATTCCCAATAAACAATAAAATAAATTATGATAACTACAATCAACAAGAAAAATGAAATAAGAAAAACATACGAAAAAAAATGTACAAAAAATGAGAGAATAAATGAAGCAATGGGGAGTCCAACAAAAACTATTGACAAGATAGACTGATTTACTGAATATTCGGATTTATTTTTACTCTTTGAGATCACTTTAAGCCCTAGTAATTCAGACACTTTCATTTTCTAAAAGTCACCTTTGCCTTGCTCAAAGGTTTTACTACCTCGCTTTCAATTTGAGAAGGTTTTATTACTATCATGTCAGAAAAATATCGGTAAGAAGCGATTATCTGAAGAGCTATGATAAAGAGTAATAATGCTATAAATGGTAAAACGAAGATAAGCGATATAAAAAATTGCCACTCAAAGGATAACTCGCCAAGGCGACTGGATAATATTGAATTAGAAGGCAGACCACCTATAAAGAAAGAAGCAACGAGAATTAAGAAAAACAAAACTTTTTCTTTATTAAAAATCTCAAAGATGTAAGAAGCATGACTACTGCTGCTTTGCTCTTTTCTTGCCCAACATAACTTTTCAAATAAATGGAGCATCTTTTAATAATAATTCCAACATATATAAATCTGCTGAGATTTCAGAAAAATGAATCTCTAAATCAACCCGGCGGATAGTAGGTCGACAGTAAACTGTCAGATATCATAAACACTCTGGACTTTGTAATGGTTTTTACGGGAGTCATAGCTACAAATAGATAGGCTACACATAAAAATTTTTCTTTGCTGGATCACTTATTCCGGTCAGTTCTTTTCTTCACTTTTCTGCTAAGAATAATTCTTAAGATTATTCCTACTAATATTATCAGCAGAATCAAACCACCAACTACCCAAGTAATACTATACTTATTTAGTGTGGATTCCCCCTTATTCATAATTAAAGTGACAATACCAATCCAGGCAGCAGAGAATATAGCTGCCCAAACGGGAAAGATTTTTCCATAAAATGCGACCCTGAATCACTGCAAAAGGGCGTTGAAATAATTACTTACGCCCGCACCGCAACCCGAACATTTTTGTTCGATTCCCTTATGACATTAACATGTAAAGCTGATACTATTGGACCGCCGAAAATGTAGTGATTAGCGCAAAGCGACCGTCCATGCGAATCGGTCATGCGGTCACGCTGCAGGTCCTCACTCGATATGTATGTAGACTCCCTAATGGCCCCTAGTAGCGATGATGCTTTGTTCGGTGGAATACTACGGCAACCGCGTGGCCGACCATAATTTAAGTAAATTATTGAATTGACGCGCGCGTGTTCCGGGAAGAGCATGAGTCCCACTGTTGATGAACCAGAACAAGCATGCTGCGAGATTTGGCCGTGAATCTCCCGGGCACGAGGACACCTGCTCTTCGCAATACGTACTGAAGCATATGAACGCTGCCTCTAGATTATCTCGTCGGCAATGGAAGAAGATCACAGTCCACGTTCACGCCCCTCCTTACCATTTACTACTTTGGCTCATTTTGCTCGTGGGAATCGCCTGGATCGAGGCTCCGCCTCTGCAAGGTGCATTGCCAGTGGTTTCAAACGTGCTGGCGTCTCAGCGATCTGGAACGAAGCTCGTGGATATTTACTACGATCTCGCAGATGCCGACGGGAACGCCTCGACCATTTACATCTACGTCTCCGCCGATGGGGGAACAACCTGGAACGTGCCTGCCCATACATTTACGGGAGACTGGGCAGGAGTCTTGCCTGGCCAGAATAAGCACTTAGTGTGGGATGCTGGCGAGGACTGGAATGGGCAGTTCACCACACGATGCCGAGTTCGCGTGATAGCATTCGACCTTGATCAGGATTCAATGGTATTGATTCCGTCCGGTTCTTTCGAGATGGGGACCACATTTATTGATAGTGGACCATCATATACAGAGCTACCGGTGCACAGCGTTTACGTAAGCGCATTCTACATCCAGCGAACTGAGGTCAGCAAGCGTTTGTGGGACCTGGTTTACGGCTGGGCTATCCACAATGGCTATTATTTTGAAAACGCGGGCTTGGCCAAAGGCGCGGATCACCCAGTGCACACGATTAACTGGTATGATGCCGTGAAATGGTGTAATGCACGCTCGGAGTTTGAAAACCGCACCCCTGTGTATTACACTGGAGCCGATAAAATTACCGTTTACCGTGCTGGTAGACTCGATCTGGAATCTGATTTCGTAAAATGGACGGGTGACGGCTATCGATTGCCAACGGAAGCGGAGTGGGAGAAAGCTGCACGCGGTGGCCTATTTGCCAAGCGCTTCCCGTGGGGTAACACTATTACCCACAACCAAGCGAATTATTATAGTGGAGGGAACATATTTAACATAAGTGTGACATCTGGCTACCATCCTTCCTATGCAATTAGCCCAGAGCCCTATACTTCGCCAGTAGGCAGTTTTGCTCCAAATGACTATGGGCTATTTGACATAGCGGGCAACCTTTCTGAATGGTGCTGGGACTGGTACAGCGATGTTTGGTACAGGCAAGTGGAAGCTACAGCCACGGACACACGAGGCCCGCCACAACGAGCAGATCCATCAAGAGCCCAGCGGGTATGTCGGGATGGTGATTGGGGGTATTACTCGTTGGGGGTCCGTTGCGCGAGGCGCAGCTGGAATTATGCTGAGCAAGCAACAAATAATAAGGGGTTTCGGTGTATAAGGTCTAAATGAATAGTATACGAGACGCGTGGTCATGGTAAGCCAGCCAGTCGAGAGGCGCATTGGGCTTGTTGGTCGGCCTATCATGCCAGTGCCATACCGAAGCGCCGAATGTGTTGTGTGGTTGTGGTTCTGCACAATGCTCTACTTGCTTTATGTTTCCGTGGCAAACGCGTTGCCGGCTCCGAGCAGAACGGAAGCTAGTAGTGTGTTTGAGGATTCCGAGGATTTCGTGCTGGACACTCGTCCGAACATGACATTTTACCCAAACTTCCCGCTTCCGCCTCAACTCGGAATGGTGGAAAGCGATTCTGCCTCATTTGTGCTGGACACTCGTCCGAACATGACATTTTACCCAAACTTCCCTATCCCGCCTCAATTTGGGTTGGCGGAAGCCTATTCAGCAACCTTCACCCTCGATACACGTCCCAACTTCAATTTCGCGACGTTCAGCGATTCGGGCAATTTTGTGCTGGATACACGTGCTGGTACCAGCGGGTGGTTCCTTACAGGCTTACGGATAGAAGGAAGTGCCGCCATTCCTTCCGGAGGAACTCAACAATATCGTTGCTTGGCACAGTTCTCAAACGGCAGATTCGTGGACGCGAGCTCGGCCGCGACGTGGCGAGTGGTCTCCGACTCGCCACTAGGCACATATTTCGATGGGGAACGTTTGGTTGTAGGGAGCACGCTTACGGATTACCCGATTCAGCTGATCGCAGAATACAAGGATATCAACACTGGGATTACGGCGAGCAGCGGGACGTTTTCCGTGATCGTGAAAGCCGGGTTCCGTGCTTGGATTTCACACGTCATACGGCTGGACCAAACCTATGCTGCGGGCAAAGTCACCCTGTCGGTAGAAACGACTGGAACGACTGGGCCACTGTCCTATCGTTGGAATCTGACCGGTTCTGCTACCCATGGTTCACTGACGGCTAAAGAAACCGAAGCGACCTACGCTCAACGCGGCACCTATCCACTCAGCGTTACAGTATCGGACGGAATCTTCGAGGTGACCCCCTACGCGTTCATTACAATTGACGCATCTCCTGTGGCGAACCAACCGCGCGGACGACCTGCGCCAGATCCTGAATCAGGCTCGGTCCGCAACTCTTTTGATCCGTCTCTTTTGCTTGAGTTCGATGCTGAATGGGAAAGAAGAAAGACAAACGGCCTGATTATCATCACGCATGGACTTGATTCTTCAGCGACAAATGAGTGGCTTCGAGAAATGGCATTAGCAATCCAAGAGCGGTATTCAACAAATGCTTTGGCTTGCCCGAATATCGTGCTCTACGACTGGGAAAGAGATGCGGATCCATACAGGATTTCCGAAAAGTATCGCATCCGATTGCCGCGATCTTGGCGCTACGCCGGGGGAATCAACTGGAGCAATGTTGCGGAGGCTCCCCTCACAATGCTAGATTTTGTAGCTGATTGCTATGGGGTTAGAATCACAGGACCTATTCACGGCATATTCCTGGCGACCTGGATTCTGAAGAACATTGACGAGGGTCATATCGTCCGAACCGCACCAATTCATCTCATTGGCCACAGCGCAGGCGGCTTTTTAGGCGGAGAATGTGGGCTGGTGCTCGGCGACGTTGTTCCTGTGCAGCAGGTTACGATGCTAGATACGCCATTCGCCTATCGTGGGCACGTAAAGGGATACCAGAGGTTCGGGAAGGTCGAGCGATACATTAGTAGCGTCTTTGGTGGGCTCACATTCAACTTCAGGACACCAGGAGACGGTAGGATTGACGATATTTCAGTGGATTGCACCTTAGCGGAGCTTGGCTGCAAATCGTTTGGGGGAAACAGAACCGCCCTGTGGTGTGGTTTGGCCTGTAATTGGGGGATTTCGGTGCCCACGAGCAGTCAATACCATCGATCCGTGACTTACGATCGTCAAGAGAGCGTTAAATGGCGGGATCACCAAAGGGCGCATGAATGGTATGCGGAAACTGTGACAAATGGAACAAACAATGGTTTTTTCTTTTCTCCTTGGTTGAAGCATTCATTCCCGTCTGCAACTTCGATTGCCCGATCATCAACGGCAGAGTGGGAAGAACCGGAAATGCCCGAACAAGCCGTTTGGGGCTTTAACACCTTCGGCGTAGTCAGCGTGGAGGATGGAGAATATCACCTCATCGAAACAACTGATGCGGGAATATTTGTAGAGATGGAACTGCCTGTTGGAACGGAGGCAATAAAATTCGACTATCAATTTGAAGCAGCCGGCGACGGCGATTTTCTGAGCGTACACTGGGGTACTAATGATGTGCTTTACATCGGGCCAGACACTGATGCGACACGGCGGGCGCCTATCCAGGCCGAGGTGCCCGCAAAGGACCTTGCTGGACAGGCAGACCGGTTGATGTTCAGGCTCACCAGCCGTGGCGAAACGAATGCTGCAGTCGTTTTGCACAACATCCATGTTCTGCTCAATCCTGATGCGGACGGGGATGGCATCATCAATTCCGTTGAGGTAACACTTGGAACAGATCCTCTAAGCGCAGATTCTGATGGCGACGGCCTAGATGACGGCATTGAGATTCAGGAACTCGGCACAAATCCGGTTCTGGCAGATTCCGATGGCGATGGCTTTCTTGATTCTGAGGAGTTATATGCTGGCACGGATGCGCTTGATGGATCTTTGTCGCTAGCGATAACCGCCGTAGAAATGAATTCTGATGAGTGGATTACATTGGAGTGGAAAGGCGCCCCCGGCCGCAGTTATCGCGTAAATCAATCAACAACATTTCCAACGGAGCTTTACTTTACCTTAACGAACGGACTGCCTGCAGAATTGCCTGTAACGCGGTTCAGAGCACCGCCGCCAATCACTGATTCGCAGTTCTACTGGATTGAAGTCGAGTAATCGACAATCGAAGCAGGGTGACACCCGCTCGGCACAAGACGCGCCGGGCGTAATCTTTAAATACCTCTTTCATGTATTTGTTCCATGTCATGGAGGAAATGGCCGTATTGGTTAAGAGGGATTGTCGTCTTTTGGTGCTGCTTTACAGTCTTCGTGATGATAACATTCGCCCTAGGTGCCATAGTTCAGGTGACGTTGACCATAGACAAATTCAATGGCGGCTCAGAATCACCAACATGGGAGTCTGACAACATCGCGTCGCAACGCCTAATGCTTTTAGGATGGACATTATTACGAAGCCCTGGCTCGATGATACCAGTAACATTTCTTCAGGTGATTGTTTCGGTCGCTTTGTGGAGCTCAGTTGGCGCCGGGAGCGGTGCGCTTTGGGGCTGGCTGCGCAGGGGCGGCACGTCGCAGCCTGGATTTTGAGATTGGTCGATTGGTAGAATGTGATGGTACTATGTTTGCTGGAACACTCCGTGGCCTACCATGGCCGACCATAATTTAGGCAAATTATTAGATTGACGCGCACGTCTTCAGGGAAGGGCATGAGTCCCACTGTTGATGAGCCAGAACAAGCATTCTGCGAAATGTGGCCGTGGATCTCCCGGGCGCAAGGACACAGGCTCTCCGCAATACGTACTGCCAATGATTATGAACGCTACCCCCTCTTTATCTCGTCGGAAGTGCAACACAACCAGATGCCAGATTCCAAGCTCTCATTCCAATATACTACTTTGGCTAGATCTTGCTGAATGGAATCGCCTGTAAACACTGAGAGGCGAGTCCGCTTGAGGATTCGACTTCTCCAGTGCGTAGAAAGTCATGCAGAGACTCAAATGCGCAAGCCCTTTATATGAAACTCAAATCCGCATCTTTGGTTATCGTGCTTCCTTCCGCTCCTGCCCTTACGTTGACAGCAGTTCTTGCCGTTGGCATCCTCGCAGGCATCGAGGCTGCGGCGTCCGACCAAAACATGACCATCACTGTCCTGAACGAGCGTGGCAAGGAGGTAGAGGGGCAAGAGGTGTACGAGCGCAATGAACCTGCCGCTTCTTTCCTTAAAGTCTTTCCAACATTTGTCAATAATGTATCCTATCCACACTCTTACGTAAGGAAGCCTGCCGAGGTTCGTGTTGATATCTTTAAGGGTGACCGATTTGTTGCGACTAAGGCATACAATGGTACGATTAGTGTTCCCGTTGAGACTCCAGGGCTTTACAAGATTCTCTGCTCGACGACGGTTCAGTCAGACCTAGACGTCGAGATTGAACCTGTAGAGAGCGGTATAATTTTCGACGGTAGTGGTAACCTCGTCGTCTACCCTCGCACACCATCGGACGGGATAGATGAAAAGGGTCGATTTGAAATTTATAAGAGCGAATTCCGAAACTATGGAGGCAAATATTCATTCTGGCACCACAAACGGTACACCTATCAAGTCATTTCCAGCGCGGTCACGCACGTCCCAGCCGGAGGCAGCGACAGTGTATTGGTTTTCCTACCGATGGACTCTACTTCACTCGGAGCCCTTGGGGGTGGCACTGACACTGCACCGTGGCGGCCAGTTATTGGGGAACTTAGCAATATAGCTGTGTCAGCGGCCCTAGAAGAGGGTGTCAAGGCAATTTTCAAAGAGACTTTTAAAGAGCGCATCAAAGACGGCTTCGGCACAAGTCTCTTGGCTGCTAACGTCGCCAACGTGATCTACTGTGGCATCTCTGGCGAAGATGACCTCGACGCAGAGTCAATTCTGACGACTACGTTGAGTAGCTCTCTTAGCTACGGTATAGTGTTGATGGTTGGCGTTTCCCCTCTCAGTGGTCTGGCGATTGTTATTGGGATTGCTACCCGGGAGGCAGTCAACTACGTGGCTTCAAGGATTAGATGGGAACTCCTGAAGGATCGGATTCTGGACAGTGCCATTGACGATTGGCTCTGTGTTGCTTCGGATTCATGGGCCAACAACCAATTCCTCTTTGTGAACTTGGGCGCTGATGTTCACAACCTACGGCTCGGGACAGCATCTCTCCTAGGCATTCAGGAGCAATGGGAATGCGGAATGGCAGGAACGCTGACGGCAGGCGAATTCTTTCTGTTCACGAATGTCTCCGACAAGTGGTTTCGAGGAACCCTGCTTTCTGCACCATTAATAATCGGTGATTTGTCTCCTATTGGTCTTAACAGGACCGTTGCGTTTCAGGTCGGGTACAATGCGCTGGCTCAATACACTGATTGTCCCATCTATATTGCTTCCGAGCTGGCTTCCGCAGTGCCACCGCGGATCGTCCGGCAACCTGTAAGCTATGCGGCACTCATTGGGGAGAGCGCGACATTTTCGGTAGAATCCGAGAGCGCGTTACCGATGAAATATCAGTGGTTGCATAACGACGCACCAATCCCGTACGGAGGTATTCGATTCTTGACCTTGACCAATCTGCAGCCGGCGGATTTAGGTACTTATGCGGTATTAATATCAAATCCTTTCGGTGTGGTAATCAGCGATGGTGCCGTATTGTCAGAACGCATAGCACCGCCAAGACCGCCGACAAATTTGCGGTTAGAATAAAACAGCGATACTTTCAGACAGACTCCCTGCGGCAGATAATTTGGGATACGAACTGGCACCTCATCATAGACTGGAGAACACCCGCCTCATGCGCTTGATGGAAGTCTTGCTCCAGAAGGCCAACGGAGAGCTGCGCACTTGGACGGCGGCCAAACTCCACCGCGCCTTCCTCGATCAGTTCTCGATCAAACCTTCCGATTACACTCTCCATCAGCTGCGCTACGATCTGAGAAAACTTCGCGTGCACGGTCTCATCGAGCGCATTCCCCATATCTATTTCTACCGGTTCAGTTCTGCCGGACTCCAGCAAGCTCTCCTTCTCGTCCAATTCCACCGCCGCATTTACGGTCCGCTCGCTTCTGGCCTGCTCTACCACCGTCCCAATCCACAGCACTCGCCCGACTCTCAATTCGAACGCGCCTATTTCAAAGTCGACCAAGCCATTGAAGAACTTATCGATCTAATGGCCGCATGATACTCCGGTTCGCGCCGGCCAATTCACATCTTTGCTCAGCGGACCCAAACAGCCAAGAACAGACCCGCTCATCCATCCAACGCACATCTTAGCTTATCGAGCTTCTTTTCTTTGACTTCTACGAGACCATCAATACTCCCACCCGCTCGCGCTCGGGTTAGTAGCATGTAAACTCAGACTCTAAGAGATGTTTTACTCAGATTTGCGCAAGAATGCTAATTCACACTCTGCAGAAACAGTGTGGTCACTTGTTCTTTTCTGCCGCAATTAATCTGAACAGCTGTGCGCAATTCTTCTTAGCGCGTCCCGTACCCTGATTCGCCTTACACACTACCGTTGATACCCTGAACACCAGTATCCCCCATTACATTGAGGCAGTAGACTACAGATGTATCATCCGAATACAGCAGACTCATTGCGTCTATTGAGTCTCTCCGCCATGCCCTACTCACAAATGAGTTATCAATCGGTACTGGTTCAGCGTAGCCATTTGTAAGCGTCGTATTGAATCCCAACTGTTGTCTTCTGCCTTCCACATATGAAAAGATGCTTTGATTCTCAGACTCTGTAAGAATAGGGGTATCCTCCCGGACAGATGCGTAAAAGAACACTGGTAGAAAGAAAGGATCATTGCGACTGACGAAAATGCATTGCGCCCCGAATTGACGTGTCAGGGCGATGGTCTGCGACATGTTTTCTGAAGATAGGGCCAGCGCTACGGCTTTTAGTATAGTGTGATTCGCCAAAGGACCGTTGTCATCCTCCCACTGAGCAATATCGTAAGCCTTTTTTCCAGTAGTTGCAAAGATGGGTGCTGATGGATTTAGGAGGATCGCATTGCGATGTGCTGACATCTGGATCGCATGACCATAATTCCACGAGGCTAGGATTGTGACATTCGGTTCCGTATGTGTTCTCAGCCATGTCAAACTAGAGTTATACAAGTCTGCTATTTCAGGACTGTGTGTTTTGTATTCTCTGTCATTAAAGCTGTACGTAGCTACTCCACTTGAGCCGGTACTGGAATCACGGCTGGCAATCAATACGCTGATCAACAACAGGCCCAGGATTACTAAGGCAAAAGTGATGGTGGCTATTATGCGCATAGTCACATCATGGAGATGAAGTATATAAAAGTTATGGGCAAGGCGTGCGCAGTAAGGTTTCCAGTAATCGGAATCTGGAAGACAGTGGTCATGACAAGCGGGAAATGCTGCGGAGGTTATCGAAATATCCCACGAGTGTCTATACAGGATGACACAGCAACTTCCGGTCAGTTGGGCACAGAGACAGTTTAGAAGAGGTATCGCTCTGAGGAAACATGCCCCGTGGTGTACAGCTGCGAACTGCTCCGTGGAGTTAGGAGCGGGGTTAATTGTGGAGGAACGGGGCGGATGAGCGTGGTGGGCCGTGGAGTGAGAGGCGCAGTCGTGTGGGGTGGCAACCCCGAGGAGAAGCGTTGAACATCTCTCATGATTTGGAGCGGGATACGGTGACGCACAAGTGGGTGGACCCGGCGGCGGGATCGACCGTTGGGCGCTAGAAACCGTGTTCGACGCGGAACCGAGCCAGGATTTGCAAGGCCCGTTGACGGGCGGCTTCATCGTCCTGGGGATTGGGCGGTGGCGGGAGGGATTTGGCTAGGGGTGGGGGCGGTTTGGGCGCGTAGAGTTGAACGCGGCTGATGTTGAGATCCTCTTCGAAGCAGTCGAGTTGCAGGAGATTAGAGAGCTTGAGCGCTCCGACATTTCTGCGTCCCTGACGGATTTCCCGCTGCACATAGTGAACGACTTTTTGGAGCTCGGCTTCACTGAAGCCCGCCTGGAAGAGCTCAAACCAGAGCCGCTCCCGATCGAATCGCAGGCTCACGCGCTGGCCGGTCAGACGGCAATACAACGCGTGAGCCTGCATCGTGGCAAAAGGCGCGACGAGACGGATATCTTCACAGGACTTTCGACGAGGTCTCACGTCACTCTTGCGAACTCTTGCGAAGGTGTGAACGGTTACTTCTTGACCGCGTTGAGCCTTAGGTTCAAGATCACTGGTGAAGCGGATTTGTGAATGCGCAACCATCTGCGGCAAAGCACGTGTTGCGGTGTTCGTGTTGCGTTGTTTTTTGTACATTGAACCTCACTTTACTTCAATGAATAGAGAATACTTCCTTCGCTGGCGCGGCCGGAACTGGCCCAGACCTGCTGCAATTGCAGCCATAGCAGTGACTGTTGCTGGTGTGGTTTCGTTCGGCGCTTTGACTGTTCAGCGCTGCGGGGCCACGGAAGCCGAATCACTACATAGCACAGCTAATTACTCCGATCAGTGGAGATTACGCAATCCGTCAGCGACGGTGGAAAACATCCTGGGCTTAACGTGTGGAATGGACCTGCTCGTGGCGGTGGGAGATGGGGGACTGATTATGACCTCCACCGACGGACAAGATTGGATTCGGAGGGAATCCGGGACGAGTCACAAGTTGGCTGATGTCACGTTTGGCAACGACATGTTTGTCGCGGTTGGAGGGGAAGGTACGGTGCTAACCTCGAGTGACGGCGAGCGGTGGATTCAGCGAGAATCGGGAGTAGACTACTATATTCAGAGCGTTGCCACTGATGGCAAATCCATTTATGTGGGAGCTGCCTGGGATGCCCTGCTGATATCGTCAGATGGAGTTACGTGGAAAGCTCAAAAACTGGAGAATGACATTAAGGTACGGAGGGTGTGCTATGTCAACAATCTGTTTATAGCCATGGGTCGACAAATCCTTACCTCTGTCAATGGTTTTGATTGGGTTTTGCGCGATATAGGCTCTTGGACGGACGAATTAGTCGCAGCTACCTATGGAAATGGCCGAATCTTAGCCATTGGCTTCCAAACGGTCGGGGAATCAACCGATGGCACAGTCTGGAACTGGATAGATGCAGAGTGGACAAATGTTGGCACGGATGAATGGGGTGTGGACTTTTCTGGCAGTATCTCCTTTGGCAGTGTATTTGTTGCCGTAGGAAGCGGGGGTATTGCAACATCTGCTAACGGAAGATCTTGGCAATATCAGTTTGTCGAGACGGGTACGTCTCTGAACGATGTTGCCTACACAGGAGAGCAGTTTGTTGCAGTCGGAGATAATGGAGCTATACTAATGTCTGATGACGGACGTAAATGGACTAACTTGCGGTCACAAATTAGGGAGCAGCTGTATCGGGTTGTTGCGACAGACGATGTGGCGCTAGCTGTTGGAAGCGATGGAGTAATAGTAACCTCAGAGGATGGTATTAGGTGGACGAAGCGCCATCAGGCAACTGGATTGGAGCTTAGGGGAGTCGCTTATGGAAACGATATGTACGTGGCTGTCGGATGGTGGGATTACAGACCCAACTTTTCGCAGGTAATACTAAACTCACGGGACGGAAAAGTGTGGACGTTCAATAACGACCTTCCTTTCCGTTGGTCGTCCGCTTTGACAGATATAGTCTTTGCAGAGGGCCGATTCATTGTATCCGCTTTCGAGCTATCGAACAATTGGCAGAGCGCTCCTGGGATTATCTATTCTTCAAGTGACGGTTTAAAGTGGGAAAGGCACTATTTGGGCGAATCAGCTACACCGTATCCCTGGGTAAAGAGCTCGCTACGCGATGTCGCATATGCGAACGGCCTGTTTGTTGCGGTCGGGGCGATGGGCAGATCAGAAGTATCGAGAAACGGATTTGAATGGAAGTGCTATTGGCAGCGCGGGGACTATTGGGCCCGCGCTTTATGGGAGGATGTCGAGAAGATTGCAAGCAGCGATGCGGGCTTCGTTCTGCTGAATGGGGGAACTGGAACTGACGGGTTTACATCGGTTGATGGAGAGCAATGGACACGGATGGAAATTAGCGAATCCTCGATAATTCTTGATTTTGCATATGGACCGGATCACTACGTGGCTGTTGGCGAACATGGCGCTATTTTTGTGAAGAGGAGAGGCGGGGCGATTTGGAGGGATGAGTCTATTGATACCTGGGCGTCTCTACACTCAGTTGCCTTCCATAAAGGGTCTTTCGTCATTGTGGGTAGCGGCGGAATCATTCTCGGATCAACAGTCGAGGATCCGAAGCTTATCGGTTTGCGGATTATTGGTGATTCTGCTGTTGGTTCAGGGAGCGTTATCGGCTTTCAATGCTTAGCGGAGTTCTCGACCGGAGAGCTTGTGGACGTGAGTTCTGCCGCAACTTGGTCTATTGGCTCCTCGTCTCCTCCGGGAACATACTTCCAAGGTGAGCGGTTGGTAGCAGGAAGCACCCTTAATGACTTTTCGGTTCAAATTGTCGCCCGATACTCTGACGGAGTTGTTACCGCGAAGAGCATGCCCTTTAACGTGACGATCAAGGCGGGGCTTCGGGCCTGGATCTCGCGTTCAATTCGTCTTGATCAAACCGATGCTGCGGGCAAGGTTAGCTTATCGGCGGAGAGCAGCGGAACAACAGGACCGGTTTCCTATCGCTGGAATCTTACCGGCTCTGCTTCTCATGGGTCGCTAACGAGTAGGGAAACCGAAGCAACCTATAGTCTGAGAGGCACGTATCCGGTCAGCGTCACGGTCTCAGATGGGAATATGGAGGTTACACCATATACGCTCGTCACAATTGACGCAGCGCCTCTGGCAAATCAGCCTAAGGCAGAGACGGCACCAGACCCTAAATCAGGGTCAATTCGAAATGCTTTTAAGCCCGCGTTCGAGATTCAGTTCGATTCTGACTGGGAGAACAGGAAAACCAATGGGCTCATAGTGATCGCCCACGGATTACACTCCTCCGCCCGCAGCACTTGGCTTACAAATATGACGTCAGCCCTGAACACATACTTTCTGACGAACCCTGCACCAAACATTGTGCTTTACGATTGGAAAGAGGATGCTGATCCTTTTAATCTGCGGACCAAGTCTCGAATCGCATTGCCAAGAAAGTGGTGGAGGAATGTCGGAGCTATAAACTGGAATGACCTATTAAACGATTCTCTTCCTGTTCCAGACTTTATCGCTGACTGCTACGGCGTGAGATTAGTCGGACCTGTGCATGGTATTTATCTCGCAACCTGGATTTTGACGAATATCGACGCAGGACGTATCGTTCGCACAGCCCCTGTCCATCTCATCGGTCACAGTGCTGGTGGTTTCTTGGCCGGAGAGTGCGGCTTGACCCTCGGCCGTATTATTCCAGCCCAACAAGTGACGATGCTGGATACCCCATTTCCTTACCGTCAGCACGTTGAGAAATATCAAGCCTTTGGAAAGGTTGAGCGATACATTAGCAGCGTATTTGGAGTTCTGACCCTCGACTTCCGAACACCAAGTGAGGGAAAACTCGATGATGTCACAGTAGACTGCGCATTATCAATGCTCTCATGGCAGGGGGTATTTGGAGACGACAATATTGGCTGGGCATTGGGCACATTGGGCTCGACATTCTGCTCAAAGGGTGGTTTGGTTCCTGCAAATGGGCAATATCGTCGAGCCTTCATCAATGATCAGTCTCCAACGCTTTGGCAAGGATTGAGTGCTCACCAGATGGCGCACCAGTGGTACATAAACACGATTACGAATGTCGCGGCAGAGGATGGGTTTTTCTTTTCTCCATGGTCGGGGAGATCGTTTTCAGAACTGGGCCGTTGGGCTCTTGCGCGAAATGAACGTCTTCAGGAAGGGACGGCGCTACAAGAGGAGTCTCTGAACGTTTTTGAGAGCTTCGGGGTGGTCAATAGCGGGGCTGGTGTCTACCAACTGCGTGAGAGTAGCGACGCGGGAATATTTGCGACACTGCAACTACCCGATGGAGCCGAGAGTTTAAGGTTCCAGTACCGGTTTGACGCAGCTGGGGATGGAGATTTCGTGAGCGTACATTGGGGAACGAATTCCGTATTGTACATCGCTCCCGATACGGAATTGACACGGAATTCGGTTATTCAAGCAGATATTCCAATTAGAGAGTATGCTGGAGAAACAGGCCGGTTGATTTTGAGGCTTGTGAGCCGAGGGGACACCAACGCTGTTGCGACGTTAGAGAATATTCGCCTTGGAATTAATTCTGATGCCGATAACGATGGGCTGACAAATGAGGAAGAACGGGCGCTTGGGACCGACCCTTTGCTAGCTGATAGCGATCGGGACGGGTTGGAGGATGCGATTGAAGTAAAAGAGACTGGCACAAATCCCCTTACCGCCGATAGCGATGAGGATGGCCTCACTGATCTTCAGGAATTTGTGGCTGGAACGAATCCCCTCGACGGCAGAGCCGTACTCCGAGTAACCGCAATTAGCATTAACTCTGATAAGTCGATAACCTTGCAGTGGGAAGGTGCGACAAACAGAGTCTATCGCGTGAACCGTTCTTTCGTACTGCCACCGAGCCTGTATATCACGTTGACGAATGGATTGCCAGCTGAGTTGCCAGTGACCCGATTTACGGCGCCTGCGTCATTGGAAGTGACACAATTTTACTGGGTCGAGGTGGAGTAGTCCCTTCCAAATGTGGCAGGAAGAGCGAGTGGTGATAGTAAATTTTAAATAGCGATATCTCTTGTATTTTGAATGGGATGGAAAGACTGGACGCACTGGCGCAAAGGACTGCTTATTTTTTGGTGTTTGTGGGCCATTGTGTCAGTAGGGTTTTACGTTCGAGGGTCGCTTTACGCGATCCAGTTGCAACTGGACAACTTTGACTCGGGATACACTGGTGATCCTAAATGGGAAGCCGAGTACGCGGAAGCACAGGATATCACGAAAATGGGGTGGACCCTACTAAAGGCACCCCTTGCTTACCCTGCAGTGCAAGTTCCTGTCGTGGTCGCTTTTTGGAGTCTAATAGGTGCCGGTGTTGGCCTCGCATGGGGACGGGTTTCGGAACGGACGCGTGCATGAAAATGGAACCGGATATAGAAAAGGGCAGTGTAGGCGCAAAACCAGCAGATTAAATACGGTGGCGAGCACGAAGTAATTCCAGGATCGCATAGAGAACCTCAATCGGCAGCTTATCCAAGTCTGCAGCTATCTGTCTGTTTTTGTCGTGGTCATTAGGTGGCTTCTCTCGGGACGAATATCTGGTGGTCATTGGATGGCGGGGGAAGGGTGTATTCTGCTTTGAATGGGTAATATTCTGTAGGTCGTTTTCCCACACATGTATACTACATGTATTTAGTCATACTTTTACGAGGTCTCCGGCGCACTAGGACTGTCTGTGCGGGCGAGGAGAGGCGAAAGCCGGCTCTGAGCGATTGTGACGTACGCAGGATTGAGTTCAATGCCTAGGAAGGCACGGCCTAGCTTGAGTGCAGTGAGTCCGGTTGTGCCTGCGCCGAAGAATGGGTCCAGAACAATACCAGGCGCATAATCCAACCCGCAGGCGCAGGAAGGGCAGTATTCACTGGCGCCATAGTTCTTTTGTCCGGGACCGCCCATCGGCGGGTTTCCAATTTGCCTTGCATACTTCTGTCGTTTTGCGGAATGGGCGGCCACTTCCGCCCGCGGGCTTTGGGTCGCGAGGGATTTCCTGTTCAGCTCGGTCATGCGCCGAAATGGTTTGCCGCAATGGCCACAGACGAATAAAGGGCAAGAGGAGCGAATTGGGACATCACAAAGCGCTTCAGGAAAGGTGGCGAAGTGAGGCTCTAGAAAAGGCTGGGTTGGAATGCTCCAAACACAGCGCTTGTTCCGGCCAGCAGGGCAGAGCCCGTTCTTTGCAATATTTCTGAGGATCGAGACAGGGCATACACCGGTTTCGGGGTCGCACTTGTGCCTCGTCGGATCGAATTGTTCGTTGTTGAGCATAAATCTGCGGACACGCTTAATCGTGGAGCTGTGGTGGGGCTCAAACTGAGGTTCAAAATAGTATTCTCGGGTCTTGCTGAAAAAGAGGAGGTACTCAAAATCGACAGTAAAGCGGTCGGACACGCTGGAGGGCAGGCAATTGGGTTTCTGCCAGATGATCACGTTGCGGAGGATCCAGTTTCGATTCATCATCTCAATCGCGAAGCGGAATGGAATCAAGCAGAGGGATTTTCTTGAAACAGACTGAGCGAAACTTGATGGCGGGCGCTGATTTGTTCCTGTCCGTTTGGCCTTGTTCCGGCTGTGGGAAGCCGCGCCCCAACTGCCGGCGTACGTGTCGCCCAAGTTCACCCAGCATGTTCCGCTTGATTTGAGCACGCGCCTGATCTCATCGAAAACAGCGCAAAGGTGTTGGATGTACAGCTCAAATGTCGGCTCAAGGCCCAGCTGGCCCTTCCAAGCGCTGCAAGTCGAGCACACGGCGCTTTGATGCGATCCCTGACGCTTTCGGGCCGCTCGCTTGCTCCTCTGTTGCACAAGGCTGTTACGTGCGTGTCTGGCTGCCTGCGATTCGAACTTCACCCATCGATGTCTGCATCCGGATATGTTGTTCCAGATTGCCACTGCGCCGGCGCCGTAATCTCTCAGCGTCCAGTATGGCGGCGAAGTCATGACACAATCAATGCAATTGTCCGGCAACGTTTTCAGCACGCTCAGAGCATTGCCAGCGATGATAGTGTTTGGCTTAATCTGCGTTTTCATCTTTCAGAGTTCCTCCTTTTCGCTTCTTGGAGCATACTGTCCACCAGCCAATGATCCATGATCTCCGTTGTTCGGAGATTTGCGAAGGAAAATGCGATAAGGCCGGTGCGATTTGTTCCGCCCGGAGCTGACTCGGTCGTAATAGACCGGGGGCTGGCCCTGCGAGCCTTCAGGAATCGTATTTGCAAGCAGGCGCAGCGCCATGGTGATTGATTGGCTGCTGCGTCGACAGAGCTTCATGAGGCGCGAGAGGGTGAGCGGATAGCGGTAGCAGGGCCTGGTTTGATAGAGGTCGTGGTAATAAAGGCGGATCTTTTCCAGCACCAGCGCCAACAGGCGGGCCTGGCGTTCATCGATTTCCTCGACAATGCCTGATTTAATCCAGACGCGTTTCTCCATGCACATCCTCCTGTCTCCTGAGCATCTCATCGGTGACTTGACCATGGCGAACAGGCACGAGCGGAATGTGAACATGGCAGGGGCCAACCCTCCCTTTGATTTTGACGATGGCCTCGCCTACAGCAAGCCGGTCTAAGAAAACTTCATCATGCGATTTGAGGAAAAGCGACCGCCGGGCAGTTAGGATGTCGTCCTCGTGCTGGAGGCCAAGGTAAATCTGCGTGTTGGAATTGCCGAGGATGTAGATAGGGAGCAGAGATGGATGCTGCGTTATGTTGATCAGTCCTTCGCCAAAGCCTCTGATTTCCCGGAAAACGTTTTCCAGGCTGCTTGATGCCTGCTTTTCCAGGTGGGTTTTTGGAAAGAGGTTATGCACTTCTTCCAACACCGTGACATGCCTGAGGCTCTCAGTCTCACCCTGGCCGAGGCGATAAAGATGAATCCAGCGCAGAAGGATTTCGCTAAAGAACACGCGAAGAGGCTTTGGCACCTCCTGATCAAGCTCAATGATGACTGATTCATCCAGCAGGTCTTCAAGGTGAATAGGATTTCTGGCATTGAACGCGCCCGCAGCCGGGCCAAATGTGAAAGTTTTCAGAATTCTCGAACAGGAATCCTGCCAAAGCATCTTTCGACCGCGGAGCTGCAGCCGCCCAAGGACTTCAGCCGCATCGAAGAAGTTTGGATATTGCTGGTGCTTTCCATCGTAGACGCCAAACTCCTCAAACTTCCGGTCAAGGATGTCGATGAGGATGTCTGCAACTCCAGGGCCTGAGATGTGCGAGCGTTCCAGTGTCTCAGCCAGAACGCTGATCCAGGTTTTAGGATTGACGTTTGGCGGGCCTCGAAGCGGATTCCAGCGAAAAGACGATGAGGTCTTGCGCCCGACTGAATGCACCGAAAGGAGCTGCACATGTTTATTTGGCAGGGTGAACAAGTCGCGGTAGCTTCTTTTCCAATCAATCACCAAGAAGGGAATGGCTTTTGCCAGCAGGCCAAGCAGCAGGACTTGCGTCAGGTTCGTTTTGCCGCCGCCAGTGATCGAGAAAACGCCGATGTGCTTGATAAAATTCTCACGATTCAGACCAAGCGGATATAGTCTTTGCCCGGCATAAAGCACTGTGCCCAGAAGGAATTCCCCGGCAGCTGCATGCGCCGTAGGAGGCGGCAGTCGGATGTCCTCGTCGTCCACTCTCCCGGAAAGGAATTTGGCGCTGAAAAGGTGGATAAAGCTTTCCGCGTCGCGCTTGGAATCCGGAGTCTCAGCCGTGATGTACGCGAGCCAGAGGGCGTCAGCTCTTTTTCCGATTAAAGGCTTCAATTTGCGACAGATTTCCCGAAGTTCAGCGTCCTGCATCATCAAGGAAAATGGCGCGCGCCTGCGCCTGCTGGTGCGCCTCCCACACACCCAAGAAGTCGCGAATCACCATGACAATGTCACGCCAGCATTCTGATGCCTGGGACCGGCGCTCTTTTTCGAGAGCGAAAAGGGACTGATAGAAGACATTTTTGTCACGCTGTTCCCTGCGGCAATAGAGCACTTCGTGGCTAATCTTGGCGAGCATCGCCTCGGCTTTCTCCCGGTCCTGATCAATGGCAATCAGATTTTCCTTCAAAATATCGACACGGACAATGAGCGCAGCTGCCAGCACCTCTAGTTTAGATGCCGCAATGTGCGATTTCTTGTGGATCAGGTCTTCCAAGAACGAATTCTCGAATGGCGATGATTCCGCATCTGAGCCAAGGTCATAATTCGACAGTGCTTGCTCGTCGCTTACGTTGAAACTGTATGAATTCATTTAACTCTCCTGTTTGAGGAGGAAGGCATTGGCTCTTAAAGCATTTCCGCAGAATTCATTCGGAAAGCCTGAAAGCATATCTCTCTATTGTCCGAACCGACTGAGAGCAAATGCTTTACAAAGCCTTCCAAAAACTTGACAGAACCAAAAAAAGCCGGCATTATCCGCAGTAGTCGGTAGTAGTTGATCATAGTATTACGCATGGATTCAAAGCAAAATAGTGGAGAACTGCTCTCGATAAGGGATGCCGCAAAGCTAGCGGGCGTCGATTATGAAACCATTGCTCGCTGGATCCGGCGAGAGAAACTCCCGGCCCGGAAAGTTCAAGTGCATGGCCTCCGTGAGGAATGGCGTATTCGCCACGAAGACCTAAGGCGAATTACCGGAAAAATTTGACTGGTCAGATGAGCGTGCGAAAATATTTAAAGGAGATTGAATTGATTTAATTAAAATAACTTATGGTTACGTTGGATGATCCTCCGAAATTGATGTCAGCGTTCCATCGCTCGAATCGGAGATCCTTCCGCGAAAGAGGGATGCAGCTTTCATATCAACACTTTTCCGAGGAAAGTAATCTCGAGCGCGTTCTGATTCACCTCTTGGAATTGAAACCTGTTGGTATCAATTCTGTTCTGTCTCTGACCGAGGAATTTCGCCGCCTGAAGGAAAACCCGGAGGACCGAGACCTACAAGATACATTTATGGGGGCGCTTTCGGTGGCGATGGATAATGTTATCGAACCGGATATTGCTCCAATACAGAGATTCCCATTTTCCTTTGCGCCCCCTGAATACGCTTTTCTGAGTTCTCGCAAGCTGCGAACTTTCTTCCCGAACATCAATGAAGTCCTGGATTTTGAACATCTTACGGCACAGTTCGTTAAGGCAATCGATCAGATCAGAACGAACAATGGGTGCACGCGTTTGGGCTTCATCGAAAAAGCTTTTGGCCCACTCGGCGCGATTGAACTCCGCGCAGCTTTGTGCAACAAGACCCATTTACCCTCAACAGTATATAGGGCCTATTCTTGGAAGCGCGACCTCCAGCCGATTTCGGCTGGCCGCTTGGAGAGGGGCGATAAAGTCTGCATAGTTTATGATGCTGGTATCACGGGGGGACTCATAAGAGAGTTTGCCGAATACGCAAAAAGCCTCGGAGCTAGTACTACAGGGGCTGTTGTATTCTTCGACTTTGCCGAAGGTGCAGAGGAATCGCTTGCTGAGTTGAGCATTCTGTATCGTCCACTACTGAAGAAGCAGGACGTTCTTGAAGAGATCGCTTGTCGTTATGAGGATTTATACCAGTCTGAGTTTCTGGAATATCCAGATCCGGCTAAATACCCAAGTGCTAACCAAAGCTTTGAACCTTCGACCTTGGAACGGCAGTTCGAGTCCCTGACGAAACAATGGATTCAAGATACATCCTACCACACGTCGCCAACGTTAATTACCCGACATCCTGCATATCAAGGACTCCTAAAACTGGGGAAACCGATTTTGCCTCTCGTTATTAGAAATCTGGAGATTCGTCCAGGCAATTGGTTCCATCTCCTTGCTGATTTAGCCGATGCGAATCCAGTCCCACATGTGCATCGCGGAAATATCTTCATGATGCGCCATTATTGGCTGAACTGGGCGCGAAAGAATGGTTACCTCGATCATGCAACAGGCAGTCAAGGAGATACTCTCTAGGTTCCCACGCCTCCATCAATCTGTGTTCTGCCTAGCCAGTATTGCTACTGAGCGATACAACTGTATAGCTCTTGCAATTGGGGTTGGAAGCTATTCTTGGTGGCCAACCTCCACACGTAAGGGAACGAAGAATGGTGTAGAATACTACTGGCCACCCAGCCTTCCGCTTACCGATGAGCCGACCACGTTTGTGAGGCTTTTCCAGGTATTCGGGTATTCGGAATGCCAAAGCGCCGAATGCGTGCCTGGAATTGAAAAGGTTGCGTTGTTCAAGGTGGATCAGGAAATTAGGCACGCATCTCGACAACTGCCAAGCGGGAAATGGTGGAGCAAACTTGGACCAAAGAAGGACATAATCCATGAGCTTTCGAGTCTTGACGAGGGCATCTACGGATCAGAGTGTATCTATTTGCAACGTCATCAGCTTTCTGTGGGCGAAGTGAATCAACTACTTCGGCAAATCATGACGGACTATGCTTTCCCGGAGGAATTGCCGATTAACAATGATGGGCTGATCATCCTGCAAGGCATCTATCCGATCGATGAACTATAGCCCGTAATCCTGTTACGGAGTTCGAGGTTTTTCTGTTTTTCTTCGCACTTTCAATTCTCCATGCCGGCCAATGCCCATTGTTGCAACAATTTGCTTCCGAATGGATTGTACGAAATTCTTAAATTTATCATCCTCCTCGATAGATACGTGGAGCTTCAAAAAGAGGTGTGCTGGATCAAGGCTGGATGCCAGCGTGCCGCTGTGGTTCAGGCACTTTACAAGCCTCAGATAGCCAGTGACATTCTCCGGAAAGCCTTGCCTTTAGCACCCCGCTTATTGTTGAGAGATGTGTGGTTTGTTCTAAATGAACTTCAAGGCAAAAGCTTGGCCTATCGCCTGACGCCTCGCTTGGTGACTGGAACAGTTTACTTCCTCACAGAGAAAGGACGAGCATCGGTAGCGAAAGGTTTTGGAAAAGAGATGGAGAAACCTGATGGTGAGGTTGACTGGCAGCACTATGCTCTGGTTGCCCGCGCAACAACCCGCCGCGCTCTATTATTGGCGCTGCTAAATGTGGAGAACAAAGGCCTGCATGGAATGAGCGCCAATGATCTGAGGAAAAGCGGTCCTGGAAGTCCGGTCAATACGGACATGGCGTTGAAGGCTCTGCGGGAAATGGCTGAGCTGCGGCTGGTCAGCTTTACGCCAGATTCAGAGAACAAGAATCGGAAGCTCTACGTCCTGACTCGAATGGGCCTGCGGATTGCGCGTGAACTGCAGCGGTGAATAAATCTGTCCTGATTGAAACCATCAATTTCGGAGTAACTTGGCATACTTCAGGCCCCCATCAAGACCCAAAGCCTTTAAATACTTCAGCGGCAAGATTTAATTTAACATGGTAACGCTATACGCCTATGAAGTCTTCCCAGCTGAGAAATTACCCATCGGTCAGGGCCTTATGTCTTTCCTCGAACGCTCTCCTGCATCAGGCATCTGGTATGCCAAACCCAATGACGGATATACTTCGCTCACCCTTTTCGCAATCAGTGCTCCCGCAACGAAATCAACTGAGCGTGTAATAGCAATTCGATACAACACCAAAGATTATTTCCTTAATCGGAGAACACAAACCTTCCTATCCGCATATCCAAGAAACCTATTTGGTGAGCGAGACAAAATCCAAATTCGAGCTATTGTCGAAGCAACACCAGACCAGCTCATTGCACAGCTTTACGCCGAGGGATATGCCGTGCTCGCCCTGGATCATAGCCGTGGGACTATTCCTGTTGTCTCACAGCAGCACTAATCCCACGCGCCAACTCGTTTATGTGCAACGCGAAATCGCTATCCATCTCCGGCTCCATAATTCGGATAAATTTCTTAGATTTCAAAAAGGCCGGCAGGCTAACAATCGAAGTCCCATCAATCAATACGGCGATAACATGAATCCTTCCGTCCTCAATTTCTGTCATGTGTTTCTCACGCCATTCCTTATCCACCCATCCGGACTGCAAGCTGTTTGCCGACAGAAAGATTACCACAACATCGCTTCCAGTTACCCCCTTCTCAACCTCTTGATGAATATGCTGGCCCGGCATTATATTCCACTTATCATACCATAAATTATGGGGGCAAATCAAAGACAACTCCGGATCAAGTGCATCCAATATGCGTTCGACCCACATCTTATCTAGGGCCTGTCCCAATGGCACAATTGTCGCGTAAATGGCGGCTTTTGCGAGCCGGCCCCAATCAATAAGCGAGGAGTTTTCGCGCGGTTGGGCCAAAAAACGCGTTTATAGCGGGACCAACCATCACTTTTTCCTGGCTGGTTGCCTGGCTTGGGGAGGCGGAGAGCAGAGACGAACCAGATGCAATTCTCCCCGGTTGAGTAATTCCCATTGCACTTCATCGCCCGGTCCCAGGCCAATGGCCGTCGCCAGAGCCAAGGGAAAACTTACGTAGAGGCGGGGTTGCTGTCCTTGCGAACGAATCGCCTGAATCTTCAATGGATAGGTCATTGACACTTTTTTCGTTGGTTTGGTCGATTTTGCTTTCATTGCTGGAGCTAGATAATAGACTAGCTCAATGCAGCGCGCCACTATTATTCCTCTCCAGCCCCAACTTCCACAAGTTCTGCCCACCATCGAGGGCAATGTCGATTATCGCGATTTCCGCGACCAACTCTTGCACATGAATCAAATGCTCAGCACCAGCGGCATGGAGGCTCAATTGATTGAAAGCGATCTGCAACGTTGGATAGGCCGGTTCAAGAATGTCAGTGCCAAAGCTCAACACACCCGCCAGACCCACAGCCGACGCGCCTTGCGCTGCAACATCGCCCGGCTTTTGCTCCAGCATGATTACCGCGAATTCGCCACCCGAATGGCCGACAGTCCTTTGCTCCAATACTTCTGCGGGATCAGTCAAGTCGACCGCATCAAGGTCCCGAGCAAAAGCACGCTCGAACGGTATGACAAGTGGTGGCCGGAGGACGAGGTTCGGCAGGTCGTTCATCAACTCTTGAACCTCGGCGCCACGGCTCCGGAGAAAGTTTGTCTGCCCGAACCGGTGGATCTGGACACCGCATTCCTGGACACGACCTGTCTGGCCGCCAACATCCATTACCCAGTCGACTGGGTTCTGTTGCGTGACGCCACTCGCACGTTGATGGAGTCGGTGCAACTGATCCGCCAACGGGGACTCAAACACCGGATGGAACCGCCTGAGAGTTTCATCAGGCGCATCAATACTCTTTGTATTCAGATGACTCACGCCGGGAAAAAGGCTGACAGTCAGCGTCAGCGCAAGAAAACCCTGCGCCAAATGGACCGCTTGGTGGGCACGGTGCGCAAACATGCGCAGCGCTACCGGGATCTAATGGATAAGTGCTGGGAACAAACCGAATGGACTCGCCCAGAAGCTGACCAGGTGCTCGGTCGTATGGACAACGTGCTGGAGCAGTTGCCCAAGGCGCGCCAACAAGCCCGTCGGCGCATTCTGGATGGAGAGCTCGTCCCCAATGAAGAAAAGATTCTGAGCCTCTATGAACCGGATGTGCACGTGATCGTGCGCGGCAAAGCGGGTGCTGAAGTAGAGTTCGGCAACAGCTTGCTCCTCTCAGAAAATCTTCAGGGTGTGATTGTGGACTGGGAACTGTTTCGTGGAAAGGCTCCAGCAGATTCAGCATTGCTCCCGCGCACCATCGGGCGAATGGAAAAAGCCTACGGACGCAAGGTCAAGGCAATGGCCGGGGACCGCGGCTTCGATAGCCAGACCAACCAATGGGGACTAGCCGAGGAGGGAATCTACAATGGAGTGTGTCCACGCGATCCGAAAAAGCTTCGCCAGCGAATGGGTTCTTGGAAATTCAAGGGGCTGCAACGTCGCCGTTCACAAACCGAAGGTCGGATAGGGATTCTCAAGAATGCCTTTGGTATTGGAGAAATGAGAAGCAAGGGATTTGAGCATCGAGAGTTGACGGTTACCTGGACGGTTCTGGTGCACAACTTGTGGGTGCTGGTGCGCCTGCAGCGCCAGGCCGCGCAGGAGGCCGAGCGCCAAGCGGCCTGAGCTTCGGCCAACGCGATTTCGGTATCATTGCTCCAATGGAGGCGGTGTGTACTGAGATGGCGAATTTTTGCGAAAAATTCCCAGAGAGTCGCTCCGAAACAATCTAAGATTATATATATGCATGCACTGCATGTTATAATCTTATGCATGTCCGAAAAACCGCGCTTTTGGGACAGGCTCTATCTAGCGAACTGTGTGAGAGGAATATCCTTGGAAGGATTTGTAATTCAGGCGCACAAGGCCATTCGTTGCCATCGCCAATAAGGCACCGGCGATTGATGCGGTAGTGTGGGTTACTGTCAACGAGATCCCCATGGAGGGCAGGATGAATAAAATAAAGGCCATCAGCCTGTATCATTTCCGCCTGCTTCCAGTCGAAATCGTTTGGCTTCTTGAATCTCTGATATTGCCTCAGTGTCGCCGGATGTGCTCGGTGCGTGCCAAGCAATCCGATATTGTATAGCTCGCAAAATGGGTGTGAGTCAGACTCCTGTAAGCCTCGCAGTTGGGCAAAGTGTCGGTTTACGGCGCGCATCGCTCGGACATTCAGTATGTTCGTAGGTATCAAGGAGAGGAAGGTCGCGATTGATGAATCATCACATAACGTTTTGAGGAAAATCGCCTTCTGACCCTTCCAGTAATCCTCTAGAATACTCCGGGCCGCCATCTGGTTAACCGTCTGCTTGATCTTGTTCTCATTAACGTCCGGTGACGCTGTTGGGTTTGCGGAATTCGACAAAACCTGGCCTAGGTACATGATGGACCGAGGAGTGCCGGATGAATGGCGATAAATGTACGCAAATGAGTTCTCGTCTTTTTGAAATACGTCGTTCCTTATCTGCGCACAACCTAGAAACGCTTCTATGGTGCGGTAAGGGGAGTAAAGTTGAACTGCCTTTTCGAACATCTCGCGTAGTTCCTCATAGGCGTAGTCGAGTAAGATGGCCTTTCCCTTTATAACCTCACGGTGTTGTCCGAAATATCCGGCGAAAGCCTCTTGTCGAATGCTTGCAAAGACTTTGATGTGGTTGTTTTCTGTATTTAGGTAGTGCGAAGCGAGGACAAGGCCGATTTGCGCGTTACGCCATACCTCAAGGTCGCTTGCAAAGTGATCGGTCAGGGTTTGATCGAACGCATCTATAAACACGCAGACTCCGCTGTGAAGCATGCGTTGGGAAATCGTCTGGAGGAGGTAGGCTGCCCGGCGCAATTTCTCGGCAACAGTGGTGCCTCGCATCAGTAGAGCGCCCAGGTAATGCGAGGGATTGTACAACGTGCGGTGGGAAATGTCATTGGAGAGCTCATCGATAAAAGGACGGTCTAGAGGGAGGCGGTCCAGTAAATCTGTCAAGGCACTAGCGGAATCTCCAGGGGCGGTCCCAGAAGAACCAGCGGCGGACCCGTGCGTGAGAATTGAAAAAAGAATGGACGCGCGCCACAGGTCTGTCCAAAACTCTGGCGACTTGAAACCAGCGTATGATCGAGGTAAGGTGCCGAAAATCTTCGGCTCGTCGTATTCTTGGTCCCTGGGTATGATTATCTGACCGTCGCACCGATCCTCGAGGATCTTTTTCTTGCTTCTGAGCAGCAGGGTCTTGCCCATTCCTTTGGAAGCAATGATTATCGGTTCCTTTTCAAGATCGAGGAAGGTTTTGACTTTGTGGTTTATGTAAATCGAATCTCGGCCCACGTTGTCGTGAGCAGCGCCTTCGATTGGCCAGTACGTTTTTTCGCCTTGGGTCTTCATTTCTTCCCGTTCTCTTCAGTCCAGTGCTTGAATTGTGCTTTTAACATATTCTGAGGGGATGGCAAGGATTTTCGGATTTTCAGAACGGGATGTCTATGCTCAGATATTTGCTATCCGGATTTGAAACACTTTTGGTCTATTCTAATGATGCGTCGTATCCTGGCTAATGTTAACCGCGGCCAGAAAATGTGTCTTACGCAAACTGTGTTTGCAGAACTAGCTTCCATCGAGGGTCGGAGTTGCAGGTGGTGAATCCGACACCCTGTTGCGCGGTATTCGTATCGGAGAGAGAGGAGAGGTTTTCTCCTGGCCCGCATAGCGTTCAGCTTTCGACTATCTCGTCTGGCCGCAGTTCGCGACGGTTCGTGGGGCGCCGCCGCGGGCGCGCACGAAGTGCAGGTTCATTTGTGGCCTTCAGCAGACCTGGTTTAGGAATCTCCGCGGGAAATATTGAGTTCTGAGGTTGTACACTATTGGCTCAATGTCACGTTGAGACCAGCCTTCAGGGGGGCAAGAAAACGTTTTCATCGTAGCGATTTCGGTCTGGTGCAAGGCATTCGCCGCCTGGATAGGGCTGTCTTCAATCATTGGAATCATTGTTTCGCGGCCCTAGACTAGAGCGTTGCGTGCATATTCCATATTCCGTGGTGAACGCGCAATTAAATCGACTGGTTCGGGTCCGATTCATCGGAATCCATAGAGTCCAACATTCCCTTTTTCGCCAGCGCGTCCAGCAGTTGCTTCACACGAGGCACAGGGAGTTCTGCCCTAAAGGCGATTTCCTCCAGAGTAGCCGGTTCCAGTTCACTTAACGCCTGGAGAACACGTCTTTCTTCATCATTCAGATCGGTCATGCCTGCTCTTGCCGCCGGCGCTTCTTAAGGTTTTGAGGGGTGGGAAATGAGCGTTTTGAAATATAGATTGGCTGGAGAGTTTGAGGTGGTTTGCTGTCCTGGAGCAGGAGATCGACGTCGGATCGGAACGGCTGTGCTGCATCTGCAAAAGGGAATCTTCTCCGCTGCAGCTAGAGCACGCTGGGCGTCCATCGCGTTCTCGCTTCGGCCTCGCTCCTGTTATCTCCGGGCCTCGTCTACGGCCTCCTCTGCAGGATTGCAACTACGTCTTGTGTTCTTGACCTCATCCTACGTTATCACGATACCCTTGCCCTCCTATATCGAGAGCGCCCAAACAAATCTCAAACCTCAAACTTTTCAAACGCCCTGACTAACTGCCGCCAGAGCTGTTTCCAGGGCCACAAAACGACAACGGCTCGTCGTTCCTCAAATAATGCAAATAAATAGCCAGATAATGATAATACACCTTTTTTGGTGTGCAAAACTTACCAAAACTTTGTCAGCATACTCAAATTGATCAGGTGGTCAGCCGCAGATATCAAAATGACGATCAAAGAATGAGGAAGCTTTGGTCCGGAGCACCCGCATTCTTGGCTAAGTAGGAACTATGTCCAACACACAGTCCTGCAAAAAGACCTGCAAACAGCCAGGCTTCAGCCTCGAATTGAGGTTCCGCGCTATTCGCCATAACACCTAACCCCACGCCGTTAAGCAAGTCCTTCCGATGGAGGACAAAATGACCTAGCTCATGAACAAACAATCGAAAGTAAATCGCGTTGGGATCTTTACCGTTAGCTCTGGCCAGTTCCGAAATAGCCTTTGGATCAAACACAACTGAGCATGTCCCCACTGTATCACCACGATACAACCAAGAACCATACCCATCTAAGTCATGACGTGCCACTTTACGGACGTCAAGAACTTGAAACAAGGGTAGCGTCGTTGCAGTGAAAGGATCGGGATAGCCCTCCTTCTTTCCCCAATTCGAGGCCTGCTCAAGCAAGACGACATAGTCCGCAAAGCACCTCAGCTCTTGGGGAATCGGCTGTTGCGGCTTAGGAAGAAAGTCATTAGGCGTGAAATTAAAGTCAGGCAGAGAGCAGATCGTTTCAACGAGAGTACCCGTTTTTTCAGCGATTTCTTTGATACGGATCGAGGAGAGTGATGTCCAGTTTTCCATGTCTCTTAATGTACTTTTGAGAGGCCCAGCGGTAGAATGCGTTCGTCGCGCTCAACAGAGCTCGAATCTTTTTATCCGTCCCCTCTGAGGGCGGCCTTCCAGTTCCTGCAAGGTAGCGACTCGTGGTAGGCTCATCTAACTCCGCCCATTTGATCTGGGCACGATTAAGCCAATCCTCAGGATAAATAGCAGCAGCACTCAAAAGGCGTTCCCAATCTCTACCCCTTAAGGAATCCACCAGTTCGTCCGCCGAAGTATCCCTTGAGAGTACCCGTTCGACGAGCTTTCCGTCGACGCCTGACCACAGGCTGAGCTCCTGGCTTCGATATCTTCCGGTCGGGTTGAATTGACCCGCTTGGAGCAGTGACTTTGCGGCATGAGCCAACTTCAATCCCTCCTGTTCACTCAACGTTTTCATTTTGACCATGTTAGTTCATTAGATTGTTTGCTTTTGGTGATATATATATCTTTCTAATCAGACTTCCAATGCCCTAGCCCTACTCCTGAGTGATCAACCTGGCTAGCATTTCGCGAGCCCCATCATCGTCCACCGCTTTCTTAGCGAAACATGTCATCGCAGATCTGCCACTGGCACAGTAAATTACGCCACATCGCCTGGCACCTGCAAGAGAAAAATTGTAGAATTATTGGTCGACGGAATGTTGCAATTTGCGCGATTTTTGGACATGGCCATGCCAAATTCAAGACGCCGACGTTACCAAGCACCGGTTTCATCCAAGCAACGTCAGCCAAAATGGCCCCCGGAAAGAGCAGTTCGCTGCGTCCAGAAATCCCCGTGGACACGCCAGCCTGGGCCGCAGACCAATGCCACCACACCGATGCAAACTCAAGGCAGTCGGCCCAGCCACGCCAGGCTTAGGCTGCTCTCCCAATCGACTGCAAAACCTCACTGACCATTCGTCTCCTGCTGCTTGCGGGTGCATTCCAGCCGGAACAGGAGCTGTCGGTCTGGTTTTGCCCAATTTGGGTTTGAATACGCATGGATTTCACTTCGGACTGTGCGCTTCCCGTGGCTGTGGGGTGAGCTTGGCCGTTCAACTAAGCAGCTTCACGCCAGCAAGTTCAGCAGTAGAGCGCCTTCGGCCCTGGAGAAAACCTGGGGTCCAGCGGATGCTGGATCACTGCCATCCGGTTGACTAGTTCAAAGAGTTAAGAAATATGGCTACCAAAAGCCAACAGGTGGATGTCATAACTCTTTCAAGATGAGGCACTAATAACCGGATGCTCGTGATGCTGGATGGACAAGCGCACAGCCCAGTAGGCGTAGGTCACTAGCGTTGACGCCCGAAGAACGTGCTGCCAATCAAGGAGATAGTTCACATAGGAAGAACCAAACGGCGGTCAACCGAGTTGAAGCTCCCGCGGAATTTGGCGGAGGCGGCTTGCTCAAGGCGGCATGCCTACCCGATGCAAGATGCAAGTGCC
>C687J35504_10000415_pt1 | contig 31544 bp, 28 predicted proteins | sample RifCSPhighO2_02_FD_35504 | JGI IMG/M metagenome (IMG submission 35504) | reverse complement strand
GAATCCAGATAAAACTGTAATTGACCTGGATGGCGACCTTTGGCCCAAGTCAAGGCCTCAATAACGGCAGTATACTCGGCGACATTATTGGTTGCAATACCAATAAAACCTTGGCCTTGATAAACTACAATAGCTTGTTCTTTGACGACAAAACCGTAAGCGGCAGGGCCGGGATTACCTCTGGCGCCGCCATCACAAAAGATTTCTATCATGACAGTGCAATTAGTATTACCCCTAACACCATAATAGTTGCGCCTACTAACCTTTGCTTGAGGTTCTTTTCTTTGAAGAGAAAGTAACCAAGTAAAACACTGATGATACTGCTTGTACGTTTGATCGAAATGACATAGGCTACTAGGGCAAGATTGATAGCGGTCATTTGAAAGGTTAAACCTAAGGCTGAGACCAAACCAATGGGAACGAGAGCCTGGACATTCTTGGAAACGGTTTGGAGGCTCTGTGTCGATCTGAGTAACATGATCGGAAACATGGCAATGGCCAAAAAGAGATTAACAGCAATTACCCAAAAGATCGGCGAAGAATTCTGAACCCCGACCTTATCGAAATTGGCAGTAATACTCCAAATAAAAGCAACGGCCAACATCAGTCTGGGACCTTTTTGCCTGATTAAGGCTTTGAAAGGAGCAAGGTTACCTTTTCGTCTTTCTGCGATATTCAAAAAATAGGATCCTGCCACAATGAGCAGAATTCCTAATAAGCCTAAGGTCGGTGGAAACTCATGGACGATTAGGGGTGAGGTAACCAGCAGAAATACGGGGGTAAAGGTAATCATGGGCACAGCCAGGGATAAATCTGAGAACTTGAGCGCTTTCATATAAAAGATAGTAGCGGCAATATTAAGAGTTCCACTAACTGCTAAAGCAAGCCAAAACCCGTCCCCTAGTTGGGGCATTTCTATAAACAACAGAGCCGGCAACAAAAATGGCAGGGCAAAAACTCTAAGTGACCAAGCAGCGATGTACTCGTCAACTTCTCCCAGACTCCTCTTGCTGAAAACATCTTTTAAGGACTCAAAAAGGGCAGTCAGAACTGCAAATATGAACCAACTCATGGGTTTCTCTTCTTTTTCTGGGATATGTAAAAGCCAGCAGCCAGAAGCAACATAATTAACCCTTCGGAAATTACAGTAATTGTAGCAGCAGCAAGATAACCATATTGGGGAATAAATATTAAGTTGGCCACAATGTTGAAAAGTGCCCCTGCAGCATAAATGTAAGTCAAATATTTTTGGCGGTCGTAAATAATTAATAAGTGCCAAAGGAGGGCGGAGATGAAGAAAAATGGAAGCCCTAAAGCTAAGATTCTCAATGCGGGGATAGCACCTTGGGAACTCGGACCGAAAAATAAAGGGATAAAGTATGAGATGACAAATAAAGCTGTGGCCAATATCAGTGAGGTAAAGGTGAGGATTTTTAGCCAGGAAGAAAGCTGTTTTTTGTAGACATTTTCGTTCTCTTTGTAAAGATTTGAGAGAGCAGGATAGATGGCATTTGAGAAAAAAATCGGTATGGCAAGTGACGCCTCGAAAAACAGATAGGCAAGTCCGTAAAGTCCAACTTCCGAAGACGTACGGAAATTTGCAAGAATTAAAACGTCAATTCGAAAGTAGATCAGGTTGAAGATGAGAGCAACGCCTACCGGCCACGCAGGTCCCAAGAAGCTTAAAAATTGCTGGCGCGAGAATGTTGGGGTAAAGTAAGTTTTAACGCGTCTGGCTATTATTAAGTAAGCTAAAGCTACTAGTGAAATTCCCCCTAAGACATAAGCTGTAGTATATCCAAGAATAGATTTAGTGGTGAGGGTTACGACTATAGCTGTTGCCAGGATGATTAAATATCCAAAGGCAGCAGCAAGAGTAGAGAGATCGTAACGGAGAATTTTTTGGAAAAAGGCATTGGTGGTAGTAAAGAGGGCATGGGTGATAATGGTTGCAGAAGCAATGATGATGCCGGTTTTGACAAGAGGGCTAAAACCCGTGGCTGCGGCTTGATCGTAAGGAAGGACTTGGGTTATAGTCACTGCCATTAGAGCAAGGGTTATGCCCATTAAAATTCTCAGACCTAAAAGGGGCTTGAGGTGAGTAACTTCGTTTTCCTTGGCGATTTTGATGTAGATTGTGTTTAAGCCGAAGTCGGCAAGAGTGTAGAAGTAACCGACAAAAACAAAGATTTTAGTGAAATCGCCATATCCTGAGGCGTCAAGAGTTCTGAAAAGGACGAGGGTGATCAAAAGGGTGATTGAGGCAGTTATGCCTTTGCCGACAATTTGGGCACCCGTATTAAAGTAGATAACTTTTTTAAACACGAAACAATTGTAATTGTTAGATTGTTAGATTGCTATATTGTTAAATTGATTGAAATCAATTTTTCTGATTACTAAGAATATAGCCTGCCGACAGCCAAAAGAGCAGTTGGCCTTGTTGGAGAGTCCAGAGGAAATGGTCAAGGCTGGCAAAGACAAGGATGACGATAAAGATAGCAACTTTGGGTTTGGTGGTAATTTGGCGAGCAATAACTAAAAGAAAACTCACAAAAAGTAAAAGGCCAATAATGCCGTTTTCGGCCAAAATTAGCAAGAAGACATTGTGGACAGGTTGCAAGAGTCGAATTTCGGCAAGAGAAAATAGATTAAGTTTGGAAAGCTCGAGGATAAAATTGCCTGAACCAACTCCAAACAAGGGGTTAACTTTTGTGATATCAAGGGACGCCTGGGAAAGCATAAGCCTTTCGGCAATCGTGGCAAGTTGAAAATCCGATACTGATTTTAAAGATCCAACCGCAATAATAGCTAAAAAGACTAGTCCGAATAGTAAATTTTTGGCGGATCCACGCATAATTAAACCCGCAAGAACAATCGCCAAAATTGCCGATTTGGAAAAAGTCAGTAAAGTCGCGACCACCGGGACCAGCAAGCTGAAGATCTGGACTCTTGTTATTCTTTTCGAAAGCTTCAGGGAAGAGAGGATNATCGCACTGATTACAAAGAAGGCGGCAGCTACGTTAGGATGAGGAAAGGTGCCGTATGGCCTTAAAAGCTGGTGGCCGAGAATTTGGGCATGGGCGATAGCGGTCGTTGAGGAATCAAATGTTCTTTCACCCAATATCCAAAGCCCCAGGGTTCTTTGAAAGACAAATTGCCAGATCACTAAAGCAGATTGCCAGAGGACCGAGAAGGTAATAACGTGACGGATCACCCCATGCAGGTTTTTTTTAGAAAATGTAACCGACGCAGCAATACTTGTAAGACTAAATTCAAAAATTTTTAAAGTAAACCAGAGAGCTGGAAAGGGTTGGTAAGAGATCAAAAGGGAAGTAAAAAACAAATAGAGATTAAAAAGCGCCAGAATCCAAATAATAGTTTTGGCGTCTTTGTAAATTTTCGGAAGACTCCTCCAATTCTCCAAGACAAAAATTGCCAAATAAGCAAAAATTGCCAGATCAGAAAGATAAACAGTAATTGCCCGGTAATCAATGGGCAGGCCTAAAACAAAAGAGTGGCTTGGCCAGAAGAATTTGTTTAACTGAATCGGAAGAGTAGCCAAAACCGCAAGGAAGAGGAAATCTGATTTGGACATTGAATAGGTCATCGGGTAGATGGGCTATCAGGATAGTCGAAGTTTACCTAATGACCCAATTGCCTAATAACCTATCGAGGCTTGATAATTAAATACCTACCTGCACCCTCACCTTCGGAAACAGTCGTAACATCAGGATGATCGGTTAAGGCAGAATGGATGACACGTCTCTCGAAAGCCTTCAGATTAAAAAATGATTCCGGCTCGCCTGTTGCGACTACTTTTTGGGCGACAGAAAGAGCCATGTTTTTCAGCTTTTCTTCTTTATGTTTGCGCCAGTTATCAACATCTATAAAGATTTCGAAGTCGTTTGAACCGGTTAGGCTTTTGATCCTGACTGCCAAGATAAAACGAAGGCTTTCTAAATTACTACCATTTTTGCCAATTAAAAGCGGGGAGTCTTCCGAGGCGATGTCGATAAAAAAAGTGTTGTCGGCTCGTGAAACTTCGGCGGTTGCCGAAACTCCAAGTTTTTCAATAATCGCGGCAATATTTTTGGCTACAAAATTTTCATCTAGCTTTGCTTTTGCCATCTTTTTGGTAAATATTTATTGAGCGCGCCCGGACCTGAAATAACGTATTGTTGAATAATGCCAATTATAGTGAAAGTGTTCCAATAAAGCGAAAGGCCAACCGGAAACCCGTAAGAAAAAAAGGCAATCATTAAAGGCATAATGAGGGTCATTTGTGAGCTGACTTGGGCCATGGTATCTTCAATTTCACCTTTGCTATCGGTTTTTTTGACTGGCGTAATTGACGGAGACGGTGGGAGGGCGGGGGTAAGCATTTTCGACTGAATCAATTGCAATAGACCTGTCAAAATGGGGATAGCAAGAATCAGAATACCCGCCTGTTGCCATTGGTTAGGTTTATCAGAAAGATTAAAACCTAAAAAGTAAGTATCCGGTACTTTGTCAAGGTGCAGGAACGAAAAATAAAGTTGGCTGTTGATTTTATTCAAGAAATCTCCGTTGACTTGAACAATTTTCAGAAGAACATTATAAAGGGCGATAAAAACCGGAATCTGTAAAATCATTGGAAGACAACCAGACAGAGGATTAACGCCGTGCTCCTTGTAAAGTTTACTGACTTCTTGTTGATGACGGATTTTGTCATGACCATGCTCGAGCTTAATGCGATCCAGGTGCGGCTTTAGGGCGGCCATTTTTTGGGTGCTTTTGAGCTGAACACCGGTTAGAGGCCAAAGTACTAAACGAATAGTGACGGTGAGAAGGATGATTGCAAAACCCAAGGCCCAGGGGATGAACAGTGTTTTGAGAGCCGCATAGTATGCGATAAGTAAGTTTAGAATCGGTGTAGTTAAAAAAACTTCAAAAGGATTCATGTGTCACGAATTTATGCGAATTAGTTAATCCGAATTTACCCGAATTGAGCCCAGTATTTATCGTTCCATTAACTTTTAGTAACTTTTAGAGCCTCTAATTGGTGATTGGGAATTGGAAATTTGAAATTGGAAATTATTTTAAACTGGGTCATAATAGGGCTTTTTGGAAAACGGGTGACAGGCGATGAGCCTTTTAAAAGTGATCCATGAACCGATAATTAATCCATACTTTTTTGTGGCTTGCAGGGCGTATTGAGAGCAGGTCGGGTCGTAGCGACAAGTACGATTTACTGACTGAAAAAGATAATGATAAAAAAAATAGAGAAATCTAACAACCTGCGCGGTCATATTTTAAGATAGTCTTCTAGTTTCTGTTTAACTTGCTCCATTTTGAGATTTGCAATATTTTTCTTGATGATAACTGTTATTTGGCCATCTTTCAAATTTAGGCTGTCCAGGGCTTGCCTTATGATTCTTTTAATTCTGTTCCTGTCGGTTGCCTTTTTGACAGTCTTTTTGGATATAACAACCTTAGGTTTCGGCCAAGATTGATTCGTTTTTGAATCATGCGATTGATTAACAATCAAAATAAGCTCTTGACCTTGTAGGCGGGTTGGGGACATCAGACGGTGAGGCGAGTGCGTTTTTTGGCCCTTCTTTTTGCTATGACATCGCGCCCTGCTGATGTACGCATTCTTTTCCGAAATCCGTGAGTTTTTGCTCTTTTTCTTTTTTTTGGCTGGTAAGTACGTTTGGGCATGACTACAGAGTACTAGAAATAACCTGGGATATCAAGACCCGTAAGGGGTTCTTTTTTGGGGGGGGGAGTAAGGCTTTTGAAGAGCGATGATCGACAGCGATCCTTTGTGTTGTTCAAAGCTACTTATTAACATACTTTTTGGCGGGTTGACAATTGTGGAAAAGTTTTGCGATTATAGAGTTTAGCTCTAAAATTTCAAAGATCTTCTTGGAGTTGATCTTCTTAAACACTTAGCCTGCTTAGAGCAAATATTCAATTACTTAAAACTATTTTTAGGGGTTGTTTCATATGGAAGGCCAAAAAATTTGGGCCAGCATTCTAGCAGGCATCAAATCGCAGATTTCATCTTCAACGTTTAAAACCTGGTTTGCCGGTTCTTTTGTTTTGGACTACAAAAAAAATGATGGCGAGAATCTTTTGATTGTCGGCGTCAAGAATAATTTTCTCAAAGAACAAGTTGAGACTAGATATCAGCCAATAATTGATAAAACTGTTAAGAAAAATGGGTTTTTGCAAACAAGGGTAATTTTTGTAGTTTCCAAAAATGATAGGCAGGAGGTATTGGGTAAAAACGAGCCACTATTTTCGGGCGTGGCACCAACTTATATTGGTATTTCTCGTAAAATTGATGGTCTTAATCCGAATCACACTTTTGAAAACTTTGTTGTCGGGTCTTCCAATAACTTAGCTTTTTTGGCTTTTAACCAGGTGGGGGGCAATTTGGGCTCAGTGTACAATCCACTTTTTGTTTATGGACCAACGGGTGTCGGTAAAACCCATCTCCTGCAGGCTTGCGGCAATGCTGTCCTTTTGGAAATCGTAGACGCTAAGGTTCTTTATGTCTCGGCAGAAAAATTTACAAATGATTACATAGAATCGCTCCGCGACAGAACCATGGCGGCTTTTCGCCAGAAATACCGAGGCGTCGACCTTCTCCTGGTTGACGATGTCCAGTTTTTAGCCGGCAAAGAAAGTACGCAGGATGAATTTTTTTACACTTTTAATGAGCTCTATCTTTCGGGAAGACAGATTGTTCTGGCGGCGGATCGTCATCCCAGAGAGCTAGGAAGACTCAAGGAAAGATTAGTCAGCCGGTTTTTGGGTGGGATGGCGGTCGATGTCGCCAGACCCGACCTGGAGCTGCGTACGGCAATTCTTAAGGCTAAGTGCAGAGAGAGGAAACTAAATTTAAATGATGAAATAATTGATTATATTGCGCGTCAATGCAGCAATGAAGTGCGAGAATTGGAGGGAGTTTTGGTGCAGGTTCTTTCTTTAATCCGGATTTCGGGTAAAATTTCTCTTTTGCAAATTAAAACGGCCATTGAAAGAGGCCGGAAAAATGTGGTTATAAAACCTGCGCCTGGTAAAATTATTGAGGCCGTGTCTCGTCATTTTAAAATTGCCAGCGGTGATATTTGTGGTTTGAGGCGAAAAGCAAGGTTGGTCCGTGCTAGACAAGTTTTAATGTACCTTTTAAGACAAGAGCTGGGCTTACCGCTTGGGGTTATTGGGGATCTTATTGGGGGTAGAGATCATTCGACTGTTCTTTACGGCATTGAGAGAGTTTCAAAAGAGATGGCAGCTGACCGGAGCAAGAATGATGAGGTTTTGCGAATTCGTTCTCTTTTCCAATAATTTAGGCGGCTTTTGCACAAAAATGTGGGGTTATTAACGATTCCCTGGGTGTTTCCCACAATTTTTTAGACCATAATTCTACTTTGATTGCCGAGGGTTTTTAAAGATCTGCACATCTATAATAATTTTAATACTGTTTTTTAAACTTATTTATTTTTATTAAGTCTATTAAGTCTATAATGAAAAAAGGGTTTTTAACTCCAGATTGCGTAACAATAAAGCTTGATATATAATTTTTCGGCCTTGTCGTTTGAATGAAATTCAAGATACAACAAAACGATCTTCTAAAAACATTGCTTGCCGTCAATAGGTCTATTTTAGCGAAAACAAACCTCCCTATTCTTTCCGGTGTGTTAATTTCAACCTCTGGCGAGGTCCTTGAGGTTCTTTCTACAAACCTTGAAACAGCAGCCAGGGTGGGGGCTGTATGTAAAACCGAGACGACAGGCAAGGCGGTTCTTCCGGGGAGGATACTCTTGGAGTTTGTGTCGCAACTCCCAGAAGGAGAGGTTGTTTTTGAGAAGCTGGGCGAGGAAGTTTTAGTAAAACTAGGCAGCTATGGTGCGCGTTTTGCAACAATGCCAACTGAAGACTTCCCAGCAATTCCGAAGATTGAAAAAGGACAGACTATAAAATTTAGCGCCGGTGATTTTGTGAGGACGGTTTTAAAAGTTGCATTTTGTGCAGCGGCCGATGAAGGACGGCCGGTTTTAACCGGTGTTCTTTGCGAGCTTGAGAAGAATCTTCTTTCGATGGTAGCAACAGATGGTTACCGTTTAGGTTTCCAAAAAATAGCAACAACAGGAGAAGCAGTCCCTTTAAAAATTATTATTCCCTCAAAATCACTTATTGAGGCAGCAAAGCTTATTGGTGAGAGAACCGAGGGGAAAACAGATGAGAGCATAGAAATGATTATTGCCGATGATTTTAACCAGGTTAACTTCCAGGTCGATAAACTGCCTAGCGCTAAGACAGGCGTCGAATTTACCTCGAGGCTTATTGAGGGCGAATTCCCAAACTGGCAAAAGATCATCCCGACAAGTTTTAATTCACTCGCCAGAATTTCCAAAGAGGAGTTTATTAAATTGGTAAGAATCGCCTCAATCTTTGCTCGAGATTCCGGGAATATTATTAGACTTAAACTTGAGGGTCATGCGGCAAAGGGCGCTGGGTTAATGACCGTTTTTGCTACCAACAATCAGCTAGGATCAAACCAGGCTGCATGCGAGATAGAGATGACAGGTCGCGGCGGGGAAATCGCCTTTAATTTTCGTTATCTTTTGGAGATGCTCTCTTCGATTGAGGGGGAGGATGTCAATTTTGAAATGATTGAGAGTTTAAACCCGGGGAAGTTTACGGAAACAGATAGCAGGGACAACTTTTTCCATATAATTATGCCGGTGAGACTGCAAAGTTAGTTTCTGGTAATGATTAACCGGTAGCTGGTAATTTGTAACCAGATACCGGTTACCAGGTGCACAATCGTGTTTACCCCAATTGGAACTTTAATCAAAAATTTCCCTCGTCGCTCTAAAACTCCGGAGGCGGTTTTAGCATTGCAAGTTAGACAGGCTGCCAAAGAATCCTTGGGGGAAATTTGTAGAGATTTGGGAAGCGATNTTTTGGACTCTGCCAAGATCAAATCTTTTAAAAATGGGATATTAGTAATACAGGCCCCGAGTTTGCTTTGCGCNGAGCTTCAGATGCGCTCTGAGGGGCTGATACGTGAGATTAATCGGGTGTTTGCGAAAAGACTGGTAACTCATTTAAGGTTTAGGGTTGGATAAGAAATTTTGAGGCTCTTCTAAACTAAGCCCAGGATGTTGTCGGAGAAAATTTTCCAGGGTTGCCGGCGCAAAATACCAAATTTCGACAATAGTTTTGTCGAATTGGCCGGCAAAGACTAAAATACCTGCTTGACCCCAAAAGTGTCCTGGCGCAAAAGTTCCGTGTTCGCCATAAAGTATTTTTTCTGATTGACCGTATTTTTGGATATAATTATCAAGGGTTCCCTTTTCATTGCCAATGACTTGTTCTTTGATAAGCGCAATTGTATTTTCTGTAAACTCGACCCGATGAGGTCTAAACTCTTGATTTGATCGGTACTTGTAGATTGTTTGTTCACCGCTTCCCTCGACTCCTTCTGGAGGACCAAGGATTGATTCGAGCTTTTCTTTAGTAGTTTTACCTGCATAAATATTCCCTTGCCACGGAGTCCCCGTGGGACTTTCCGGCCCTTTATTTTTTGATGAGAACGAGAAAATTGCTAGCAGGAACATGCCGATGGAAAGAACTCCTAAAAGCAAGAGGATCCATTCGGATTTTAGTATATTGGCAACTCGCGTCAAACTTAGTTTCTCCATCAATATTCAACTCCTCCAAAAATTTGGGTTTTGGCAAAGTTGTAATGGACAGGCCTATCATTTTTGAAAGTTGTCCACCCAGGCCCAGGGTTGACCCAAGCGCCACCTGGATANCCGGACCAAGATCTGGGGTTAAAGCTGTGGGTTTTTGAAACCACATAATCACTAATCATCTCGGCAAAAGACTCTGAGGCAACGCCCCAGGTTATTTCTTGAGGGGGGAAAGGATAGGTAGGCATCAAGCCCTCCTGGTTGTAAATACCTATAAAGTTGTTGTAGATGCCGGTATTGTAGTTACCAAGCACATGGCCCATCTCATGGATAATGACATATTTGGCAAAACTGGTTGGTGTCATATTACAGGCAACGGTGATTCTGTTGCCGCCGTTTACTGTTCCGCAGACCCCACTCCCAAGTGAGCCGTCAGAGACGCGAATTAAATAAATAGTGCCGGCGTTTTGGAGCAGAGAGACAGCCTGTGGTGATTGGTCTAAGTCTTTGCAGATTTCGTCGATGTTGTTATTCTCGGTGGAAGACCAAGGGCCTTGCCGCTCAATTATTCCGCAAATTGTTGGAGGGTTACCAATGACTACTGTGGCAGTTGTATTGCCGGTGATCGTGGGTTCGCNTTCGGGCGTAGCTGTGACTGTGACAGTATTGGCAACGACCGAATCTGAGAAGTCATGTCCGGCTTGAGTGTCGGCAGTAATAGTAAATTGACAGCTCCAAGTTGCATTGGCAGCAAGCGTCTCAGGGATTGTATCTGCACAAGGCGGTGATATCAAATTACCATTTTTATCTTGAGTTACAGTAAAGTTGCCGTTTTTGGCTTGGACTTTTAATTCATCGGTAATTTGCAGACCTGTGAGACCCTTTTCTTTGGCTGTTAGGGTTATAAAGAAAGTAATATCAGCGGGCAATTGGTTATTTTCCAGACGGTTAGGAGTTGCTGATTTGGTTACTGTAAAAAATGGTGTTTCCCCGGGTGGAGCAATTGCTGTTGGTAAGTCTGCTTCCGGATTAAAAAAGGTGGTGGCGGTGACAATGCCGATGATGGTGCCGCCAATGGCAACGGCGCTAATGCCGCCGACAACTGGAACTGCGGCAAGGGCCGTTGAGGGAGCAAGACCGGTCAAGCCGATGACAAAATTGGCAGCACCTGAGAGGAATCCGAGTGCGCCACCGGCCGCTGCGGTAATGCCGCCCCAAACGGTAGAAGCAGCGCCAGTAAAAAATCCGCCGATGGTACCGATAATCCCGCTGGTTGTTCCTGTTGCTACACTGGTTGTGCCGGCGAAGAAGTTTTTGATTTGGATCAAGCCGCCGGCTGCCAGCCAGCCAATGCCAGCGCCAATCGCGGCGCCAATGGGGCCTCCTAAGATAAATCCGATAGCCGCGCCAGTGCCAATTGCTCCGATGGCGCTAAGAACATAATGACCAATAACGTAGCCAAGTGCGCCTCCGATGAAAGATCCGATATAAGCACCGGCAATGACACCAACGAAGGTTCCCAATGGACCGAAAGCACTGCCTAAGATTCCACCGACGACTGCTCCGGTTGTGCCACCGACACCAACACCAATGCCGGCGGTGACGGCAGTTGGCGATCCGGTGAATAAACCCAGGGCAATTGCGCCACCAACTGTTCCACCAACTATCCCCCCAGTGAACATGCTTAGAGGGATGACTACGGGAGCGGCAAGTAGTCCAAACGGACCGAGGGCGACACAGATGCCAATACCGACTCCAAGACCGATGGTTGCCCCAATGGTTGCGCCGATTAGAAAACCTGTGAAAGCAGCCTGTCCTAGAGCTAGAAAGAAGAGTCCAAGGCCGCCTAAGACGGCGCCGGCAATATTTCTGATTTTGTGGCCGATCCCTAAGACTATGCCGGCTGGAGTGAAGCCGATAACACCAGCTGGGGCTATGCCCATGCCAAATGACGGCGCAAGGCTGGTGACTGAGAATCTAAAGCCGGGGTTTATCTTGCCAAAAAAGGAAAGACTTCCGGGGGCAATGGAGGTAAAAGCCGCGCGGGGGCCAAAACAGGGGCTGTTGATAATGGTTTGTGGTCTAAAATAATCAAGTCGATACTCCCAAAAGGATTGGGCGCTGTAGGTTGCTTGAAGTAATGCTAGGCGATCTCTAAAAATATTGCGAAAGGCGGATGCCCTTTTGGGTTTTTTGAGGGCAAGTTCTTGGGCTTTTTGTAACTTGGCTAATTTGATCCGAGACGTTAGGTAAATTTTTCTTTCCCGATTGGTTAATGACATTTTCTTTTTAAAGTTTCCGGCCTCTAATGTTGTTTTTTTAAGTTCTCTGTTTAGCCACTCCTGATCATGAGCAAGAAGTGCCAGTTGGGCATCGGACAAATTTTTATCGGAGGATAGAACTAAGCCAGAACCGGTAGGGAGTCGGAACTTTTGTTCGGGTAAAACTTTTGGTGGTGCCAGTCTTAAATTGGTTGCTAGGGGAGCGGTTAAATTGCCATAGCCGATTTGTAGGCCTACTCTTTTGACACTCTCATTTTGAGAAATCGCTGTACCTATTTTAGCTGTAGCTTTGTTGTGGGCGATTTCTTTGTATTTCTGAAGATCTTCAAATGAAGGAATTGTTGTTGGCGAAATCTTTGGAATCTGGCTTGCGAATTCGTCAAGATAAGTAACAAGGTAAGTACCAAGACTTGCTTTGAGAATCTCTTGACTTTGGGGAGTAGCAAGAGGTGCGCTAGTTTCTATGATTTGTTTAACGTTATCTGAAATAGTGTTTAAAGTTTCTTGGGAAGGTTTTCTAAACGTACTGAGCTCTGTAAGTGATCCTAAAACTGCAGATTTTTCCAGTTGAGGCTTAAGTGATTCGGCGATTTGTGAGGTAATTGGTGTAACTTTTTGGATAAGTTTTTCTTCGTTGAGTTGAATTTCTGGGGGAAGAGTTTTATCTGGGTTTTTGGCAGGAAATGATTTGGAAATTGCTGGGCCTAGGTCTGGGTCTGCGATTAATGTTTGAATGACTGAGTCGGTGATGACATCTTGAGTTTGGGCAAGGTCGGCAATCTTGGGTATATTTTCAAGTGTTTCACGGGTTACTTCATTGGCGATTTCTTCGGAAATTTTGGCTAGTTGATCTTGAGGAATGTCTTTGATGCCTAAGGACGTGATAAGTGTTTGGACCTGAGGTGTTAATGCTGAAGTTAGCTTGACGGCCGTTTCTTGTTGATGTTTTCTTAATATTGGTTCGATGGCCTCAAGTTCGGCCAGAACTCCGAGCGCGGACGGACGACCTTTGGCGGCTTTGGCAGCGGTTAGATCTTCACCAGTGAGTCTTGGTACTGCCGACTCCCTTGGTGTTTCCAGTTTTTGTGATATTTCGTCGATGACCTCCTTGATTTTTTGTTGGTCGCCGACTATTTTTTGAAGATCAGTGGTTTTGAATCTGCTATAAATCCAGGTGTCGATTTCGTCCGCTGATATTAATTCCAAACCGGTGAATTGTTTCTGGAGCTCTTTTAAACCCGGTAGTTTTTTACCGTTGCCACGCTTAGGATCCAGTAAATAGTCGATCGACCAAGTTACGGCTTTGAGAAAGAGGGNGGTATCGAGTTTCGCGGCAGCTTCGGCAGGCATACTTTAAAGATATCATGAATTGTTAAATTGTTTTTCANCAATAGAGCAATTTAGCAATATAAGAGAGCTTGGTATCTCGTAAGCTCGATATAGTAATTGAATCTAGAATTGTTTTAAAACGGCGGCCGATTTTTTCTGCATCTCCAGAAGCTCTTCGGGCTTGGTGGTTACTAAATAGTGTTCGTCTTCCGAGGCGACTATACGAATGGCGACATGGTTTGGTCCGGCAAAGAAGATGCCTTCACCAACGTCGGCTGCCAGAAGTAAGTGCTTTTCGCCTTCTGATAGATAAAAGACTTCGGCGATCTGATCGATGGCGGCTGGCGATTGTTTTAGGAGAATCTGGATTGAAGAATTAGTGACGATAGCCTTACCATAATCGGTTCTTAGAAAGTCGGTAACATCCTGAGTGATAGTGGTCAGACCCAGATAATACTTTCTGGCCCTTTTGGCGATACTGTACATGAAGGTAGCGCTGTCAGGGTACTGCATCATATACCAGGCCTCATCGACAATGAGAAGGCGCTTTCTAATATTGTTTTTAATTCTGGTCCAGATAAAGTCTAAAATCAAATACATGGCAATTGGCCGCAGCTCATCCTCCATGTCTTTAATAGAAAAGACAGTAAAAGTATTTTTAATGTCGATATTGCTTTGTTGGTTAAAAATGCCAACCAGCGAGCCTTTAACAAATTTCTCAATGCGATCGGCAAGACCGCGGGCGGCCTGATCTTCCATGCCAAGAAGTATTTTATAGAGATCTTCCATTAGAGGAGGTTCGTTTTTTTGAGTTGCCGGATCAGGGGTAATCCCTTTGGCTTTATAGGTGGCAACTAAGGCTCGGTCTAAAAGAGCATCTTCAGTCGGAGTTAAATTGCCCATGATGACTTTGAAAAGTCCATGCAGAGAAAGAATTTTTAGACCAAGTTCATTTTCGCCTTCTTCATAAACACCGGAGAGGTCAAATGGATTGATTTTAGCGGGTGAGTTGAAATTAAAAGTAATATATTCCCCGCCGATTGCCTCACAAAGATTTTTATATTCTTCCTCCGGATCGATGACGATAATTTCAGTACCGAACATTAGGGAGCGAAGAGCTTCGAGCTTCACCAGATACGATTTGCCGGCACCGGATTTGGCAAAAATGACGGAATTGGCGTTTTCTAAAGAAAAGCGGTCAAAAATCACCAGAGAGCCGTTGTGTTCATTGATCCCATACATAATGCCGGTATTTGAGGTTAGTGATGAGGAGATGAAAGGGAAAGTGGTCGCAAGGGAGGTGGTATCCATGTTGCGTGTAATATAGATATGGTCAGTGCCCTGCGGCAGGGTAGTTTTGAAAGCCTCTTCCTGCTGGAGAGTGGCATGTTTGGGGACTAAAAGCAGTGAGCCCAGGGTTGACTCTACTTGTTTGGTGATGGTATCCAGTTCTTCACGACTGTCGGCAGGGATAGTGACATAGAGGGCAAACTGAAAGAAGCGTTCGGCTCCTTTGACTAATTCTTCTTGTAGAACCTGTGCATCTTCCAAAGCAGCTTGGACGGCCGGGTCGAGAACGCGGCCATGTTGGATATCGGTGGCGATGGTAGCTTCCATTTCGGTGATTTTGCGCTTGAGATCATCAAGAACTCCCTTTGCCTCGACCGGGTAAGAGTACATGGCAATTTCCAGAGTGTGTTCGAAATTAATTAAGGGAGCAAGCCAATTAGCCTGCACAAATCTGGGGTAGCCTACGACAAAAAGGGTCCTAAAATATGTTGAGCCAACTTTAATGAAGTCGAAATCGACTTCAATTGCCGGAGGCGCAATGATGTCTTTAACTGAGACGATGCCAGTCGCAAGTGTTTGAACCCACTGCTTCTGCTTATCGGAAAGCTGGGTCTCTCCTGTTTTTTTAGGCGCAAATGGGTTAAATATGCTCATACCGTTTTTCTTGATTCCGACTGCACGTTGTCGGGAGTACCCACAATTGTGTCATTGGCATTTTGTTGCGGTCGGACGATTTGGGCAACCCTGGCGGTTGCCTCCTGAAGGTTTTTTAAAGCCTCTACTTGATTATCGGTCGCTGGTCTTTGAGGTACTGGTCTTAAATTTGGACCAGTTTCGTTAAGAGGGTAAGCAGCAGCCGGCTGGGTTGGTAGGGAAGTTGGGTAGGCACTAAAGGGTTGGTTCGCAGTAATTTGTGACTTGTCGTCTGCTATTTTTGACTGCTCAGTGGCGGGGACCGGATTCGGGCCAGAAGGCGGCGGAGCCGGCGAGGGGATTTCAACGGCCGGTTCAACTATCGGGGTGGTGTATGAGGAGGTGTCCAGAAGAATTCTTTGGGTTCCGGTCGGCGCCGGGTTGTAGATATCGTAGAAAAGCTCGATTAATTCTTGGGTAGTTAATTGTCTGGCCGAAAGTCCTAACCTGGCCATTTGTTTGATTAAATGATCACGTTTGGGCAAAAGCGCGATTTTGGCGTCGGCAATAAGCTGCGATTTACCGCCGCTTTTAGTTGGTTTTCTGCCAGTAATGTTTTTGAAACCGAGTTCAAGCGGGGAGAAGTTAATGATTAAATAAAATTTTTTATCAAGAACCGTTTTTTGCTGGACAGTCGACTCTATAAAATCCAGATATTTTTGGATTTGTCTTTTAAGATCAGGGTTTGGTTGGGCATGTTCGGCCTCGGAGAGGCTGGCAAAATACGAGGTAATGTCAGCTTTTTTGGAGCGAATAAGAACTTCTACCGGAAAGGTTAATGAGTTTAGAAGAGCACCATAGGCATAAATCGTGGCATCCTGTTCGGCTTCAGACAAGAGGTCAAAGTTAACGGCAGTTAAAGATAAGACAAGAGCAACCCAACCGGTTTTTAAAATTACCAAGTCGTCTATAATATTCTCTATGTCTAAATGTTCTTGAGTAGAGGCTTTAGTTTTTGCCATATATTAGTATCAGTCCTTTGCTTTGACTTCCAGCGGAGCTAAAATTTGGCCTTCTAAGTTGATAGTGAAAGGCTCGAAGTGGGCCTGTTCACTTTCAATTTCTACTGAATACTTTCCGTTGGCAAGGGAGGTGACTGAAAGAAACTGTCCGAGTTTGTTGGTTTTAAGGGCACGAACGGGAATGCCATTTTCATCTCTGACGATAATGATTGCACCAACAATTGGAGTATTATCTTTGCCACTTGTGGCCTGTCCCGAGAGAGTATTTGGATTAGTGGTTAGAGGAATGATTTTGGCCTTACCAAGGCCGGCTGCAATTGAGGTTACGTTGGGATTTTGGCCTACAATAGAGATTTTCGAGTCGGCTATTACCTCTTGTTGCTTGAAGGAGGCATTTTGAGGAGCTGGTCTCTGGTTTGGTTTTGGAACAAAGTAGGCTTGTTTTGCATGAGCTGCGCGTTGGGTGTGTTTTTCAAAAGAGGTTGTGGTGGCCTGATGAGATGGACCAGTCCAGACCGGAGGCTGGTTGCCTTTGGCTGGTTTCGGCTGGGGCTCATTAGTTATTGGTTCTGTAGTTTCCGGGAACCGGAAGCGCTTTTTAAGCTCTTCGGAAATCTCGAATCTGCGCTCGCCCCTGACTGGTAATTTCGACAGGTCAAAATCGACAGGCGGCGCAAAGTGAAGTTTTCTGACCCTGGTTTTGCCGACTGGCGGCAAAAAGGCTAGACGTTTGTCTGGCGTTTTAATGGGAATGACAAATTCCTGAGAGAAGTTGATATCTGAGGCCAGGTGACGGGGGTTTTTAGTTTCCTCTTCTTTCGGAGTGGAGTCTGAGAGCATAAGGAGTTCGACGGGGCCAGCATGGCCCGGGCCAAGTTTGGTTTCAAGGCCAGGGAGTACGTAAGGCTTGGCATGGGAAGAAATTTTAACTGATGTGCGGGGTGAGAACATAATTGGAGGTTTGGTAGAAGGCAAGGATTCGGGCATGGGGGGAGTTTGGGCCAGGGTTAACTGGGGCACGGCTTTGATTTGGGGCAGGGCTTCTGAATAAAAGAGAATTGGCGCGGGTAGCTTTCCTTTGGGCACTTGTCCATATTCTTGGAGTTCAAGTCTTTGGAGCGCGATTTGCTCTTTGACATCAAGTGGCGCTACCTGACCCTTAGGGAGTGAACGTAAATAAGCAAGGAGCCTGGAGCGGCCTTGGGCGGTGGTTGTTTCTGGAGGATGTTTTTCGGGCAATGGGGCAGAGGTGACAACATTTAAGAACTCTGGTGTTTTTGATTCCTTAATCCAGGTGCGCAGCGTTGGTGAAAGAACGGAGCGGATAAAGGCGACTAACCATTTATCCAGTGGACGGCCGCCGAATGGCACAAGAGCGGCGATAAAGCCCAGAACGGCGAAGATGAGACTGGCGGGAATTTTTAAAATTGGGGCGAGAGGAGAGAAAAAAATCAAGGCGGCGACAGAGAGGGGAATTGCCAATGTTATAAACTGGCGAACAGTCAGGTTACCAAAAAGTTTAAATTCAAAAGAAGCAATATGTTGCGGGACAGGATGTTGTTCCATGATTGCAATTGCTAGATTGTTACATTGCTAAATTGTTGAATTGTTTAAAAATAAGCAGAGCTTTTCTTCGAATAACAATCTAACAATGAAACAATATAACAATATCACCCTACCATATGAAACAAGGTGCGGAAAGTAGATCAAACAGCCTCAAAATAGGCAGATTTTCACAGATGGAGAGTTAGTGTGATTTGCTGGAACTAGTGTTTTGCAAGCATTGAAAGTTGATATCTTTTGACTTCTGTGAAGATCTTATTCTTGGCTTTTTCCCAAGAGAAGTCCGCGTCAAGGACTTTAATCGACCTGGGATATTTTTCTTTTTCAGCATCCTCAAGATAGATTAGTGCGCGCAGAATGAGCATCAGTTGATAGCCAGGGTACTTTTTAATAGCGAAGTTAATAAGTTCTCCTAGCGTGTAGAAGTTGAGAAGATAATAGATGTCTATAAAATCGCGCCTTGTGCCCCCTTGAATAATGGCAGCCAGTTTCATGGCGGCAACGTCAGCAAGACTAGCAATACTTATGTCTTGATATTGTTTCAGAGGTTCAAGTAGTTGATACGAATAGTAAAAAAAGAAAGTTCTGTTTCGCCTATAATACTTTTTAAGGTATCTTCTGCCGTAAGTAGCGTTTTGGCATTTGGGAAAGTTTTTTTAATGTCTTTGGCAAGTCGAGGACTTGGGAATTTTTTTTGACTATAGAAGTCAAAGTCGATGGATGTCCGGTGACCAATCTGCAGTGCTAGTGCTGTGCCGCCGGCGAGATAGAAACCCGGGGCCTTTGGCAATTTCAGCTCTTTGACTATTGCAAGCTGATTTTTATTCAGAATGTGCGAATGCATCAAATTTTGAAAAGTTTTTTGTAGAGATTAAGATTTGCGTTAGGGTCCAGATTAATGTAGGCTAACTCTTGTTTAAACTTGGGAGCTTCAACACCCAAAATTTTTTGCCAATAAAGCAGGCTTATTTTGTACCACATGCCCCTTCTTGGGTTTCGCAACACACGTCTAATGCCGTTGAGGCTGTAATTGTTAAATAGCCATAAAACGGCTTTTTGATCACCGAGATTTAAAACTTGGGTGATGATAGTTTCCTTATGGCGTTTTTTCTCCATTTTTTTAATATCGTAAGACCAAAGATATGGTTGCAAAAAGTTAGGGAGAGCCATAAGTATAGTTTAGCATATTTTGAGCGTAATTCGCAGGGGCGGAAAGTAGATTTTTTTCACAAAACAGAATGCTGGGCCTTCCGAGTGTTCTAACTGATTCCTGCTATGGGCTAGAATTATGGTAAAATAGGGGCAACATGGCAGAAGTACCTTTGCGTCCGACATTGCCGGGGGATGAGGAGCCCAGAAGAGTTCCCGGAACTGATGGCCCGTCTCGACTTGGTCGATCCGAGGCGGACGAGGAAAAACGCGCAGAAAAAGTCAAAGACCTTAACCAGGAGGCGAAAGAGAAGAGATTAAGAGAGGAGCAAAAAAGGGCATATGAGTTTGTCAAGGAAGCTAAAAAGAGGATTGAAGAGACTAAAGCAAGAGGCGAGCAAGAAAAGATTCGATACAAGGAAGCGAAAAGTTATCTGGAAGCAGTTTCGTCACTTCAGGACGAAAACCCAGTAATAATTAACCCCGAAGAGCTTAAAACCTACAAAGATTTGCTTATGAAGCACGGCTATCTTAAGGCTTCCGAGATTAATAAATTAGAGCCCGCCCAGNTAGTGGTTATTTTTCAGGCAGTGGNCCGAGAGGTGGGGTTTGAAGAACCACAAGAAGAGGATTTTTCTTACACTGAAGGAGAAAATCGAGAGCTGGAGAGAAAAAGAGCAAAGAGTTTAATCAGACAAGCAGAAAGTGTCGACGAGGAAACCTTAAATGTAGAAAAAGTGGGGCAAAATTTAACTGTTGAGGAATTTGAAAAGGCGGCTGAACGTAGCGGGCCGGGGACGATGGAGAGACCAGAAAGAAAGGCTGAAGCTCATGAGGGGGAACCAGTTTCATTCATTGTCCAGTCGCGGAAACATCTGGCGGTTTTATCTCAGGAAGATGTTGCGCAAATTTGTGAAGCACAGGTCGTGCCTGAACAAATTATCGTTGAGGCGACTTCTGGATGGGAAGATAAGGACTATGTTGACCGCGGGGAGGCTCTTAGGAAGAATGGTATTTTTAACACTCAAGAACTGACGGCCGAAGGGGTAAAATCCGAGAGGTCTGTAAGCGATGCTCAGGCGGGATCCGAGATTGTTTATGAGGATAAAGCGAAAAAGATTTTAGTCAGTCAGTCGCCATCTGGCAAATATTATGTTGTTGGAGTGACTGATTTGGAGCCAGAGACAATAGGGGATTTATTAAAGAGAGCCAATATTGAAAAAGAGCTAAAGCCCCCTAAAGATTGGCAGGCTATGAGTTTCCCCGAAAAGCGGCAATGGTATAAGGAGACGGGTATCGAAGTGGTCCCGGTATTTTCAGGGGGTGGTACTCGTTGGGGTGACAATGATCGGATAAGTGAAATAAAAGCGGCAAGTCGTCTAGAAACATTACATGCTGTCGAGGAAGATTTATTCCAGCAAGGATTAACCAGCGGGCTTAGCGAAGAAGATGCAAAAAGAGAAGCGATACGACAGCTCGAAGCGGAAGGAGATCGTACCGAGCTGGGTGAGCATTTAGGGCGACTCAGGAATGCCGAGGTGATCTTGCAGAATTTATTCAACGATTCAGTGAGAGGGATCAATGTTCGCGGGACGCCACAGATGGCTGATTTGGACTCTTTAATTGCTTTTATTCGTAATTATGGCAGGCAAAACTACAGGTTTGTTAATCAGTTTAATCAGGCGGTGGAGGGTATTGCTTCGTCTGCGGAAGCAGCTGGGCAACTGGCAGCATTGCATCGTTTTTTGCCTGCAAATGTTATTGCGGAACTAAGTAGGATTCGTAGGGACGTGCATGACGATTGGCAGCGAGTCTATAAAGCTATGGATCCCAAGATCAGAGACAGGCTCTTCCAAAGACTCAAAGAAGAAACGCAAAGTTATGCCCAGTCGCTTCGGGCAGGATTTTATGGGACAAGAGAAGTTGAGGCGCGACTGGCACCGACTATTTTAGAGGAATCCAGAAAAGAATTACTAGGGCAAGAAGGGTTTATAGAATGGCGGGCCACAATTGAAATTGAGGGAATGAAGACTAACCAATTGGAAGCACTTTTAAAGGGGCCGCCAACAGACTGGCGGGAATCTGAGAGCCATTTAAATAGCATTTTAAGATTTGTGGAATCTACAGATTTTACCCCAGAGCAGATAAGTTCTGCCTTGCAAAGGGCGGTTGCTATTCCAGAGTCGATCCCCATCGGAGTACTAACGGGAGATGAATTGAGTGAGGCAAAAGAAATGCAGGATAGGTTAAATAGAATCCTTAAGGCAACTCAGGCAATGCACACTTTGAGGGTAACAGCGGAGCGCGCGAGCCTAAATCCGGAGGCTATCGGCAAGGTTTTTGAAGGGTTTGACGACGAGACATTCAGAATTTACTTTAGCCGTTTTGCCAAGGATGCCTATGGGAAAGATTTTGAATTCAAGGATGCAGCCGGAAACATACAAAAATTCAATCTTTTGGATAAAGCACTGCAGGAGATTTTCAAGAGACTGAAGAGGGAAAGAATAGATATGAATTTGGTTGAAGAATTATCAAGGTACGATATAAGTCGGAAGTTAACAGCAGGTGAATTGAATGATATTTGGAGCAGATGGTACAAACGAACGGGGATAATGGGGACCTTGCCAGAGGTAAGAGGTCGGCTGGAGGAGTTAAGAAAAGAGATGGTTTCGAGGATAAGTAGAAGAGGCTGGGACTCTTCTGATTGGGCGACTAATTTTGACCGCAAAAAGGCGGTGATTGGCGGGTGGCACGTAGAGGCTAATCTTTTAGGTGTAACCAAAGGGAAGGCTCGCCCGACACCAGGAAGGCCAATGGGCGAAAGGTATTTTGATCAACGCAGACGAGAACTAAGCGAGAGCTTAGAAATGATTTTGCAAGAGCCGGTGATCGGCTTGACCGCGCAGCAGATTAAGGATTTAAGAAATACGGGGCTTTTGGATCAGGTTAACAATAATGCTTACTATCTTGCTTGGACTCTGGCTTTTTCAGAATACGATACGATTAGGGTTTGGGATAATGGCAGACGTGATGCTTTCGGCAATCAAGGAGACTGGCGAGATATAGTTAAAAGTTGGGATTCAAGCAACTGGTACGGTTTCCATGTCGATCACCTGCCGGAATTTTATCTCAATGAAAATCGGGGTAGGCCAAATGATGTGAACCAGGTTTTATGGAAGCACATGCTGGGTAAAAGAAGGAAGTATGTTTTGCCGCAGTTGCGATTTTTGGTCAGAACAATAGGCCAGTGCGGGCTTTTAGAAGGGGGGAACGATCCGGAAGCATGGGGGAACGATCCGGAATTGCGTACCGCGGTGAATAATAAAATGACTGAGCTTTTTGAGGCTCATCGTGCCGAAACCGGTTTGGATTTTGTAGAAGGCAATGATGAGGCAAGAGGTTGGGCAAGCGGGGCAGCGATAGCGGAGTTGATTATGAACGGCGATGATGTTATTCCTTTTGACAAGCTTAATTGGAGTGAAGTTTTTGAAAGATTGGACTGGACTAGCGATTATCAAAAGGAGGAAAGTAACATAAGCAAATATAATTTAATCGATATTTTTGATGACCGGACTCAAGGCCGGCGCTATTTTGGTGCAGATCATCTGCAGGCCTATTTGGGGCAGCCGAGTACAGCCAGATTTATGGATGTTAACAGCCGCGAAAAGTTTTATTCCAAAAGGAACGTGCGCATTTGGCCTTGGATGAAAATGGTTTTGCCAGCCCATAGAGAAATTGGCCATTATTGGAAAAGATGGTTTAAGATGCCCGAGAGGATGCCACTTGCAGAAGCTGAGGGGGCGGTCGATCTGGCTGTTCAGACTGGAGTATTGGACCCCAAGAGTGTATATCCTCTAAAGAGGCAAATGTTAGGTGTGCGACTGGGTGCATTTCATATCCCTGGGTGGTGGTGGTTACGAGGCTTAAGGGAGTCAGGGGAGGCTACTCACATTCTCGCTAAAGAGACGGGGAGGGGATATCTGACTTCGCCTTTGGGGATGTTTTTTGAGTTTCTTCGGCAATTATTTAAGTATAGTGCCGGTGCTTTGGGTGGGCAGTCTTAATTCTCAACTTTTTTAACCGCCTCCTTGTTCCAATGGTGGAGGTCTTGTTCCGACACCGCTTTTGAGAGATCTATTTAAGAATGGCACACGCTCTCCATATTTCGCAACCACTCCTTGAGCCATGCCCCAACTGGCGGCTTGACCGACTGCTCTGATGGGTGCGCCCAGAGGTCTACCAATGACGGCTGCCCCCGCACCGAGGGCGGCAGCTCCGGCACCACCGAATTGTGGGCCTTTGGCGCCGATGGCGTTTTTGACAAGATTGGCCGCTTCGGGTGTCATGAAGAGAAATCCGAGAGCTATTATTTTACCAATTGCGCCAGGATTAAGTCCACCGACAAGCAATGGGAACTTGAGAGCTTCGGAGGCGACTCCTTGAAGCTCGCCTGCTCCGGTTCCTCCAAATGCCGAAATTCCACCGATTGCCCCGGCAAATATAATCATTAAGGAAACCGTGGGGAAAACGGCGATATTGGCGGCCATTTGTTTAAACCATTCTTTGGCGCCGGTGTTGCCAGGAAGTGCCTGGATTAAAAAGAAAAAAGGTGCGACCATTGTCAAAATAATAATCATGACATAGGCCATCAGCAGCATTAAGAAAACCCTAAACATAATAAAAAGAGCGGCGATGCCGACGATTAAACCGGCTATTCCCCCTACGCCCCATTTAATTAAACCAAGTACAGCGCCGCCAGAGATGACGCTGTCCAATAGGCCCTTGATTGCTTCAGCTGTTGTAGTGAAAACATCTTTCCAGCCACCGACGATTACACCGAAGATACTTTTGTCAAAAATTACAGATGAAGCTTTAGGGGCAGCAATAACACCTGCTTCTGCTAATAATTGAATTATGATGTTTATTACAAGGAACATGAGATCGATCATGAGACCGGCGATGGCATAACTGAAAGTAACTAAGATTAGAGCCACGACAATTCTGGGAATTGAGTCCTGAACGGTGGCTACGGCTTGCGGTGAAATATGGGCGCGGAACATGATCATGAAGCCGATGATCACAAAGACAATAACAAAACCTACGTAGGAGGCATTTCTGAAGACTCTCCAGAGGTTAATTACTGGACTTAAAGCTTTGTATCCTTCTCCTTGGGCATAAACAGGTTGTACTGGATTAAACTTTTGGAATTCTTGGGCGAAATATTGGACTCCTGAAGCGGGCGGGTTTCCATATAAACTTGCTACTAAGTTCGATGTTGCAGCTAAGGCTCCTCTACCTGCGGTGAGTTCATTTGTTTCTGGATGAAGGAGCGAGAATCCTAGGATTTGAGTATTTAAACTGTCAACCGTTCCGGCAATTTGGTTAAAGTTAAAAATTTTATCATCGAAGATATTTTTATCAATCGCACAGCGGTTAAATTGGTTAATAAGTTCTTGATCTGTTGCGTTTGGGTTGTAAGTGCATTGNGCGTGGACGGGAGAGATGGTAGCGAGTAGCATGTAGCTGGTAACTAGTAGAAAGGTAACTAGTAACTTGCAACTAGTAACTAGTGACCAGATTTTGGCAGCTAATTTCATGCAGACTGAAAGGACTCCTTTTTGGGAAGGCTTAATTTAATAGTAGCACGTGGGGAAATACGCAACAAGTAACACGTAACAGGTGACAGGTGGCAGGGTGATTAGCCACAGGTTGCTTCCATACCGCATTCGGGGCATTTTCTGACTCCGCTGCCGTAGCGGATAATATAGGTGCATTTTTCTTTCTTGTCTGTTTCGGGATCTACTTTCCAGCCTGGGCACTGAAAATCGCTTGTATCTTCATCTTCGTCATCGGTAAATGGAGCAAAATCCAAGACTGACTTAGCACCTATGGCTCTTGCAAGTTGTTTGAGGAGTGGTGGTTGACTGACATTGAATCCTTTCTGACCGCCCGGACAACCCCGAGCGACGGGGCGAACAGGCTGTCTACCGAAATGATTGATAAGATTATTAGTATTTTGAGGTCCGACCTCTGAGAATTCAAACTCTCTTTTGGAGGTCGGACCTCTTAAAAAACAAGTGGCATACGTGGTCTTTTTTTCTTCTCGGAGCTGTTTTTCAGTTAAGTCCGCCACATTATAGATGGCATTTAAGGTCAGTTTTATTTTTTCGATATCAAGAGGGTTTTCGATTAAAGTTCGGATATAGGCAAGGATAAAGGGCGTACAGGCTTCAATGATCTGCTGGTTCACCTGATATTTTTGGGCCGATTTGTCAAAGCCAAAAACAGCCAAAATTTCCTCAAGAGATTTTTGGGATCTAATGGGAGTTTTTAAGAAGAAGGCCGCATTTAATCCTTCGGATGGGTCTCTAAATTGGGGACTAACAGCCNGGGCGGCTTTCAGAAAACTTTCAAGTGAATGTGTTGAGTGATATCTNGTCATATTTATTTTGCCCGACTTTTTTTGATAAACATCAAAAAGGTTTTCCGTGTAGAGGCTACCTTCGGGACNTTGTGGTGAGATGACAATGATTTTGGCTTCTTCCACCTCCGAGGAGCCAGGGCTCACCTCGGAGGTGTTGGTAAAGAGTTCTTGAATCTTGGCAATGCCTTCGACTTCTGCGGTTTCTCTTTCAGTTTCTGTACTGCCATTTGTGGTCAAGAACCTTCTGCNTTTTTCATATTCTTCAACGATTGGCCCCGGGTAATCTGGACTATAGAGCCTGCCATCCGTANNAATGAAGTATTCGATGGTACTTTTTTCGACGCCGAATCTTTCTCCTAATGCTTTTTCTATTTGACGTTTGGTGCGGTTATTGGTTTGGATTAATAATTGGGCGTATTCTTCGGGTGGAATTTTGCCGTTTAGACTCTTAAGATCCAGATAATCTTGAATATCGTGGCGGGGATTGTAGCCCATGATGCCCTTGAATTCTTTGGGTATTTCCCAGAAAACGGGTTCTGCTTTTATTAAGACACCCCTGGGGTGTAAGNCTACTCCCACCCCAGGAGTGGANGTGAAAGGCGAGTCCACCTTGGAGGTGTCATGAGTGTGAGGGATAATGATTGTTCTTTCGGGCACAAAAAAACCTCCGTGTGCCCGAGTAGGAGGTTAGTTGTGCTTCTTAGGCAACTATCCTGCTCGGGATTCGACTTCGCCATTGCGGTATTCGGACTCCTCACTGCGTTCGGAGTAAACTATTACTTTGTCTAGTTGCTAAACAATTGTTAACAACATTCGAAGTTAATAATTTATGTCGAACGTATGCGAGACACCGTTGCGGCACAGTGGGAGAGTTGCACTCCACTTCCCCGCAATGGGAATAAATTACTTAATTTACATTAGCATTTATGGCGAGTGGTAGCAAGAGGAATTTTGTTATAAAGGGATTGTCTGTTAAGGCTGTTGACCACAGTCAATTTTAACACCGAGAGAATCCTGTAAGGCTTTGGGTTTGAGGGCCAAATCACGGACGATTTCTTTACCGCAATCGGTAGCGCCAATAAATCTTTTCTTGAGATCCTCATCTCCACTTTCAATTTGTTTGCCAGGTAAGCTTTTGGAAAGAAGATCGGGTAGGCAGTACTTGACTAAGCGCTCGGCATCACCTTGGGCGCATTCACTAGCAATCTTGCTAGTTTGATTGCAGGCTGCTTGGTTACCATCTTTACATCTTTGCACAAGACTGGCAAAGGTCGGCGGTAAGAAATAATCGCCGACCGCTTGAGGTGTAAAGAAACTATAAACCCCCGGCCTGCCGGTTTCTTGTAAAGACTGAGTTCCTGTTTCTGCCTGATCCGAGTAAAGGGTACTATTCCAAATTTCTGCAAGCCAGGGGACGCGAAAGACCGGCCAGATTTTTAGAGGTAAAAAGCAAGTGTACGTACCGTCGCCGTTATCGTCACAGTGATCAAATATCTTAGCTTTATTTTCTGGATCGATAGTAACTTCGCCTATCCAGGTAATATTAAAGGTACAAACTACGTTGGGATTATCCTGATCGAGTTTATTCTCGTCAGTTTTATTTTGACAAGTTTCACCAGGTAAAAGTTGATCAGCTGGTAAGGCACAATACTTCTCATTGCCTTCTTTGGCGGGCTTGGAGATTTTAAAACAGCCTGTCGGAGTAGTATCTGTTTGGGCAAAAGCGGTTTTGATAGGATTGGCCGAATCAAGAGAGATTTTAATCACCCGCCGTAAGCTTTTGAGGAGAGCTTCTGGTGTTTGGTCAAGTAGCTTCTTACAGAGCGAGAGAGCTTTGGAAAGAATATTACCCGCATCAGCTTGTTGAGTGATAGTCCCGTGGTCTCGAAATGATTGGGCGGCATAAGGAACAATCATTTGATTAAGCTGATCAGAGGTGGCAGTGGTTCGCCAAAATTGGGGGAGGATAAATTCGATTACTCGAGGGAGCGATAAAAGACAAAGTTTGCCTGCCTCGAATTGTCTGATGGTTTCCTTGCCCACAGCTTGTTTAAATTCTAATTTACCGACATAGAATTCGCTATAAGCTGTGGGGATTTTTTCCCAGTAGCGGCCCCAAGTGGCCAGCCATTGAGTTCTATCCTCATTGGCCTCGGGTGGGTCAGGGAGCCCAAATTCGCCAACCAGATCATAAATAGTTTTGGGATCACCCTTACCTTCAATATCTGTGTATTTATTGGTAGATTCGAGAAGTGTGGGTTTATTGTAGACATACTCCACATATTTTTTTCTCAAGTCATCAATAAGGATTTTGGCAGAAGTCTTTTGGCCAGGCCCATGGAAAAGATTAAAATTTTGGCTGGAAAGATTGACAATGTTGGCTAGACGGTGGGCATCATCTTGGAATTTGCCCTCAAGGTAATTGGAATTGGTTGTGGAGAAAAGAGCTTGGAGATTGGAAAAATCGACTGTAAAACTAAAAGATTGGGAAACGATGACATCCTCATCGCGTTTACCCTTAACTTGAATTGNTTGATCATCNGTGAATTTGATAGGCGCATCTCTATTTTCGTCGGTGATGTAATTGTCGGTTAATTTATCGGTTTCAACGGCATTTTCGCATGGTTGAGGATTAGGGGGGCCAGCGGCGCTTGCGCCGCTAGTGATAAGTGATAAGTGATAAGTGATAAGTAAAAAAAATACTATAAGAGAAATGCGAAAAGTGCTTATGATCATACTTTGCACTTTGCACTTAGTACTTCTTTGAATCCGGGCAGCAGACTCATTCCTTAAGTATAATTGCTACATTGCTACATTGCTACATTGTTTGGTTAAGTTTCTAAATTAAATAATGATGATGTTTTTCTAAAACAATTTAACAATGGAACAATTTAACAATTTCTATCTTACTTTGGTATTTCGACTGTGGTGACATCGACGCCGGTGAGGCCAGCGATTAACTTAAGGATAAGCCAAGAGGCCACAACTAAAATGATGCCAATGACAGCCATGGTGAGGGTACTACGGGCCTGGCCGGCGGCTTTAGGATCGCCGCCTGAGGTGACAAACTGGAAGCCGCCAACCAAAAGCATTACAAAAAAAGCAATACCGGCCGCCGGGGCCAGAAGCTTAATGATTCTTTGAAGAATATCCACGACATCCAAAAGCTTGGCTGGTGGTGGATCAGTTTGGGCATAGACAGGCGAAACAAAAGCTGTCAAAAGCCCAACCAAAGTTAAGAAAATCCGCATGAGTTTCTGGTTATGGTTCGACAGTAGGAATCGTAAACGTACCGCTGATAATGGTGACTCCGAAGAAAGTTTCCACCAATTTAATAATGGCAAAAGCAACCAAGACAATCACCAGACCAATTAACGCAGCAGTAATCGTATTTCTGGCACCCGCAACCGCTTTTTCGTCTCCACCCGCCAGAATCCAGCGGATGCCTCCCACCAGAAGCATAATGAAAGCGATAATGAAGGCGACTACAAGGATAAACTGGATAATTGCCCGGATGATCTTAATAATATCCGCGTTTTTGCTAAGTTGTTCCGGTACAAGATTATTCTGGGCAGCGGCTATGGTTGGGAATACAAGAGAACCGGTAAGAATCGCAAGCGGCCCCAGCAATCTTTTGGCATATTTAAACATCAGATTCTTTTCACCTCCCTTTTAGATTTATCTTTGTGGCAGATTGAATTGGCCAGAGATGATTTGAACATTGAAAAAGGTTTCTACTAATTTGATTATAGCAAAAGCGCCGACAACCACAACCAGTCCGATTAAGCCCCAGTAGATTTGGCCCCAGGCGGAAGCAATGGCTTTTTCGTCGCCGCCGGCGAAGATGAATCGGAGACCGGCAAAAATCATCCAGATGACACCGATGATGAAGGCTGCAATTACTAACAGGAAAATACCGTTCCTGATGAGGCTGGCAACAAAGCCTGAGGGGTTGGTTCCGGCAGAGGGAATTGAGGACGGGGCCGAGATTTTGCCGAGATCTTGGGCGAGGGCGAGTGAGGGAAGAATAAATAAACTGAAAAAAATTGCGAGGATGGTGATTAATTGCTTCATTTTATTCAAATAACAATTTAGCCATTTAGCAATTTAACAATTTGTACTATGTTATCGGTACACTTGACCTTAAGAAATATTGGACTACTTGCAAAATGACAAAAGCCAAAATGGTAACCGTCAAACCAATAATAGCATAGGTTAAGGTTGCTTGGGCCGCAGCCAGTTTTTTTTGGTCTCCTGAGGCAGTGACGATTTTAATGCCGGAAATAATAATAAAAATAATGGCGATGGCGCCGGCGATGCTGGTTANGATGAGAATGATGTCGCTGGCGAGAGCGCCGAAAGTTTCAAAGCGGGCTGGAGGGAAGATAGTTTTGTCAATTNTAAAAGCTAATTGGTTCATGGTTTCTTCCTTCGACCGACTAACGACTAAAGCCGTTCAATAATTTTTAATTTTCAATTCACATTCAATTCTTAATGACTTAATTTTGAAATTTAGAAAATGAAAATTCATTGAAAATTGCAAATTGAAAATTACTAAAAGCGCTAGTCTTTAGTTGGTAGTCGTTAAGCATTTTAAACNACCCCACTGTTTCCTAAAAATATCTTGTCAACAATCTGCAAAATGGCAAAGGCCAGGATAATGATCACGAAGCCGATGACGGCAAAGGTCAGCCGGCCGCGGGCGGCTGCTGCGGCTTCGGGATTGCCGCCGGAAGTAATAAATTGAATGCCGGAGATGATAATGACAATGACGGTGATAAAGCCGGCAATACCCAGAACTACAGGCAAGAATTCGCTAATAATTTTGCCTATCAGTCCTTGTGCAGAAAACTTTTTTTCAACATCTGACTTGGGTAAAGTGATTTGGGCAATTATCGCCGTCAGGCCCGTCGGCGCAAGAAGTTTTCTTAATTGATTTTGCATAGTTTTATCCAAAGGTNATTCCAAGTATATTAAGACCGATAAATTTGAGTATCAAAACCGAGAATATCAAAAACAGCAGTCCGGCGACTGCTCCCACAATTATGTCGCGGCCGCCTGCCAGTTTTTGCTGGTCGCCGGAAGAAGTCAAGACACGGACTGAGCCGATAACCATTAGAATTAAGGCAATACCGCCGGCAAGGCCAATGGCAATGCCCAAGATTTTGCCGGCAAAGGCTGTGGGGTTGGTGGGGATGTCTCCAAGGGCAGTTTCACAGACTCCTCCCGGACAGGGATTTTGGCCGGAAGTTCCGGTACTGGTGCCCCCACCAGGAGTTTTCCCTTCTTTGACAGTGATGGCTGGTAATTGATAACAAAATTCTGTTGTTGGAGGTATGGTATTAGGAGCAAAATAAAGTTTTAGGATATGATTGCCCTTTTTTAGTTTTCCGATATTTGCTTGCCACCCTCCTGGGCCAACTGGAGCACCTGCTGTTAAACTTTTAAAATCTTTATCATCAATTTTGACACCAAATGATGCAGGATTTGTTCTCAAGGGATCAGAACCTGTAACAGGTTCAAAATATGCCGTAATATCGGTATCTTCATAAAATTCAGCTGGGCTATAGGCGTCAAACTGAGGACAAGCCCCAGCTCCGGTAGTTGCCTGGACAGTAAAGGTTGAGGAACATTCAATACTGCCATCTGGGCGCTGGAAATCGAAGGTATAGACGGCATTCACATCGAATGGTCCAACTGACCTTGAGAAATTGCCGTTCGCGTCTGTGGTAATCGGATCACTTATAACGACAAAACCAGGTCTTCTGACCACAAGCGTGTAAGATTTGTTGGCGAGTGCTGGGTTATTCGAAGTAAACGAAACAGTTGTCTGCTGAGTTGTAGAAATAAAATTGGGAGAAGCACCACAACTCCCTACCGCCCTCGCGGTATTATTTAAACCTATAATGCTCCAAAGAAAAATGAGTATTACGAATGAAATAATGAAAGAAATCTTCTTGAAATTAAAAATGTTCATCGTCAATTTCAGTGTAGCATTAGATAGATAAATTGTTAAATTGTTACATTGCTAAATTGCCGAGTTGGCTATTTGAAGATTTCGGTTTCGAGAGATTTGGCAAAGGCTTACTTTTTCTCTTGGATATTGTTTTTTCAATTTTTCGTAGTTATTGCTCCCATATATGAATGTGTATGAATGTGT
>C687J35504_10000407_pt1 | contig 32134 bp, 35 predicted proteins | sample RifCSPhighO2_02_FD_35504 | JGI IMG/M metagenome (IMG submission 35504) | reverse complement strand
AAATCACAACGCGCATTCGCCCCCTTCGCGATTTTTTTCTCATTCTCTTTTTCATTGTTCTCGGAACACAATTTCATCTCGCCGGCCTCTCGAGCATGGCGTTGCCAATCATCTGTTTCACGCTGTTCATTTTGATCGGTAATCCACTCATCGTGATGATTGTCATGCGGCTCCTCGGTTATCATCCACGTACAGGATTTCTTGCTGGAACAACCGTTGCACAAATATCTGAATTTTCGTTTATCATTATTGGAGCGGGAATTGTAAGCGGGCAGTTGCCTCCAGATATTTTGGGTCTTGTCACAGCCGTTGGAATTCTCACCATTGCAGGCAGTTCTTCACTCATCCAATACAATGAACGGATTTTTGACGTCATTCATCCGTTATTCCGATGGCTTGAGCCAAAACATGTTTTGGATGTTGAGATGAAAAAAGTGCACAAGCCGGTTCACACGTTGCTTTTTGGATTTCATCGAACAGGTTCCGCACTCCTCGAGACTATTCAGAACATGAAAAAAACATTCTCTGTGATTGATTTTGATCCGCAAGTGATTTACGAACTTGCGGAATCCGGAATCTCGAGTGTGTACGGCGACGCCGGAGATGAAAATTTTCTTGAGGATGTTCAAACGGACAAAGCAAAACTAATTATTTCAACCATTCCAGATGTTGCAATCAGTTCTACCATCCTCACGTTTCTTCGATTAAAAAAATTCACGGGTACTGTCATTGTTTCAGCTCGTACGCATGAAGAAGCTGAACGGTGTTATGAACTCGGTGCTGCGTATGTGATTGTTCCAAGTATTTTAAGTGGAAAGAAAATGTCCGAGCTTCTTGAAAAAACAAAACTAAACAAAGCTCTCTGGAAGAAGCACCACGAACAAACAACCTTGAATACATTATGAACAACGCCATTCTTGACCAACAATTTGCAAATCTTTTTGGGCGGGCGGGCGTGGATCCATATTTTGATTTGGAACATGCGCTTTGCGTTCTCATGGAATCACATATGCAACAATCTCTTGCGATTCCGATGAGCCGACAACTACGTTCAATCGCAAAAATATTTTCTTGGCCAAGCGAAGAGTTGTGCGCATGTCTTCATCGATCCGAAGCGGATCGCATGTATGTTTTCGATGCGAATAAAAATGAACTCACTAAAATTGAATCCGTTGACCCAACTCTTTTCGCGATCAATCGTGGAAATCGCGTCATTATTTTGAATGAATGGACCGCGCGACATCTTGACCAGAACATCCTCGAACAGCTTGTTTCTCGACACGCAGAGGATCCAGACGAGCTTCTCGAGCAAGAACTCCGCATGCGCGCCTACGTGAATGCGAGAGGGGATTCATCGGTTTTGCCTGATTATTTTATCGTCTCTGCAATCAGTGCTTGATTTTTCTCTGAAATGTGCTAGGATGATCAGTAATTGATCGAATTTATAAAAAATATATGCCTCCAGAAAGAGCCTATGATCCGACGGCAGGACGCGATGCGCGTGTTGCGGCGGGAAATCGCGAACGGACAAAAACGTTTGAAGCAAGAGATCAAGAACAGGCGGATGCATCTGAACTCGCTCGTCAAGCACAAGAACAAGCACGTCAACAACAAGAAGCGCGTACACGTCACGAACGATTTCAACAACAAATTGCAACACGTGAAGCGGCAGATCGACAAGTAAGTCAACCGGTCGCAGAACGAGCGCGTACCGAAGCACTCGCTATATCGAAACCTATTTTGGCACCGGAGGCAACTTCCGGATCTGTTCAAATGGTCAAAACCGTTGAAACGGATTGGGAAAAGCAAATCGCCCCATTACCGGCTGCGGAAACTCAAAAACAACAACCAAAAAAGAAAGGTTTTTTTGGGGGATTATTCGGATAAAAAATACTTGACGCAAAATAATTAGCACTCTATAATCCAGAGTGCTAATATTGTTTTTATGAGAATCGTTTGAGGTACAGATTACAGATAAAAGATAGAGATATACAAATGGGAAAAAACAAGAGGACAAAAATCTGTATATCTGTATGCCGCTATTTGTAATCTGTACCTCAAGTATTCCTATGGATTCCCGCGCTCAGCAACTTTTGCGCCTCATCATCGATGATTACATCAAAACCGCAAAGCCGGTTGGTTCGCAGTATCTTGTGGAGACATACGGACTTTCCTCATCATCTGCCACCATTCGTCATGAATTAAGTTTGCTTGAAGAAGAAGGGTACTTGCGTCAGCCGCACACGTCCTCGGGGCGCGTGCCGACCGAGAAGGCGTACCTTTATTATCTTCAGCATGTGATGGGGGAAGAGTCTTCGATAAAAAAACAACCATCGTTTGAAATCAAGGAACAAGATCAGGAATCAACACTGAAGGCGATCGCAAAACGGCTTGTGGAGATTTCCGGCGAGACCGCGATTGTCGGGTTTGATCGCAACTGGAGCTATTACACGGGTGTGTCGAATCTTTTTTTGAAACCGGAATTTCAAGACGCAAACATCGCTGTTTCTCTCGGAGAATTGATCGATCAATTTGATCAAGTGATGACAAACGTATTCGATCAGGTTCCGTTTGAAACGCAAGTGCTGATCGGATCCCATAATCCGTTCGGCGATCAAATGACCACTATGATGATTCGCTATCGATTGCCAAACGGCGCGCACGGCATTCTCGGATTGGTCGGCCCCATGCGTATGAACTACGCGCGTAACCTTGCGCTGTTACAGCAAGCACAACAATTAATTGAACGGATATGAATCAAGAAGAAGAAAAAGAAGAAGGTGAGAAGGTAAGAAGTGAAGAAATGAAGTGTTTGAAATGCGAGGAATATCTTTTTGGATGGAAACGGGCGCTTGCGGATTATGACAATTTGAAAAAAGATTTGATCAAAGAAAAAGACGACATGCGTCGCGGGGTGAAAGAGGATATGGCCGAATCGATCATACCGATTTTGGATCACTTCGATCAAGCATTAAAGTTCAAACCACAGAATCTCGACGCAACGCTCGAAAATTGGCTTACCGGCATGATGCATGTTCGCAATCAACTCGAAAGCGTGCTTCTCGATATGGGTGTCACTCCATTCGGCGCGATCGGGGACACGTTCGATCCACATCTCCACGAGTCTGTCGGTGAGCGAGAAGATGAGAACGCCGCCGAACATTCTGTCGTGGAAGTTTCTCTTCGTGGATGGAAACTCGGTGAGAAAGTGATCCGCCCCGCAACGGTTGTTGTTCGAACATAATGCATACGCCTTTCAGATCCAGGTCGATCACCTGGATCTGAAAGGCGGAGACAGGATTCGTATAATACAAGGTGGTTCACATGCGTCGTCCTGCGTCGATTATGTTGGGTGCGATGATTCTTGTCGTGGTCGGTGTGGTAACAGTCATTATGCTTGGACCTGCTCATAACGATCAAACACAAGTGATCGCGAGTGGCTCGAGTGAGTACAATCACGGACATGTTGAACAAGTTTTCATTGATGAAGTGGCAAAATTGACACGTATCACATGGTCGAAGGGTGATTCAACCGCTGAACTCTGTTGGCTTTCGCTCACTCAACCGAGTCAAGGAACGATTGCCGTGACAATGGTCGCATGTGAGTCGGTAAAGCAAATCATCGCGATCGAGAAACAATTTTCTCTGGAGGAGAAGAAGCCATGAGGCTGACGCGCGATCAGGTCATTGGTATTTGTGCATGGGTTGCAATGGTTTCCATCATCGCGTTTGTTCTCCCATCCTTCGTTTCACTGTACGCGCAGTCGGAAAAGCAGAAACCACTTCCGCTCGAACGTCTCTCGGTCGACAATGAACTCACCCTTTTTCACGAGCCAGCGCCACATCCATCTTGTTGGTACGAACTTCATGATCTGCAAGGGAAAAGCGGTACACGTCGGTTTCCGATCGAATGCCAAATGTTTCATCGAATGAAGAAACGACTCGATGTCAAACCTTGTCCTGAAGTTCCGCCCAGAGCGACTCCATCAAAGAAGCAGCCGGAGAAAACGCTTTCGCAAAAATTCGAACTTGCGAACACCTTTTTCTAAACTCGGACGAGATCTCTCGTCCATTTTTCAGAGAACCTGATCGTGTGATCGAGGATTCTGAGAAAATTAAAATGACACAAACATAAAAAACGTATGCCAAAAATTATTGGAATCGACCTCGGAACAACGAACTCATGTGTTGCCATCATGGAAGGTGGTCAGCCTAAGGTTCTTGAGAATAAAGAAGGTGCGCGCACTACGCCATCCATTGTCGCGACTGCAAAAAGCGGTGAGCGCGTTGTTGGGTTGCCTGCGAAGCGCCAAGCAGTGACGAATCCGGCGAACACGTTGTATTCGATTAAGCGTTTGATCGGACGCCGCTTTGACGACGCAGAAGTTTCTCGCGACAAACAAATGATGCCGTACGCAATCGTCAAACATGGCGATGGTGTTGCGATTAAGATGGGAGAGAAGGAATACACGCCCGAGGAAATCTCCGCGATGGTGCTTCAAAAGATCAAGGCTGATGTCGAAGAGAAGCTCGGCGAAAAAGTAACGGAAGCTGTGATTACGGTTCCGGCATACTTCGACGACGCACAACGAAATGCTACGAAGGTCGCGGGTGAAATTGCTGGACTCAAAGTACTTCGAATTATCAACGAGCCAACTGCCGCGGCTCTTGCGTATGGATTCGACAAAAAAGCCGGACAACAGATTGCGGTATATGATCTTGGTGGAGGAACCTTCGATGTTTCTGTTCTCGACATTTCGGCTGATACGGTCGAGGTGAAGTCGACGAACGGAGATACACACCTCGGTGGAGACGACTTTGATCGCGTGATTATTGAATGGATTCTCGCGGAGTTCAAAAAGCAAGAAGGAGTCGACCTCGCAAAAGATCCGCTCGCTTTGCAACGTATTAAGGATGCGGCTGAACGCGCAAAGATCGAACTTTCAACTTCTCAACAAACAGAAATCAACCAACCGTTTATTACGTCGGATGCGAATGGGCCAAAGCACTTGGTGATCACGCTTACACGCGCGAAGCTCGAAGAACTTTGTTACGATCTTGTACAAAAAACAATTGGACCGGTTCAAGCTGCGTTGAAAGATGCAGGTCTCTCGAAATCTGACATTCAAGAGATTGTCATGGTCGGAGGAATGACACGCATGCCGCTCGTGCAAAAAGTTGTCGAAGAATTTTTCGGCAAGAAACCAAATATCACTGTGAACCCTGATGAAGTTGTTGCGCTCGGCGCAGCGGTTCAAGCGGGAGTTCTTCAAGGTGAAGTGAAAGATGTGTTGCTCCTCGACGTCACTCCATTGTCTGTTGGTATTGAGACCATGGGAAGTGTGATGACAAAGTTGATCGAACGAAATACGACTGTTCCAACATCGAAGTCGCAAACATTCTCGACCGCGGCGGATAATCAAACAACGGTTGAAATTCACGTGCTTCAAGGTGAGCGCGCGATGGTGGACGGAAACAAAACACTCGGCCGCTTCGTGCTCTCTGGTTTGCCAATGGCGCCACGTGGCGTTCCACAAATCGAAGTGAAGTTTGATATCGATGCAAACGGAATTTTGCATGTGACGGGAACCGATAAGGCAAGCGGTAAGAGCCAACAGATTACTATTCAAGGTTCGACAGGTTTGTCGAAAGAAGAAATCGAACGTATGAAGAAGGATGCAGATGAACATGCGGAAGAGGATGCAAAACGCAAAGAACGCGTTGAACACCAGAACATCGCGGAAACCATGATTTATACAACCGAGAAAATGTTGAAGGACGGCGGAGATAAGATCTCGGAGATTGAACGTAAAGAAGTGGAGGAAAAGATTGAAGCGTTGAAGAAGGTAAAGGACGGCGACGATCATGAGGCGATTAAAAAAGCAGCGGATGAACTCTCGACGGTTGCGCAAGCGGTTGGCGCGAAGATGTATGAGGCGGCAGGAAAGGCTGGAGAAACAGGAGGTTCGGGAGAGGCCGGAACCGAAAAGAAAGCGGATGAACCGATTGATGCGGAGTTTACGGAGAAGAAGGAATAAATAAATCGAACCGGGGCGAGTCATTGGCTCGCCCCTTTCGACGTTCATTATTTGTATGACGGATGTTTATCAAAAAATTATTTCCCGTCTTGATGCCGCCAGCATCGAGTACCACACTGCCCACCACGAACCAACCCTCACTTCCGCTGACGCGTCTCGTGTCCGCGGTATCGATATGCACTCCGGCGCGAAGGCGATCGTGACGAAAGGTCACAAAACAGGTACACACTATCTGTTCGTTATGCCGGCCGACCTCAAACTCGACAACGCGAAAGCAAAGGCTGCGACCGGGGAAGGGGTTGGGTTTGCGTCGGATCCTTTCGAGGTGACGGGTTGCGTTCCAGGTTCTGTTCCGCCGTTCGGTTCGCTTTTCAACATCAAAACATTTTGTGATCCTCGTCTGGCCGAGAATGAGCGGATCTTTTTTAATGCCGGTTCGCTTACAGATTCCCTTGATATGCGTTTTGAGGATTACATAACAATCGAGCAACCGATCTTGATAGAGATCGGGAAAGTTCCGACACAACAACCTCTCGATAAACTCGAGGAATAAAGTAAAACGTTATAAATGCGAGATCCCTCGGCTTCGCTCGGGATGACACAAATAAAATATGGCCAAAGACTACTACAAACTTCTCGGGATCGAAAAATCCGCTTCGCAAGACGAAATTAAAAAAGCATTTCGTGGTTTGGCGCACAAATATCACCCAGACAAACAAGGTGGCGATGAAGCGAAGTTCAAAGAAATCAATGAAGCGTATCAAATACTTTCCGATGAGAAAAAGCGTGCGCAGTATGACCAGTTTGGTTCTGCTGCGTTCGACGGCTCTGCGGGCGGTGGATACGGTGGCGGTGGATTTAATGGTGCGGGTTTTGATTTTTCCGGATTTCAAGGCGCGGGATTCGAAGACCTCGGAGATATTTTCGGCGGAATGTTCGGCGGTTCGCGCGGTGGATCTCGAGAACGACGCGGCGGTGACATCCAAGTTGATGTGCATCTCTCGTTTCATGAATCCATCTTCGGTGTTGATAAAGAACTTTCACTTACGAAGAATATTGCGTGTGAGCGCTGTGCTGGAAACGGCGCAGAGCCGGGGAAGGGTGTGAAGAAATGTGGAACGTGTGATGGAAACGGTGTTGTGATCGGCGTTCAGCGTACGATTCTCGGTGCGATGCAGACGAAGCGCACATGTGAAACGTGTCATGGAACGGGCGAGATTCCGAATACGCCGTGCTCGACATGTCACGGAGCTGGACTCGAGAAGAAACGCAAAACATTGAATGTGCATATTCCATCGGGTGTTGAAGATGGGAATGTGTTGCGCGTTCGATCGGAAGGTGAAGCGATTAAGGGTGGTGAGTCTGGTGATTTGTTCGTGCGTATTGGCGTAAAACCGGATCATCGATTCGAGCGTGACGGCGAAACGATCTATTCCGAAAAGCAAATCGGATTTACACAAGCTGCACTCGGTGCGGTCGTGTCGATCGAAACGGTCGACGGAAAAGCAGACCTGACCATTCCGGCCGGCACGCAATCGCAAACGCAATTACGCCTGCGAGGAAAGGGTGTACCTTCTCGCGGCGGTCGTGGAGATCACATCGTGATCGTGAAAGTGGTGACGCCGTACAAGCTGTCGAAGGAACAGAGAAAAATGTTAGAGACACTTGGGTTGAATGAGTAATTATCCACAAAGATGTATTGACAAACACAAAAAATTCTGAAAGAATAAGAGTATAAGAACTCCCATATGAATGAAATCATCTGGGAGTTTTCTTTTTTATTTAAGTCACTTATAATGAAACTAATATGCGAAAACAAGCTGTGACATTAGAGACGATTTCGAACACTCTTGTGTGTATACAAGAGAATGCTGTTAAAGTTCAGAAAACACTTGCAGATATGCAAGTGAGTATTGATTCCAGATTTGATAAGATGGACAGACGTTTTGATTTACTTGAGAGCAACGTTGAAGATAATACAACATCGATTCAATATTTGATTCGAGATGGCATCATGCGCGTCGAGTGCGAAGAAATGATCGATCGAAAGCTTCGAGAACAGCTTGAACCCATGGAATCCAGAATTTTATCCGCGTTTGATCACTTCTTAGGTCAACATACGATGTTAAAAGAAGAAGTGATTTCAAATCGATACCGATTAGGCGTGATTGAAAAAACAATGGGACTATCGAATGCATTATAAGTAAAAAACCGAGCGAGAGCTCGGTTTTTCATAAGAAAAAATCGACCTATGTGGTCGATTGAGCAGGGAGATGGACTTCGTGAATTTCGACGTCGAGTGTTCGGAAACGCAAGAGGTCATGGTTGTAGGCAGCGATTCGGATCGTCGCCTTTTTTTGCGGTTCGAGCGGCTTGATGCGCGTCCAGGAAGGACGATCACTCCGCAATTCGACTTTCGCAATGTGCCCATTGTCCAAACGGAATTCAAGATCAAATCCCGTGCGGCCATGTTCAGAAAAAGGTTGAATCGATTGAATCGGGTAGTCTGTTTGTCGCATGAATCCTCCGAGACGAACGTCGTTTCACGTTCAAAGAGTCTAACAGCTTTTGTCATCTCGTCAAGAGTTTGGTAGGCTGATCGCGTTATGTTTGAACTCCTCAACCAAAAAGGTAAAGCGCGTCGCGGTCGTCTCACAACGGCGCATGGGATAATTGAAACGCCCGTCTTCATGCCAATTGCCACAAAAGGCGCGGTGAAGACGTTGTCGTCGAGCGACATGGAAAAATTGGGTGCGCAGATTATTTTGAATAATACGTATCATCTTTTGTTGCGTCCTGGATTTGAGGGATTGAAGAAACTCGGAGGAATGCACAAACTCATGAATTGGCAGAAACCTATTTTGACGGATAGTGGTGGATATCAAGTTTTTAGTTTGTCGAAAATGAACAAGACAACAGAAGAGGGTGTGAAGTTTCAGTCGCACATTGATGGATCGTATCTTTTTCTTACACCTGAAAGCTCCATGGAAATGCAAAAGGTAATTGGATCGGATATTGCGATGCAGTTTGATGACGTTGCTGCAGGAACATCTATGCGTGAACGATACGAAGATGCCATGGAAAGAAGTTTGCGATGGGCACTTCGATCCAAAACGCATCATGACATGATCGCGCCGGAGCAAATGCTCTTCGGCATCGTTCAAGGTGGAACGCATGAGGATCTTCGTACACGATCCGCCGAGAGTCTCATCGAAATCGAATTTGATGGCTACGCGATCGGTGGCCTCTCGGTTGGGGAACCTCGCGAAGATATGTTTCGCATCACGCGTCATGTTTGCGATTTGTTGCCCGAAGATCGACCACGCTATTTTATGGGTGGCGGAATGCCGGAAGAGATTGTGGAAAATGTGCGTGCGGGAGTTGATATGTTTGATTGTGTACTGCCTTCGAGAAACGCGAGACACGGAACGCTTTTCATCTGGAATCAAGATCCAAGCACAATTGACTACATGAACGTCGACGCAACCAACCCAATTTGGTACAAACAATTACGCATTACGAACGAGGTGAACTTGTACGACGAATCGCCAATCGATCCACATTGCGATTGTGAGACGTGTAAGACAACTTCAAGGGCGTATCTTCGTCACTTATTCTCCGTACAAGAAATTCTCGCGCTCAGACTCGCGTCGATCCACAACCTGCGTTTCTATCTTCGTTTAATGGAAGAATTACGAAAATCGATCGAGTAACCCTTGATCGATTTTTGGTTTTCCTGTAAGAAACTCCAGACACTTCTCGAGGAGGCACTTTAATGACGATCGTTCTGACATGGGCAATGTTCAAGTGGGCGATCATTCCGCTCGTCATTTTCTTCTTCATCGGTCTCACGGGTGTTCTGCCCGACAATCCCTTCGGTCCGATTCGCGCAGCGACTGCGCTTTTCAGCGGTATCTGCATTCTCATCTGGATCATCGTCATGATCGGTCGTTCGTTCTTTTTGTAACCTTGAACCCATCACGGGTTCTTTTTTATCTATAACGCAATATAACGCAAGGTTGACTTAATCTTCTTTTTTGATAGTCTATTCTCTCGATTCAGTTTCGAGAATGCCCTTTACACATTGACGGGTTCAGTGCTGTTGGCAAGGAGAATATCATGGCAAACGAACTGACCATGTTTGAGCAACTGGAGCACGAAGCGCGCGAAGGGTATCTGACGCGTGAAGTTCCGTATGTGGCTGCTCGTATTCATACATTGATCAAACACAACTTTATTAGTGGTTGTACAAATTGGGAAGCGGAACGTGCGATCAAAAAATTAATTGAGCAACTCGAATTTCGCATGGAGAACGCAGAAGGAATTCAGAAACATCAAGCAGAGGAAAATCGTAAACGTTCACTGTTTAATCTTCCTCCTTTGCATGTGTATGATCAAGCGGATTATAAGTTTGATATGGAGAGATTAGGTTTTCTGAAGGAACTAGAATTGTTTGTAAAGCAGAACGCTTCTGCCCACAAACGGAAGGCGGTATCGTTTTCAGAATGGTTCAACGCAACAATGCATCGAGTGGGATATCTGATCGATTGGGATCATCTGTCTGATGCATTTGCTGTGAAAAAGGCTCGTGAGATTGTGCTTGCGCAATGTGCTACTTGGTCTCCGCGCCAGTTCATCCTCGAATTTCAGCGCAAGCGGATTGAGGAAATGCAAGCTGCGACTGTCGGGNCGGATTGCGAGTTCGTCAAAAAGAAAACGTCGACGTCTGCATTCTTGGATCAGTTGAGATCCGTTGAAGCACGTGTACAAGCGTTGATTGACGCAGATCCAGCGAATGATATTTTTTTGCGTGTTCTTCATGAGGTTCGTTCAAAGATTGCTGCAGTGACGCCGGTGCACCAAACCATGATCGCTTTTGAACAAAAGGCGGCTGGATTCTTGAATGACCAGCTTGCGAAGATCGCGATGCTTGAAGACTCGCTGCACAAACTCGAGACGATTCACGAAGCGCGTATGCTCTGTGACAGTACGGATCAGGTCATTTCAGACGCCGAGCAAGCGATCACGGATGGTGTGATCACTCTCGCAACCGGATTCCAAGAAATGCATGAGCAGATCGCGCGTGCATACGAAGAATCCGGGATCGCTCTTGCGGTCGATGTTTCCGGTCAAGGAAAGTTGTTTGATACAGCGGTCATGGATCGTCTGATCGCGCAATACGTCCCCGCCAAACTCGAAGTTGAGAAAAAAGTCTCTTGAACCCAATCGGGTTCTTTTTTGTTTGTGCTATAATTCCTGCATATGAAGTCCTCTTCGAGCTCTCTTGTTCTCAAGCATCTCCTCCTCGATCTTGTTCGAGAAATCTTGTTTCTGCCGGTCTGGTGGTTCACGATCGGCCTTGCGCAGATGGTTTTGTGGTGTGGTCATTCGGTTAAGCACGCAGCAGAAACAACAGGCCTCACAATCTGGGCAAAGAATTTATTTGTTCCCATGTACGGCGAGACGAGCGTATCCGGAAAACTGATCAGTTTTTTTGTTCGTCTCATCATGGTGATCGCGCGTGGCGTTGCGACGTTCGTTTGGATGTTTGTTGTCGTCGGCGTTTTCATTGCGTATCTTTTGCTCTTACCACTCGCAATTCTCGGCATTTTTTATCATGGCCTAGGAATGGTGTTCGTCTAATATGCCAAATGGATTTCTTCTCAACAAAAAAACATACGTCGCTCTGAATCTCGACCATCACGCTATGGAAGAGCGTGCGGCAAAGGCAAAGTCAACGCGCACCATTGGGGGCGTGAGTTTTTTGGCTTCGGCAATTTTGATTCTCGCAGGCGCAGCTTTGTTCGTATATCAGAATGGATTCACAACCGTTCCCGAGATTGCCGCGTTTTTTCGTCCATCCTTCGCTCTGATGCTTTTTTCCGTCGGCGCTCTCGTTGCTTGTTTCTCATTCATGCATCAATCCGAGATCACACGCCACCTCGTGTTTATTCCAAAACGAGATCGTAACTCAATTCCGCCTGAGCTTGTGGCTCTCGAGACACCGCCGAAGGATGCTATCGACATCATTCAATTTTTTCATCCAAACGCCATGAAGGCGCTTGATTCCGCATTCGTTCTCGCAGAGCGATTTGGTCACGCGCATGTTGAGCCAATCCACCTATTTGTCGGCGCGATGGAAGATGATGCGGCGTCGATTTTGTTTGGACGTCTCGGGTTGTCCTTCGAGAAAATCAAAGATCCCATGTCGCGCCGTCTCTCGACGCGACAACTCGGAACACTTTCCGGTCTCGACGATGCTGCCGAGCACGTTTTGCTTTTCGCCTTTCGAAACGCCTATCTCGAAGATCGCGACAACGTGACTGCACTCGAGATGTTTTTCGAAGCCTTCAAAGCCGATCCATTCCTCGCCGACTTGTTTCAAGAACAAGGTGTTGATGCAGTGCAGTTTGAAAACATGGTTGATTGGATTCGCATTCATGAAAAAATTCAGGATCAGTATAAGCGATTTCAAAAAGCCGCCGCCTCAAAGCCAACAGGCGCCATGAATCGATCCATGACATCGGTCGCGACCCCAATCCTCGACGCATTTTCCGAGGATCTCACCACCGATGCAGTTTTTGGCCGACTCCCAATGATGATTGGGCGCGAAGAAGAAATCGAACAAGTGTTTCGTGTGATTGAAGGTGGTCGAGAAAGCGCGCTTCTTGTTGGTCCGCATGGTGTTGGAAAGGGAAGTGTGCTCGCAGGAATCGCTGCGTTGATGGTCGAGGAGAGAGTTCCGGATGTGCTCAAGGATAAGCGTCTCGTGAAGATCTCCATTCCGCAACTTGTGAGCGGTGTGCCTGTCGAGACCGCACAGGAACGTTTGATGCTCATGCTTGATGAGGTTTCACGTTCGAGAAATATTATCTTGGCATTGATGGATCTCGAACAACTGACGGCCGACCTCGCACCGCTTTTGTCCGACTATCTCTCGCGAGGCGCTACATTTGCGATTGCAACAACATCACCACAAGATTATACCGAGACAATCGAGCGCTCGATGCTTGGACGCATCTTTCAGAAAGTTTCCGTCGAGGAACCAGATGAGAAGTCGGCGATTCGCATTCTTGAATCCAAGATCGGTGGAATTGAATATCAGAAAAAAGTGATTTTTCAATACGATGCCGTTGAGAAATGCGTGAAGCTGTCCGATCGTTACATGCACGAGCAATATTTGCCGAAGAAGGCGATCGAGATTGCACGCGAGGTCGCCGAACAGGTCGTGAAGTCTCGAGGGGAGAATGGAAAAGTGACCGGAGAAGATGTAGCGAAGATTATTGCAACGAAGACGGGAATTCCGGTGACGAATGTCGCAGAGGATGAGAAAATGAAATTGTTGCACCTTGAAGATGAAATGCACGGCCGCATTATCGGCCAGGACGAAGCGGTGAAGGCGGTTGCATCGGCTCTTCGAAGAGCGCGTGCGGATCTTCGACCCGGTTCAAGACCGATCGCCTCGTTTCTGTTCCTCGGCTCAACGGGAGTTGGAAAGACGGAACTCGCAAAGACCCTTGCTGCGACGTACTTCGGATCAGAACAAATGATGATTCGTGTCGACATGTCGGAGTATCAGGATATTCGCAGCATGGATAAACTGATCGGCGCGCCAGGGTCGAATCAGGGCGGGCTTTTCTCGGAAGCCGTTCGCACGCGACCATTCGCCGTTGTCCTTCTCGATGAGCTTGAAAAAGCAGATCTAAATATTTTGAACGTCTTCCTTCAAATTCTCGACGACGGTCGCGTCACAGACGCGGCGGGGCGTGTGATTGATTTTACGAATACCATCATCATCGCGACTTCGAACGCGGGAACACAGTATATCCAGGATGCCGTTTCGAGGGGAGAATCGACGGATGCGATCAAAACGCATTTGCTCGAGGAGGAGCTGCGAACGATCTACCGCCCCGAGTTTCTCAACCGTTTCGATGGCGTGATTGTGTTCAAGCCGCTTGAGGAATCACAGATTGTGGAAATTACAAAACTCATGATTGCTCAAGTGACAAAGCGTCTCGAAGGAAAGGGAATTGGATTTCAGGTTACGGATGCAGAAGTCCTTGAACTCGCGCATAAAGGCTTTGACCCAAAATTCGGCGCGCGCCCACTTCGTCGCGTCGTCCAGGAAGAAGTCGACAACGCGATTGCAAATGCGCTCCTCGAAGGCAAGGTTCAGAGACGTGATACAATCGTTCTTGACGTTGGAGGAGTGATGTCTATTCAAAAAGGACAAGAATTATGATGAGCCTACTTATCAGTTTCGGAGTCACTGCTTTTATCATCGCGTTCTTCTCGACCGTGTTTGTTCGATTTGTCGCAACGAAGTGGCACATTGTGGATCATCCGCATCATCCAAAAAATGTTCACACACATCCAATCCCGCGCCTCGGTGGCATTTCGATTTTCCTCGCCGTCGCCGTCGCTGTCATTGGGTCGCTTCTCTCTTCGAAGTGGCTCGTGTCTGGCGAGATTCAATATTTGCAATACACCGGCTTTCTCCTCGGAGGACTCATCCTCATGATCGGTGGGTACATCGACGACCGCTTCGACCTCCCACCGCGCTATGCCATCATCGCTCCGCTCCTCGCGAGCGTCACCGTGATCCTTTGTGGAGTGAATATCGAGAAGCTGACGAACCCATTCGGCGGCGTCTTTTTTTTGCACGCGTGGCAATCGAACATCATTGTGTTCATTTGGCTCATGGTGGTGATGTACACAACAAAGTTCCTCGACGGCCTCGACGGCCTCGCAACTTCCGTTACTTCGATCGGCTCGATGATGGTTCTTCTGCTCGCCCTCACCGTTGCTTATTTCCAACCTGATGTCGCTCTGCTCGCTGCAATCGTTCTCGGCGCCCAGCTCGGATTCCTCTTCTGGAACTTCCACCCGGCGTCAATCTTCCTCGGCGAAGGCGGCAGCACGCTCGTCGGGTTCCTCGTCGGAATGCTTGCTGTCATCTCGGGTGGAAAGCTCGCAACAGCCCTTCTCGTTCTCGGTGTCCCGCTTCTCGACGTGATGTGGATCGTTCTTCGTCGGTTCCGAGCGGGTGGCCTCAAACAAATCTTTGTCGGAGATCGCAAGCATTTGCACCATCGATTGCTCGATCGAGGATGGGGACAAACGCAAATCGTGCTGTTTTATGTTTTTATAGCGGGATTATTCGGCATTTCAACGCTATTTTTTCAAAGTAAAGAAAAAGTCATTATCTTGATGCTCCTTGCCGGACTCATGCTCGTTGCTGCAGCGTTTTTTGTCCGTAATGAGCGAAAATAGTCTATTTAGTGATTTATACACCTCGTTCTTGACACAGATCCTATCGACCAGTACTATTCCCGCATAATTTATTCATCTCGCTGGCAGGACCTCGCCTTTGGCTTGGGGAGCCGCGTACGTATTGCTATGGCATCAATCGCCGTTATCGTAACAGGAGGAAAACAATACATTGTCCGTGAAGGGCAAGAGCTTAAGATTGAAAAATTGGATCTTGAGCCAGGAGCAGCCGTATCTTTTGATGCGTTGCTTGTCTCTGATGAAGAAGGAAAAAACACTCAAGTTGGAACCCCAACTGTGAGCGGTGCTAAAATTTCAGCGAGTGTCATTGAAAACGGACGAGCAGACAAAGTCTCCGTTATCAAATACAAGCCAAAGTCTCGATACCGACGCAACGTCGGGCATCGTCAGCCTTTTACGCAAATTCGTATTGAAAAGATTAGCGCCTAACGCGCTAATTTTATTTTGTGTCATTCCGACCGACGAGTCATCGAGGAGCGGAGGAATCTCGTGGTTCACATGAGATCCCTCGGTTCGTCGAAGACTCCTCACTCGGGATGACACAATAAAGGAGAAAACCTATGCAAAAAAACTATTCAGTCAAAAAAATCATGCAGACGCTCTGGAAGAGCATGCGTCCGCATCGAATGGCGATTGCTTCGCTTTTTATTCTTGCCATGATGGCGAACGTGATTGCGGTGATCGTTCCGCTCTTTTACAAATCGTTTTTTGATGTTCTCACCGCTTCTTCTTCGCCGTCCGATCGCGTCCCGATGCTGATTCAGATCGTGTTCGTCATTTTGGCTTTGAACGGATTTGGATGGTTGTGCTGGCGTGTGGTTGTCTACATCAGCAACATTGTTCAACCAAAAATCAAAAAGCAGATCGAGGTCAGTTCGTTTGCGTACATGATGGATCATTCGTATGCGTTCTTTTCGAATGCGTTCGTTGGATCCCTTGTGCGTAAAGTTCACAGACTCGCAAATGCGTTTGAAAAACTCGTCGATGAAGTGCAATGGAACATTCTCGGCCTTGTGGTGGTCGTGGTCGGAGATTTACTCGTGCTGTACTTGCGTGATGTGCGTCTCGGACTCATTCTCAGTGTTGGCGTGTTTCTCATCGCGGCATTCAATATTGGATTTGCTACATGGAAACTCAAATACGATTACGCAAAATCAAAACTGGATTCCGAGTCCACAGCCGTCATGTCGGACGCGCTCACAAACAGCATCACAATCAAGCTCTTTACTTCACAGAAGTTTGAAAATGGATTGTTTGCGGATGTGATGGAACGCTGGCGCAAAGCGCAAACGCACTTGTGGCAAATCGAAGGCTTTTCCGAAGCTATCCAAGCCGCACTCATGATTCTTGCCGAATTCGGCATGTTTTATGTGGCGATTCATTTATGGGAGCGTGGGGAACTGACGATTGGAGATTTTGCCCTGATTCAAGCATTCATGGTTGGAATTTTTCATCGTGTGTGGAACCTTGGCAAATCCATTCGTCATATCTATGAGGCGCTTGCGGACGCGGCCGAAATGGTTGAGATCCTCGAGATGCCGCATGAGGTGAAAGATTATCCGAAAGCAAAATCCCTCGCCGTGTCAAATTCAGTGATTAAATTCGAAGACGTCACCTTCAAGTTCAATCAAACTCGAGCGGTTCTCAATGGACTTTCCATGCAAATCGCACCGCATGAAAAGATTGCGCTCGTTGGTCCGTCTGGTGCCGGTAAGTCGACGATTACAAAATTGCTCATGCGATTTTACGATGTGGAATCCGGAAAGATCACGATCGACGGACAGAGTATCGCCAAAGTCACGCAAAACAGTTTGCGTCACGCAGTCGCGATGGTTCCACAAGAACCAATCCTGTTTCATCGATCGCTCATGGACAACATTCGCTATGGTCGACCAGATGCGACGGACGAGGAAGTGTTCGAGGCTGCACGTCGCGCGCGATGCCATGACTTCATTGTCGAACTTCCAGAAAAGTACAATACGTTCGTTGGTGAACGCGGAATCAAACTCTCGGGCGGCGAACGTCAACGCATTGCGATTGCACGCGCCATCCTGAAAGACGCGCCAATTCTTGTCCTCGACGAAGCAACCTCGAGTCTCGATTCCGAATCCGAATCTCTCATTCAAGCGGCTCTCGATGAACTCATGAAAGGGAAGACAACCATCGTGATCGCTCATCGTCTTTCGACGATTATGCGTATGGATCGTATTGTTGTGATCGATGGCGGGAAGGTGGTTGATACAGGAACACATGATCAACTTCTCGAGAAACAGGGGATTTACAAGAAACTCTGGGACATCCAGGCTGGTGGATTCATTGAATAACGCAAACTCGCGAGGATCGCTCGCGGGTTTTTTGTTTCTAATCGTTATGGACATACCTTGACTTTTCGCTATTTTTCGATACACTTCATTCTCCCAATGTGGGAGCGTTCATTCACCCTTCGACAGGCTCAGGGCCTATGGAGAGAACCCATGATCGTTGATGTTCATGTGCATACATCCAATCATCCGATGGTCGGATTACATACCGCCGATGCATCGATTGATGCGATCGAGAGGCAGGCGGAAGAACTCGGGATTGAAAGACTGCTCGTGATCGCGACATACTTTCCCTACAAAGGAACGGGTGTTCCGAATTTGGAAATGTTGCGGCGCATTGAAGGGCGTGATCGATTTCGATTGATCGGGAGCCTGGACGTCATGCATCATTTTGAGGAAGGACTCACGGAACTGAAAGAACTTGCGCGCGCGAGGAAACTTGCCGGAATCAAATTGTTTCCGGGGTATCAAAATTTTCGCGTGGCGGATCCGAAGATCTTTGATCTGTATCGACTGGCGCGGGAGTACGGACTTCCGATCACGATCCACGGAGGTGAATTGCACCACTGTTGTTCGCGTGAACGTCGGGATCACAGTGATCTGAAATGCGGAAACGCGTTTTGTTGGATCGATCGGAGTCAGGATCTTGCGCGTCCCGGTGCGTTTGTTGAAGTGGCAAAACAATTCTCGGACGTCACGTTCGTGATTGCCCATGCCGCGAATCCGTTTTTCTCAGAGCTCGGACTTCTCATGGAGATGTGTCCGAATGTGATGACGGATGTGTCCGGACAATTTCAGTCCGGGACGACGGAAGACACACTCCCGTATCGTGTTCAAGTTCGCGATGCCCTCCGATTGCTTCTCCAAAGCAACAACGGTAACGATCGCCTCATGTTCGCCTCGGATTTTCCCATCCAATCATTCGCGGACACGATCGCGCTCGTCGAATTGCTCGGGCTTGATCCGGACGTCAAGGAAAAGATCCTTTGGCGAAACGCAAATCGCGTGTATTGCCTTGGACTTGAGGCGTAGGAGGAAATCATGAAAGTACTCATTACAGCAGGAGCCACACAAACGCCCATCGATCAGGTGCGTGCGATCACGAACATTTTTCGTGGAAGAACAGGTGCACAGATAGCGGAATGGATCTCTGATGCGGGGCATGATGTGACATTGCTCACATCCGCACCAAAATCGGAACATCCATCGTCCGCCCTTTGTCCGATTCAAATTCACACATTTCGAACTTACGATGAACTTGCGCAACTCATGGAGCAAGAAATTCGCACGGGCGGATATGATCTCGTGATTCATTCGGCCGCGGTGAGTGATTACAAGGTGGTCGCGACACACATTTTGTGTGAACCGGGTGAAGCTTCGTACATGGGGCCAGCTCGTCTTGTCATCAAGTTGCTACAGCTTGTGACGGGAAAGATTTCGTCTTCGCACAAACGGCTGTTTCTCGAGCTTGTCCCAACGGAAAAGCTGATCGACAAGATTCGTCGCGATTGGGGATTCAAAGGGTTTCTCGTGAAGTTCAAGCTTCAAGTCGATAAGACCGACGAAGAACTGATCGACATTGCTCGCAAGAGTCGTGAAGATTCGAATGCAGATCTCATTGTGGCAAATTGCAAAGAATGGGCGCATCAACGTGCGTACGTGATCGGTCGCGATAGCTACGCGTTCAATGTTCCACGCAATATAATCGCAGGTGCGATTTTGCTGAGGATGCGATGAAAGTCCTGCTTGGTGTGACAGGTTCGGTTGCGACCGTGCTCGTCGGAAAGCTCGTTGACGCACTGCATTCGTCAGGGCATGAGGTCGAGGTTGTGGCAACGAAGTCGTCGCGGTATTTCTTTCGTGCAAAGCAAGTTGATGCGCGCATCTGGAATGATGAAGATGAATGGCCCAAAAACTGGTTCGAGCGTATACGCTTGCGTGTCCTCGAGCGGTTTTACAAAAAAGGTCAACCGATTCCTCACATCGACCTGCGTAAGTGGGCGGATGTGCTCGTGGTTGCGCCGCTTGATGCAAACACACTCGCGAAATTCTCGGTCGGCATGTGTGACAACTTGCTCACGTGCGTCTTTCGCGCATGGGACTTCGACAAACCGGTCGTGCTTGCGCCGGCCATGAACACGTTCATGTGGCATAATCCAATCACACAGAAGTATCTCGGAGAATTGAATCTGCTGCGTATCATGACCGTTGGAACGATTCGTATCGTGCAGCCGCAGGATAAAGTCCTCGCCTGCGGTGATGAGGGGGTTGGCGCGATGGCGAACATCTCGGACATCGTTGACGCGGTCAACAAGCTCAACAAAACAAAAACGGCCGATGTGGCCGCTCTCACCTCGAAGTAACGCTTCGAGGTTTTTTTATCCACAGAACACGATTGACAATACCGAAATTTTTTGGTGTTATGGAGGTACAAGAAATAAGAACTCCTAAATGCTTAAATGCCTGGGAGTTCTTTTTTGTTTTGTCATATTTTTTTAACTCATTTATAATGAAACCAATATGAAGAAAGCAACCGTAACATTAGAAAGTTTGGACAAAAAGATTGATTCGGTTGAATTTACGGTTGAAAGTTTAGATAAGAAGATCGAAACATCGATTGCGTCTTTGAATAAGAAGATCGATTCGGTCGAATTTACGGTTGAAAGCTTGGACAAGAGGATTGATCGACTTGATCTGAATTTCCATGATTTTGCTGATTTTATCAGAGAAAACATGATGCTTCGCAACGAAACTCAAGAATATATCGATGATCGAATTGAAACCAAATTTTCAAAATATACTTCAGACCAGCTTGAATTTCAGGACAATATTGGAAAGCGATGTGAAAATGTGGAACATGAGACCTTGGCGCTTCATCACCGTGTAGTACTAGTCGAGAAACATATTGGAATCTAAACAAAACACCCTCTGCCTAAAACGGCGAGGGTGTTTATAATTTTCGTCTGCCTCGGAGCGCATCGCCGAGCGTCACTTCATCTGCAAACTCGAGGGTTGCGCCCATTGGGAGTCCACGTGCGAGGCGTGTCACCTGAACGTGTGGTGACAAAAGTTTTGTGAGATAAAGAATGGTCGTTTCGCCCTGTGTGGTTGGTGAGAGAGCAAGAATGACTTCCGAGACGCCACCCGCTTGAATGCGTCCGACTAATTCGCGAATACGCAGTGCGTCCGGTGTGATTCCTTCGATTGGACTCAACGTTCCGCCGAGCACATGATAAAACCCACGGTAGAATCCTGTTGCTTCGATTGTCGAAATGTCTCGCGGTTCCTCGACGACACACAGCACAGCTTTATCTCGTCGAGAATCTGCACATTGCTCGCATAACGGTTTTTCTGTATAGGTGAAACATGTTGGACAGGTTTGAATTTTTTCGCCAAGTTCCAAAAGTGCGCGCGCCATCACATGCAAATCTGCTTTTGGCTGCTTCAGCATATAATAAACATAGCGCAGGGCCGTTTTGGGCCCCACGCCAGGTAAACGCGAGAACGCGGCAACAAGATTCGTGATGGGTTCCGGAAATTTTCGCACATTAGCCGCCGAGATTTTTTAACATGTCGAGTCCTCCCATTTCTTGTACTTTCTTTGCGAGCTTGAATTGCATTTTTTTAATCGCGTCTTTGTGTGCTTCACAAAGCGCGTCTTGAAGTTTTGAAAGATCCGACGTCATGGATGGATCAATGGCACATCCAATCATGTCGCGATTTCCATTTACCGTGACTTTGACTTTACCCCAAGCTGCTTCGCCTTCTGAAACAACCGTCGCAAGTTCGGCTTCCATGTGTTTCGCCTGGTCCTTCATGTCTTTGAATTGTTTGAGTTTGGAGAACATAATTTTATTATGGGTGGGGTCCCCAGACCCCGCGATATTAGAGAGGGAACCAAGGCTAAAGCCTCAGGTTACGGGAATTCTACCGCGCTCCTGGATTTGCATCAATTGGTGGGGGAGCCATTACGGCTGTTCCGCCGCCAGGTTGTCCGAGTGGGGCGTGAGCGGGTTTGTTTTGTGCGGTTGCGTACGGAGCGAATCCGTTGTTGTTTGAAGAGCCTGATCCGCCTCCGCCTGTATAGCTTCCTGCATGTCCATCTAAATTGCGAAAAGACGCGCGCTCTTTTTCGAAGAACAATCGAATCATGCCTGTTGGGCCATTACGATGTTTTGCAATGTGGATTTCTGCGATGTTTTTGTCTTCCGGCGCCAAGTCTTCTTCGCGGAAGTTTTTATCCGCGGCTTTTCGGTAAATAAACAAAACGACGTCGGCGTCCTGCTCGATAGAACCTGAATCACGAAGGTGAGATAGTTTTGGAATCGCAGGCTTCGTCAACTCGACAGCACGCGACAACTGAGCGAGGGCAAGAACAGGAACATCCAACTCTTTGGCGATCTGTTTTAAACCGCGAGAAATTTCCGCAACTTCTTGTACGCGGTTTTCTTGGGATTTTTTTGATCTTCCTTCCATGAGCTGTAAGTAGTCGACAACAATCATGCCAAGGCCATGTTCTGTTTTAAGTCGACGTGCTTTTGTACGAAGCTGCATGATGTTCAGGTTTGCGCTGTCGTCAATGAAGATTGGTGCTTCTGAGAGTTTACCAAGCGCGTCTGCGATTTTTGGAAAATCGTCGGCTTTGTCCGAGAGTCGTCCGGTTCGAAGTTTCCACAAATCAACATTCGCCTGCGCACAAATCATACGGTCAACGAGTTGCTCTTTACTCATTTCGAGGGAAAAGAATGCGGTCGGTACTTTCATGTTCACGCCAATGTGACGCGCCATGTCGAGTGCAAGCGCGGTTTTTCCGCACGATGGACGTGCAGCAAGAATGATGAGATCGGACTTTTGAAATCCGGCAAGGATTTGATCGAGCGCTGTATATCCGGTTGCAACGCCGCGTAACTTGCCGCGATCGCGATGCAATTCATCGATACGCTCAAAGGCACCGTCGAGAACGCTGCGAATAGAGACGAATGTATTTTTGTTATATTTTTCCGAAACGTGAAAAAGTGCGCGTTCTGCTTCGTCTAATGTCGAATCAATTTCTTCTTCCTCTTCAAATCCCATTTGTGAAATGTTTGTGGCGGCCGTAATCAGTCGTCGAAGCGTTGCTTTTTTTTGCACAATCTCCGCGTAGTGCGTGACGTTTGCGGCGGTCGGAACCATGTTTGAGAGTTCGACGAGGTAGGCGCGTCCGCCCACTTGTGTGAGCTGACCTTTTTCTTCGAGGCGGTTTCCAAGCGAAAGAATATCGATCGGATCGTGTCTCTCGAATAGGTCCGTAATGGTTTCATACACCCATTGGTGTGCGGGACGATAAAAGTCATCGCCTTGCAAACGATCTGCAACTTTGACAATTGCATCTTTGTCAATCAAAAGAGACCCGAGCAAGGATTGCTCTGCCTCCAGGTTTTGTGGGGGAATGCGCTCATGGGTTGCCATAGATTTGGGTATCTTAGCACGCTTCTCATACGAGACAAGAGGACAACCTGTGTTATAATTGTGGAGAAAAATACTCTATGATTCACCCAGATTTTAAATTTTTGCGTGCTGTTTTCATGATGGTTGGCGGAATTGTTGGAGTTGGTGTGTTTGGGCTTCCATTTGCCTTTGCACAAAGCGGTTTTGTGATTGGACTTGTCGAATTATTGGTGATCGGACTTATTCTGCTCATGGTGCAATTCATGTATGCTGAGCTCGCGCTTCAAACGGAAGGCTCACACCGACTTGTTGGATATGTTGAAATTTATCTTGGAAAAAAATGGTCTTGGCTCTGTATGGCTGCTCTGTCTGCAAGTATTTGGGGAGCCATGCTTGCCTACATGATTATTGGAGGAAAGTTTTTGTTTCTCATTTTGTCGCCTGTTTTTGGGGGGACAACAACGGGGTATGCATATGTTGTTGGTCTCATTGCCGCCTGTTTGATTTATCGTGGATTGCAGTTTGCCTCTAAACTCGAGGTGTTTGTGATGCTTGCACTCCTCTTTTTGTTTATTTTCATCATTGCTCTATCCATTCCATACATTCAACCAAGCAACCTCACCGCTTTTGATTCGACAAAGTGGTTTTTACCCTACGGTATTATTCTCTTTGCTCTCTCATCCACAGGAATCGTTCCCGAAATGCGGGATGTTCTTGGTTTGCGCGCAAAGAAACAACTAGGCAAAGCCGTTCTTCTTGGAATGACCACCGTTATCTTGCTGTACTCACTCTTTGCTTTTGCGATTGTGGGTGTGACAGGAACCGCAACAACCGGCGCAGCGTTTGATGGTCTTGTCCCAATTTTTGGGTCATCCTTTCGAGTGATTGCATCTCTGCTTGGTCTCACAACGATCCTGTCCATCTTCATGCTTCTTGGCATTGTGCTTCAAAATACCTTGAAGTTTGATTTGCGCTTAGCTCGCCCTGTCGCGTTTTTGCTTACGGTCACGGTGCCGTTTCTCTTTTTTGCGATCGGTGTCCGTGAGTTCGTGGAGCTTATTGGATTTATTGGATCTGTGTTCGGAGGCATGCTAGGGATTTTTATTGTGCTTTGTTATCTCAAACTGAAACGTGAACCTTTGTGCAAGGAGCATCATTGTCTCAATCTGCCCGATCTTTTTTCTTGGCTCGCCGTCCTCTTTTTTCTGGGTGGATTGATTTTCACTTTGTATCAATTTTTGGTATAATCTTTTTATATGGATTTATTGAAACGTTATTTTACAAAAAGATACTTTCTGTTTTTTCTTTTGTTATTTCTTGTTTGGTATCCTGGCTCGTTTCTTTTCTATGTTGCATACGGAGTCACTCAAAGTGGAGTTCTCTATGTTGCCTTAAACGCCTATTTTCCTCTCCTCATTTTTTTGTGCTCCTTTTTGTATTTCCGCAAAAGCATCAACGACTGGAATGATCGATTTGCCGTTGCGTTCGGTTGGATTATTCTCACATTTCTCATCTCGGCTTTGCTTGTAAAACCCATGTACGGATTTGATTGGACATCCATCATCAACATCTCGCAAATTCAAGCGAACTGGAGTCCGTTTCTGGCAGTGCTTCTTTCGGGAATGTTGGTAAGTGCTTTGAATGCACGAAGAAAAAAATAGATTTAAAAAAGAACTCCTCAAGGAGTTCTTTTTTGTTTTCCGTATGCGTTTAGGACATTCAGGAGGAGCACAGCAACCGTCATCGGGCCAACACCACCAGGAACAGGGGAGAGGGCGCCCGCGAGATCCTCGACAGACGCGCGATTAATATCCCCAACGAGTTTACCGTCAACTTTGGTTGTGCCGACATCAATGAGGATCGCGCCCGGCTTGATCATGGAGCCTTCGATCAGGTTTGGTTTTCCGAGTGCCACAATCAGAATATCCGCCTCAGATATTTTTTCTTTGAACGAAGCATCATAAGGACGAACAACCTCTGACGAAATTTGTTGTTCATGCAAAAGAATCGTGAGTGGATCGGCGAAGAAGTTGCTTGCAACGATCACCGCACGCAATCCCCCCTCCTTTTTGAAGGAGGGTATTAGGGGGTGGTCGTTTCGATCGAGGGCTTTATTGATAAGCTTCAGAATTCCGAGTGCAACGGCAGGCGCAAGTGCTGGTTTGCCTTTGCGAAGCGCTTCGAGGCTTTTTGGGTGAAACCCATCAACGTCTTTGATTGGATCAATGGCTGCGATTACGCGATCTGCATCTTGATTCGGGAGTGGAATCTGAACAAGGATGCCATTGATGTCATCTCGTTGGTTGAGCTCTTCGATCTTCGAGATGAGTTCGCTCTCCGAAACATCATTTGAATACAAAAATTTTTCAAAGTAAATTCCAACTTCTTCACACGCTTTTTGTTTCAGGTTCACGTAAATGTGTGATGCGGGATCTTCCCCAACTAAAAGAATCGCGAGACCAGGTTTGTTCTCGAGAGCACTTACACGATTTTTGATTTTGGTTCGAATGGCTGCAGCGTATGCTTTGCCGTCAAGGATCATTGCCATAATGCGCATAGGATAGCGGAAAAGAAAAAAACCGTCGAGATGACGGTTTAGGATTCGATGCGGAGGCCCTCGCTTGCACACCAGGCGGCGAGTTCGGGAAGGTGGTTCTCGTGAATGACGAGCATGTCCGTACCAGTGCGATACGTGTGTTGCACCGTCTTCATGGTTTGAAAAATGAGCGCGGGAGTCGAGTCCGACAGAGAAACGGGGGTAATCGCGAGGAAGCGAAAGCCCAAACGGTTTGCGAGCCCAATCACAGGGCAAGTGTCCCACGGCGTCTGTTTGCCCGGGCGAAGAATCGCCGCACCAACTTCTCCCTTCCAGAGGCGCGCCATTGAAAGACCAATCGATCCTTCCGCGGTGTGGTGCTTCTTGAAAAGGGGGTGTGGCCTGAGCTGAAGCAATCGTCTCGTCACCTCATCGTGTTCCTCGACCGGATCTCGAATCAGCACGTACTGATCGATCAGTGGCAGATTCCGGGGAATCTTGTTCAACAAGCGAGGCTTGTTGTTCGGCGACAGATGATGCGTTTTCTTCGACCCAGGACGGAAGTAATACACTTCCTTCGTCATGACGTCTTCAATGCACACGGCAATCACATGGTCACCGTCCATGAGGGCAAGCATCACGCTGATGCCGCCTGAATGGTAGTGAACAAATGCGCGCGTTCCATCGATCGGATCACCTGTAAAGCGGAGTGTCTCCGTCGGCTTCTTTGCCGGAATGGACAATCCTCCTTCTTCGGCGATGATGCCGAAAGTGGGGAAGCGTTCGAGCAGGAGACGTTTCATTACGCCTTGAACTTGGACATCGATGTCCGTCACCCAATCAATTTTGCCATCATCCTTGATGCCTTTGTGCTTGGCTTTGAACGAGAATCGTTTGCGCTGCACATGGTCAGCAAGGCGTGATACAACATCACGCATGAGGACACCGATCGCTGCTTCTGTTAGGCTGCCATAGGTTCTTTGCATGGAGAGAACTCCTTGTCGCGGTTTGATATGCGACACAGAAGAATACTCTCTATAACCAAAATTGTCAATAAAAAACCACATGAGTCGTTCATGTGGCTAGGGTCGTTTCGTGGGGCGCAATCGGTAGCGCTCCGTTCCGCTTGTCATCTTTGCGTTCACAACAAGCATCACGGTCGGTTCGGTTGGTTTCTCATCAAACACGATGGCACCACCTGTACAGAGGCGAACAATGTGTTCGAGGGCGTGTGCCTCTTTTTTGAATTCCTTCCCGCCAATTTCGCAAAGAAGCCAAAAACGAATGCTCTCCCAAAGCTGATTCCACAAGTTGATGGGAAGATCATTGCGAAAACGGTTTCCAAAACTGAGCCGAAGATCAAACGTGAGGTTGATGTTTTTCATCGGGTCTACAGAGTTTCGCAATCTCTGGTAGAGTCGCACGCGTGTTCGCGAAATGAAATTGGAATTGTGTTGGGATGTCACAAGATGTTTTGGAATGCCTGATTCGGCAACACCCTCAACACCAACACACGGACGATTTGTCAGAAATGCAATATGGGTCTGAATTCCTTGCGGAAGTTCTGGATTGAACCCGTACAAAAATTGATCTCGCTCACACATGCAAAACAACGGCTCGAGAATTTTCATGATTTCTTGCGTGCGCTGTTCGGTTGTGTAGCGGCTCATCGCCTCGCGCAGCGTTGATCTCCGTACTTCCATGGAAGGTCCTCCTCTCGTCTGAGGTGGATTGGTTGTACGGGAAAAAGCTGATATTGTCAATTCTAAAACCACCCTTCGCGTAAAGCTATGGGTGGTTCTTTTCTATTCGTATGCAAGTTCCGGATAAAGAGGGAATCGCTTTGTCATCTCTTTGACCTCTGTTCGGAGTTTCTCGAGATGTGCTTCGTTCGCACGATGCTCAATCGCCTCGTCGATCCATGTTGCGATCTGCTTCATCTCGACTTCTTTCATCCCACGTGAGGTGATCGCAGGAGTTCCAAGTCGGATTCCTGATGGATCGAATGGGGAACGCGGATCATCCGGAATCATATTTTTGTTGACGGTGATGAGGACGGCGTCGAGGGCCTTCTCTGCTTCTCCTCCTGTGACGCCTTTCGAGGAAACATCGATGAGGAGCAAATGGTTGTCTGTTCCGCCGAACATCAAGCGATATCCTCTTGAGCTCAATTCTTGTTCAAGGACTTTTGCGTTCAAGCGAATTTGTTTTGAGTAGGTTTTAAATTCAGGTTGAAGGGCTTCGAGAAATGCAACCGCCTTTGCGGCAATCACATTCTCATGCGGACCACCTTGCAAACCGGGGAACACAGCTTTGTCGATCGCCTTCGCGTGCATCGCTTTGCACATGATCATTCCGCCACGAGGTCCTCGCAACGTTTTATGTGTTGTGGTTGTGACAATGTCGAACAAGGGAACGGGATTGTTCATCTCGCCACCCGCGATGAGACCTGCGATGTGGGCGATGTCTGCCATTGTGAGCGCGCCGACTTCGTCTGCGATCGCTTTGATGCGCGCGTAATCGATTTCGCGAGAGTACGCCGAGTAGCCGACGAGGATGAGCTTTGGCTTGTGCTCGCGCGCCATGCGTTCGATCTCTTCGTAATCGATTAGTCCCTCAGCTGTTGTTTTGTAGCGAATGAAGTTGTAGATCTTAGCCGAGAATGTGACGGGGTGTCCGTGTGTAAGATGTCCGCCGTGTGACAGATCCATGCCGAGGACTGTGTCACCAGGCGAGAGTACGGCCGAGTATGCAGCGAGGTTTGCAGGCGCTCCGGAGAGTGGTTGAACGTTTACATGTTCCGCACCAAAAAGTTGCTTTGCGCGATCGATCGCGAGCTGTTCGATGACATCAATTTCCTGACAGCCGCCATAGTAGCGTTTGCCGGGCTGTCCCTCTGCATATTTGTTTGTGGCGACGGATCCGAGAGCCTCAAGAACCGCCCGAGAAACGAAGTTTTCGGACGGAATCATCTCTAAACCTTCTTCCTCACGAAGAAGTTCTCTTTGTAGGGCATGCGCGACCTCTGGGTCTTGTTTTGCTATAAACATAGGAAAGATAATTGTACGCGCATTGTACGCGAGCCGAAACTGGTTGACAATCTGACAAAAAATCGCTAGGTTGAGGTAACCTCTTTTATGGAGGTGACAGAGGTTCCATGAGCGCACAACGAACGTTGCAGCCCCCAAGTTCGATCGAACGTCCGTTCCTTCGTGGGGCCATTCACCAAGTGCATGCACTTGTGGGGTCACGCGATTCCACCAAACTTTCTGAACTGATTGCAACAGATCGTCTGGCAGTAAGTCAGGATGGATTTTACGTTGCGTCTGTTGAGCAAGTAGACGAGTTGCTTGAACGCGTTGCGCACAACTTTGAGCGCATGTCGTCTCCGCGATTTTATTCCCATGAAAATGGGGAACGCGTAGAGACACGCATCTTACATGTTGCTGCAGATTATGTACTTGTATGGGGTTTGCCCGTTGGGTCACGTGTCCGTGGTGTCTATGAGTTGAGGGTTTCGCGCCCGCGCTTGAAACTCGTGCGCCCGTTTGCGCTTTTGCATCGCGTGCATCGCTCTTCGCATGGCATGTTCTTGTTTGGAATCGGAACAGAAGATTCCGGAACAAATCATGTTTGGACCGAGCATGGCGTCCTGCCAATTGAGGACATTAGAACGGCAACAGCTGTGTCTGATGGAAGTTTCTTGTTTCTGGAACAGATCGATGGAACATCGTATCGCTACCGTTTTGGAGCGCGAGGGTTCGTTGATTGGTTCCCGGTTCTCCAGGCACAAGGAGAACGTCCTGTGGCACTTGCATACGTACAAAATCAGTACGTCCTTGCTACACGCACACAAATCGGGTCGCGGTTATGTGTCATTGGCGGAGCGAATACGCTCTCGTTTCCCCTTGAGGAAACATGGTCAGGAGACATTGAACATCTTTGGGTTTCGCCGGGCGAGCGCTCGCTTGCATGGCTTGTGAGACCCGATCGTTCAAACTCCTCTCACCGCGCGCTTTACGTAAACGGCGCGCTCGTTCATGAGGGTGAATTTCACATGGACGACAAGGATCTTGTCTGGGCGCAAACAGGTTCGATGCTTGGCGCTCGAATCCGTACCGAGGATGCAAACGGACAAGAAAAACATACGATCGTGACTCCTGAGGTGGAACAAGATTTTCCCTCCGGGACATTTGTCCGTGAGTTCTTGGTTGATTCAGAAGGGAAGGTTGCGGCAACAGTGACGGATGATGGCGAAAGTTGCTATCCCAAAATTTACAATCGTGATTTTCAAGCGGTTCCCCTTGCCTGGAATTTGACCTGGACCCCAGAAAACGGCATCGGATTCAATTCCGTTCTTCCCGAATCCGTGGTTTGCCGCACAACCGACACAACCGAACTTCTCCGACATTAGCCTCTGCACTAGAAAATCTAGTGCTTTTTTGTTACTCTATGCTCACTACGAGTGAATGTATCTCCCTGTGTCATTCCGACCGAGGAGTCATCGACGAGTGGAGGAATCTCGCATTTACAAGAGATCCCTCGGCTACGCTTCGCTTCGCTCGGGATGACACAAAAATATGCTTCTTGAAAAAAACCATTTTCATTTTGTTGGAATCGGAGGAATCGGCATGTCCGCGCTTGCCAAGTTTTTGTTGTCCAAAGAAAAGCATGTGACCGGATCAGACGTCCATGATTCTGAGATGGTTCAAGATTTGAATAAAAAAGGTATTCAAGTAAATATCGGCCATGACAAGTCGCACGTCCTCGACGGTGTGGAGGTCGTCATCTATTCCTCCGCTGTCCCCTCGACCAACCCAGAACGAACTACTGCTCGAGAGCGGGGAATCCCAGAAGTCTCTTACGCCCAGTTCCTCGGTGAAGTCTCGAAAACCTTCTCGACGATTGTGGTCACAGGAACACACGGTAAGAGCACAACAACCGCGCTCATCGGCCTCATGCTCGAAGCAGCCGGCTACGATCCAACGGTTCTCGTAGGATCGTTTGTGCCAACATTCCCAGATAAAAATCTCCGCCTCGGCAAAGGCAGATTCTTTGTGGTCGAAGGCTGCGAGTATCAGGCGAACATGTTGAATCTTCATCCGGAGATGATCGTGCTCACAAACATCGAAGAAGACCACCTCGATTACTACCGCGACATCAACCATATCCGCGACACATTCCAGATCTTCGCCGATAAGTTGATTGGAAAAGGAATGATGATCCTGAACGCGGACGATGCCGAATCCATGAAATTGAAAGTAGAACGGCCGATAACGTACTGGATGCAAAGGACGGAAAAGGCGGAGAGGGCGGAAAGGAATTCATATGTCGCGTTGAATCGTGCAACCACGAAGGGTGTGCAGACTTTTGGTGTGAATCGAGACGAACTCCTCGGTCGACTCAAGCTCATCATCCCGGGCGAACACAACGTCATGAACGCACTCGCCGCAACCGCGGCCGCCATGGAACTCGGCGTCCCATTCGAGACATGCGCGCGCGTCCTCGAAACGTTCCCAGGAATCTGGCGCCGCTTCGAGCGCGTCGGAACTTGGCGCGAGGCGGATGTCATCTCGGACTATGGTCACCATCCAACTGCGGTTGAGAAAACTGTGAGTGCCGCTCGCGAGTTTTTTCCAGGCCGAAGAATCGTCCTGTGTTTTCAACCGCATCAACACTCCCGAACAAAGTCTCTCTTCGATGGATTTGTCCACGCGCTCCAACTCGCGGACGAGACGGTGGTCGCCGAGATTTACGACGTCGCTGGCAGAAACGAAGAACACAATATGTCGTCAAGGTTGATTGTGGAGAAGATCAAGAAGGAAACCCCAAACGCCCACGTCATGTATTCGGAAAACTTCGATGCGGTGAAGTCCGCCCTCGAACAGATCGTCCGATCGAACGATGTCCTGATTATAATGGGAGCGGGGGATATCGATTCAATCGCAAGAGACCTTACTTGTTGACGAGCAAGGTTCTTTTTGTTATTATTGTTTCTTCTTCGATGTTGTTTCGAGGATGAGAGGAAAAGCAAATGGCAGATCATTCGTTTTTTCTGAAGTTGTACCGCCACTTCATGCGTCACGATGGGACTGTGCTTGGAATCTTTTACATGACTCCAGACGGTCAAACACCGATTGAAGGCTTGTTCGTTCTTTCAAATCCGACTACGAGGCGTCGAGAAATTCTTTTTGATCCTTCGAAGTGGGAAGTCAAGACGGGTTTGGAACCGATGAAATTTTCTCCTTTCGAGGATGTTTTTTCCATCTGGCTTGGCCCTTCGTCCTCTGGAAACGGAGAAGATCTCCCACTTGCTTGTCGAGATAACCTAAAGCCAAAGGATGGATCCGGACTTGCGTGGCCTGAGACGATTCTTCCTAAATTTGATCTTTGGATACGCGCAGATTGCCCTGACTAATCGACCGAAAACGGTCGATTTTTTCTTTTTGGAAACATGTGTAGATACGGATTACAGATTAATACAGATAGGGATGACGTTTCCGAAAGACGTCTTTCAGAGC
>C687J35504_10000374_pt1 | contig 33703 bp, 36 predicted proteins | sample RifCSPhighO2_02_FD_35504 | JGI IMG/M metagenome (IMG submission 35504) | reverse complement strand
GTGACAAAGGCTGGTTCTTGAGCATGCTCAAGAATTGAGTTTTCTGTATCTCACCACTAAAGTAACGAGTTTTAGAAAACTCAATTCTTGACATATAAATATCGATCCTGAGACTATCCTGATGATGAAAAATCTAGAATGTGAGATTTATGAGACAGACCTCAATAAAAAGCCGTTTAATTGGAAAGAAATATTGGTCCTAACCCATAATCCTGATGGATTTGATATAACATCCAATGAGGCCCTGGATCCTACAATGAGGTTTTATGACTGGTTAAGTTATGAAATAATAGGCAGTTCTCCTGACTATTGCTTTATCCCATTTGGAACCGGAAATTTATATGAAAATATACTTAACATAAATAAAAAAGAAGTCGCCACCAATTGTCACGATCCACGCTTTAAAGGAAATGTTGGAAAATTAAGAAAATGTAATTTTCTGGGAGCTACGACAAATAATCCCCATTCCAAAGCGGATAAAATTTATTCTCCCCACTTGCCTTTCGTCCATTATGACGAGCAGTGGATAAAGCTCTATCGTTATGCTAGATATTGCGGTCCTGAGTCAAATGTATATTTGATAAAGGAAGCCTATTTAGAAGAGGCTATGAAGATTGCTGAATCACAAGGCATAAAATGCGAGCCTTCAGGCATTGCTGGCCTGGCTCTGCTGCTTCAAATGAGGAATAAAATACAAAAAGACAAGAAAATATTGATTGTCAACACGGGGAAAGTCAAGATTTGACCTTATCTGTTCAATTTCTTTATCAAATCCTTTTCAGAAAGAATATATCTGTAAACTTTCTTATTCCCAGAGGCATGTTTCTTTTGCCCCTAGTTCTGCATTCAGTTTATCACATTTTTTCATTATTTTTTCCAACACTTTTCTTATCGCCTTACCGCCATCATTCTCAAAGACATCTGGCACATTCCAATAAACAACTTCCTTAATATATAGGCGGTTATCTAGGAGGCCCCGAGGTATGTCTTTTGCAACTACAACAATTAAATCCTGCTTTTTTAGCAACTAAACTGTTATCCCGCGAGGCTTAGAATTCAACTTTATTCCCAATTCCTTCAAAGCTTCTTTTTGACCCTTCCAGCAGTCTCCTTTAATGTCGGGTATGAGTCCTGCACTTGAAACCTTGATTTTAGGATTTTTATTAATCTTCTTGAAATATTCTTCCGCTGTCCTGCTTCTGAATATATTGTGCCTGCATAAAAATAGGATGTTCATTTCTTTCCTCTCTCTGATTTAATTTGTCTTGGAAGGTTAATAATCTTTTGGTATAGTTGAACGTGAAAGGCAATTTAGCCCTCAATCAGCATCTTGTAAATTTGCGTGAATTTTATTAAGTCGTCTATTGAGATTGATTCATTGGGCTTGTGGCATTCAGATTCATCTCCTGGGCCGAATATCACTGTTTCTCCCCATTTTGAGAAAATAGCTGCTTCTGTCCAACTTTTCTTGAAATTTAAATCGGCGGAACCTATGACTCTTTTAGATATCTCAGATACTTCTTGCATAAAATCTCCCCTCATATCTGTCTTGAAAGAGTCTCCTTGGAATATTATACCTATCTTAGCTTCTGGACATACTCTGATTACCTCTGATTTTATTTCCTGATAAACTTCTTTTATTGTTTCATCTAAAATAAGCCTCCGATTTAATATTATATCACAATTCCCTGCTGTAGAATTTTGTGCAGTTCCTCCTTTAATCATACTTATTGTCAGAGAGGGATGCTCCATCAAGGAATCCTGCTTTTTTTCTATAATCCTGCCGTAATCTGTTAGAACTTTGCATACTCTAAGAGCCTTATTAATAGCATTACTTGTTTCATTAAATTCAGCATCTGCATATGAAGAATGTATTGATTCTCCTTCGATAGAAATTTTTAAATCGAGGCATCCTTTTTGAGCATATACAATTTTTCTTGTTGTAGGTTCCATGATGATGACCCTCGCATTATCTAAATTAAATTCTTTTATTATTTGTCTGGCACCTTCTCCGCCCCCCTCTTCATCTGCACTTAAAACAATATACAAATCGTGTTTTGGATTTTCTTTTAGGGAAAGCACTGCTGAAATTAAGGAGGCGATTCCCCCCTTCATATCACTCGCCCCTAGGCCGTATATTCGTCCATTACTTTCTATGCTTTCAAAGGGGCTAGCTGACCATCCCGGCGGTGCAGGAATAGTATCTGTATGGCCCACTAATACAAGAGGACTTTCCTTGCTTAAACCCTCGACTTTTATTATTAAATTGCAGAGATTCAACCCTTCCTTTTTTAGAGCGTACTCCTTAATTTCAAACCTTGAAAATTTCTCTTTTATGTAATTCACTAAGTCCTTATTTGATATATTGCAATTAGAATCTATGGAAATAAGATCTTTTAAGGTCTTTACGACATCTGCCATTTTAACTTACCTTTCATTAGATTATCTACATAACACTGATTAAAATCTGCAAAATCCCATTTATACCAAATGCTGCCTCTTTCAGAGTCTCTAAACAGAAACTCTCCTTTCTTTTCCGAGAAGATATGCGATGCTATAGAAGATACAGAAGGATTTATTGTTCTTGTCACATAGGCCCCATATCCACTTTGACGAGCCTGATCTAACCTATACGCCATTAATAGTGTGCCTATATGCTTCCCTTGAAATCTGTCCAATACTCCCACTTCGGCCCCGTAAAAAGTCTTTTCAGGACTGATTCCTGCATTAAGTAGCAGGGGCAGAATTGTGGGAAAATTTACACTACTCGTTCTCTCTGTCTGAACACTGTAACCCCATGCAAAACCTACTGGCTTATCCTCTACCCATGCCAAGCACCCTAAAAATGTCCTTTTACTTATTGCTTCATCTATCAAATCCAAGTGATTAACAAAATTCGGATAAAAATCTATTAAATTTAATCTATCTCCACAACCAATACACCTTTCTAGATCCTCTCCTTTTCTTAATAGAATAACTCCTTCTCTTTCCCCAGGATTTAACCTCTTAGTAAATCCTGCTCGACAATCATTAACCACTGTCTCCCTCTCTCTATCAAAACGATGACACTCATTTAGGGTATATTGCACCTTGCATTTTAGAGGATGTTCTGGAGGCAACAGGATATTTGCACAAACCTTATCTTCATGCCAGGGATGGCCTCTAAATACTTCTTTATAAATATCTGAAAGCTGAATTTCATGGGCGCGGTCAATAGATGATACTGCCACTTGAGGAATAATTTTATCTGATCCGTTACCATTATTTCCAGAAATTGCAGAAATCTTTTCGGTCGGCAGATATGGTCTCACCCTTGTCATAGTATTCACTTGTCCAGTTAAGTTATAATGGTTTGGTTAAGATAATATAAACCATTCAGTTTATTTATTTGCAAAGATATCGTGAGAAAGAACAATCGGCTTTCCATGGCATTACAGAGAACTCTGATAATTTTGTTATTATGCGACAGAGTTCTCTGGACGGAAGATTCTGTACCTAATAAGATACAATCAGCAGAATTTTCCGTATCAAACAATTCCATATTTTTCACTGTGAGATTTTGTTTATATACCTTTCCTTACTTATTTTTTAGAAAGAATCAGCAAAACAAATATTGATAAAATTATAGAGAATATTAGAGGAGGTATAACTGATTTTATCAGATGCAATTCGAATATTAATGCTGTCACTAATCCTATAATGCTAACATAAAACATCCTGCCTTTGATTTTATCAGGATTTCTTATGTAAAGGCTAGTCATTACAGGTACAAACATCCCTGCAATATAAAGAGTATAAGCTAAAATTAAGATCCCTATCAATTCTTTTGCGAATAGTGCAATAATTAAAGCAACAAAAGGGGCTGTAAATGCAAATGCCGAGCTATATCTTCTTATATCTTGGTCTTTAAACTTTTTGGAAGTTTTAAGAAAATCCTCTGCCAAATGCGAAGCTGCTGCACTTATTAACGCCTGAGCTGAGCCAATTACTGCGGTAAGAATAGCTGCAATTATAAAACCTTTAAACAAAAGTGGAACGTGTGAAATTATGAAATAAGGCATTGCCTCTGAAGGAGATATATTAAACAAACTGGAGCTTTTCATTCCTATATAGGTGGGGAAGATTCCTGCAACTAAAAGAATTATTGCTGCGATTATACTTCCATTTTTTGCAGTCTGATAATTTTTGGCCGAGAATAGTTTCTGATGAAAATCTTGGCCTATCAGAGTGTACAATATTACTGGCAAGGAAAGCCCCAATAATCCTAGCAAAGAAGGAATTACAAAATTATGGTTCTGAAATTCAAGATTGGGGGCAGAATTCATAGCTATCAAAAATACAATGAAAACTGTTATGGAAACAATACTAATATTCAGCTTACTCATCCTAATCACTGCTGAAAGGCCCTTAGAGGTTATAATTGAAATTACTAGTGTCACAAAAAAGGTGAAGGGTACAGCAGGCACACCCATGGCAGACAAAAGAGATATCACTGCGAACAATTGTCCTGCAGCTATTATCACCATTGAAATTATAGATAAACCTGCGGCGAGATAGGATATCCGCTTATCCTTAAAGCTAAAGAAAAGAAGAGCAGGTATTGTCCTTAATTCCTTTTTTTTGTTAAGCCTAAATATTCTTTTTGATATGAATATACCTAATAACAAAACGCCTAATGCTGAAGAAGCAGCATAAACCAGCCCATATAATCCATATTTATATCCCAGTTCTGCCCCTCCTAAAATAAAACCTCCTCCGTAGTGAGTCGTTACTAATCCTGTGGCTATTGCTGGCGCAAGCAAAGTACGATTAGACACTGAAAACTCTCTAAGATTACTGGACTTTTTGTAAAGAAAAGAGATAGATAAAATAATCAAAAAGTACAATGCCAGTTCAAAAATAATTACACCCTTCATAAAAAGAGGAATTAGAAAAAGAATATATTCCTAATGTTTAATACTTTTTAACCTATAAGTTAAATTCGTTCTTAGCTTTTTTCTTAAGTTGCTCAGCAATTTCCTTATTTTTAGAGAGAATTAGATTTATACTAGTCTTTTTATTTAATATGCTCTTTATGAAGGAAGGTATGTCCACTGAGGAGTTGTTTCCGCACTTCTTATAAATCTCTTCGATATCTTCCCTTAAATTTGAAGGAAGAGACACCTGCATGATAGTATCTCCAAATACAGCTATATCTGAGTAAGAGGGCTCTTTGGAAATCTTAAATTTTACTCCTGCGTGTCCATAAAAACCCCTTGCCCATTTGTCAAGAGGGGCTGAACCGTGGTTTATCATATAGTGGTTTACACCTTTATGCTTCATTAACTCTATCTCACTATATTCCAATTCAGGATAGACTAATAACCACCAGCAATGATTTCCTTCCCAGAGAGTAATGTCTCCTTTTGGAAGATCCTTCTTGTAATATTCTTTCTTTATATTTATCCACATCTTATCTAATTCTATAAGAGAGTTAAATGTAAGAATGGTTATATTATTCTCGGTCTTTATTTTTAAAACTCCGTCAACTAATGGAACCTTGTTACCTCCCCTGTAGTTTTTTTCTATATGGGATGAAAACTCCTTAATCTTCTCTACCCATCCAAGATTAATCTGATATGTCTTATCTTGTTTAGATATCACACTTTCATTCACCAGCTCAGTAATTGCTTTATAGACTGCCTGACAAGTTATGCCGCAGTGATATTCCTTATTTAGCTTATTATGAATTTGAGAAAGTGTAAGGGGCCATTCAAAGCTGAGAATATCTATGATGAGATCTTTTGCCCTCCCAGATTTACCCGGCTCCGGAATAGTGAGATTTAAAACCATTATTATGTAAACTGCACTTCCTCTTATTTTGAGAACCAGTTTGCTTTTAAATTTTTTGGTTGAAAACTCTTCTACCTTAGATTTATATTAGATTTTTATAACTTAATTATTATGATAAGAAAAGCATACGTTGAACCTCGCCTCGTTTTGAGTCCGGTTTATTTTGATCGAGCTTTAGAAGAATTTGGAGGAGATATATTTCTTGGTAGTGAAGATAGCATGTATGATGCAGATAAGGTTGACGCGTTACATCGCGGCAGTGCAGGTCCTGAAGCTGTTGACTTAGAGAGAATGAGTGGCAATAGAAGAGTATTATCTCATATTGAAAGAATGCTTTCCCAACAGGAGAGAGTATTCTTTCCAGGGACATTGTTAAGAGATTTTGGAGGGTATATTGTTCCAGTTATGCCTGTGATATTTAACGGAAAATTAACCTCTGAAAGAATAAAACAAACTAGGGAGGCAATTATTGATGATTATTCCAGACTTGCACAAGAAAGAGGTATGACTCCTCCAAAGGTAAATGGATTCTCAGATGATAACTATAATGCTCTTGTTGATTCAGTTAAAACCGAGTTAGATAAGAGAAAGAAAGATTCATTACATCCTTGCCTAATAGGTGATATTGCCATTCTCCCTGTGATAGGCAATGAACTATCTATAATGCCCTCATTATACAAAGGACAAAAAGTATCTGCTGTCTTTCATTCAGCAGTCAATTATTTTGGCAGTGATGAAGAGAGACTTAATAGATATACTGAATTTGCAAAAGCAATGCAAGAGAGAGGTCTTGTAAATAACCATTTCACAATAGTTTATTCTGAGCACTCTTCCGGCGAGAATGAAATGCCTTCAGCAAGGGGCGCTTTTGTATATGAGGGGGGAAGACTTCGCTCTCTCAATGATTTTACTTCTGCAGGATTCACCTTCTGAAGATAAAATACTTAAATAGAAATAAACAATTAATAATATGGTTGACTATAAATTTGATGCTACAAAGGGCAATAGAGACTGGTATGGTGCTGAGGCAATTTTAAGAGAGAATATAAAAGCATCATTGGCAAGAATTTTTGAAAAGTATGGCTATGATCCTATAGACACTCCTATAACTGAATCTCAAGAAGTAATTACTTTTAAAGGCGGGGGAGAGATTCAAAAAGAAGTCTTTAGACTTAAAGATCAGGGTGGGCGAGATTTAGCATTGAGATTTGACCAGACTGTTCCCCTGGCGCGCTTTGTTGCAACTCACCGAGATATTAGTTTCCCATTTAAACGAAGCGTAATAGGTCCTGTATTTAGAGATGGTCCGACTCAACCTGAACAAGGGAGGTACAGGCAATTTACCCAGTGCGATGTTGATGTTCTTGGAATAAAAGAAATGACTGCTGAAGCAGAATTACTTGCACTTGCCCACGATGCATTTGAAGAACTTGGTTTGGGTGCTGTCGAAGTGAGAGTAAATAACCGCAAATTATTAGAAGGTGTACTTGATTACGCTGAAGTTCCTAAATCTGCCAGAATTAGAACCATTATCACCCTGGACAAGATGGATAAGATAGGTTTAGAAGGGGTAAGAGAGGGTTTATACACTCTTACATTAAGTGAGCAAGACAGGAGTATATCTAATGATACTCTAAATTCCCTAAATTCAGCCTCTATGGAAGAAGGACTTGCAAGGGCAGTTGAGCAATATAAGGATAAAATATTATCTGAAGTCGGGGCAGGGGGGCTGACTACTTTAGAAGAAATTTCTAGAAATGAAAGCGATAGAGATACCGGCCTTAGACAGATAGCGGACTTCAAAACCAGAGGGAGATTATTGCTTACGACTGCACAAGCAGATAGACTTCTTAAGGTTGCAAGTTTTAAAGGAGATAATGAAGAAACCTATGAATTTCTGAAGAGTATAGTAAGCTCTGATAAAGGATTGGCTGGATTAAGGGAAGTGAGGCAAATACTTGACTACTCGAGGGTAATGGGATTTGAATTTGTAAGCTTGGATCCAAGTCTCGCCAGAGGATTAGATTATTATACTGGTCCGACGATGGAAGTTTACCTAAAAGATAAAAATATTATAAAATCAGCCATTCTTGCAGGAGGAAGATTCGACAATATGGTTGGAGAATTCAGAGGGGGGGAAGAAATACCTGCAGTGGGATTCTCATTTGGGTTAGAAAGGCTTGTTACAATAATTGCCAATCAAAATGGAAATCTTAGAAGAACTAATACTGAATTATACATAGTTCCTTTGGGAACAGTTGATCAGTGCTTGAGAATAGCTCATGAATTAAGGAGAGAGGGTATAAATGTAGATATGCAAATGCAGCAAAGCAAAAAAGTAGGGAAAGCAATATCTTATGCCTCTGAAAAAGGAATACCCTATGTAGGGCTAGTGGGCGAGGATGAATTAAGAGAGGGTGCAATTACCATAAAAGATTTATCTTCTAGAAAGCAGGAAAAGATATCTCTTAATTCTGTTAAGAATTACATTAATTCTCAGGGACTTTAATGGGGGATGAATCTTCTTTTCTTACATTAGAAGGATTTGATCACCTTTATTCTTTTTTTACTTCAAGAGTTGATTCAGCACTAGTAAAAGATATTTTAGATAAAATTTTAGAGAGTGCTGATGGGGGGAATTACCGAGCTATAACTAAAAATAAAAAAACGAAGGCGTTAAGAAAATCTGAACAGATAAATAGTATGATTGGTATGCTTCATTCTATGTGTGAAAGCCCTCGGCATATTCTTGAGATAGGGAGTGCAACTGGCAGGATGGCTGTGGAAATTGCAGATAGAATGGAATATTCAAGAATTGTTGGAGTTGAAATAAAAAGAGATAATGTTCTTCGCGCAAGAAAAAATGCTGAAGAGAGGAGTAATTTATCTTTTATCGAAGCCAATGCATTTAGCTTTAATCCTGAAGAGAAACCTGACATTACGTTGTGCTTGCATGGTTGCGGAGCACTAACTGATAGGGTGGCCGATATAGCGGTTTTAAATTCATCAGCATTGTTATGTGCTCCTTGTTGTTATGGGGTTCTGAGAAAAGAAAATAATCAGGAGGGTAATTATCATCTTCCAAGAAGCTCTACTCTAAAAAAAAGAGAGGAAGCGTTTGATAGCCTAATTAAAAGAGCGGCAAATATAGAGGGGGCCCATAAAGACTCTCGCTTAAACGCTAGAGAGATATATCGGGAATTAACCTTAACACTCCTCAATTTTGATAGAATATTTTATCTGCAAGAAAAGGGATTTTGGGCTGGGCTTGGCAGATTAACTCCGAGCGGGGGACCTCTCGGGGAGAGATCATACATTAATAGTCCTCATTCCATTATAATTAAGGGAATGCCCCCTCAAACCTAGGGCAGATTACTCGATTATACGATTCAGGGGAATTTCAACTATCCCTTCTGCGCCTGCTTCTTTTAATTTAGGAATTATATCTCTCACTATGCTCTTCTCAACTATTGTGATAACATCGCACCACTCCTTATTTGAAAGCTCAGATATTGTTGGAGAATTCAATGCTGGGAGCACTTTAAGAACTGCCTCTAAATTACTCTTCTTAACATTCATTAGCATCTCTACTTTAGTTTCTGCAAGAAGAACTCCTTTTAACAGCATATAGACCTCTTTGAGCTTCTTTTGTTTCCATTCATCTTTCCAACTCTCCTTAGATGCTATAAGTCTGGTGGTTGAAGACATTAAAGTGTCTATGATCCTAAGATTATTGGCCTTTAGAGAGGAACCTGTTTCTGTTACATCTACAATTGCATCTGCTATTCCTCTTGCCTTTATCTCTGTTGCGCCCCATGAAAATTCAACAATAGCATTCACTCCGTTTTTTGTGAGATAATCTTTAGTAGTATTGACTAACTCTGTTGCGATTATCTTTCCGTTAAGGTCATTTACAGATTGTACGTCCGACTCATTGGCCACTGCTAGTACCCATTTAACCTTTCCAAGTCCTTGTTTTGCATAAATTAGCTCCCCAACTTCCTGAACATCTGATTTGGTTTCAGTTATCCAATCAAATCCCGTTATGCCTGCATCTAAGACGCCGTCTTCCACATAACGCGCTATTTCCTGAGCCCTTAACAAGACGCAATTTATTTCAGGATCATCAATAGTGGGAAAATAAGATCTGTCGCTTATTCTAATATTGTAACCTGCCTTTCTGAATATCTCTAAAGTTGAGTCTTGCAGACTGCCTTTTGGGAGGCCTAAAACAATTTTTTTTGAGTCTCCTTCATTTCTTCCCAGAACCATATTTATCCTCCGGATTGAATATCTTTTCGCCTGTAACTTTTAGCTCAGTAAGTTCATTATCGAGAGCTTCTCTGTAAAAGCATGAACGATATCCGGTATGGCAGGCAGCCCCTCCAACCTGATTAACTTTGAGAAGAACCGTGTCATTGTCACAATCTATTAATATTTCTTTTACTTCCTGAATGTTTCCGGATTCTTCGCCTTTCATCCAAAGTTTGTTACGTGTTCTACTATAGAAAGTGGCTTTTTTAGTCTCCATAGTTTTATCCCAGGCTTCTTCATTCATAAACCCTAGCATTAAAACTTCTTTTGTCTCAAAGTCCTGCACTATTGCGGGCATGAGACCGTCTAATTTTGAAAAGTCAGGTTTCATTTTCTCATCACTCCTAGATTAATTGCTTGTAGTACTGCCTCATTCGGATTATCTGCCCAATAAAAAGGAATTATTCTAGCAGCATCGTAATATTCAGGATGTCTTTTCTCGAATTCCGGGTTGAACCCCGTCATAAGAACATTAGGTATGTTGTGGCGATAAGCAGCAGCAATTTCTAACATTGTTCCCGCACTCTCAACAGGAAAAGTTATGAGTGCATGAGAACTTAGCATTCCTGAATAAGCAAAACTAGCAACATCGAAACTAAGAAGCATCTGAATATCACAATAAGGATTGGCTTGATTAAACTTTTGCCCTGGGAATCCTATTGCCAATCCATTTTTGCTTTTTGCACCCCTCATCGCAGCTTCCATAACGCCATCACATCCGCCTGTGAGCACCGCTGCATTTTGCTCTGCAAGTAATCCCCCTACTTCTTCAGCATATCTTTCTAGTCTTTTTGAGAGCATTACATCTGAGGGATAATTCATTTTTGAAGGCCCCATCACTCCTATCTGTAGAAAACTCATATATTTCTCACCTCTTTTACTATGTTTTCTGTATTAATAAGTTTTTCTTCTCCAGTAACCATATTCTTTAGCTTGGATTTGCCTTTCTTTAGTTCATCTTCTCCAATTATTAATACATAAGGGATATTCAGGCCGTTACAATAATTTAGGTTTTTGGTTATACTTCTGCCAGCATAGTCTAAATCAGCGTTTATGCCTTTATTTCTTAGTTCACTAGCTACCTTAATACACTCTGAGAGAGTATTGAGCGGAATTATATACACTTCAACAACTGAATTGCGCTGAGCACCTTTTGATTTTAATTTCATCACATCTGCAATGACATCTAAACCGAAGCTCATGCCTACTGCGGGTATTTCCTCGGTTGAACCTATAAAGTTGCCTATCATTTTATCGTATCTTCCTCCTCCTGCCAAAGCAGAAGCGATTGTATTATCATTGAGGAATACCTCTAGAACAGTTCCAGTATAATATGCTAGACCTCTGGCGAGAGAAATGTCAAGCTTAACATTCTCCACTCCAAATTCCTCTGCACGTTCTAATAACTCTTTTACTTCGTTAAATCCCTCTTTGTTTTTTAAGAAAGAATCCAACCTTTCCAGAGTCTCTTTATTTGATGAAGCACTATAGTCAAAAAGAGAAATTATCTTTGCTATGGAATCATCAGACAGGCCTTTTTCTTCCAATTCCTTTCTAACTCCATCTATGCCTATTTTTTTTAGCTTGTCTATAGATAGGATTGCCCCCTCCTGCTTATCTTGAGCAACTCCTGAAAATTCAAGCAATGAATTCAGAAGTTTTCTGTTGTTAACACATATTGTTACATCTAGACCTATCTTTTTGAAAAATGATGATGCAAGTGCTAAAAATTCTGCATCTGAGGCTAGAGACCTTGTCCCCACAACATCAACATCGCACTGCCAAAACTCCCTATATCTTCCTAATTTAATAGGTCCGTTGCGCCACACTTTATCAATTTGGTAGCGCTTGAAGGGTTTCTTCATAGAAGGGTTCATGGCTATTACTCTTGCAAAAGGCACAGTCAAATCATATCTTAGGCCAAGCTTTCTTTGAGCGTTATCCTCTAGAGTATAAACTTCCTTCATTATTTCTGACCCTCCTGCATATTTACTCGAGAGAGTCTCATAGTTTTCTAATGCTGGAGTTTCTAAAGGATTAAACCCATATAACTCAAATATTTCTTTTAAGGAAGATACTATCTTATCCCTTACTATTTTATCCTCGGGAAATATATCTCTTGTCCCCTTTACTGTGTCTAATTCCATGTGCTAGAAAGAGCGGAAGGCGGGAGTCGAACCCGCTCCAACAGCGCCACAAGCTGGTATGCTACCGTTACACCACATCCGCCATTTAATTGTTTCTCAGACAGGCAGTTTAAGCTGTCTAGGTCTGATGAATAGAATGTGTAAGGGCATGCAAAACTCGAGTTTATTGGTTTAGAGTTAGAACTAGATAAGATGAAAACAACCAGCGCATTTTTGCGCCTTTGCTCCAATGAATGAAATTGATTTCATAGAACTAGTTAGAATAAAGGGGTTTTAAATCTTTTGTTTTTAGGGAGTGTTAGCTTATCAGGACTTGATTTAGGTGTTAAGAGGCAAGGCATTATTCAACAGTATATTCAAACCTTCTTACTTTTTTACCTTGTTTCTCCGCTTTGTCAATAGTATCCTGAGTTCCTTGACTTTTATTTACCTGAAAAGATATTAACTCGTCAGAAGCATTAATTACTTCCATATTTCTTTGATAGTAAGTTTCTATATTGCAAATTTTATTCTCTTTGTTTTCTATTATTGCATTTTTATTAATTTTAACTAATCTTTCTAATTGGGAGATTAACATTTCTGCTTGTGTATCTGTTATTACTCCCTCAATTGCTCTTTTTCTATAATGGGCTGAATATATTTGCAGGGTTGTTGGTAAATAAATTCTTATCTGTGTTGCAGACGGATTTAATCTTAGAACTTCCTCGGTAGCAATATAATCTACCCCTAATGCACCACCTGTAACAATACCATCGCCTCTCGTAATAACTTCTCTTACAATGCTTCTTACATCTGCCTCAACTTGTTCGCTCGTTTTTCTCCAACTACCACTTATCCCTATCCATTTCACAATTTTACTTTACTATTCTCACTTAAATTCCTTTTGATTTGTTTAGTAGATTTATACTGCCTTGGAGAAAGCTATAAAAATAGTTCTTGGCTTTTATTAAGATGGGAAAAGGGATGAATGATAGGGGCATGAGTGATGTTGTTGTTACAGTCTTGATAATATTATTCTCTATCGTCGCTGTTGCTGTTGTTGGCGGGATTATCCTTAGTCAAATAAGCAAAGCAGGAAAAAACATTAATAAGGCCTCTTTTTGCCTGGAAAATACCATCGCTCCTATAAGCTGTGTGCAGGATTCCATTGATTTAGTAGCTGGTTACCAAAGAAAAACTAATGATAATGAGATTAAAAGTATTGAAAGCATAAACATCAATATTGAAAAAACTGATGGAAGCGTAAATAGTGTGTCTGTCCCTCCAGCGAGTTACCCGAACGGAAATGGATATTCTAATTCTTACACTGTTCTTGGAGAAGGAGGTTCTGTGAAACAAATTTTCATAACCACCACTTATATTTCCAATGATGGCTCTAAACCTACCTGCGAAGCAGGCCCGATGACTTGTGAAGGAGTCACAACTGCGGGAGGCAGTTCAACTGGGGGAACTGGGGGAAATGTTGCTCCAAATGTAAATCTTAATTCTCCAATTAATGGACAAACATTTACTGCGGGGGCAAATATTAATTTAGAAGCAACTGCGGACGATTCAGATGGAAGTGTTACTAAAGTTGAATTCTTCCGGGACGGCTCTAAATTAGGAGAGGATACAATTTCCCCTTACAGCTATAGTTGGAATAATGTTCCTGCAAGCACCTATAGCCTTACTGCTAAAGCAACCGATAATCAAGGGGCTGTTACTACCTCTGATTCAGTGTCAATCACGGTCAGTACTCCTCCTGCAAGCAGCGGTATCCCTGTTTCAGGGTATGTGGGATATTGGAATTTTGAAGGCAACTATGATGATTTCACTGGAAATTACGATGGTGTGCGCTCAGGAGATTTGAGCCCTCATATAGTTGATGTCTTGGGCGGGAGTGGAAACAAGGCAGCAACGTTTGATGGCACTACCGATGAGAAAGTGACCGTGCCATCTTTAAATCCTACTGGTAATGAAATTACAGTAATTGCCTGGGCGAAGAGCGATACTCCTGAGTGGAGTGACCACTCGAACATGGTTTCTAAGAGGCAGACCTATCTTCTTGCCCCTACTGGGCTTGGAGGTCCTAAAGAATATATTGTTTTCTATATTAACTGTAAAGGTGATGCAACTGGGGCAGGGGCAGGCTGGCAACATTCTGGTGCTGTTTATGCTACAACTCTTAATAAGTGGCATATGTATACTGGCGTGTTTGATGGTACTTACATTAAGATATACCAGGATGGTATAATGAAATCTTCCAAAGACCACTACAATGCATGTAATCCTGGGATTGTAACTGACAACAACAATCTTTACTTTGGTCATGATCCTGATTCTCAGCTAGGTGGAACTTATCTTGATGGTCAATTGGATGAGATTTTAATATATGATAAAGGATTAGATTCGACTAAGATTTCCCAGATATATAATGCTCAAAAGGGAAAGTTTGGGATTGTTTAATTGAGAAAATTTTTTTTCTTACTCCAGAAATCTTTATTATCTTCTTAATATGGTTTTCTGACTTTAAGATCTTTAATACCTTTGAAGTCGCTTATATTTTTTGTAAGCAACTCGGCATTATTAATAATTGCAGTAGCTGCAATAATAGAATCTGGTAATTGAGTATTGTACTTTCGGCACAAATCTCCTGCTTTTAAGGCTACTGGATTGTCAACCTCTACCTTTGTGAATTGAGAAAGCATGCCTAATACAGTTGTCCTTACATCTTCTTTATCACAGCTTTTTCCTGCAATGAGTTCGGTTTCAGTTATTGCAGAGAAAAGAAAATTTTCTCTATTTTCCTTAGGGATTGACTTAATGAAATCCAGACCCTTAGGATAATTGCGCAAATAGTCTATGAAGACGCTACTATCGACAACTACCAATTTAGAGAGCTTTGTCTCTTTTTCCATTGTTGCCTCACTCTTTTTTGATATTCTTCTCCAGTTTCTTTCATGTCTGCCCATATTCCGGCTGCAGCCAATACAGGGTCTTCTTCAGATTTATGAAGAGATACTTTACTACCCTCTACAATAAACATAACTTCGTCTCCTTCCTTTACCTTTATTATTTTTCTAATGTCTTTAGGTATCGTAATCTGGCAATTTCTTGTTACTTTTGATATTCCCATTTTATTACTAGATAATTTTAGTTATAATTACTAGATAATTATAGTATTTAAGCATTTCTACTTTCTATCTTTTCTTTAATATCTTTTATGAAATCATCAATCTTAATCCCGAATTTAGGCTTGCTGCCTCTTTCCCTTACTGCCAAGGTTTTTGCCTGCTCTTCTTTGTCGCCTATAACTAAAGTGTAGGGTATTTTCTGCATTTCTGCATCTCGGACTTTATCACTCACAGTTGTATTCCTGAAATCTGAATCGATTCTTAATCCAGGCAGGGATTCTTTTAATTGGTCTACTATCTTTTGGGCTGCTTTTGTATTTCTTTCTGTGAAATCTATTACTCTTACTTGGACTGGCGAGAGCCATAATGGCAGGGCGCCATTAGTATGTTCTAACAATATTCCTATGAATCTTTCTAAGGAGCCGTATATAGCGTTATGGAGCATTACGGGGCGCTTTTTCGAATTATCCCTATCAGTATACTCTATCTCAAATCTTTCCGGCATTGAAAAGTCTAATTGAATTGTTCCACACTGCCAAGTTCTATTTAGGGAATCAGTCAAATGGAAGTCTATTTTTGGACCATAGAATGCGCCACCTCCTGCATTCACCTTATATTTCGCCCCTCTTTTCTTTAATACTGCCTCAAGTGCTTTCTCTGCCTTATCCCAGATTTCATTGGAACCTATTCTTTTTTCCGGACGTGTGGACAATTCCACCTTATAGTTAAATCCAAATTTCTTATAGATAAAGTCCACTAGATCAAGAAGATTATAGACCTCTTCTTCAATTTGATCTTCTGTACAAAATATATGTGCGTCGTCCTGCGTGAATTGAATTACTCTGAACAATCCTGCCAGAACTCCTGAGAGCTCTGTTCTGTGAACTACCCCAAGTTCCCCTACTCGTAAAGGCAAGTCTTTATAGGATTTAGTGTTCGCTTTGAATACTATTAATCCTCCTGGACAGCTCATGGGCTTCACCAAGAACTGTCTGCCCTCATACAGAGTAGTGAAGTTATTTTCCTTGTATTTGTCCCAATGCCCTGATATTTTCCATAGTTTACTATCCATTATTTGAGGTGTTTTAACCTCCTGGTAAGAATTTTTCCTATGGAGATCTCTCCAAAACTCCGCTAGTTCATTATAGATTATTAACCCATTATTGTGCCAGAAGACCATGCCAGGTGCAACTTCATTAAAACTGAACAAGTCAAGCTTTTGGCCTAAGATCCTATGATCGTTTTCTTTTAATTTTGAGGTGTCTAGTTTGGACCTTGAGATCTGCTGTAATAATTTTGAATGATCTAATAATTCTCCCTTCTCTTCTTTTCCAACCTTGGATTTTATTTCTTCTTTGACATCTTTTAATCTTGCTGGCTCTGCTCCTTCGACCTTAAACTCCTTGCTTAACTCTGAAAGAGGGTGGCCTTTTACTTTTAATTCAAACTCCTTGTAATATCCGAAGGGCGCTCTTGATACCTCGAAGCCCTCTGCTTTTAATGCTTGCTCTGCTTCTGTTAAGTATTCCAGGGCAGTTGTAGGATCAGAAAGATTAGAGGAAAGGTGAGCGTATGGATAAAGAACAATCTTTTTTGCTTTTACTTCTCCCGCTGTCTTCTTTATTGAATCTAGGGTTTGCTTAAGGATTTGGTCATTATCTCCTTTTTCAACAGCTGTTAAAACGACTAAGGGCTCTTTTACAATTATTTCGTTTTTTCTCTCTTCAGAGAGATCTTCAGGATTTTTTATTGCTTTTTTTAACGGCTTGAAGCGAATATAATCGCAATGAAGGGTGATTATTCTCATGGGAAACCATATTGAAATGAATATTTAAAAGTTAGCCTTGTTAGTATTTACTTAGAATTATGGAGTAGAAAAGAATAGAGCCTGTTCAATTATAAGTGGCTTATAAACCATAGTTATCGCATGTCTAGGGAGATAAACGTTGATGATGAGTATTGAGGTGATAATTACTAGGGTTGCCCAAAGGCACTAAATTTTTCTGATGTTTGAAGATTGTGAGTGCTATGCGGCAAGAGGGTAACTCTCCTTTGCTCCATTGCCTTTGATTGCCGAGTCTTTACACATTTTTGCAAATAAAGCGCCGAGGCTTGCCACATCAATCATGTTGTGGGTGACTATTCCATTTACTTTAAGAAACAAATCTTTCTGATTGCCTTGGTTATAAACATATTTTCTATAAATCTCAGGGATGGCTGCTCCTGATATGTCTCCTTTTCGGATAAATGCCAAGCTTAGCTTCTCAGTATTTTGCAATCCACCGTCATAATAGTCTATTAGATCTACATGAGTGTCTCTCAAAACATCTCCTAATTCCCTATATTTATAGCCGTTTATCATTAACCCCTTATTTTGCGCGCGCTTACTTATGTGCGGAAGGTCAAAACTGCGCCCGTTAAAAGTTACTTGTGAGGAAGAATTATGCAACATTTCCAGGAAGTAGCTTAATATTGGCTTTTCCTCTGAATAGTCCCTGGCGAAAAGAGAAGTCAATTTCATTCCGCCTTCGACATATTGGCCTAGACTGATTAAAAATATGGGGTGCTTGTGGGCTAACCCTCTAGTCTCAATATCTATGAATAAAATATCTTCCATTGTCCTTGGATTTGCTTTCTGAATGTTATAAGCTAAACAATCAGGGAATGTTCGGGCAATGTTCTCAGGAGTCAGATATTGACTGCTATTTCTTACTTCTGAAGTCAAGGGCTCTATTGGCAGTTCAGGCAGGGTGCGTTCGATAACATAAAGCGTCTCCCCATTATGCTTGACCTCTTTTCCCTCTAAAACATTACTTAATTCCATTAACTGCTTTTTTCTCCTTCTTTTATTAGACTCCTTAATACTGAAAGAGCCCATTCTCTCTCCTCTGAATTGCTCTCCCTTAATAAAATAAGCGGTTTAAGAGATATTTTCTCATGGAGACTCAATAGATAATCCAAATTATGGAGCCTGGGCCTGATTTCTGCAATCTGCGCGGAATAATCTTGTTTCATTTTGCCTATGACTTGTTCAAGATATTGATGAAAAACAGGATAATCTATTAATTTAATGCCTTTTTCTTTTAGATGGCTGCACATTTCCTCTGACCTCTCTGGATCTTCATGAATCACTACTAAAATATCATTCATGACTTCTCCTGATTTCCATCTTGTTTTTCCAGGCACGTATTTACCAACTATCTCTTCAAGCTGGAATTTCGTTGATGCGTGGACTCCTGTTTTTACCTCTACGGCCTGATTCCTCGTTCCTTCTCCCAGGCCTAGACGTAGATCTGCATAGCCTCTCTCCTCCCCATAATTAAAATGGACAGGATATCCACGCGCATAGATTTTATCAGGACTTGCAAAAGGCAATTTAACGCCTGTCTTAAAAGCCCACAGAAACATTAAATGCGTCAAATTCTCTGCTATTTCTGCATATTCTTTCCTCGCTACCTGGCTAAGAGAAATATCCTGAGTGTTCAATCCTGTTAGTGCCCCTATAACTCCAGTATATGTGCTAATATAAGGGGAAATGCGCTTAAGCCTGCTGATTGTTTCCTGTTGGTCTGCATTCTCCCTTCTCGCCTTTTCCGTCACTGCTTTTTTCTCTCTTTTCAATTCTGCAGGAGTTTTTTTAAGAACTTTGTCTCTTGCAATTGCGATAATCCTTCTCGCCAACTTCCTTTCCCTTAATAAGGGAGAGGATAATAGTTCTGTCCTCTGCAAAGGTTTGCCTTCACAGAATCTTTCAAATAACCTTTTTCCTAATTCTTGCGTGTCCGCCTCATGGCCTTTGCCCACCGTGCCGTTATGCAATTCATAATAAAGATTCGGAAATTTATCTGGACTATAAATCTCTTCTATAAATCTTTTCATCCCATTATTATCTTTAGGCCCTCTGGCTATTGAATGATATTCCCTATAATGTACCTGTGAGAACTCATTTATGCTTGGCAGACTATCTAGCTCTCCTTCGTAATACTGCCTAAGCTTTTCTTCAGGCCAGAATGCTCTTACAGCTTTTTCTTTCTCTTTTTTCGTTACTCTTTTTGATTTTATTCCTAATGCTTCACAACCAAGAACAATGCTCCTCACTCCAGCGTAAGGGATTGCGCGATAGGAAATCCAAGTCTTCACAGTACTTGTTTTAACTACTGGTTGCTTTCCTTTTGTATCTCCACCTTCCCATTTTGTGTTCGTTCTATAATTTCTGCGCAAATGTTCGTCAGGTGGCACGTAAAAACCTTTCTCCCTAATCCCATTACCGTATACAGTCATCCCTCCTTTTGGATGATGGGCCACTTCATATTCTCCATATTTTTTTCTATTGTTTTGAAGCTTTTTATTATTCATTGGAACCTGGAATGTTGTTTAGATAATCATGAAGGTCTGAAAAAGAAACCCCTCTTTTATATTGTTCCCGAATTTCCTCAGGCAACGCATTTGCTCTTACCATAATCAATGCCTCTTCAATACTTTCTAAAGAAGGGTTCTTCATTGTGCCGTTAACATTATTAAATCCATTTCTTGAAGAACGTTCAAATAACCTTCTCACGATTTTTGGATCGAGAGTTATATGTTGGGAAGAAGCATATTCCAATAAGCTTTTCTGTCCGAACATTTCTGTGCCTGCAAAATTCAGATGGCTGCGATTTTCTCTGCTTTGATTAAGTATATGCTCATATGCTAACCTTGCCTCCAATAGCTTAAAAGAATCTGGCTCTAATTTTAGAGTATCCTGAAAATAAGTTATTACCTCTTGATTGGAACTAAGAAGCAGGAATTCTTGCATGAACCTAATTTCCCACCATGCTCTTGGAGGAGAAACATATGAAATCTGCGAGTATTGTTGAACTAGCGAATCAGCAAGGTTATTTTGACAAATTTGGCCTCCATTGGAATGTGGATTGGGAGAGATTGCCTCTGACATAGACTCAGGGGAAAGGCCTGTCTTAAGTTTAAGAGATTCTAGATAGATTTTTCTATTGCCAGGTGGTATTGCAGAAATTAAGGGTTTAAAGCGACTCAACAAGGTGACTGCTCCTTCTGGCGAGAGCAAGTCAAGGCCGCTTGATTTTCTATCGATAAGAAAGTCAAACGCTCCTTGCTTGCATGCCTTTGCATAATCAAGCAGGGAGCCCTTATCGCGCATAAAGCTATCAGGATCGTCTCCTCTTGGGAGCAAACATACATTGATTGGATATCCTAAGAACTCTTCGCAATTTCTTTCTGCAGCCCTCAAGCCAGCTTCATCTGAGTCGAAGCAAAGAATAATTTCTAATCCTGGCGCTCTCTTATTTATAAAAGTCAGATGGTCTTTAGTGAAGGCAGTGCCACAAGAAGCAGTCATGTTATCTAAATTCTGTTGAGAAGCCTGCAAAACACTTGTTGGTCCCTCCACGACAAATAGGAAGCCTTCCTGCCTGGCAGACGTTAGTGCTGCATCCCCGTTATAAAGAAACCTTCCCTTGTTATACAAAGGAGTTTCTCCTGTATTGAGATATTTTGGATTTTTAGAATTTCCATCCTCTAATTTACGGGCAGCAAATCCTATGACTTGCTCACGTTGCATTAATGGAAACATTATCCTGTTACGGAAAGGAGCATAATATTTAGGATTGTCAGGAGTGGCCTCTTTTCCTTTCCGGATAAGTCCTGCTTTCTCCAAGGCGGAAAAGCTAGCACCATTAGTTTCATGCAACCCCTCAATAAAGCGATGATAAAAATCCCATCCATCTGGTGCAAACCCTATCTTAAATCTCTTAAGTGTCTCTCTTGAGAACCACCTTTCATTTACAAGATAATCCAATGCTTGCTCACCTATAGGATTGTCAAAAAGCATTTGCTGATAAATTATAGTAGCCTCATTCAAGGCAGCTTTTGCCTGGAGTCCCTCACTCTCATTTTCAAACTGCATAATCAAGCAATAGTTAAACGCTTATTAAGCATTCTAACAAATTAAAAGCTATTTCTCAATGTATATGTTCTTGGGCATATTTGTTATAGCAGAATACAAAATCCTCTGAGCAATATTTGTTTGTCCTCCGCTATACCCAATCTCCTTGCTAAGGAGCCCGATAGACAGAGATTTTGAAAAATCTCTGTAATAGCCAAAGATGCTCTTGCTCAGTTTTTAATGCCTTTGACGATATAGAAGTTCTTTCAGAAAGTTTATAAAACAGGAGAAAAGAGAGATACTATGAATAAAAAACCGATTTTGGCTTTGCTCATTGCTCTATTTATTGTTGCAGCTTCCTCATTTGTCTTAGTTATGAAAAAAGACATTGAGGGGGAAAGCGAGAATTATGAAAATGACAATAGCACTAGAGATTTTCAGAACACTGCGGGCAATGGTACAAACATAACCCTATTTGAATTGAAGACGCATAATTCGAGAGAGGATTGCTGGATATCTTATAAAAGTAAAGTATATGATGTGACTTCTTTCCTTCCTGAACACCCTGGGAGTGCCGCTACCATAATCCCTTACTGTGGCACTGCTGAAGAATTTGAAAAAGCATTTACGAACCAGCATGGCACTGCCAAAGTAAGCATGCTTGAACAAGTAGGAAACTATAAAGGGAGGTTAGTATAAGACTTATGAACTGGAAGAAATCTGAGGAATTTGCGAAACCTGTTTTGAGAGTATCTATGGGGCTTGTTTTTCTATGGTTTGGCCCTCAACAAATAAGCAATCCAGGGGCCTGGACTGGCTTTGTTCCGGCATTCACTTCTTTTCTGGGAAATCCTGAGAATCTTGTAATCGGAAATGCTATTTTTGAATTGATTTTTGGCGCATTCCTAATTATTGGACTTTATACTCGCCTATCTGCAATTCTTCTTTCACTGCATTTATTCGGCATAGCTTTCTCAATCGGAATAACTCCTGTAGGGATAAGAGATTTGGGATTAGCATTAGCAACTTTAGCAATATTCTTAGGTGGAAAAGATAAATATTGCCTGGATAAAAAATTCAATGGAGGGGGTTAAACTCTGGCGATTTCTTTGCGAGGCAAGAAAGCCCCCACTATAACTAGAGCTAAGCCTACCAGCAATAATGGGAAGGCAAAGGCCCTATACGGCGCAGTTATATCTTCATCTTCAATTAAACCCCCTAGAACTTCATCTTTTTCAGTAACTGTATATGCATAAGCAAATGCTGCCAAGACCAATATTATAACTCCTATGGATATTACAATAGCATTCATTGAATTATAAAGCTCGGATTATATAAGAGGCTTATTAAGCTCTGCTCCTGAGAAGACTTTCAGAGGATTGACTAGAAAGCAATATCCTTAATGGAAGACTTTATTATCTTGCATACTTCTCTTCTCAGATAATCTCTTCTCTAATTGAATCTTGCATACTCCTCTTAAAGCAATTTTATCTTCTAATTAGATTTAGCTTCCTTACTAAATACTCGGCTGCAGCTCTTCCATCATATACTTCAAATTCAGGCATGCATGCTGCAGCAACTTCTTTCTTGATAGGGAATAGATGGGCTATATTAGCGACTGTACTTAAACATGGATTAGATTCAGACCTTATTGGTACAACATAAACCGGTTCTTGATTGTGAGATATCCTCCCCTCATTTACTTTCATGAGGTAGGCAAATTCAATTGCTGTGCAAAGTCCTCCTTCTATAACTTCTGTCCCGTGGACTAGCTTTGAGAATATTTCCGTTGCATCTCCCCATTCACTAGCTCCGAATCTTGGCTCTACTTCAAGAGCGAAATCTAGATTCTTAATAGAATATCTCTCTCCCCGAGTAGGATATACGCCTATGACTGGAATACTGAGCCTTCTTGCAATCTGGGTTGTGTATTTTGATAACCCCCAGGCCGTACCTCCATTGACTACTGCAACAGAATAATCTTTTAACAAGTCTAAACTTTCTTCTGCTAATTGCTCTGCAGTCCCTTTACACTCTGATCCTCCTGAAAAAGCTATTATCTTCTCAACCCTATTCCTGCTTAGAGTTTCTAAAAGAATTGCAAGGCCCTCTTTATTTGCTTTCATTGAATAGATATTAAAAATATTATTTATATAATAATGGTTAAAGCAATATAAACTATTAAGTTTAAAACTAAATTCTTTAAGTTAAAAACTATATAGCAAGACCCTGAGGCATCTGAGAATCAATTATTCTCTCCAGCAATAATGTTTAATATTCTGACATGAGCTAACAACCTTTAAACCTTCCTGCTCGAAGTTTTATCCCAAAGTCAAGATCCTGGAGTATTAATACAGAATCAAAAACACGAGCATCTCTGCAAACCTCTGCTCTTCAAGGATTTTCAATCCTTGACATAAAGAAATCAGATTATCTCAATAATCTCGCCTATATTTGCTTTGAGTGAGTAAAGCATGGGTGGCCTGTGAGAGACATCCCGATTAATGCCTTCTTCTTTTAAGATATTCAGAGAGAGAACCTTTTTAGCGAAGTTCCTTTTGTCAAACTTCTTGTCGAATACGAGCTCATACAATTGCTGAATTTGACCAATAGTGAATTTTTTTGGTAAGAGTGAGAAAGCTACAGTAGTATACTCAAACTTCCAACGCAACCTTTTAAGAGCATATTGAAAAATGTGTGCATGATCAAAAGCTAGAGAAGGGAGCTTCTTAGCAGGAAACCATTGTACTTCAGATACGTCTGTAGATGCTTTAATTTCGAGTTCATCTGCATTAACTAAAGCCATATAAGAAACAGTAATCACTCTTCCTCTAGGGTCTCTTTTAGGGTTTCCGAAACTGTAGAGTTGTTCTAGGTAGACATCTCTCACACTTGTTTCCTCTTCAAGTTCTCTTTTGGCGGCTTGCTCCAGACTTTCATTCATCTTGACAAACCCTCCAGGGATTGCCCATTTATTTTTGTAAGGTTCTATATCTCTTTTTACAAGAAGGACTTTTAGTTCATTATCTCTAATCGTAAAAATAACAATGTCTACTGTGACAGAGGGCTTGGCATAATTTTCCGGCATGGTGTTTATTAGACAATAAGATATTTAAATATTCTCAAGTGAAACTATCCAATTTCTCACCTGCTGAACAAGATCACTAAGCGAATAAACAATCTTTATCTCTGGCCTGATAAGCCTTGTCTGGATTTCTATATCTCTCTTTCTTTTATATTCTGGATGAACTCCGATGAATAAGGGTTTACTTAAAACACTTTGCTTCCCTAATTCATAAAGAGTTATGGGGCAAAGAGTCTCCTTAGGAAACCAAAAAGAAACTGCGGATACTTTTTTTAAATGATTAAACTCCCAGGAGATCTGCTCTTCTTCTATATCCAGATTATCAGCCTTAAAGCTATTTCTCCTTGGGTTTAATATTGTTAAATCCGTGTCTTTTAGGCTATTGATAAATTCTTCTTGCCAGTTATCACACCCGCTTATGCCTCCTGCTATAAAAAGAGACTTTTCATTCCCTTCTAAAACAGCAGGACATTCGATAGACCTCATCTTGCTTTTATCACCTTGAGGGGCCGGCCAAGCCTTATTTTTACTATTGATCCTTCTTTTAATTTAATTATTCGGTGAGAGTCTATTGCAACAACCCCTCTTGAGTCGTTTAATGCTTGCACTTCAAGCACTTCATCGCCTTGTATGCTTCCATCAAGAATCTTGTATACTTTGTAATCTTTATCATGGGGCTCGCATAATACAAATCTTGCTTCTTTTTTAGTTCTTTCAAATATTTTATCTTCTCCTAAAATATATCTTGACGCAGAACTATACCAGCCCATTGAACCTGCGCCCGTGCATGCAACAAGTCCTGAGCTTTTCTGCATTTCTTTCTCACCTTTATAACATAAGATATGCCTGGACATAGAAAGCCTGCTTTCTTCCCCTATATAAACTTCAGAGATTGCTTCTGAATCTGCCTTTTTTCCATCTATCTCCACTTCAAGCCTCGGCCATTCTTCAATTTCCTTGCTATTCAAATAATATTCCCGCCAATCAATCCAATAGGCATTTTGTGGCGATGTTGCTGGAACGAATTTAGCTCCGAGAGTACTCTCCATGCAGTGTTCTGGGAATGTTTGTATAAAGTCCGGATTTTCTGAAAGCTCTTTTGAATCCTTGTTATGCCAGTCTGCAGTATTTACAACTTTGATTCCTTTTGTGGCTGCTAATTCTGTAAGCTTTGCGAGATTTCCTTCAATGCGCTCTGCCCCTTGAACATACAGCTTTCCATCAGGCCTCATGAAGTCATACTGAGTATCTACATTCCAAAATATGGTTCTCATGTTTTTTTGCCTCCTTTCAATTTAGTTAGTTTTTCAACGAGAGTCGTCACGCCTTGTGATTCAACAAATCCGTAAGGCTTTTCGACAACTACTCCCTGAACATGAGCGGGCATTTTGGCAACTTCTTCTAAACAGTAGGCACGAGTTTCCTGCAATCCTCTCCTAGCAACAATTCTTTCTCCTGCGCCTACAATTTTCTCAAGTAATGGAATGCCTGCAACTTCTTCTCCCTCTAAGGCTAGAATATCATGCGCATATTTTCCGTCCTCTCCCAGAACTCTATAGACTTGCTTTCTTCCAGGGTAACTTTTCTTTTCTGCGGCTAATTTTATTTTTCCCCCATCTTCATCTTCTACTAATTTGTAAACCCCTGGAATCGCGGCAGTGGGCTTTGCAGTAATTAACTCAGTGCCTACACCATAGCCATCTATTCTTGCACCCTGAACTTTTAATTCAGTTATTTTGTATTCATTGAGATCATTGCTTGCAACGATTTTCACATACTGCAAACCTGCATTATCCAGTACTCCTCTGACTTCCTGTGATAATTCAGCTAGATTTCCTGAGTCTAATCTAACTGCTCCGAGTTTCTTTCCTTTTGCTTCAAGTTCTTTGCCTACAACTGCTGCATTTCTTGCTCCTTGTAGAGTATCATAAGTATCTATCAGTAATGTGGGATTATTGGGAAATGCTTCTGCATAAGCTCTAAACGCTTCTAACTCTGTGGAAAAGCTCATGACAAAACTATGAGCTTGTGTTCCTGAGATAGGAATGCCGTATGTCTTTCCTGCTAGGACATTGCTTGTTGCTACAGCCCCTCCAACAAATGCCGCTCTTGCTCCAGTCATGGCAGCATCCATTTCCTGAGCTCTTCGCAATCCGAAATCAACCACTTTTGCAGGGGCAGCGGCATTAACTACCCTATTTGCTTTGGTAGCAACCATTGTCTGGAAATTTATTGTATTGAGAAGCATTGTTTCCAGAAGCTGAGCCTCCATTCTCGGACCCGTAACCCTTAGAATAGGAGTATTTGCGGCTACTGGAGTTCCTTCTTTGACTGCATATATATCTCCTGTAAATCTAAAATCTTTGAGAGTTTCCAGATAATCTTCCCTAAATAAACCCTGGCTGCGCAAATATTCAAGATCGTCTGCTGTGAATCTTACTTGAGTAGTATGATCCACTGCATCTTCTAGGCCATTTGCTATATAGAATCCCCAGTCTTTGGGTAGTTTTCTGATGAAAAGGTCAAATGTCGCAGTATCGTTCTTGCCAGCTGCAAAATAGCCGGCATTCATGGTGAGCTGGTATAGATCTGTCAGCATTGCCCTGTTTTCCCTGGCTTCTGTCGTTCTAGTGTTTTCTTTCATTTTGTTCTTCTTAGTGTTTTTTTTACACTAACATATTGTAATTTAAACAATATATAAAGATTATGGTAAGTTAGTATATGTATTATTTAAACTAAGATAATCTTAAGGAAGATATTCTGACCAAATTAATAGATTATATTGCATACTCCTTAGCCTAGGGCTAAAATGCATTAATGCAAATTAAGAATTTCGTTAAATTAAGTAATTTTGACATTCTTTCTTAATGAAAGAGGTGTACTAAGATATATAAGCCCTGTCTATTCTATAGAGGACATGGATTTAAAAAAAGAAGATGCAAATAAGATATCTGTTAATTTATCACCTTCCAGCCTAAATCTTTATTATCAAAGCCCTCTTCTTTTTTATTTGACTTATCTTGCTAAAGCTCCCGAAGATACGCCTGTGCCAGTATGCTATGGACTTTCAGGCCAGATAATACATAGCTGCCTGGAGAAATATGCTAAACGGGAAATTGATAATGCGCAGACATTTTTACATTTAATAAATGAATGGGGGAACAAGAATCTTCATGTACATAAAGATGTCAAAGGAAATGTGCTTGATAAAGAAGAATACCTAAAAGCTCTTGCACATGGGATAAGGATAGTAGACCAGCATGAAAATTGTATATGCGAAGAGTCTATATCTCTGCCTTTCAAAGAGAATGAATTGATGGAGATAGGCTTGAAAGGCGTAATCGATCTGCAAGCAGTGGAGAAGGAGAGCAATCAACTTGTTATAATCGACTACAAGACCAGCAATAAAGTAGACAAAGGAGAAGATTTTACCCGCCAGGCATTATTCTACAATCTTCTTATCCATAAAAAGAAGAATGTTCTTCCATCAAAGACTAACTTCCATTATCTGAAGCTTGGGCAGTCTAAAGGCTACTCATTTGGCTTGCAAGACATAGAAAATTTTTACAAAGAGCTTGAAAATGTTGCAGATCAAATACTTTCTTTTGGAAAAGTCATGGAGAGATATCCTATTGGCAATGTAGAGGGCCTTTTCAACAGCAGGAAACAAGCCTGCCTAAAAGAGATTGCGAAAAGAAAAGAATTTGAACGCCTTTACAAACTTACCCAGCTTTAACCTCGAAGATAGTGTTAACCTTTCTTTACAAAAGCTGTTTATTTATAAATACTTGTTAATTGGCAAAGAAAGGTTTATAAAGCCCATAATCCAATAGATAGCATGGAAAAGAACAAGTTAAAAGAAGTTTTGCAGGATCAACAAGTTTTGTTCGATAAAGAAAATAATCTTATTGAAAGAGAAGTTTCTCTAAATGATTACATGAAGGGAAATGAAATAGTGATTATAACAGGTATTAGAAGATGTGGGAAAAGTTCGCTTTTAAAAATTATTTCAAAAAAACTTAATAAAAAATTTATTTACATGAATTTTGATGATATAAGGCTCACAGATTTTAAAATAGAGAATTTTGAAGATATAGAAGATATAGTTTCAGAGGTATATGGAATAAAAACAAATGTAATCTATCTTTTAGATGAAATTCAAAACATGCCCTCATGGGAAAGATGGGTAAATAACCTATATGCAAAGAAGATTAAAGTTTTTGTTACTGGCTCAAACTCCAGCCTATTAAGTTCTGAGATTTCAACATTTTTAACAGGTAGAAATAAAGTCATTAAGCTATACCCTTTTTCTTTTAAAGAGTTTCTTTTAGCCAAGAAGATTAAAATAGATTACAAGACAACTGATGAAAGGAGAACAATTTCTCATGCATTTAATGATTACTTTGAGAAAGGAGGATTTCCATTAGTAATAATAAATGAAGATTTAAGCCTTTCAAAACAATATTTTGAGGACATACTTAACAAAGATATCATAAAAAGATATCGCATAAAGAAGATTAAAGAACTCAATGATTTAATCCTATACTTATTCTCGAATGTTAGCAAGACGTATTCTTATTCAACATTAAAACAAGTCTCAGGCATAAAGAGTTTAAGCATGATAAACAATTATATTGAGTATCTAAAGAATGTTTTTGTTGCATATACCATAAATAAATTTGACTACTCAATTAAAAAGCAGAAGGTCTCTTCATCAAAGTTTTATGTATTAGATAATAGTTTCTTAAAAACCGTAGCTTTCAATTTCTCAGAAAATGCAGGAAAGAGATTAGAGAACCTTGTTTTTATAGATTTAATAAGGCGTGGAAATGAAGTTTATTATCATGCTAAAAAGAAGGAGTGCGACTTTATAATCAAAGAAGGACTTAAAATAACTCAAGCTATTCAGGTATGCCTTGTATTAGATAATGCTGTAACAAAAAAAAGAGAAATTGATGGGTTGATTGAAGCTTTAAAAGAATATCAATTAAAAGAAGGATTAATTCTAACTCTTGATAAAGAAGAAGACCTTATCGTAGAAAATAAAAAAATAATCATTAGACCTGTCTGGAAATGGTTGCTTGAGAAGAACTAATAGCCCTCCATGCCAATAAAGAGAGAACTACGTCTCCTGGATAAACGCCGGTGGCAGGAATTGAACCTGCATATCCTTGCGGAAGCCTGCTCTCCAAGCAGGTAGGCTACCACTGCCCAACACCGGCCTAGCTTCTGAAAAATAAGTATTGTTATAAACCTAACGCTTGCTTTAAGATGGCTAAGGGAAACACTTAAAAGACCTGCTTTTATAGGATTTTTATGTATATAGCATTAATTAAAGCATCGAGTCATAAAGATGGAGTAGATTTTGAACATCTCAGGTCTAAGGGAATAAACTATTTGATTGGGAAAGGAACTCTTGAAACTCATGTATCAAGGAGCTTTGCAAAAGATGAAAGAAGGCGTCCTGATTGTGCTGCAGATGAATATGGGGTTGTAACAACAAACGGAGGAATTTATACGTTTAGCGTTCAACCTTTTGAGAAAAGACAAGATAGAGAATTAGCAATAACAGTTACTACGAGCAATGAAGAATTAACTCGAAATACTGCTCAGCAGGTTGTTTGTGGCACTAAAATTGAGCCGGTATATCGGGAGCTTAGAACTATTAATTAGATGATAATTATAATTAAATACTCTAAAAGAAAATAATCTTTATGGAATTCCAACCTCTTTATTTTAGGGAAAAATTGAACCTTCTCCCGCCTGGACAACCTGAAAATGGAAAGTTAAATGTTATCAATCTAAATGGAAATTCTGCGCTGGTGACCTTATGGTCTAAAATTGCAGGCAATGGAGGATTCTGGGGAAAAGTGCAGACATCTAGGCCAGGATTATTAGAAAAAGAATCTCCCCTTGCTGTAATGGCTAACCTTTATGGAAATGGCTTGCCCCAGATGCTGGCGAATCTTGCATATAACCCTCAGATAGAAAGAATAACCATAACTGGAGGAAACGCTTCTGGAAGCGCTGAAGCTTTAATGAATTTCTTCCAGAGAGGAGTTAAGAGAGAATATATTGGAGGCTCATCAATGCTATCTATAGAAGGCACACAATTTCCTCTGCCTATGGAACTTCATCCTGACAATTTTAGATATAAACCCGAAACCACTCTCTTTAATCCAGGAGACCTTGAGGGAATATGCAATTTTATTTCTCAGCCTCCAAAAAAAATATATGGGACAGATGAAAGGGTTAAAATAGAAATTCCTGCGCCCGTATTCAAAGACTATCCTTCTGATATTACATACCATAATATTTCTGCCAAAAGGCCCTTGGAAGCATGGATGGAAGTCATGCATTTGTTAGACCGATTCGGGGTTAATCTAGAGCTTGCCGGAGAAAAAGGAAAGAGAAGAGCTTTATTCAATCTGGATGTAAATGTTGCTGATGCAAGTTTTGAAAATGAAGATAACTTGAGAAAATTTGGATATAATCCGGATGAATTAAGAGCATACCGGCAGACTATGATTGATCCTGCTAAACAAGCCGATAAGACTTACACTTATGGAAATAGAATGAGGGAATATTTTGGCATAGATGCTTTGAAAGTTTGTGGAGAGAGACTGCGAGCAAATCCAATGGATAGGCATTCACTGGTATCATTATGGGATACTTCTCATGACCTGATGCATGAGGGCAAAGATTCTTCTTCACCATGTTTTACAGACGCTTATTTTGACCTAGTAAACGGAAAGCTCATGATGACTGCCCATTTTAGAACCCATAATGCAGTTTCTGCATGGTTGACTAACTTATATGGTCTAAGATCCATACAAGAAGAAGTTAGCAGATATTCAGGGATCGAACCTGGACCGCTTAATGTAAGAAGCAGATGGATTGGAATTGACCCTGATAATGCAAAGACTATAAGGGCCCAGGAACTAATAAAGACTAACAGGAAAGCCTCTCTTGAAGTTAATGATCCTAGAGGATATTTTGTTACAGATATTAGAGATGGTAAATTAATATTGGGCCATTATTCTCCTGCAGGATTATTATTGAGAGAGTATGAAGGAGGTCCTCAACAAATTAAAGATCAGTTAAGAAAAGACAGGGCGATAATTGATCCTGATCACGCAATGTGGATAGGATATAACCTAGCCAGGGCTGAACTTGAACGTACTGGAAAAGTAGAGGGATTCTAAAATATATTTTTCATGAAAAGAATGTTTATATAGGTTGAGTTTTTTCTCATAAGATGCTTAATAAAGAGGGAATAAAAGCTGTTGGATTTGATTTGGATGAATGCATTTATCCTTCAAGCCCTGAAATCAATAATAGGATAAGAGATGAAGTTGCAGCAAGAATTCTTGAGAGAAATAAACAATTAAAAGATGTCCAAGGCGCCAGATTTTATTTTGAAAGAGAATATGCTAAAATTGGTTCTGGCAGAAAAGTCCTGATTGCTGCAGGATTTGAGGAGAGAGAGGCAGGAAAAATTATGGATGAGGCTGTTTCCCAAGCAGATATCCTTGATTTAATTAGTGAAGATCCGACAACAGCAAGAATAATAAGGAAAATAAGCGAGAATTATCTTACATACCTACTTACTTCAAGTCCTAATGATTCTGCCAGAAATAAATTAAGAGCTGTTGGCATTAATCCTGTAGTTTTTCGATATATGATATGTAGCGATACATGCGGAGGATTAAGCAAGCAAGAAGGACACGCATTTCAATATGCTCTGAATCAAATCGGAATTCCTGCTGCTAATCATGTTTATATTGGAAATAGTGCTAAATCTGATATTGCGCCTGCAAAGGCGGCTGGAATGCAAACTATTGCTGTATGGTCTAAAATAAATGAAGCAGATGTATCTATAATGCACATTCATGATCTGGAGGCCACCCTATTATGAGTGCTATTGATTCTGCGGAAAAAAAAGTCGTTGCTATAAAAATAACGAATGAGATTCCTTTCTTTGGGCCGGGAGATACTCTTGAGACCAGACTAAGGCAGGTAAAACTAAGAGGATTTCCTGTAAGGATTTATCATAATGCCAAATTTGAACTTGATTATTTAACCCCTGAACAAATAATGGACAGGCTGCATACGCCTCAGCCTAGCGTATATGGAAAAAATCTAGGAGTTGTTAAAGATTTGGCAAGGCTTTTCTCTGAAAAGGGAATAGACATAATGAATTTAGAAAAGGCTTATGACTTTACTGCGCGCTCTGCTTCAGGAGAGGAAACTGAATGGACTATGATTCCCCCCATTGTGGAAAGATTTCACATTCCCAAGCATGTGGAAGGAGGACTTGATTATGAATCTCTTATAGGTGAAGAGCTAGCTAGATCTTTAAGAGAACAAGGTTTGTGGCTTAACCCTGAACTCCAGATAGTGCCCCATACTAGTGAATCTGGGATTTTCGACTTAATTAATGATGGAACCCATAGAATTCATTTAGGATATATGAACAAAGGAATCAAAATATTAAGAGTGGAGGGCATGACCAATGGATATCCATATTATGCTGCCCCAAAGAGTTATAGGGAGGTTAGGATGACTTTAGAACCTACTCCTGAAACTACTGAAATGAAAGTTCATATTGTTCAATCTCCTGCGCAAAAGCAACTATATAGGCTTTTCCCAAGCGGAGGTATAAAAACAGGAGAAGTCAGGCCTCCAACAGCCGGAGAGAAATTTAGATAATCTGCAGTCTCTTGAGTATTATTTGCCAGGAAGGCTCTAATTTAAGCTGCTTTATTTCCTCAGGCGAATACCAGCCAATTGACTTTGATTCCCCATTTTTCTTTTCTTCACCTTTGACATTGCATTCGAAAACATGCCAGTTATGATTGTTTACTCCTTGCTTGCAGGGATTATTGTAAAGCACTTCCTGGAAAATAAGCTTATGTTCCCTCACCTCAAGGCCAGATTCTTCTTTTACTTCGCGCATTATTGCCTGCTCAGGAGTTTCCCCTATTTCAACATGGCCTGCTATACAGGTAAATCCTTCAGGGGGCGAGGCCCTATCTAAAAGAAGATACTTTCCTTCTCTTTGGATTATTGCTCCAACCGAAAAATGGACAAGGCCTTTTGGAGAATATGCAATTTTTGGCATTCCCATAATCTAGATTGATAAAAAGAGGTATAAAAATTTATAGCTTCTGCTAATGATATTTAGAGAAGATGGGAAAGTGACAAGCTAATGCCCTATCGGGCAGCTCCGCTAGCATAATCGTTGCATTTCTAACCAAGTTGTTATCTTGCCTTCATCTTTTAGTGGGGGCTTTTTACAGTACAATACAAA
>C687J35504_10000366_pt1 | contig 34221 bp, 32 predicted proteins | sample RifCSPhighO2_02_FD_35504 | JGI IMG/M metagenome (IMG submission 35504) | reverse complement strand
TTGCCCCCGCCGCTCACAGCTTCGGGGAAAGGTTCACATGGCTCAGCTCTCAGTGAAAATTATGCGCCTAACCGGCTCAGTTCTGGGTGAAAATCAACAGCGATGGCCTTGGGTGCCGTGGCGGCGCTGCGCGAAGCGGGTCTGGCTGGTAAAGTCTTCGTCACCGGCACCGACGGTTCCAGCGACGTGGTCAAGCTGATCGAAACCGGCGAGATGCTGTCGACGATGTCGGGCCTGAACGAATATCAGGGCGCGATTGCGGCGGCTTTGGCCTACGGCGTGCGTGTCGGCGATATCAAACTGGCTGACCTGAGCGAAGCCCAGCGTGACTTCTTTGTTCAGCAGATATTGATCACCAAGGAAAACGCGACCGAGTTCCTGGCCCGCAAGCCTGATCCGGCCGACTACACCTATGAGGCGATCAAGGCCGACTTCTGGGCCAAATCTGCTGGGCAGATCCCGGCTGGTGTCAACTAAGGCCATCTGCGCATAGGGGTAGATGGCTGCACTTAGGAGATGCAGGCGGCAGCTAAACGATATTTACTCTGAATTCTTTGGTCGTCGCCAACCTTTGGGTACATCGTCATTTCTGACGCAGGGTAGGTCGCGGTCGAGAAATTCATCTAAGCAACGTCAGGCACTTGGTCGAAAGACCGCTTGCCTCAAGCAGCCCACTTCGCCGACAGGACTTCCGCCTGCTGCAAAACAACTTTCACAGCGTTGTCCTGCAGGTCTGGGGGATAGCCATACTTTTTGAGGATGCGTTTGACCAAGACGCGGAGCCGCGCGCGGGCAGGTTCCCGATGCGCCCAGTCGATTGTGATGTTCGACTGCAGGTTTTTCAGGAGTTCGTGGGCGATCACCTTGAGTTGGTCATTGCCCATCACCTGAACGGCGCTGTCCGCCTTTCCACAAGTGACGGTCACGAGCGCGCCAAATCGGTTCTGAATAGAATGTATATTTCTGTTTCTGACTGATGCGCCGTGGCTGGTTAAAGTGAGTTGGATACGGCTTCGCCCGGTCCGAATGACGGTGCCGACGGTGGGTCGCCGCCATCGAACCGCTCTTGAAGGAACCCGCTGACATGTCTGATTACGGCTTATGCGGTCGTGCTACAGCAGCACGGACCGCCTCGTGTCTTGTGCTGACCACTGGACCCGGCACCTCCCAAGGCGCTGGCTTGCTTGTCACCTCGTTCGGCGCTGGAGAAGATGGCGCCCCCTCTGGGCATCGTCTCGACCTTGCTCGGCGGCGGCGACATCGCAGTGGTGATGCAAGGCGACAAACTGATGGTCGTGGCAGGCACGACTGCTGCCACCGATGGCAGCAAGACCGTCGCACTGGTCAGTCTTACCGCGCAGTGGGCGCAACATTGTTGTCCGCTGTTGCGGGCAGCCCCCCCCGTTCTGACAGCTTCCCAAAAAGTAGATAACTCATGAAAACCCTGCTCACCTTTGTTCGCGTCATGCTGGTTTCCGGCCTGTGCGTGGTCTGCGCCGAACCCCGCAGCGCAAGCGCCGATCCGGTCGTGTTTAACTGGACCATCCCCGATACGGTCGCGGCATCGGATGTTGTCATCGGTCGGCGGGTACCGGTCAGCGCCGTTGATACCGGCTCGGAAGCGCTTTTCAATCTCATGACCCAATCCACGGCGGTCAACGTGTCTGACCTTGACGGCAATGGCCTCTATTCCGCTCCGGATGGACAGTTCTTCATTACCGAAATCGGGTACAGGTCGGCCATGGCCGCAGGGATCGAAGTCGCGTTCGCGGCCGTCGATTTTAATAGTCTCACCGATGACGAAGCAACCGCAATGAACAACGCGGTGCGAGACGTGGCCGCACAGTATGACTATGCTTCGACCGAAAGCTACGACGCAACCGGGCTGGTTTATGCCGACTTTTCAGCGGCATATGCTCTGGCGACAGAAGCAAAGCCGGATATGGGCTTCATCATCATGTTAATGATGCCCAGCGGGCCGACCCTTGTCGACCAGACCAAACTGGACGCATACGTCGGCTCAATCGTGACATTCGCGGCAGGTGAATTCGGGCTGCAGCCCGATGACAGCGGCCTTGCCCTTGCGCTCGCTACCGTTCCAACAACGTTTGATCCCAAAACACTTAACAACGCGGCCCCGATCGCCAACGCCGGGCCGGACCAGACAGTCGCTTCGGCAGCGGTCGTTACGCTTGACGGTACCGGATCAAGTGACGAAGAAACTTCGCCACTGTCTTATGTCTGGACCCAGACCGGCGGAGCGACGATCACGCTTTCTGACATGACAGCAGCGCAGCCGACCTTTACCGCACCAACTTTGGCGGTGAGCGATGCTGATGTCGTGCTGACCTTTGAGCTTGTCGTGAACGACGGCACTGAAAATAGCGATGTCGACACTGTGGTCATCACGGTGCAAGCGCCCTCTGGCGGATTGGATGAAGAGTTTGCTACGCAGCGCGACGAAATCCGCCAAGCCATTGTCAACGAAGCGCGGCGCGGCCTGCAAAGCCGGATCAATGACGACCGCAGCGTAGCGCGCGACGCGCGTGGCCGCATGATGACCGGCTCCGCAGGACGGGCTGCGCCGAAAACGGTCAGCACCGAAGATGTGGCCTTTGACGTAGACGGAACTGTCGACAACTCAGACCTAGTACTCAGCACCAAGGGTACGTTCTTCCAGCAGGATGCGCAGGTCGATGGCTCGTCGCTGCGACTGGTCTTTGGAGATTTCGACGTTCAACAAGAGGATGACGGGTCTAGCCGGGTGATGCTGCGCGGCAAGGTCGCGTGGGAACATATGGCCTCCGAAAACACGTTGCTTGGCTACTTTGGCGGTCTGGACTACGCCAAATCCGACATTGTCGGCTCTGTTGAGGGCAATCAGTCGCGCTATGAGGCATCGCTCGGCGTCTACGCAGTCCACCAGTTCGGCACGAATGTCTACGCCGACGGTTTCGCCACGGTGGCTATGGGGAGCAATGATCTGGCGCTTGGAAATGACCTGATCGAGGTGTCGGGCGAATATGGCACGCAAACGGCCACCATAGGTGGCGCCCTTAGCGCCCGTATCGAAGGGAATGGCTATGAATTCCGGCCCGAACTTGCCCTTTCTTATGGCAAGACATGGATCGGCAATGTGGGCTTCACCGGCGAAAGCAAGGGTGTGACGGATGACACGCTGAGCGTCGATGCGGGCAACGTGGCGATCACCGACCTGACGTTCCGGCCCGAATTCCTGCTGCCGCTTGACGGGCTGCGGGTCGCCGAAAGCCGGTCGCTTCTCAGCCTCGCGCCGCATGTCGCATGCGAATACGTCGCAGCGATCACGTCAGCCACCGAATGTGGCGGCGGGATTGATCTGGGCATTGCGACCCGGACGGCTGACGGACTTGGTTCGATGAACGCCGCCATTCGGATATACCGCCTTGGCTCAAGCACACAGTCGGCCATCAATTTCGACTATAAGTATGAATTCTGACATATGACCGTCGGCGGTTGCCCGCACTTCAAGCGGGCAACCACGCACCTTTCGATACAGTCACCGACGAAAACAACGTTTGTCCATACACTTAAGGTCAGTTGCCACTGTTTGCCGCGCTGCTGTAACGACTGGCGCAGAGTGAAACTTTGGGCAGGTCGATGGGCATTGCACCGTTTGGTGAAAATTTACGGGCATGGCGCAAGACGAACCGACTGAAGCAAGCGGTGCTGGCTGAAATGCTGTCCGTCTCTCAGGCAACAATCTCACGATGGGAGGCAGGCACCGACATACCGCCCGCACATGCCAAGCACAGGCTGAACGATCTGTTTATCGCAACATACCGTGGCAGTCTTGCCTATGACGCACATATGGTGTCCGGCCAGTCGCAGCTTCGCGCGCTGTTTGATCTCGAAAGCATCACTCTTCAGGTTGCCTCGGCGGGCTTCCAGTCCGTCTGGCCCGATTTCGCCATGGGCGCGAAACCTGCGCTGCGCAACCATCTGGTGGAAGAAAGCGCGGCCCTGTTTGGACGCGACGATTTCCTTCAGTCGGTCGTCGCGGGCGATGTCGCCTATGTTGAGGCCGTAAGCGACCGCCACGTCAGCCTTCAAATCGATGCCGGTTTTCGTCATCGCTGGTTTGCCGGTTTCAAACGCTATGGCAGTCGGATGCTAATTGACATGACGTATGAGCCTTGCCCCACAGATACAGCGCTCGGAATATCCAAAATTCTCTACGTCGACGATTTGAAAAGCCAGTTCAGCTTCCTCTGACCAACGTATGCCCTGTCGCAACAATCCAAGCGCTAGGCAGCGGCCAAGGCACTCAGCTTGTTAACCGAGGCTGAGCGACCAAAGCCCATGGGGTTAAGCCGATGACAAGCCAGCCACCCGCGCAGCACGGCTGTGACCGACATTTTGCCCGTGCCGAACACATCAGCCCGCAGCGATGTCAGCGACCTCGTGGGCATCTTGCCACAGCGCCGCCGTCAGTGGATCGAAAGTGACGGCAGCGGTTTCGGTCCAGAGGTCAACCGCCTCGACCCCGAACCTGCGCGCGGCACCATGTATTGCGCTGATCGAGGGATCGGACTTTCCCCTTGCGATCAGAAGGCGCGCAGCCGTGCCATGATATCAGCGACCGAGGCGAGGAAACCCTGCGGTTCTGGCAGGGTAATCGGCAGAACCTCGATCTGCGTGCCACCGCCGTCGTCTTCCTCGCCATGGACCAGCGTTGTCAGGCCGGGAGACGGAGGGGGTGACCGCTGTTCCGTCATGGTCAGCCGTCGCGCTCTGCTGGGCAGGGCTTGCGACGCAGGCGGCAAGGGAAAGCACACCGACCAACCCACGGGACATGACAACCGTCACCATGCCCTTTCCGCAGGGGCGACCACAAGGCCATTTGGCGGGAATGGGGGGAATGGCGGGAGTGTTTCCCAGTGCTTCTATATGTGTGTGATCCCCAAAAAAATTTGCATCCGCGAAAGACAGGAAACATTCCCGCCATTCCCGTCATTCCCCCCATTCTAGGGGCCGCCCTCCTTTTCCACGCGGTAGGACACGGCGTCTTTGGTGTTTACCTTGCGGGCCGTCAGGCGCAGCCCGTGGGCAATCTGACCATTGCGGCCCGACAGCAGCTTGCCGATGCTGCGCGCATTTTCTGAGATATCACGCCCCGCCACATCGTTCAGGGCGTCTTTCAGGGTCAACGAGATGGATGTTTCGATGGACTTCTGAACATCCTTGCCCGTGAACCAGTCATCGCTGAATTGCGCCGACAGCGCCTGTAACAGGTCACCCAACGCATCCACCATGGGATCGGCGGCCTGTGCCTCGCGGACAAGGTCCATCGGGTCGCCATATTCGCCGGGTGCCAAAACTGTCCCAACCCACACGACAGTCTGACGGACAATGTCGTCCCAGTCCTCAAAGCTTGCCATACGCCCCTTCGCGCGTGGCGCCCCAGACGTCTGATATGCGCGGATCAAGGTGCAGATTGCCGTCGCCATCTCGAGGCGATGGGTGCGAACGTGGGCCAAGGGGTCCATTGCAAACTCACGGTCGAAGGGCGTCGCGGAGCGCGCGTCGATCCGGCACTTGATCACACGGCGCGTCATGTCGCCCTCGAAGGTGAGGTTGTTGCCCGTGAAGATTAGGAGGACGCGGTTCGGCAGCCGCAAGGCTTGCGATTTGCCTAGCACACGGTCTGCGAATTGCGGCGTAGTCAGGCGATAGCGTCGAATCAGTCCTCGGGCAAAGGCTGCAATCATCACAGGACGGCGGCACGATCTCCGGTAGGGCATGCGGCATGTCCATCGCTGTAGAGCCTACCCCCCTGATCATCCAAGGAATTTCATTGCTCCGGGGATTTTTTTCCTATCGAGGAAATTCAGTTGTCACGCCGGGGATTCTTTTGGTATCAGTAATACAAGAAACAAATGTGCAAGTTATGAACAAAAGTTTCAAACGGCAGGATCGCCGCCGATGTGGCTGGGAGCTAAGGTGAAGAGGACACCGTTTGCCCCGTGTCAAGCAGGCTTAAGCGTGGAACATGAAGGGGAGACGCACGTGTCAGTGCTGCAAGGAATCGAACCGCAGGAAGTTATGGGCTTTTTCGAAAAGCTCAGCGCCAAGCACCGCTGCTCGCAGCATGAAAAGCAGGCGACGGATTTCATTGCTGAGTTCGCCACCGCCCGCGGGTTGGTCTATCACCGCGACGCGCTGGACAACATCATTGTGAAAAAGCCGGGCACGGCGGGCTATGAAAACTCCCCCACCGTCATCCTGCACGGCCATATCGACATGGTCTGCAAACTGGATGACGGGGTGGAGCATGATTTTGCGACCCAAGGCGTCAAGCTGGTCGTGGACGGTGACCGCATCCGCGCGGCGGGCACAACGCTGGGCGCCGATAACGGTCTGGGCATTTCCTATATGCTGGCGCTCTTGGATTCGACCGACATCCCGCATCCGCCGCTGGAATGCGTGATGACCGTGATGGAAGAGATGGGCAAGGTGGGGGGCGACAACGTTGACCTGACCACGCTGACCGGCAAGCGGATGATCGACTTCAACTGGATTGAAGAAAAGCAACTGCTGGCGGGCTGTTCGGGCGACGTGTCTTGCCGGATTGATGTGGACACCCAGTGGCAAGCGGCCCCTGCGGGTGCAGTGGCGCTGGTGATCGATATTCGCGGTCTGCGCGGCGGGCATTGCGAATTTGACATCCATTTCGAACGCGGCAATGCGATTGTGCTTCTGGCCCGCCTGATGCGTGCGGCGATGAAGGCGGGGCCGGTGCAGGTTGCCACGGTCATGGGCGGCGTGCAGAACAACGTCATCCCGGCCGAGGCGCAGGCCACGCTGCTGGTCGCCCCGGCAGAGCTGGGCGCCGTGACCCAGGCGGTCGAGGCGCTGGCCCGCGATATCCGGTCCGAATTCCGCATTGCCGACCCCGACATGCGCATTTCGGTTGCGCGCGGTGATGCAGCCCCGGCGCGGGTATTCTCGGACGCGGCGGCGCGGCGGCTGGTGCAGGTGATCTCGCTTTTGCCCAATGGCATCACCAACCAGAATCTGGAAGTGGCGGGCAACTGGGAAACCTCGAACAATATCGGTTTCATGCGGACGCTGGGCGATCAGGTGGAAATCACTTCGACCATCACCAGCGCTGTCACCTCGCGCAAGCATCTGCTTCTGGACCAGATGTTCCAGATTGCCGAACTGGCGGGAGAGGGCGTGCGCGCCAAGCAGATCGGTCTGGATGCGCCGGAATTCCCGTGGAACCCCCGCTCGCGCATGCTGGAGATTGCCAAGGAAAGCTATGAGCGCGTGATGGGCCGCAAGCCTGACGTGCTGGTGTCGGTCTGCTCGCTGGAGCTGGGGATGTTCACCCAGCGGATCGAGGGGCTGGATACCATTGGCATCGGGACCAACCTGTATGACCTGCATTCACCGAAAGAATCCATGGACCACACCTCGGCTGCGCGGGTTTGGCCGCTGATCAAGGACGTGATGCGCAGCCTGAAGCACTAAGGCCCGAAAGACCCCGATCTGACTGAACCTGCTGCCCCGACGCCTCTGCGCGTCCGGGCAAACCGGAGAGATTTGCCCCGGATTTGCCGCGAGGGAGGAAACCATGCTGGCGACGAAATACGATGTGAAGCCCTACAAGATCTCTATCCCCGAGGCCGATCTGGCCGACATGATGGACCGGCTGAAGCGCACCCGCTTTCCCGATGACTTTGCCAATGATGATTGGAAATACGGCTACAACACCGCCTATCACCGTGAACTGATCCGCTACTGGATTGAAGATTACGACTGGCGCGACGTTGAACGGCGGATGAACGAACTGCCGCAGTTCAAGGTCGATCTGATGGGCGTTCCGCTGCACTTCATCCATGTGAAGGGCAAGGGCAAGAACCCGATGCCGCTTCTGATCCATCATGGCTGGCCCTGGACGTTCTGGGATTTGCGCAAGGTGATTGGCCCCCTCACCGATCCCGTCGCCTATGGCGGCAAGGAAGAGGACAGCTTTGACGTCGTTCTCATCTCGCTGCCGGGCTATGGATTCTCGGCGCCGCTCAAGGAAACCGGCTGGAACTTCTGGCACACAGCAGACCTTGAAAACACCCTGATGAAGGAAATTCTGGGGTATGAGCGCTATGCCACGGCGGGCGGTGACTGGGGCGCGCTGATCGCCCAGCAACATGGTCACAAGTATGAAAAGGATGTGATCGGGGTTTACACCCACTTCCCGGCGCAGATGAGCCACTATCTGCCGTCGCATCCCGACCAGCCCGAAGGCGTCAAGTTTGACCCGGTTCTGGGCCTGCCCGCCGAAAGCGAATACACCGCCGAGGAGGCCGGCTGGTTCGAACGCGGTAAGCTCTTCGTGCAGAACGAGAGCGGCTATGGCGAGATGCAGCTGACCAAGCCCCAGACGCTGGCGGCTTTGGTGACGGACTCGCCCGCCGGTCAGCTCGCATGGATCACCGAAAAGCGCTATTTCTGGGGTCTGGCCGAACGTGGCGTGGGCACTGCGGCCTTTGAAAAGGTCTGGCCCAAGGAAGACCTGATCACCACCGCGGCGGTTTACTTCCTGACCCGCACCGGGGGCACCTCATCGCGCTATTACTGGGAATGCCGCGGCAATCCGTGGACGCCCAGCCACGACCGCTTCCCGGTCGTGGGCGTGCCCACCGCTGTCTCGATCTTCCCCGGCGAGATCTACAAGCCGCCGATGACCTGGACCGAGAAGTACTTCAACCTGAAGCAGTACCGCGTCCACAACGAAGGCGGCCACTTCGCACCTTTGGAAGTTCCCGACCTCTTCGTCGGTGACCTGCGCAGCTTCTTCAACGCCTATCGCGGCTGACCCCAAAGCGGGCGACCGAGAGAATTTTGTCAAATGGAGGAATAGACAGAATGAACGTGAAAAGCCTTTTGCTGGCCGGTGTTTCCGCCAGCGTCGTTGCCGGGGCCGCCTTTGCCGCACCGGTTGCCAAGGAAGACATGGTGCTGGTGGTTTCGGTCATCAACACCACGAACCCTTACATGATTTCGAACATCGAAGGCGGCAAAGCCCTGTCGGAGGAACTGGGCATTCCGCTGGAGATCGTGAACTCGAACGGCTCGTCGCAGACCGAGATTGCCGGGATCATGTCGATCCTTGCGTCGGGCAAGACCCCGATCATGTTCGTCAACACCGTGGCCTCGTCGGACGCGCCGACCATCGTTGACGCGGTGAAACAAGCCGGTGGCTATGTGACGATCTGGTGGAACAAGCCCGCCGATTACAAGCCGCAGGATGTGGGCGACAACTTTGTTGCCTTCCAGAAGATCCCGGGCCTGTCATCGGGCGCTTGCGGTGCCAAGGCGATTGCTGAAGCCATCGGTGGTAAGGGCAATGTCGTGCTGCTGCCGGGCGTGCCGGACTCGACCACCTCGAAAACCCGCGTCGCGGGCTTCCGCGCCGAGATCGAAGCCAACTGGCCCGACATCACCATTCTGGACGAGCGTCCCTCGAACTGGGATCCGCAACTGGGTGCCCGCAACGCGCAAGACCTGATCGTGAAGTATGGCGACCAGATCAATGGCGTGTGGAGTGCCGATGACGGCATGCAGATCGGCGCGATGCAGTCGTTTGAAAACGCGGGCCTTCTGGACAAGGTGAAATTCGCCTCGGACGGCCTCTATCCGAAAACGCTGGAAGACCTGCAATCGGGCCGTGGCAACAACGCCATCGTCGGTGAAACCTTCCACCGCGGCTACATGGCTTCGGCTGTCGGTCTTTACACCGCCTATCTGGCCGCGACGGGCGAGATCGTTCCGAGCGAACTTTCGGACGACAAGCGCGAAAGCCTGTTCCAGCTGAGCTGCGTCACGCCGTCGAACTACGAGCAGTATCTGCAATACGACGCGCCCGACGCGCCTGCTGCCTTTGTTGATCGTCTGATCGCCAATGGCCCCTGGGCGACCGAGCCGATGCCGCTGGTCGGCGGCGGTGCTGCGGCTGCTGCCGAGTGGTAAGCGCCTGACATCAAACGGTTCCGGCCCATGCGGCCGGAACCATCCCCTTCCCGCCATGTGACGAGGCAAAGACAATGAAGCACCTCTTATCGAATGAGAGCAAAGGGCCTGTCGGGCTGATCGTTTCGGTCATTGTCCTGATCGTGGTCTTTTCCTTTCTCAATCCGCGTTTTGCCAGCGTCGAGAACCTGCAAAACGTGCTGTTCCAATCCTCGGTCCCGCTGATCATCGTGGTCGGTGCCACGCTGGTGATCATCATGGGATCCATCGACCTGTCGGTGCAGGGCGTGATGGGGGCCGCGGGCATGGCTTGGATTCTGATCACCCCGAACACCCGCACGGAACTGGATTATGGCGCCTGGGCCTGGGTGATCGCGCTTGCCACCGGCGTCTTGCTGGGGCTCTTTGCCGGGCTGATCTATGACAAGCTGAAGGTGCCGTCCTTCGTGGCCACGCTTGGCACGTGGTATGTGGGTCTTGGCATCGGCATCATGCTTTACGGCAATGGTCTCTTGCCGAGCCTCACCAATGAAACCTTGGCCCGCTGGCCCACGCGCCTAAGCCTTGGCATCCCGAATTCCTTCTGGTTGGCGGCGGCGGTGTTGCTGTTGGGTGTGTTGATCATGAATTACACCCGCTTTGGCCGGGGCCTTCTGGCCATCGGCAACAACGAAATCATCGCCCGCTCCAGCGGTATCCGTGTATCACGCTACAAGATCCTCGCGCTGTCGATTGCCGGGGGCCTGTCGGCGCTGGCGGGTATTCTGGCGACCATGCAGCTTGGCTCGGGTTCGTCCGATATCGGCTCGACCCAGCTTTTCACTGTCATCCCGGCTGCCGTGATCGGCGGCACTGCGTTGAGCGGCGGAGAGGGCGGTATCATGCGCTCGGCCCTTGGGGTGTTCCTGCTGATCATCCTGAACAACGGCCTCGTGCTGGCGGGCGTCAGCCCCAACTATCAGCAAGGTGTCTTCGGTCTGATCCTGATCATCGCGGTCGTCACCGTCGCCTGGCCGCATCGCAGCCGTCTGAAGGTGGCAAAATGAGCAACGCTTATCCCCCGGTTCTGCGGCTGACCAATGTAAGCCGTTCCTTCGGCCCCGTGAAAGCCCTGAACAATGTGTCGCTGGAAATCCAGCGGGGTGAGGTCTTGGGCCTTGTCGGCGAAAACGGCGCGGGCAAATCGACGCTTCTGAAAATCCTCGCCGGGATCGAAAAGCCCGATACCGGCAAGATCGAGATGAACGGGGTTGAGGTGAAATTCCGTGGCCCCGCCGACGCCCGCGCGGCGGGGGTTGGCGTGGTGCATCAGGAGCAATCCCTGTTCACCAACCTGACCGTGGCCGAGAATATCGAGCAGCACAGCCTTTCGGAAACCGGCCTTTCGCGCTTGGGTATTCAGGAATGGGCGCGGCTGAACCGCGAGGCGCAGAAGGTGCTGGACAAGATCGGCGTGAAGCTGGACCCCAATGCCAAGGTTGCGGACCTGTCCTTCATCGACCGGCAAATGGTGGAAATTGCCCGCGCGGTCTGCATTGATCCGGGCAAGGGCGGCACGCCGTTGGTCATTCTGGATGAACCGACCGCCGTGCTGGAACAGCAGGAAACCGCGATCCTTGAACGCGAAATCCGCAAGCTGAAGGAATTCGCCAGCGTCATTTTCGTGTCGCACCGTCTGGATGAGATCCTGCGCATCTGTGACCGCGTGGTGGTGATGCGCTCGGGCCAATTGTCCAGCGACCGGCCTACCAAAGGCGTCACCAAGGCCGAGCTTTTTGCCGCCATGGTTGATGCCGAGGCCGAAGCCGTCCCGCATCTGCGGGCGCGTCCGGCGGGGGCGCCCCGGCCTGCCGTCAAGGTTACCAACCTGACGCGGCGCGGAGAGTATGAGGCCATTTCCTTTGCAGTGCAGCCTGGGCAGATTCTGGCGCTGGTCGGGTCTTCGAAATCGGGCCGCGAGTCCCTCGCGCGCACATTGTTCGGGGCCGAAACCTATGACGCGGGCAGTATCGAGATCGAGGGGCGGCCCGTTTCGGGTTGGTCGATCCTGAAAGCAGCCAAGGCGGGGCTGGCCTATGTGCCCGCCGAGCGGAAGGTCGAAGGCATTGTCGGTGGGTTTTCCTCGACCCAGAATATCGCGCTGACCCATCCGGGCGAGGGGGCTTCGGGCCCCTTCCTTTGGCCGAGCGCTATGGCCCGTGTCGCGCGCAGCTGGTTCGATCGCCTGGACGTCCGGCCGGACAATATCCATCTGCCTTTGGGCCAGTTTTCGGGCGGCAACCAGCAAAAGGTTGTCATGGCGAAATGGCTGAACTCGGACAATCTGAAGGTGCTGATCCTTGACCACCCGCTGCGCGGGCTGGACGTGGGGGCGGCTGCCACCGTCAACGCGCAGATCCGCGCGGCCTGCAAGGCGGGGGCGGCGGTGATCCTGATCCCCGACACCATCGAAGAGGCGCTGGAGATGGCCGACGACATCATCGTCATGCGTGACGGGCTGCGCTCGGCCCAGCATGACCTGCATGTAAACCAAAGCCTGACCATTCAGGACATTGTGGCGGAGATGGTATGATGACCAAGACGCAAACCCTTGCTTCCCCGGCCAGCTTTGGCGGGCCGGTGTCCACCGCCGGGATCACGCGCTATCGCATGGTTGCCGCCTGGCACGCGCTGGCCCCGGTGCTGGTCTTTGTCTCGATGCTGTTGATCGTCGGCATCCTGAATGCGAACTACCTCAAACCGCTGGGCATTTCGATTGTCACGGCGTCTGCGGCGCCCATCCTGCTGGTGGCTTTGGGGCAGGCGATGGTGCTGAACATCGGCTCGATCGACCTTTCGAATGCCGCGGTCAGCATGGTGGCCGCGATCCTTGTGGCGATGTGGCTGCCAGCGATGGGGGTTTCCGGCATCCTGCTGGTGCTTGCCGTCACGGTTGCCATCGGTATCCTGAACGGCGCCATAGTCGCCTATACGCAGGTGCCTTCTTTCGCGCTGACCTTGGGCACGCTGGGCCTGTTGCAGACGGCGGCACTCGTGACGAGCGACAGCCAGACCATCTATGTCTCTGAAAACCGAGAGCTGATCGGGGCGTTTTACAGCAATTCAGTCCTCTTCTCGCCGTTGACCTTCTGGATCGGGGTGTTGGTGGCGCTGATTTACTGGGCCGTGTTGCGCTATACCCGTCTGGGGCTGGGGATGACTGCCATTGGCAAAAACGAACGCGCGGCCACCCTTTCGGCGGTGCCAACGAACCGGATCAAGATCATCACTTTTGCCATCTCGGGGCTCAGCGGTGGTCTGGCGGGGCTGGCCATCGTGGCACAGGCCGGGTCAGCCTCGGCCAGCGGGTTGGGGAGTAACCTTCTGCTGCCCGGCATCGCGGCGGCGCTGGTCGGCGGCACCTCGATTTCCGGCGGGCAGACCAACCCGATCAACGTGGTCTTTGGCGCGTTGACCGTCGCCTTCGTGCCAATCGCCATTCAGGCCATGGGTTTCGGAGCCGAGGCGCAAAGCTTGGTCTACGGCCTCTTCATCATCACCGTTGTTGCCCTGACCACCAGCCGCGTGCGCGGCGCGGTCATCAAGTGAGGTGATCCCCCCGCCCACGCGACGGGGGCATGACAAGGCTGTGTCCGGCGGCAAGGGCCGTTAACAAGGGCAGGGCCACACGCAAGGAAAACGAACTTCTCAGGGCGGGGTGAAACTCCCCACCGGCGGTGACAGCCCGCGAGCGCCTTTCGCAAGACAGGGTCAGCAGATCCGGTGAAACTCCGGGGCCGACGGTTAAAGTCCGGATGAGAGAGGGGGGCGGCACAGCGCAAGCTTTGCCGTCGCTTTTGCGCCTTGGGATTCTGTCATCAGGAAAGGATCACAAAGCCATGACAAAATCCCCGAAATTTGCCTTTATCAAAGCCCGTTGGCATGCGGGTATCGTCGATCAGGCCGAGGCGGGCTTCAGGGCACGTCTGGCCGAAAGGGGCCTTCAGGCCGAGGTTGACGTTTTTGCCGTGCCCGGGGCTTTCGAAATGCCCCTTCTGGCGCAGCGGCTGGCCGTGACGGGCAAGTATGATGGCATCATCGCCGCCGCGCTGGTCGTCGATGGCGGCATCTATCGCCATGATTTCGTGGCACAGGCAGTGGTCACGGGCCTGATGGATGTGCAGTTGAAAACCGGGGTGCCGGTGTTCTCGGTGTCGCTCACGCCGCATCATTTCCAGCCGAAGGCCGAGCACGAAACCTTCTACACGGCGCATTTCGTGGAAAAAGGCGCTGAGGCGGCCGAGGCTGCGGTGCAGATCTGGGAACTGTCGCAACAGCTTCCTGCCTGAGGCGGTGAAAAGCAAAACGCCGGTCCCTTCGACCGGCGTTTTCGTCAGATCAGCCCAAACGGGCCTGCCGGTTTTCCCGAAGGCGGGCAAAGTCATCACCCGCGTGATAGGATGATCGCGTCAGCGGCGTCGCTGACACCATCAGGAACCCTTTACCCCAAGCGGCGGCCTCATAGGCGGCGAATTCCTCGGGCGTGACAAAGCGGGCGATGTGGTGGTGCTTGGGGGTCGGTTGCAGATATTGCCCAACGGTCAGGAAATCGACATCCGCCGCGCGCATGTCATCCATCACCTGCAAGACACCGGGGCGATCTTCGCCCAAGCCCACCATGATGCCGGATTTGGTAAAGATCGTCGGATCCAGCTCCTTGACCCGCTGCAACAGCCGCAGGGAGTGGAAATAGCGCGCGCCGGGGCGGACCTCGTGGTACAGGCCCGGCACGGTTTCAAGATTGTGGTTGAACACATCGGGCCGCGCCGCAACCACGGTTTCCAGTGCGGTAGCATCGCATTTCAGGAAATCCGGTGTCAGAACCTCGATCGTTGTCGAAGGCGAACGGTGGCGGATGGCGCGGATGGTCTGGGCAAAGTGTTCCGCACCCCCATCGGCCAGATCGTCCCGGTCCACGGATGTGACCACAACATGCTTCAGTCCCAGTTTGGCCACCGCATCTGCCACCCGGCCAGGCTCAAACACATCCAGCGCATTGGGCTTGCCGGTGGCCACGTTGCAGAAGGTGCAGCCACGGGTGCAAATCTCGCCCATGATCATCATGGTGGCGTGACCTTGGCCCCAGCATTCACCGGCATTGGGACATGCCGCCTCTTCGCAGACCGTGACCAGCTTGTGTTCCCGCACGGTTTCCAGTGTGGCCTTGAACCCTTTGGAGTTCGGGGCCTTCACCCGGATCCAGCCGGGCTTTTTCAGCCGCTCGGTCGTCGGGCGATGCGCCTTTTCGGGGTGACGTTCGGCGGGGATGGTCAGATCGCGCATGGGCGGGCTCCGCTGGAAGGGGTTACAGCCGGAAAGGGCTGTGCCAAAGCGGCCGCGCGGCGGCGACCATCTCTTTATAGAGGCCAAAGCCACGGTCGTAATGCGCGGCCATGGCCTTATCAGGCGAAATCACCCCTTCGGGCCGGGTCCAGGCATCGGCGTCAAACTCAATGCCTACCACCCGCATCGCCGTCATTGCAGCCCCGCGTGCGCCCACCTCGGGGCGGGGCGAGATGTGCAGCGGGATTTGCAGCGCATCGGCGATCATCTGGCTCCAGGTGGAGGAGTTCGACCCCCCGCCGCAGACGTAAAGATTGCCGGTCAGCCCGGCCGCCTCGATGCAATGGCGGGCGGCATAGGCCACGGATTCGCAGACTGCGCGGACAAGATCGGCGCGGGTGGTTGAGGTGTTCAGTCCGGTCAGCATGCCGCGCGCGTTCACATCGACAAAAGGCGCGCGTTCACCAGTGGCCGAGAAATACGGCAGCGCAGCCACGCCGTTCGCGCCGGGGCGGCTTTGGGCCAGAAGCCCGTCCACATCCTTGGCATCGGCGCCGATCATGCCCAGCACCCAATCGAGCGAGGCCGTGCCAACGGTTGCGGGCATCGCCCTGATCCAGCGGCCCTCTTCGGGCATGCACAGAGTCATGCCTACCGGGTCACCATCGGTGCGCACCTGATCGACCAGCACTTCGCAGGCCAGGGTGGTGCCAACGATGATCAGCCCATCGCCCACATTCCGCACCCCGCCGCCAATGGCGCAGGCGGGCAGGTCAAAGGGGCCTGCGTGAACGGGAATGCCCTCGGGCAGGCCCGTCAGTGCGCTGCCCGCGGCAGTCATCGGAAAGGCTTGGCCGGGGCTGGGCATGACCGGCGACAAGAGGCGGCGGTATTTCTCCAAGCCCAGAATTCGGAAGATTTCCGGATCATACTGGCGGGTGCGGGTGTCGAGGAAGGGCAGGGAGGTGTCCGAGGCATCGGTCACGCGCACGCCCGTCAGCCGTTGCAGAATTGCGTCCTTGAGATAGGTCACCGTATGCGCACGGTCGAGCGCTGCCGGATTTTGTGCGCCCATGGCCGCGATCAGCGGGGCATGGCTGCCCGGGAAGATCGCGTTGCCGTTGCGACGGAACACCGCCTCAAACGCGCCGCTGTCGATCCAGCCCTGAAGGAAGGGATTGCCGCGATCGTCCAGCCACGACACCGCGTCCTGCGTGGCATGGCCGTTTTCATCCACCAGCCACAGCCCGTCGCTTTGCCCGGTGATGCCGATCGCCTGTGGCGTGCGGCCGGTTTCGGCCACCACCTGGCGGACAACCTCGCCCACCTGTTGCACCAGGAATTCGTAATCCTGTTCAACCCGGCCCGCGCCAAGATACTTTAGAACGGTCTTGCGCGCCGCTGAGCCAAGACAACGCCCATCCAGATCGAAAGCGGTCGCTTTGACCATGGATGTGCCAAGATCGATTCCCAAGATCATGTGTGGCCCCCTCGTGTTGGCGCAAATGTTCAAGATATGAACAAGTGTGTCAACCCCCTTCCTTGCGAGAGTCTGGGGCGGGTCGTCTCAGCGCCCCAAAAGTTGCGATGCGGTGCGTTCGTCGGTGACGAAATGCGTCACCAAGCCGCCCTTCAAGCCAGCCCTTATCGCGTTCAGTTTTTCTGGGCCACCTGCAACGGCCATGCGGTCTGGCACGCGCTTCAACTCTTCGACGGTGATGCCGATCGGATGAATCGAGGCCGGCGTACGCACCGTTTGGCCGTCGCGGTCAATCCAGCGGCCCGCGATTTCGCCCACGGCCCCGTTGCGCAGCAGGAAGTCACGCTCTTCGGGCGTGACATAGCCGAGCCGCAGCATGGTGGCGCCTTCCTGGATTCCCCCGAAGGAAAAAACCACCAAAGCCGCGTTGCGCGCCAGGTTCAGCGCCTCTTGCACACCGGGGTCACGGTAAAGCCCGGCCGCCGTCGCCTCATTGCGCACATAGACCGGCGCGTAGAGCGAATGTGAAATCGCGCCGAAGAACTGGCCAACCTGTTCGGCCACCTCATGCGGGTTGGTGCCACGGCTGGCGTTGTGCAGACCGCCGTTCAGCGCCACGGTCATCATGCCCTGATGCTGCATGTTGCCCTGCAGCGAATCCGCCATCGCCTGCATGGTTGAACCCCAGCTCAGGGCGATGGTGGTGTTGTCGCGTGCCAATTCGATCAGCATTTCGGCAGCGGCCTGCCCCAGCCAGCGCCGCTGCATCTGGTCGTTCACGGCCTCGGGCACCAGCCGAACTTTGCGCAGCCCGAACAGGTTTTCCAGATCGCGCTCCAACTCGAAGGTGTCGGACGGCACGCCGATGGAGATCTTGACCAAGCCGATCTCGCGCGCCCGCTGGATCATGCGGATCACGGTCGAGCGGCTGACGTTCAGCTTTTCGGCGATCTGACTTTGGGTCAGTTCCTCGGCGTAATAGAGCCATGCCGCGCGGGCCATCTCACTCGACTTCTTCTCAAAATCATTCATCGAAGGACCTAGGGGTTGCGACCAGTGGTGGGTGTTCCAGAGCTGATTCTCAGCAGGGTGACGCAAACTGTTCCCGCTTTGAACAGTTTATTCATAGACCGGCGGCCCGCCAAAATCCAGTGCAGCCATCATTCTAACAGAAAGAAACTACGCAGAAAATTCCAAGGCTCGCCCTTGGCCGGCAAGAATTTTGTCGTTCGCAAAAATTGGGGCTTGCCAGATTCAAAAAACAATCGCTACAAATGTTCAAGCAATGCACAAAAGTATCAAACCGGAGTTGCCATGACATCGCGCCCCAATCTCCCGACGGAAACCCTGCTTGAAATGCAGCGTCGCATGTTGCGCATCCGCCTTTTCGACGAACGCGCCTCCAAGATGGTGAAGCGCGGCTACATCCCTGGAACGGTGCATACGAGCATCGGGCAGGAAGCCCAGGTTGTGGGTGCCTGCATGGCGCTGCGCCCCGGTGATCACATGACCGGAAACCATCGCAGCCACGGCCACCCGATTGGCATGGGCTCGCCCCTCGGGCCGCTGATGGCTGAGCTTGTCGGCAAGGCGACGGGCGTGTGCAAAGGCAAGGGCGGCTCGTTGCATTTAGCCGATTACGCCGTGGGCAGCCTTGGGGAGTCTGGCATCACCGGGTCGTCCATTCCGATTGCGGCAGGTGCGGGCCTTTCGGCGCAGGTGCTGGGCGAAGACCGCGTGGCGATGTGCTTTTTCGGCGACGGCGCGGCCAATCAGGGCGTGCTGTATGAATCGATGAACCTTGCCTCGGCGTGGAAGCTGCCGGTCATCTTCCTGTGCGAAAACAACCATTACGCGCTGTCCACCCCTGCCCATACCGTGACCGGCGGGCGCATCGTGGACCGGGCCGCCGGTTTCGGCATGCCGGGCGTGCGCGTCGAGAACGGTCAAGAGGTGTTGGACGTCTATGAGGCAGTGTCCGAGGCCGTGGCCCGTGGCCGTCGCGGTGAAGGCCCGACGCTGATCGAGGTGATGACCTACCGCTTCCGCGAACATTCCGAAGGCTTGCGGATCAACATCGATTACCGCGATCAGGCCGAGCGGGAGCTGTGGCTGTCACGTGATCCTATCAAGATGTTCCGCGAATATCTGGTCGATATGAAGCGCGCGACGCCCGACGAGATGGACGCGCTGGAAGCGGCCATCGCGCAAGAGGTTGAAGACTGCGCGACCTTTGCCATCGAAAGCCCTGATCCTGATGCCAGCGTCGCCTTCCAGGATCTCTACAGCGACAAATACGAACTGGAGGACGTGCTTTGAGCGTCATGACCTATATCGGTGCCATCGGTGCCGCCCAGCGTGAGGCCATGCAGGCCGACAAGCGCGTGATCATTATCGGCGAGGATGTCGAGGCGAACGTCTACGGCACCACCGGCGAAAGCAAGCAGCGTGCAGAGTCGGGTGATTTTGTCGAGCAGTTTGGCAAAATGCGCATCCGCAACACGCCGATTTCCGAAGAGGCGATGGTGGGGGCTGCCATTGGTGCGGCCATGACCGGCCTGCGCCCCATCGTGGATCTGTCCTATTCCAGCTTCCTTTACATGGCGATGGACCAGTTCGTGAACCAGGCGGCCAAGAACCGCTACATGTTCGGCGGCCAAAGCTCGATCCCGGTCGTGTTCCGCTCGGCCATGTTCTACGGGCTGAACACCGGCGCGCACCATTCGGACCGCCCCTATTCGATGTTCATGACTATTCCGGGCCTTAAAATTCTGGCCCCGGCCTCGGCCTCGGATGCCAAGGGGCTGATGCGCTCGGCGGTGGACAGCGACGATCCAGTTCTGATCTTCGAGGCGGTTCCCTTGTGGGGCCAGAAGGAAGAAGTGCCGGACGAAGAATACTGGGTGCCCTTCGGCAAGGCGCGCATCCGCCGTGAAGGCAGCGATGTGACGGTGGTGGGCATCTCCGGCTCCCTGCCGCTGGCACTGCAGGCGGCAGACGCAATGGCCGAGGAGGGTGTCTCCTGCGAGGTGATCGACCCGCGCACGCTGGTGCCTTTGGACAGCGCCTCGATCATTGAGTCCGTCAAGAAAACCGGTCGTCTGGTCATCGCAGAACCTGCCCACCGCACCTGCGGCGCGGCTGCCGAAATATCGGCCATCGTGGCGGAAAAAGCCCAGCCCTACCTCAAGGCGCCGATCATCCGCGTAACGGCGCTGAACATGCAGATCCCGTTCAGCCCGGCGCTGGAGCGGCACATGTATCCCACCAAGGAAAAGATCATCGACGCGATCCGCAAGGTTCGCGGCCACTGAACCGCAGACAGGAGAATTCCCATGAAAGTTGAAGTTCTGTTGCCCCAGTGGGGCATGGGTATGAGCGAAGGCACCATCACCAGCTGGCTGAAAAAAGTCGGTGAGCGGATTGAGGAAGATGAGCCTTTGGCCGAGATCGAAGCCGAAAAGGCGACGCAGGAACTTGAATCCCCCGCCTCAGGCATTCTGGTCGAAATTCTGGTGCCCGAAGGCACCGAGGCCAAGTGCCGCGATATCATCGCCTACATCGAAACCGACGCCTGATTACCCCCTTTTCGTAAGGGGCTTTCCCGGGGCTGGCGCGCTCCCTCGCTGACCCCGGGACCAGAATTCCAACACTTTCGCGACAAGACGAAGGCTATCATGCAACAGGTTCCAAACGTTCACGCTCTTGATGCCAAAGCCGCCGCCACGCCGGTGGACTCGGTCTACGATTTGATCGTCATCGGTGCGGGCTGCAACGGGGCCGGTATTGCGCGGGATGCGGCAGCACGTGGGCTGCGGGTGGCGCTGGTCGAGAAGGAAGACATCGGCAGCGGCACCTCAAGTTGGTCTGGCCGTTTGATCCACGGCGGACTGCGTTATCTGGAGCAGGGCGACATCGCGTTGGTGCGCGAGTCTTTGCGGGAACGCGAGCTCCTTTTCCGCCTTGCGCCCCATATCGTCAAACCCGTCCCGCTGATGATGCCGCTTTACAAGCATAACGCGCGCCCCGCTTGGATGATCCGAATTGCGATGCTGGCCTATGACATCCTGTCGTTCGACAAAAGCACGGTGACGCACAAGATCCTGTCGCGCAGCAAGACGCTGGAACGGTTTCCGGGCATGTCCAAAGATGGGCTGCGTGGATCGGCGATCTTCATGGACGGGCAGGTTGTCTGGTCCGAACGGCTTTGCACCGAGATCACCCTCGCGGCCCATGCGGATGGGGCGCATATCTACACCTGGTCAAAGGTGGAGGGGTTCCTGCGTGAGGGCGGCCGCATCGCGGGCGTTCACTTTACCGACATGCTGGATGGCAGCCGCCATACCCTGAAAGGCTCTATCGTCATCAATGCTGCTGGCCCATGGGTCGATGTGGTGCTGGGCGACGGACATGCCAATGAACGCCGCCATATTGGCGGGGCCAAGGGCAGCCACCTGATCGTCAACCCCTTTCCCGGTGCGCCCAAGGATGTGGTCTATTACGAATCCCGTGCTGATGGCCGTCTGGTTTTGGTGATCCCGTGGGGGGATCGCTATATGATCGGCACCACCGACAAGAAATTCGAGGAAGACCCCGACACCGCCAAGGCTGACCCGTCGGAGATGGAATATCTGCTGGGCGAGGTGAACCAGCTGATCCCCGGCGCGAACCTGACGCCTGCGGATGTGGTCTATACCTACAGCGGCGTGCGGCCCTTGCCCTATGTGCCCGCGCAAAGCGAATGGAAGGTGCCGCGCAGCCATGTGATCCACGATCACGCGCCTCACCATCCGGGCCTGCTGTCTATCATCGGCGGCAAGCTGACCACCTATCGCAGTCTGGCCGAAGAAACCGTCGATCTGGTGTTCCGTATGTTGGGCAAAAAGGCGCCCGCCTGCACCACCCGCTCGGTCCTGTTCCCCGGTGCACGGATTGCCGATGCCGCGCAATTCGCCCGCGATCTGAAGCTGAGCTTTCCTGTCGATTCCGCCATCATTGATCGTCTGGTGTCGATCTACGGGTCGCGCGCGGCTGACGTTCTGGAACTGGGCCGCGAAGACGCAAGCCTGCTGGCGGTCTTTGATCCGGATAGCGGTGCGATCGGTGCCGAACTCGTCTTTACCTTTGAACACGAATTCTGTCGCACACTGACCGATGCTCTGATCCGACGCATCATGGTGGGTCTGAATGGCTCATGCGGGCGGGACGTGCTGGACAGCGCTGCCGACCTTCTGGCGCGTCGCCTTGGCTGGTCGGAGGCGCGCAAGCAGACCGAAATCGACGGATACCTGTCCTACATCACCCGCTTTGCCGTGCCCTCGCGCAATGCGTCCAATCCTTCCCTTTCGCAAACCACAGCCGCCGTGCAGGCCGGTTGACCCACTCTGGAGACCCCAAGATGCAACAGTCGAACCCCCGGTCCATGATCGAAAACGCCCGCCGCGGTGGCTATGCGGTTGGGGCCTACAACATGCACAACGAAGAGACGACCGAAGCGCTGGTATGGGCCGCCGAACGGTCCTCGTCGCCGATCTTCCTGCAGGTCGGTCGCGCGATCATCCCGCATATGGGCGTGCGCCGCGCCTTCGAGATGACCAAGCGCATCGCGGAAAAGTCGAATGCGGAATATGTGATCCACCTGGATCACGGGTCATGGGATGAGGTGCTGGAAGCCATCAAGCTGGGCTTCAAGTCGGTGATGTACGACGGGGCGCATCTGCCGTTTGAGGAAAACATCGCCACCACCCGCAAGATCGTGGAAATCGCCCACGCCTTCGGCATTCCGGTCGAGGCCGAGTTGGGCAAGATTCCGGATGTGGGCCAGTCGGTCAACTGGGAAGACTATTATACGGATGTCGAAGAAGCCCGCCGCTTTGTGGCCGAGACCGGTATCGATTATCTGGCGATCTCGGTTGGCATCGTGCATGGCGTTGTGCCGGGCATCCCGCTGGAGCCGATCAACATCCAGCGCATCAAGGACATCAAGGCGGCAACCGGCATTCCGCTGGTGCTGCACGGCGCCTCGGGTCTGACCCAGCGCGAAGTGGATGAAGCCCGCGCCGCCGGTGTTCACAAGTTCAACGCCGACACCGATCTGCGCCATGCCTTCCGCTCTGGGTTTGAATCAATCTGGGCCAAGGGCGACCGCCAGTTGGAGGAAGCTATGGCCGAAGGCCGCACCCGTATGATCGACGCGACCATCGACAAGATGAAGTCCTATGGATGCATCGGCAAATCCGCCCTTGAACTTGCGGCGTAAGGGGCAGCCATGACCGTCACCCTGAACCCTGATCCGCAGGTGGCCGTGCGCCCCCTGACCAAGACCGAAAAGGTCATGTCGCGCGCGATGCTTGCGGCATGGTCGGCGCCGCAGTTCAACATCGTTGTCGATATCGACATGCAGCATGCGCTGGGCCAGCGCCGCCCCGGTGTCACGGTCACGGATATCATCTTGTCCGCCTGTGCCAAGGCTCTGATCCAGTTTCCGGCGATGAACGCCCATTTTCGCGATGACGCCGTGCATGAATATGCGGTGGCGAATGTGGGCCTGGCGGTGGCGTCGCCGCGCGGATTGACGGTTCCGGTGATCCACGGGGCCGATGGCCTGTCGCTGGACGGGATCGCCGAACGCCGCAAGGCGCTGGTGGAAAAGGTGCGGACCGGCAGCATCTCGGTTTCCGAGGTCGTGGGGGGCACCTTCACGGTGTCCAACCTTGGTATGTTCGATGTCCGCCAGTTCACGGCCATTCTGAACCCGCCGCAGGTGGGCATTCTGGCGGTCGGATCGACCCGCACCATTCAGGTGTGGAATGACGGTGCTCCGGAATGGCGGCCGATCAGCGCCTTTTCCCTGACCTGCGACCATCGCGCCGTCGATGGCGCACTCGCCGCCCGTTTCCTGGGCGTCGTGAAGGACATCCTCGAAGGCTGCACAACCTGAAAACCCGACAAATTCATCGTGATTTCTGTCGAGAATAAGACCTAACATAACCCAACAGGAGGAACCCGGTTATGATGAATGCTACCAAGCGCGCGATATTGCGTGGACTGCTCGGCGCTGCGTGCGCCATGACCCTCGCTCCGGTCTCGGCCATTGCGGAAGAAAAGCCTGTGATCGGCATTGCCGTCGCGGACCAGAAATCGCTGTTTTATGTCGCTGCCCTGGAAGGGATGAAAGCCGCCGCCGAAGCCGCTGGTTATGAAGTGGCCGTCGCTGTCGCCAACAACGACGGGCGTGAGCAGGTCAATCAGGTGAACAACCTTCTGGTGCAGAACATCGGCGCGCTGGTTTTCATCTCGCAAGACAGCACCGCTGCGGCGGCGGGCGTGAAGGCTGCGAACAAGGCCGGTGTTCCTGTGATCGCCGTGGACCAGCGCCCGGAATCGGGTGCAGGCGAACTCGCCACCTATATCGCCACCGACAGCGTCAAGGCCGCGCGGGATCTGTGCACCTGGATGTTCGACCAGATGGGCGGAAAGGGCCAGATTGCCATTCTGCACGGCGTTCTCGGCTCCACCGCCGAAATTCAGCGCACCCAAGGCTGTCAGGAAGCCCTGGCGAACTATCCCGATATCAAGGTTGTCGCCGAACAGACCGCCAACTGGGATGAGACCGAAGCCTTCAAGGCCACCCAGAACATCCTGACCGCCAACCCCGATCTGGCCGCCGTCTTTGCCGAAAGCGATGCCATGTCGCTGGGCGCGGCCAAAGCTGCCCGTGAGGCTGGCCGCACCGATCTGATCTCGGTCGGCATCGACGGCTTCCCGACCATGTTCGACGGCATCAAGGACGGGCTGACCCAGGCAACCATGGCCCAGATCCCTTACAAGATGGGCCAGATGGGCGTCGAGAACGCGATCAAGGTGCTGAACGGCGAAACCGTGCCGGAACTGCAGTATCAAGACACCGTTCTGGTCACCGCCGAGAATGTCGGCTCCGTCTCGCCGGCCGATTTCTATGGCCCGGCCGCGGAAGCCATGAAGTAAGTCAATCTATTGCGGGTCCGGTACCAGCCGGGCCCGCGACCAAAGCAAACCGCAATGCAGGGGGCAAAGAGAATGTTGGATAGCGCACCGCACTCGACCGGCCTGCATTGCCGTGGGCTTTGCAAGAGCTATGGCCAGATTCAGGTGCTGAAATCGGTCGATTTTTCGGTCTTGCCGGGACAGGTCGTTGCCCTGATCGGTGAAAATGGGGCTGGGAAGTCCACTTTCAACAACATCATTGCCGGGGTGGTGAAACCCTCGGAAGGCCAGATGTGGCTCGATGGCGCCCCGTACGTGCCGCTATCGCCCGCCGATGCGATCCACAACGGCGTGGCACTCATCCATCAGGAAATCCGGCTACTGCCCGAACTGACCGTGGCGGAAAACATCTTTCTGGGCCGCCAGCCCACCCGGGCAGGCCGTGTCGATCGCGCCGAAATGGTGCGCCAGTCGCGCGAGATCTTGCGGGCGCTGGGCGTGAACGTCGACCCGAACCGCGTTGTGCGCGGGTTGTCGATGGCGGTGCAGCAGGGGATCGAGATCTGCAAGGCGCTTTTGCGCAAGCCGCGCTACGTGATCTTTGACGAACCGACCGCCTCTTTGGGCGAGGCGGATGCCGAGCTGATCTTTGAACAGGTCCGGCTTTTGAAACAGAACGGCACCGCGATCATCTACGTGTCGCACCGGTTGGACGAAATCATGACCATTGCCGACCACGTTGTCTGCTTCCGCGATGGCAATCGCGTGGCCGACTGGGACGGCGCGTCGGTGACGAAGGAAAAGATGATCAACGGCATGGTGGGCCGCGAGTTCACTTTTGAACACCGCGCGCCAGAACCTTCGGGTGAGAACGTGGTGTTGCAGGTGCGCGGCCTGTCGCGCGGCCGGGCCTTCCGCGACATTTCCTTTGATTTGCGGCAGGGCGAAATTCTGGGGCTGGCCGGGCTGATCGGCGCGGGGAGGTCGGAAGTTGGCCGGGCGTTGTCGGGGGCGGATCCGATCGAGGCCGGTGAAATCCGGCTGGATGGTCGTGTGCTGCGTCTATCGTCGCCTCGCGATGCGATCGAGGCGGGCATCGTCATGGTGTCCGAGGACCGCAAGGGTCTGGGCCTGTCGCTGGATCAGTCGGCGGCGCGCAACATCGCCCAGCCTTGGGAGCGCAGTCTGACGCGTGCCGGGATGGTGTTTCCGTCGAGGATCGACGCGTTGGGCAGCCGCCAGAAAGAACGTTTCGACATTCGCGGCCAGATGGGTTTGCCGGTCAACTCCATGTCGGGCGGCAATCAGCAAAAGGTTCTGCTGGCCAAATGGCTGGTGAAAACCCCGCGTGTGTTCATCGTCGATGAACCGACGCGCGGGGTCGACGTGGGCGCCAAGATGGCGATCTACGAAATCATCCGCGGGCTGGCGGCAAGCGGGATCAGCGTCATCGTGATTTCGTCGGAACTCGAAGAGGTTCTGGGCCTGTGCCATCGGGTTCTCGTCATGTCGGAAGGCCGCCTGCAGGGCGATCTGCCGCGCGACGCGGCCACGCCCGAACAGGTGATGGCGCTGGCCGTTCCCGGCGCTGACGGCGCTGCGAAGGCAAATGGAAACATCGAACGGGGAGGGAACGGAGCGTGACACTTCTGGATCAGACCGGGCCAAACCCCGGAGCAAGCGCAGGCAAGGGCAAGACGGAGGCAGGGATGGATTTTGTGAAGAAGGTTCAGCGCTATATTCCCGGTCCGCTGATCGGGTTGATCCTGGTCAGCGTCGTCTTTTCGGTGCTTTCCCCGTATTTCCTGACCACGCGGAACTTGTTCAACGTCTTCTCGCAGATGTCCGAAATCGGCATCATGGCGGCAGGGGCGGCGCTGGTCATCATCATCGGCGGGATCGACCTGTCGGTCGGCGCGGTGCTGGCGGTGTCTTTGATGCTGAACGCTTGGCTCTACCGCGATTTCGGCGTGCCCTTCGTCATTTCCACTCTGGCCGGGCTGGCCTTGGGCGCCTTTGTCGGGCTGGTAAATGGCATCCTGTCGACCTACGGCCGCATCCAACCCTTCGTGGCGACGCTTGCCACCATGTCGGCCTGTTCGGGTCTGGCGCTGTTCATCACCAATGGCAGCCCTGTCACAGGCTTCCCCGAGTGGTTTTCTGAAATCACCTCGGCCCGTTTCTTCGGGCTGCCGCTGGAATTCGTGATCCTGGTCGTGGTCTATCTGATCGTCGCCTACTGGCTTTACTTCCGCCCCTCGGGCCGCGCGCTTTATGCGATTGGCGGGAACGAGGAAGTGGCGCGGCTGTCGGGCATCAACACGCGTCGCGCCAAGGTGATGGTCTATGTCACCGCAGGTTTTCTCGCCGCGCTGGCCGGTCTGATTGTCGGTTCGCGTCTGGATGCCGCTCACCCGACGGCGGGGGTCAATGACCTTCTCAGCGTCATCGCGGTGGTTGTCATTGGCGGCGCCAGCCTTTCTGGCGGTTCGGGCGGGATGATGGGCACATTCATCGGCCTGATGATCATTGGGGTGCTGCGCAACGGTATGGCGCTGATCAACGTTTCGCCCAACCTGCAACCGGTGGTGATCGGGGTCGCCATCATCATCGCCGTGATGCTGGATCGCCGCGCGGCAACGCGCTGATCCCTTTCACGACTGTCTGTCACCCGCGTCAGAAGGAACGCCACGATGTCGCTTGGCCTGACAATTGCTGATCTGTCGAACCTGAACCGGATCGACGCCGCCATGCAGCGCAACGATCCGCGCGGTCAATTCGCCCGGCTGGGTATGAAAGAGGTGATCGTGGCCGACAATGTGCTGGAGCTCTTGCCGGAAGCTCTGGCGCGCCAGCTGGTCGCCGCAGGCAAGCCAGCCTCGGGGGCGGTTGTCTGCGTGGTGGTCGATCCGGTGCGCATCTTGCGGGCCGGGCGTGACCTGAAGGCCGATGTCATCGCCGCACTGGAACGGACCCATCGCGTGCGCTTGGTCGAACTGGATGACGGCCAGGATGTGCTGCACGCCGATGAGCCGATCTTGCAAGCCGCCGCAAAGGGCGTGCTTGGGGCAGATGCCATTGTGTCGGTCGGCGGTGGTACCATCACCGATGTGGCCAAGGTCGCCTCGGTGCGGTCGGGCGTGCCGGTGCATGTGGTGATCCAGACGGCTGCCTCGGTTGACGGGTTCACCGACAACTTTTCGGTCGTGCTGCAAAACGGTGTCAAGAAGACCAGCCTGTCACGCTGGCCCGATGCCGTGCTGGCCGATGTGCGCACCATTGCCGAAGCGCCGCCCCGGATGACGGCGGCGGGCATGGGCGAGATGATGTCGATGTTCTGCGCGCCGGGCGATTGGTATCTTGCGGCGCAACTGGGCGTCGATACATCCTTCACGCCCGTCTTGCTGGAACTGCTGGCGATCTGTGGGCATGGGATTGAAGATTGGTCACGGGGTCTTGCCAATGGCGATCTGGGCGACAGCGAAAAGCTGACCCGCGCCTTGGCCTTTCGCGGGATCGTAACCGGTACCGGCGGCACCACGGCCACGCTTTCGGGGATGGAGCATCTTTTCAGCCATATGCTCGATATGGTGGCAAGCCAGACCCACACCCCGATGAGCCAACATGGCGCGCAGGTGGGGGTGGGATCTGTCATCGCCGCTGCCGCCTGGGATGTGTTCTGCGCCCGCATGCAGGAAACCCCTGTTACCGCGCAGGATATCGCCTTTGATCTTGACGCGCAGGCCAGAGCGGCGCGCGACGCTTTTGAGGCGCTTGACCCTTCGGGCGCGATCGGGGCCGAATGCGAGGCCCGCTACCGCGCCAAGCTAACCACGCTTCAGGCGAACTGGCCCGCCGTTGAGGCATTTTTCCCCAACTGGCCGCAGCATCGTCAGGCGCATGACGCACTGGTGTTCGATACGGCAAAGATTGTCGAATACCTCTCGCGCGCCGGTTCCGCGATGCGGTTTGACGCGCTGGTTCCGGCCCCGTCCGAAGACCTGACGCGGTGGGTGATCGGAAATTGCCAGTTCATGCGCGAACGCTTTACGATCGCCGACCTTTTGTATCTGGCGGGCTGGCTCGACGCCGAAGGCGTGGCGCGTATCATGGCGCGGGTGGATCAGGTGCTGGCTGCAGCAACGGGGGTGGATCGTGCAGCGTGATCTTGTCCTTGGCCTTGATTGCTCAACCACCGCAGCCAAGGCTGTGGTCTGGTCGCTGGATGGTACCAGCGTTGCTGTAGGGCGGTCTGCCTATAGCCATTCCTCGCCGCACCCCGGCTGGGGAGAGCAAGACCCGGTGGATTGGTGGAACGCCACCGTTGCTGCAATCGGCTTTGCCTGCCGCCAGATCGACCCGTCGCGGCTTGCCGCGCTTTCCATCACCCATCAGCGCGAAACCTTCGTCTGTCTGGACCGCGACGGCCACGCCCTGCGCCCGGCCATGCTGTGGCTGGACACCCGGGCGACCGATCAGGTCAACCGGCTTGGCAGCGAGGACATCCACCAGATCACCGGCAAGCCGCCGAACACCGCGACAAGCTGGTATAAGCTGGCGTGGCTCACCGAGCATGAACCCCGCTGCATCGAGGCAACCGACCGGGTGGCCGATGTGCATTCCTATCTGGTCAACCGCCTGACCGGGGAATGGCGCACCTCATACGGCAGTGTTGACCCGTTGGGCGTGGTGGACCTGCGCGATTTCACCCTGTCGCGCGATCTGGTGGACCGTGTCGGCCTGCGTCCGGATCAGTTCCCAGAGCTTTGCGCGCCGGGCGAGGTGCTGGGCATCCTGCGCGATGATGTGGCGGAACTTTTGGGCCTGAACCGCGGCCTGAAGGTGGTTGCGGGTCTGGGCGATGGCCAATCGGCGGGCCTTGGCGTGGGCATCACCAAACCGGGTGAGGCCTATCTTAACCTTGGCACCGGCATCGTGTCGGGCAATTTCAGCGCCACTTATGGCACCGACCGGTCGTTTCGCACCATGACGGGCGGTGTGCCCGGCACCTATATCTTCGAGACCTTCTTTGGCGGCGGCACCTATAACCTGAACTGGTTCGTACAGCAGTTCTCGGGCATTGGCGAGCGGCCCTTTGGCCTTGACCTTGCGCCGGAACAGATCCTTGAAAGTGCGGCGGCAGCGCTGCCTTCGGGGTCGGACGGGCTTTTGTCGCTCCCCTATCTGACCGGCGTGCTGACCCCCTATTGGGACAGCACGGCGCGCGGGGTGTTGTTTGGCCTGACCGGGCGGCATGGCAAGGCCCATGTCTACCGCGCCATTCTGGAAGGGTTGGCGATGGAACAGCGGCTGTCGACCACCGGGGCCGAAGCCGCCAGCGACATGCCGATCCGCCGGTTCCTTGCCATGGGCGGCGGGGCGCGCAGCCCGCTGTGGTGCCAGATCGTGGCCGATGTGCTGGGCAAACCCGTGGCCGTGGCGCGCGAACCCGAGGCAACCTGCCTTGGCGCCGGCATTCTTGCGGCCTATGGCGCGGGCCATTTCGACAGCGTCGAAGCGGCCGCTGCGGCGATGACGGGCGTCGGCAAGACCTATGAGCCGCAGCCTGCCCAAAGTGCAAAATATGACAAGCTTTATGGGCTTTACAAAGACATCTACCCCGCGCTGCGCGAGCATTTCCAGCGTTTGCGGCAGGTGATGGCCGAGATTGCCTAAGACCCGCAGGGGAAAGACATGAACCAGATGACCAAAGCCGCCGATCTGCAAAAGCTGATTCCTTTCGACGTCGCCTTTTCGCGCTACGAGGACATTCGTCCGCGCCTGCCGCAGGCCAGCGCGCCCGTGGTGGCGCAACAGGCCGAGGGGCTTTTGGCCACGGTTGACGCCTTTGACGGTTATCTCTTTGATTCCTTTGGCGTCCTGAATGTCGGGGACAGTGCCATCGCAGGTGCGGCGGAATGCCTTCTGGCCCTGCGCCAGCGCGGCAAACCCTTTTGTATCCTGACCAATGCGGCCAGCTACACCAGCGCGGACGCGTTTCACAAATACGCCCGTCTTGGGCTGGATGTGCGGGCCGAGGAAATCATCTCTAGCCGCGATGTGCTGTTCCGCCACCTTGCGGCGAACTATCCGGGTGTCAGCTGGGGCGCGATTGCGGCGGTGGAGGATCGTTTCGCTGATACCAAGGAGCCGATCCAGCATCTGGATGAATTTCCCGATTGGGACAGCGCCGAGGGCTTCCTCTTCCTCTCCGCCGCACGGTGGAGCGAGGCCGATCAGGAGCGTCTGATCCACTCCCTGATCCGCAAGCCCCGGCCTGTGCTGGTGGGCAACCCCGACTTGGTGGCCCCGCGCGAAGGCGGGTTGACGGTGGAACCCGGCTTCTGGGCGCATGACCTGCAAGACCGCACTGGCCAGCCCGTCGCCTATTTCGGCAAACCCTTTCCCGAAGCCTTCTCCCTTGCCGCCGAACGCATCGGGGCAGGGCGGCTGGCCATGGTGGGCGACACGTTGCACACCGACATTCTGGGTGGGCAGGCGGCAGGCCATGGCACCATTCTGGTCACCGACCATGGCCTGTTCAAAGGCCGCGACGTGACCCCCTTCATCAAGGCATCGGGCATCACGCCCGATTGGATCATCCCGACGATCTGACCGGCCTTTCCCCGCATCGCAACATAGACCGCGCCCTTGGCGCGGCATGGAAGGATTTTGACATGAGCGACTATGACATCCTGATCATCGGGGCGGGCCCTGGCGGCTATGTGGCGGCAATCCGCGCGGCGCAATTGGGCAAGAAAGTGGGTCTGATCGAGCGGGATCACCTGGGCGGCATTTGCCTGAACTGGGGCTGCATTCCGACCAAGGCCATGTTGAAAGGCACCGATGTGCTTGAAGCCGCGCGCCACGCTGACCGCTTTGGCCTTGCACCGCTGGAGCCGCGGATCGAGCCTGAACGGCTGGTGGGCCGCGCGGTCGAAGTCAGCGGTCAGTTGACCGCCGGGATTGCCTTTTTGCTGAAGAAGAACGGGGTCGAGGTGATCTGGGGCGCGGCCCGGCTGGTGCAGCCGGGGCAGGTGCAGGTTAGCGAAACGGCCGCCCCCGCGCCGCGCGGAGCCAAGGGGCCTGGGCTTTACGCGGCCGATCATGTCATCCTTGCCACCGGCGCGCGCCCGCGGGCCTTGCCGGGGCTTGAGGCGGATGGCCATCTGGTCTGGACCTACCGTGAGGCGCTGCGGCCCAAGGCGGTGCCGGAGCGGCTGATTGTGGTCGGCTCTGGTGCCATCGGCATCGAGTTCGCCTCGATCTATGCCGCGCTGGGCGCACAGGTGACGGTGGTGGAACTTGCCCCCCGCATCCTGCCGACCGAAGACGCCGAGATTGCCGGCCTGATGGCCAAGGCGCTGCAAAAGCGCGGCATTGCGCTGCGCACTGGGGTGTCTGTTGTGGGCTTGGACCGGCAGGACAACAGCCTGACGGCGCAGTTGTCGGATGGCAGCGAAATTGCCGCCGACCGTCTGCTTTCGGCGGCCGGTGTGGTGGCAAATGTCGATGGGCTGGGACTGGAGGCGCTGGGCGTCGCGCTGGACCGTGGCGTGGTCAAGGCCGATGCTGCGGGCCGCACCTCGGTGCCGGGCCTTTACGCCATCGGCGATCTGGCCGGCCCACCCATGCTCGCCCATAAGGCCGAACATGACGGCATCGCCTGTGTCGAGGCGATTGCGGGTATCCCGCATGGCCACCATCGCGGTCCGATCCCCGCCTGCATCTACGCCAGCCCGCAAATCGCATCGGTCGGGTTGACCGAAGAGGCCGCCAAGGCCGAAGGCCGGTCGCTGCTGGTGGGGCGCTTCTCGCTGCGCGGCAATGGCAAGGCGCTGGTCCTGGGAGAGCCGGACGGGCTGGCGAAATGCGTCTTTGATGCCGAAACCGACCGTCTGCTCGGCGCGCAGATCATCGGGGCCGAGGCCAGCGAGTTGATCCATGGCCTCACAATTGCCGTCACTCTAGGTGCCACATCTGCGCAACTGGCTGCGGTGGTCTTTCCACATCCGACCCTGTCGGAAGCCCTGCACGAAGCGGTTCTCGCCGCGCGGGGTGGAGCAATTCACGGCTGACCGGCACTTTGTCAATCGCCGCGAGTTGTTTCATTTCGTCCGACATTTGGCCAAACAGTGTTCAAATCCTGCCCCCGCAACCAAAATCCTCTAGCATTATCAACGACATGCGCCCCGCCAAACAGCGGGGCCTTTTGCGTTCTCCACGGCGGGTCAATAAATACCCTAAACTGCGAGCCATTGAGGATCTATTGTCTTGAGCGGACAAGGTGAAGGTCGGACTTTGTTCAGGGGGTAATCCCCCCCGAAAGTAAGGGGCTGCATAAGTAGAATTTTCTCGGCAAGGTGAACGAGGAGATTCTGAATGAAAACAATAAGATACGCCGAGGCGCAGATCATCGCGATCCTGCGGCAGGCCGAAGGCGGTGTGCCGGTGGCCGATTTGTGCCGTGAGCATGGCATGAGCAATGCCTCGTTCTACAAGTGGCGGGCGAAGTATGGCGGCATGGATGCATCCCTGATCAGCCAGATGAAGGCCATGGAAGATGAGAACAGGCGGCTGAAGCGGATGTATGCGGACCTCAGCATGCAAGCCGATCTTCTGAAGGAGGCTCTCGGAAAAAAGTGACGCGGCCATCTCAACGCCGTGAGATGGCCCTGAATGCGGTGGCGCGACATGGGTCCAGCATTGCGCTGGCCTGCCGGGCCTTCGGGGTCAGCGAGACCTGTTATCGCTATGGCCCGAAGCTGAAGGCCGAGAACGAGGAGATCGCCGATCTGCTGGTCGGGCTGACCGATGCCCGCAAGACGTGGGGGTTCGGCCTGTGTTTCCTGCATTTGCGTAACGTGAAGGGTCATAGCTGGAACCACAAGCGCGTCTATCGCATCTATTGCGAGCTGGAGCTGAACCTGCGGATCAAACCGCGCAAGCGGCTGAAGCGGGACAAGCCCGACGCGCTGGCCGTGCCGGAGGCACCCAACCTGACCTGGTCGATGGACTTCATGGCAGATCGCCTCGGCGACGGGCGGGCATTTCGGCTGCTGAACGTGCTCGACGACTTCAATCGCGAAGGGCTTGCCTGTTGATTTTCACCCAGAACTGACCCGGCTTTGAGTGTGGATTTCGGGTCAGGCGGGGGGCAAGATGTGTGTTGTCTCCTTCTTTCTCTTTGCTGCGGATGCAGCGGCTGAGCTTGCCTTGAAGCGGAAGCTGTCGTTGCCGGTTTCCAGGATGTGACAGCGGTGGGTGAGACGGTCGAGCAAGGCCGTGGTCATCTTGGCATCACCAAAAACGGTGGCCCACTCGCTGAAGCTGAGGTTGGTGGTGATGACGACGCTGGTGCGCTCGTAAAGCTTGCTGAGCAGATGGAACAGCAGGGCCCCGCCTGATGCGCTGAACGGGAGGTAGCCCAACTCGTCCAG
>C687J35504_10000338_pt1 | contig 35224 bp, 40 predicted proteins | sample RifCSPhighO2_02_FD_35504 | JGI IMG/M metagenome (IMG submission 35504) | reverse complement strand
CATCCGCCATGCAAGACCTCCATCTGCAACCGATGACCTTCTCGCAGGCGCGTCACCCAACGAAAACGCGCAAAATCAATGGGACGGAGACGCCGCATACGTCGCACTCGCCGCAACCGTCATGTTCTGGCTATGATCCGAGAATGAGTCCTGACCCTAAGGCTTATCATCGCGCCGCACGACTTTTTCTATCTCGACCCCCGCATTGACCCGGCCTTGATCAATCTGAAGAGCTGTATCCTCTTCAACACCGAGCAAATCCCCTCGTTCTGGTTTGGACGAGCCTACCGCTTTCTGCGGGCGGCAGCGGGTGTGCTGGATATCAATCTACAGACGGCGGCCCGCCTGTCCCAACTGGGCCTGCCAGTCCGGTTCCTACCCTTGGGACGGATCGAAGGGTTCCCGCTGTTTCAGCAAACCCTGCCAATTCCAAAGGAATATGCAGATTGGAGCGGAACGGAAGCCGCGGGCACCATCGACGCCGACCACCCGCTTGCAGAACGGCCCATTGACCTGCTCTGGATCGGATCAAATGCGCGACGGCGTCAGGCCTTTTGGGAGAGGGCTAAGCCGACCTTTGATCAGCACGCCAGTTTTGTTCGGCTGGTGAATGTCAAAGGGACCCTGAAGGCCGACCACCCCGACGCCATTTCAGGATTGGCCTTTGCCGCGCTGGCCCGTCAAAGCAAGATCCTGCTAAACGTCCACCACTTCGACGCACCCTATTTCGAATGGCAGCGGCTGATGCATTTTGGTTTCTTGCAGGCGCCTGTGTGGTCAGTGAAACGGTAAGCCAGATTCCCGGCATGCAACCCGGTTCGCATTATCTGCAAACAGACATCGCCCAGCTTCCCGCCTACGTCGACTGGCTGCTGCGTGATGACGAAGGGCGTGCAACTTTAGATCGGGTGCGGCTGCAGGGTCAGGCCGCAGCGATGCAGCACTACGACCTACCCCAGACGCTGGCCGCGATATTTCTTGCGCATAGCGGCTGTGTTGATGGCGTGGATGCCCCCTCCTGACGGCATCGCAATGTGCCAATGTGATGATTGTTGAAGCCATCACAGAAGGAGAGGACATCCATGTCGGAAGTTACCATCATCGGCATTGACCTGGCAAAGCGCGTTTTCCAGTTGCACGGGGCGCGCGAGGACAGGTCTGTTGTGTTTCGCAAGAAGCTTTCCCGAGGTCAGGTTCTGGCATTTATTTCCCAGCAATCCAGGTGCGTTGTCGCCATGGAGGCTTGCGCCACGGCACATGGCTGGGGTCGCGAGTTCGAGAAGCTTGGCCACTCTGTGCGCTTGATCCCGCCGGTCTATGTGAAGCCGTTCGTAAAGCGCCAGAAGAATGATGCGGCGGATGCTGAGGCTATTGTCGAAGCAGCGTTGCGCCCCCGGCGAAACCATCTTGGCCGAGAGGAGACGCATTAAACACCACACCATCCAAAACCTGCGCTTGAGCCATCAGCATCAAGCAGCATAACCTAAAACAGATGAGTCCGAACCTTATCTTCAAAAATTAGGCCGCTTGTTCCAAATCATTCGACGACGGACATAAGCGGCTGTTAAGGCTCATCGAACTGGCGGCAAAGAACGCCCGGCGTCCAAACATCTCAAATCTCTGTTCAAAATATCGGACGACGGACCCACGCCCGTGCCTGCGACGTCGCACAGGCGTGGGTCCGTCGTCAAATCCGCCGTTGTTGGGCCCTCAGTTCTGGCCCACCACTCCCCCAACCGCCGCTTTGACGCCCGACACGATCGCACCGGTGTTGACCGCGCCCAGCGTGGTGGTGGACAGGTTGCCGACCGTGCCGTTCACCGCCGTCAGGCTGTTGGAGATCGAGCCGTCAACCCATGTCATGTTCGCCGCCACGTTCAACACCAGCGCCGCCATGTCCGCCGAACCACCCACTTGCCCCGCCGCCGTCGACACAGCGCTTGAGGACCGCGCCTGCGCCTCGCTCAGCGTGGCATTGACCCCGAGCTCTATGTTGCCAGTGTTGACTGCGCCCAGAACGGTGGTGGCCATATCGCCCAGCCCCATGGTCGGCAGGTTCTGCACCACCGCCCCTATGCCGCTCTCCCCGGTCACGGCCTGCGTCGTGCCCGCCAGCCCCAAAAGAATATTGCTGATCGACCCGTCAATACCGGTCGGCACCAGCGTCTCGACAAAGCCCGACCCTTCGGTGAGCGAGGCGATGTTGCCAAACAGCGTCAGGGCTGCGGCCTCGGCAGCGGCGGCGCTGTCCGCTTCGGTACCGCTGACCCCGGCATAGCTCCAGCTGTCGGCAGTCGGTGGGAGGATGTCCGAGTAGGCAGCCTCTGCCGCAACCGCGACCGCGGCAAGGGCTGCTGCTTCGGTGCCATAGGTGGTCCCGCCATAGGGATAGCCAGGCGTCGAAATATTGATCCTGTCGGCGTCGGCCGGCACGGAATCCGGATAGACCACCACGAATTGCTCGGCTGTATAGTAGGGCTCGCCCAGAAAGGCATAGGTCGTCACCGCGGGCGCATAGACGATGGTGGCCGACTGCGCTTCAAAAAAGGCGTCAACATCAGCCTGCCGGGCGGCTAGCGCCTCGGCTTCGGTTACAAAGCTGGTGCTGTCATAGACATAGCCAACCGTACCTGGTGTGTAGACGACCTCACTCAATTCGGTTAGGATCATCTCCTCACGTGCGGCAAGATAGTCGGCCTCAGATACCTCGGCACCTTCCAGCATATAGACGGTTGACTGGCCCACCACCGATTCAACACCGAAACTCCCGACATTCTCGGCGCTATTGACGAACACGCCAGTGATCGGAGCCATCTTGCTGGCCCCGTCGATTTGCCCCAGCACTCGCTCAAGGATGGACTGAGCGTGAACCGGGGTTGCGACGACCCCCAAGGCCAGTGCGGCAAGTGTTGCAGATTTCATCGAGGTCTCCTGAGGAGGTGTTTCCCGCCGACTGAGAGGCGGCTCCTGATCTTACGGTGGTTCTCAAATATCACCGCAGAAATGTAGCCGCGAGTCACTTTTTCCCACAGGGCGCATCTGGCTCGTTGGAGTGCATAGCGTGGCTGTGTTGCACAACTGGCCTGAGGGCATCAAGGCCAAGCCGAAGAAAGGCTCACCCATCGTGGACGATGGCGCTCCTGCGCATCGCCGCGCTTTACAAGGTCGAGGACGCCATCCGTGGCTCCGCCGCACCGTCCGTCAGGACCTGTCCCGCCCATTGGTGGACGCCTTCTTCAGCTGGCTCACAGCCCATGCCGCCCGGGTCTCGCGCAAGTCCGATCTCGGCGAGGCCATGGCCTACATGCTCCGCCGCCAGGATGGCTTCCGGCTTTTCCTGGACGACGGCCACGTCGACATCGACTCCAACCTGGTCGATCTCTTCATCCGGCTCGCCAACGGCCATCTCGACAAGGACATCGGCGCGCTGATGCCATGGGCCTGCAGCTCGGCGGCCCAGCCCGAGATCGCCTCAATTCCGGAAAAATGACCTCATCCGGGACTCCTTGGTGAGCTCATATGAGGGCTGACAATCCGCAATCACCCTTCGCACGTGCCACCGGGCCGGTCAGCCCAAGCGGAACATCAATGGGACGGAGACGGCGCATACTTCAAACTGCTCGGTGCAGTCACGCTATGTAACTTGTCATTGGCATACTTTCGCGTTGCTTGCCGCTCGGCCGGTCATTCAGGCAACTGACTAAGTGCTAGCCACGCGATCCGTCCCATCAAGGCGTGACGCCGGTCCGCATCGCGCGGCATGCCAGGCATCGCCCGCAAGACGTAGTTGAGGCTTGTGGTGACGATCAGCTGCGACGCTGCATACCGCCCTTCGGGACTAATGGCCGCCGAAGGAAGAAATCTGGACTGAAGCGCTGCCATTACGGATACAAAGGCACGAAACACACGCTTGGTTCCGTCAGCAGTTGCCAGCTCGTCGGCGAAATCCTGCAGCATAGCCATGTTTAAACCGAAATGGATCCCATGCATGCACTCGGTGGCTGCATAGAGTTCGGCGAGGAAAGTTTCAGGTGCGGTGCATGTTGCAGCCTTCTTAAGCTGCGCCTCAAGTTCCTCGACGCATACCCCCGCATATCTGTCGTAGAGAACAAGAACTGCCTGCCGTTTAGAGCCGAAACGTCTTATAAATGCCCCTCGCCCCAGCCCTGCCCGGGTGGCCACCTGTTCGATCGTTGTCCGCGTCATCCCTGTGACGTTGAGGCAAGCCTCAAGTGCATCAAGATAGGCGTCCGTTGTGAGGCGGCTGCGGTCCTGTTTCGGTGGACTAAAGTTCATGAACATTCCGTTTGGGGCAGCCAACGGATGTCAAATAGGCCATATCCCATCGTCCACGAAAATATCTTTCGCCACTCAAGGTGCCGAACGAATACTCAAAAGCCAAGGCGAACCATAAGGAAAAACTAACTCGCAGTTACATTTTTACTCTGCGAAAAAGACTACTGGTTTCCTGAGGTGGTTCCGTGACGACAAATAATCTGCCGCGAAACGTTCTGCCCATGGCGGCGCTGATCCTTGGGTCAGTCGTGTATTTTTTTCCATCGGTTGGTGCAGCTCAAACTTACACCGGGGAACCCAACAACCCGATCAACGACAATCAGACAGTCTATGATGGTATCGGTACGGTTACTCCGTTGCCGGGCGGGACTTCGATCCTCGAGCGAGTCCTGTACTCGATAGAACAGCTTAACCTAGCGTCTCCGGGTTCCATGGTGCCGGTCAACGGGATCTATGCGAACATTTCGGAAAGCGTGGTGAGCCGGAAGTGGTACACAACCGACCGGACTGAGGTCGCGTATGAGGATTACCAAGAAGACGTCATCACGCCTTTCAGCGAACCGTTGACTTTCGCGCGGCTTGCCAATTTACCTGTTGGGGGTAATGGGACAATCACGTTGGAAGACGGCACGACGATGAATGTTGATGACATCGTGCTGGGAACACTCAAAATCTACGATTGGGCTGGCGGTTTCTTCGGGCCTGCTCTTGTCCAAACATCCGCCTATACGGGCGCCATGGAATACACTCTGACTGTTGGGGACTTGGGCAGGACTTTCAGGCCGGAACGCGACACACTTAATACATATTTTAACGGCGAGCGGCTTTACGATGTACGGTTTAATACGAACGGTTCGCTCGAACTAATCCAGAATAACAGTTCGGCACCGACAAAAATCAGCGAGCTTGTGGTAATGTTCGAATTTGGGGGCCAGTTGTTCCGTCTCGATTCGGTTGGGGACGGGTCTGGTAACCCCGGAAGCTACATAATCGATGGCGTAACGTACAACTCTCAAACCGATGGCGGCGGGAGCGCAGAAGGTGTTGGGGCAATAGCCACGGGCATTTTAAATACAGTTGTGGTCTTGGACGCTGTAACCGGAACCCCGCGGCTTATGTTATCGGACGACGTAGACGCCGCTGTGACTTCTGGCGAGGTGACGATTGCAAACTATGATTGGGCAGAGAGTGTAACTACAGATTTCACTCGGCAACTCGACTCGTTTTTTGAAGATTGGAACCAAAGTGAGGTTTCTACCACCATTGATGGGTCAGTAACCAATATCATCAACGCGACAGCGGAAGTTGCGGCGGCGGCAGCAGGAACCGCGACGGCGCTAGAATTGCCAACCGTGGATGCTGGAAACATTGCCACGACAACTTTGGGTGCAGTGAACACCGGTGAGATAACTGTGGGCGTGGGTTCGGCAGTGGATGACGCGGCGACCAGCACTTCACGTGCAATCTCGGCCTCAATGACCGTGGTCGGGGCTTCGACGGAGGCCGGAACTATGATGCTGAACATTGCCTCCAACACATCGATCATCAGGGGCAACGTCGAAAATAATGTGATTGCGGCAAACGGTTCGTTTGGCAACATTTCTACCACGACTTTGGGAGCCGTAAGCACGGGAACCATCGCCAACGGCATCAACTCGACGCTGCAGGGCATCGTCGGAATGGCAACGCTGAACTGACCTGTCTCAACAAAGACCGCCGGATGACCAAAGCCGCCTTCTTTGCTCTTATGGGAACATTTGCTGTCGATCTGAGTGCGGCTCGCGGACGTCAACCTCCTGGGACCATTACGATACTGTTCAGACGAGTACCGATCCTCTGCGTACCGCGCATGTGGCGCAAAGTGAAAATAGACTTGCATACCCAAGTCTATCTCCGTGCGAGCGCGAACTCTGGCGTGGCAGTTTATGGCCCGATGCGCTCTGGTTTTGCGGCGTTGTTTCTTGGTGAAAAGAAACGGATCATGGGTGAGTTGCCGTCTGAAATTGCCGATATGGTTCTTCTAAAGCTCGCCCAGGGCAGTTCGCTAAGGGCGTACCTTGTTGATGCATCACCGCCAAATCTGCGTAAGGACTTGCCTGAAATGGGATTCTATATCTCCATCCGGTGTCGTAGCTGAACGCCAGTACCTTGGTGCGTTCTGATAGATGAGTCTTCATGTGACATAGCCTCCGGCTTGGCGCGAAATTTTGGAAAATCGCGTGTCAAAGCAAAGATGCGCAGTTAGTTACGCGCCGCGCGGCAAGAGAGACTCGGTCGCAGCTCCCTGTGGGGATTTGAATACATTGTGTACTACGACAGACGGTGCGGTCTAGATCCACGCGCCACTCAAGATAGACAACCAGCCGGCCTCATGTCAGACCACATCTGTGGATCGTCTTGAGCAATTTGCGGTTCCTTATTCTTTTAGGGGTTTGTCACTGTCAAAACCAGATTGGCAGCCGAGGTAACTGATCCCGTGGCCATGACCAACCATATAAGCTGGGCGTTGATGATGTGACCGCCCCCCGACGGCATCGATGTGCCAAGGTGGGTCTGCGACGATCCACAAAGGAGGGCGGTCACATCATCAATGCCGAGTATGGTCGAAATCCTGCAATTTCAGTTCTAGCCATGAAGCACCGTCTGTGCCACGAGGAACGGGATGATCTGCTGCGTCCGGATTTGACCGACATTTTCAATGGGCGGCACGATCTGGTGAAGCTCTCCGCGCCGCAGGGCCCGGGTGGTTTCTTCCTTTGCGGTGGCGTCCTTCAAGGGATGGGGCTCAAACCCCGTCAATCAAAATATCCAGCGCACGCTTCAACACGTCGCGATGTTCGGCCAGCGAACCAATCCGGTTTTGCAGCTCTGCGCCTGCAATCGCAGCCATCTCTTGAACGCGAACAATCCACGTCTCACCGTCCAGCTCGACCGCTGGAGTGAGGCCCGGAAACGCCACATATCGGCCCACCTCGCGCAAAGGGGCCACGATACGCGACGCATCGATCCCGATCAGATCAGTCTGCAAATCCACAACAAGTTGACCGCCCTTCAGGCGATAAAGATCAAATTGAGCCATTGACTATGCGTCTCAGAAACTTCGGAACGATGCGAGAGGCAATCCCTCATTGGTAACCTCCTCGGCATAGGCATTGATCGCTTGGTGGTTTTCAGTGCGCCACAGGCGATTGCGTTCGATCTTGGCAGCCTCGACGATTGCCGCCTCTGCAAGTCGCGACATGTTAAGGCCCAACGATCGGGCTGTTTCCGCGACATCTGCATCCAGCGTCAGATTCACTTTCACGCGCCCCATGTAACCCTCTCAGAGTATACGTACAGGTAAGGAGTGTAATATAGTGTCGCCAGCACCGCAAGGCGAGACCGATGCAATTGCCCTACCCGCTCACCTCGCCAGTACGTGCTGCCTCGGCCAACTGCAGCACATCGCGCGGGGCTATGGCGGCGGAGAACACACTGAAGGGCTGATCACATTTCGCCCGATGGGGCAGGTTGCGGCGCGCGCGCCCAGCGTCACAAGTGATCGGTACCAAGGTAAATTGATACTTCTGCTTCGGACATGCATTTTCTCCATCGCAAACGGACGGCACCAACGTCCAACGATTAAGATACAGGATGATCCGCTATGGGCGGGCCAGTGAAAAAGACATGCGGTCTCGAAGTTGTCGGGCTGGCTGATTACCCGGAACAATTGGTGGGTATTCAACGTTGTCGCAGGAAACACGCTACCATTCGAAAGCTTCAATTTCCCGCTGAGCTCGATGTCCAGACCGCGATATTCGCACCCAGCGTTGCTTCGAAGGCAGCGGGGCTAACCAGTTCTGGAAAATAGCAAAATCGTCATCCGGATTTCATCTTCACGTAACACGTCCTCGCAATGGTCACGCGATCTGCAGTCGAAAGGAATCTCCCGAATGTCGATCCGCCAACTTGGCCTGACCACGGCGCTTGTTCTAACCTCTGTTCCGGCCCATGCCGAGATGGTCTTCAATCGCATCTCCTCTTTCGCTACGCCCGAAAACATGGCCGAGGGTGAGGACCGCCTGCGGACAACTTCCGCCGAAATCATCACGGCAACAGAAGACGGCATGACGCTGATTTACTCGGACAGCCCCTTGGATGTCTTGGGACTGATCGACATCAGTGACGCCAAGGCTCCGAAAGCGCTTGGGAATGTGGCGATGGGCGGCGAGCCTACGACGACGGTCGTTATTGGCGGGCTGGCTTTCGCCGGTGTCAACACCTCGGAAAGCTTTGCCAATCCTTCGGGCAAGCTGGTGACAGTGGATATCACGGCCCGCAAGATCGTCGCCGAATGTGATCTGGGCGGCCAACCGGATTCGGTCGCAAAAGCGCCCGATGGCAGCTTTCTTGCGGTGGCAATCGAGAACGAGCGTGACGAAGAGGTGAACGACGGTGATCTGCCGCAGATGCCGGCGGGCTTCCTTGTCAAGCTGCCGGTCAAGGATGGCGCGGTGGACTGCGCCGCGGCGCAAAAGATCGACCTGACCGGCGTGGCAGCGGTGGCAGGGGAAGACCCCGAGCCGGAATTCGTCTCGATCAACGAGGCGGGCGAAATCGCTTTGACCCTGCAGGAAAACAACCACATCGTCGTGGTGGCGGCTGATAACTCTGTCAGCAGCTTTTCGGCAGGCACGACGACGCTGGAGAGCATCGACACCAAGAAGGACGGTCGTCTGGACTTCTCGGGCAAGATGGAAGACCTCGCCCGCGAGCCTGATGGCATCAAATGGATCGACGCCGACCACTTCGTCACCGCAAACGAGGGTGACTGGAAAGGTGGTTCGAGGAGCTTCACGATCTGGAAGAAGGACGGCACGGTGGTCTACGAGTCGGGTGCCAGCCTTGAGCGCGCCATGGCATCTTTGGGCCACTACCCCGACAAGCGTAACAAGAAGGGCGTTGAACTGGAGTCGGTGACCGTGGCCACCTATGGCGATCGGACACTTCTGTTTGTCGCCGCAGAACGCGCGTCACTGGTGGGGGTGTATGACCTTGCTGACCTCGCTGCACCGAAACTGTTGCAGATCCTGCCCTCGGGGATCAGCCCCGAAGGCTTGGTAACGATCCCCGGCCGCAACCTTCTGGCCAGCGCCAACGAGTTCGACGCCCGTGAAGATGGCGGCCCCGCCGCTCATGTCATGATCTATGAGATGGCCGAAGGCACCGCCTCTTATCCGACCATTCAGGCCGAGGGCGATATCGGCTTTGCCGCGCTTTCGGCTCTGGCGGCCTCGGATGCGCCGGGCAAGATGTTTGCGGCCTCCGACAGCTTCCTGTCGGGATCGCCCTCGATCTACACGATTGATGCGACCGCAATGCCTGCCCGCATCACTGCCGCCCTGACCGTCACCCGTGGCGGCGCGCCTGCGCAGTTGATGGATTTCGAAGGTCTGACGCAGGACGGCGAAGGCGGGTTCTGGCTGGTCACCGAAGGCCGCACAGACCGCATGATCCCGCATGGCATCGTGCATGTCGATGCCGAGGGCGCGATCATCGAAGAAATCGGCCTTCCTGCCGAACTTTCGGCACATGAAATCCGCTATGGCTTTGAAGGCATTGCCAAAGTGGGCGATGTGCTGTGGATGGCGGTGCAGCGGCCTTGGGCTGACGATCCGGAGAATATGGTCAAACTCGTGTCCTATAACCTGACAGAACAAACGTGGGGAGCGGTGCACTATCCGCTGGAAACCGCAGCCGAAGGTGCTTGGGTCGGCCTGTCGGAAATCACCGTGAAGGGCGACTTTGCCTACCTGATCGAGCGTGACAACCAAGTGGGTGCGTTGGCCAAGACCAAAATCCTGACCCGCGTGGCCCTTGCCGATCTTAAGCCCGGCGAGCTGGGCAAAGAGCTTGCCGTGGTCAAGAAGGAGCTCGTCCGCGACCTTATCCCCGATCTGGCCATGGGTAACGGCTATATCCTCGACAAGGTTGAAGGTTTTACCATCGACGTCGCGGGCAATGGCTATGTTGTCACTGACAATGATGGGGTTGACAATTCCTCGGGCGAGACGCTGTTCTGGACCGTTGGCGCTGTCCAGTAATCCACGTCACGTTGCAACCAAACTCACGCCCCCTGAAGTGCTTCGGGGGGCAAGAACAGCGGACGGCGTACAACGTATCTCCAATGGTGCCTTTCAACAGGCATCGTGACAGGATGCCCTCGGTTTTAATGTGGCCGATCTCCGCTTCGATGGCGGTGCGGCGGCAGAGGTGGGCGGCGGGAATGCGCCCGCTGCGAACAGTGACACAGCACACCAAGGAAAAGCGCCAGCGCAATCCGCCCCGCGCCCGCTGGAGGGGACAGGGTGGCGCGGATCAAGGTAATGAGCTGGGCGATGCGTGGATCGGCAAGCGTCATGCAGGAAGGGCATGTTCAAGGATGCGCGGTATGTTTTGTTTCACCTTGAAGAACCCAGCCGTGGCATGCGGCCAGATCGCCGTGTCCCATTCACGCCGCCATTCGCAAAAGGCGATACCGTGATTGGCAAGGAATGGGGCCGCCTCATCCAGCCAATCGCGCAGCGGGCCGCAAGTAACATAGGGCGTCGCAATCTGCGTCGCGCCTGAGGCCATGGCCCATTTGGCCAAAGCGGCAGGATCATCAGCGCGCATCGCGGTTGCCGTAAACCCTGCACGCTGGGCGGCATCGGCCAAAGCCCCCGCCTCAAACTGGATCACCAGATCTGACACTGGCAATGATGACCGAAGGTGGCTGGCCGTCCACGTGGCCGCCGTGCGAATATCCAATGCGGCCAGATCAAAATCCTCAATTCGGCAATCCTCATCCGTAATCATTAGCGCGGTCGGACGACCCGCTTGCGGCGCTGTCACCCGGCGCAGCGGCAGTACCGACGGCAGACCGTCAGGCTCGGTCGCCTCAAGGCCCTGCGGCACTTCGGCCAGATCACTTGGGCGCGGCACAAAGCGCCCAGCGGTAAAGGTGGCAATGTTCTGCGCATCCGCCGGATAGGGTTTGCCCCGCGTGTGCAGCCCCGCCACCCACCGCCAGCCCAGCGTATTGGAGGCCGCATCGCCGTCCAGCAGGTGTCGGAAAAAGAAATCCGCCCCCAGCCGCCACGGCAGGCCCAGAGTGAATATCCAGATCGATGCGAACCACATTCGCGCGTGGTTGTGCAGATACCCGGTATCCACCAATTCCGTGGCCCAAGCGTCAAAGCAAGTAAGCCCGGTCTGACCGTTCACGGCGCGATCCACATCGCGGCGCAGACGGCGGTCACGGTCAAGGGCGGCCACATCGGCTTCCAACCCGCTGCGGTAGCTGTGCCAAACCTGCGGGCGGCGTTCTAGCCAGCCTTTGAAATAGCCGCGCCAGATTACCTCTTGCACGAACTTTTCGGCGTCCTCCGGCCCGTGTGCTGCAATCGCTGCTGCTACGGCATCGGATTCCAGCACCAGTCTGCGACAGATGTAGGGCGATAGTATCGAAACTGCCTTATGGGCGCCGGGCCCATGGTCCGTGTTACGACCGATAGGGGTACTTCCGTGATGGCGTGGCGCGGCGGACGAAGCGGCTCTGGACGGATGACGAGAGCGGTCGATCTGTTTCCAGACGACTGCACCGGGTGTTTCGGTTGCCCAGGTTGCGCTGCGCTATGCGGTGAATGCAAATCTGATCTTCACATGGTTGCGTGATGCTCGCTATGCGCCGGAACAGGCACTGACAGTGTCCTCGCCGTCGGAGTAACTGTTCCTGCCAGTACAGAGCGTCGCGGATGCGGGGCCAGCGCCGGCAGCGCATGTCGTTTGGAACCTCATCGAGATCAAATTGGCGGGCGGGCACCGCCTGCGGTCAGCGACAACTGTGTGTTCTCCCTCATCTGAACGCTTGCTGGGTTTGTTCTTGTCGAAGACTCCGCCGAATCGTCTACGCTTCAACAAAGGGGCTCGAACTCCGCATATTGATCGCGCATATGCTGTGGTGATGGGCGACGTTACCTCTAGGACAAAAGTGCCCAGCAGGATAATTTATTTTTTGAATTCATACTCTTACGTTATTTTCTCGAGTCTTTGGATTAAGACGCACCACCACATCCTGTGGCAGCTCGTCACGAAGGAACGACATGTCGGGCAGAATTTTCTTGATTGAGGGCAATGTTTGGTGCCATTCATAGGAAAAGAACGCTGCGCATGGTTTTTCAGGGTGCAGAGCGTTCAAAACGAAAAGCTGCGGTAGCGCGGCAAAGTGCGCTCCGTGAGGCCGGAGCAACGGGGGCAGTATGATTGGCGTTCGCCGGATTGACGAGATCATTCAAGAGAATGCCGACCGCCTTGCCGTCGCGCTTGAAAATCACATGCGTACAAGCTTCATGCCTGACGCACGAAAGGAACTTAGGGCATTTTCGGCTGGTGAAGCGGCTGAACTGTTGGGAATCGACCCTGCCCGCCTGCGCAAGCTCCATTTCGATGACAAGATCCCCGCTGTAGAAGCTGATGCCCGCGGCCGCCGTATGTACACCGCTGCCGACCTGATAGGCATTAGGCGGTCTCTCGAAGAGCAGTCGCGAAAACGGGGGACCTTTTTGCCGGGGCGCCGTGAGGGTGACCGCGTCCAGGTTATTGCTGTCGCCAACTACAAAGGTGGCTCATCCAAGACCACTACGTCCATCCATTTGGCACAGCGCCTTGCCCTTCGCGGCTATCGTGTCTTGGCGATCGACATCGATCCGCAGGGCAGTTTGACGACGATGTTTGGATATACTCCCGAAACGGAATTTCAAGGTGGCGGAAACATCTACGATGCGATCCGCTACGAGGATCCCGTTCCCATGCGGGATGTCATCCGCAAGACCTACTTCCCGAATCTGGATCTCGCGGCGGCCGGGCTTGTATTGGCCGAGTTCGAACACGAAACCCCCAGAGCACTCCACGAACGTCGAGAGCCGATGTTCTTCAAACGCTTGGGGCTCGCCATTGATCAAGTGGAAGCTGATTACGACATCGTCGTGATCGACTGTCCGCCGCAACTTGGGTTCTTGACTATGAGCGCCCTGATTGCTGCGACGACAGTGTTGATCACCGTCATTCCGTCGATGCTGGATATCGCCTCGATGAACCAGTTTCTGCAAATGACAGCTGGGCTACTGAATGTTGTCGCCAGCTATGGGGCGTCTCTTGAGTACGACAACCTGAAGTTTCTGATCACCCGGTTTGAACCGTCTGACGGGCCTCAAGCGCAGATGGCTGGATTTCTGCGTGCGCTTTTCGCCGAGCAGGTCATGACCAACACCTTCTTGAAATCCACAGCGGTTTCGGACGCAGGTCTTACCCAACAAACACTATATGAAGTAGATCGGAGTGAGTTCAACCGCAACACCTATGACCGCGCGGTTGAATCGATCAATCAGGTGTCAAGCGAATTGGAAGGCCTGGTTCAGGCTGCATGGGGGCGCAACTGATGGCACGTAAAGATGTCTTCAAGGGTACCCTGGAGGCCCTGATCAACCCCCCTGCCCGTCCGCATTCGAAAAGCATTCTGCAATCAGCCGCGCTTGGGGCCGTAGAGAGTGGCCTCGCTCGGGGGCTTCAACTCACCGAACTCGAACCGGATCAGATCATCCAATCCGAGTTCGAAGACCGCCTACCTTACGATGATGCGTCATTGGCCGATCTGGTCGAAAGCATCAAAGCGCACGGCCAGCAGATCCCCATTCTCGTGCAACGCGCTGAAGATGGGCATTTCCGTATCATCTACGGTCGGCGCCGTCTCGCGGCAGTCCGAGCTTTGGGTCTCAAGGTCCGCGCACTGGTCACGCAAATGGATGACGAGCAACGGATCATCGCTCAGGGCATCGAGAACTCGGTCCGGCAGGACCTTTCCTTTATCGAGAAAGCAATGTTTGCCCACCGGCTTAGAGAGTCGGGCGTTGAAGACGGTACAATCCGATCCGCTCTGAACATCGATTTGGGTTCCCCGAAGGCCACGACCATTTCGACGATGAAGATGGTCGTCGAGACTCTGGGTGAAGACATTATACTCGCCATCGGTCGTGCCCCAGGCATTGGTCGCCCACGTTGGCGTGCGCTCGCGGACGCAATTCGCGGGCGTACGGCAAGCTTTGCCCCGGAAGATCGTCAGGCTATCATCTCAGCGATCATGAGTGGGCCCGAGTTTGCAGCTGCAAACCAGGAAGACGGGCCCGATCCGTCAGATATGCGCTTCGCTCGCGCGGTCTCAATTCTGAGTTCCAAGCCGTCGCTTACGAGCCCGCAACAGACTGAGGTGGCTAACTCAGTTGGCCAGGTCAAAGCATCACGGTCTGCATTCGCAGTCACGGTGCGGGCCAAAGACAATCCCGAATTCCATTCATGGCTTGTCGCCAAAGGCGACCGCCTTCTGCAGGCATGGCATGATGAATGGCAATCTGAAGTGAACAGCAACCCCAACAAGGAGGCACGCTAGAAACAGAACGGCCCCCCGAGTTATCCCGAGAGGCCGATTTGCCGATCAAACAGAGTTGGCGCTCTGATCTGACCACGTTCTGTACGGGAAGAATCGCGCAAATCGCCTAGCAAGTCAACGCCGCGTCAGCGGTGAACGAAGGTATTTTGCCATTTGCTGACCCTTCGTTGCGTTCGGAAACCGTCAGGCACAGCCTGATCGGTACGGGAAGTCGCATGTTTGCGTGAAGACCAATGCGCAAAGCCCCCTACCCCACTTTCCTTACCCCTCCCAAAGTCGACACACACAACGAAAGCTCGAGTGCGACAACGGCGTCTTGGGAAGTCCTGGATGCTCTGGCTGCATGTCGGGCGAAGTTTGGCCTGACATCCGCAAGTATCACCGTTCTTCGCGCTCTTCTAAGCTTTCTCCCGAAGATACAGGACCAGCGGTCTGATCCGTTTCTCGTTTGGCCATCCAACGAGGCGCTCGCGAAACGTGCTGATGGTATGGATGAACGCACTCTCCGTCGCCATCTGGCCCGCCTATCCGATGCCAGCCTGATCGAAAGGCGCGGAAGTCCAAATGGGAAGCGATTTGCACTTCGGTACAAGAGCGCAGTCGTCGCAGCATACGGTTTCACGTTGTCGCCTCTCTTTGCACGCAAGTCCGAAATCCTGGAAACCGCAGAGGCCATGCGTCTTGAATCGGAGATGAGAGACATAGAACGGGCTCATATCCTCAATCTTCTGCATCAGTTGGGACCTCAGAGGTTCCACAGCGGAGAACCCAAGCTTTCAGACGAGAGTGACCGCGAGATCCGGAGACAGCTTCGTCGCTCAATTCAGGCAAATGAACTGGTCAACATAAAGAAATCTTTGGCTAAACTCGTTGAACCTTACGCACCCGATATCGTGGTTGTGTCCGCCAGCAACAGTCAAAATGACCGCCACCATCAGAAGACAGATAAAGAATCCTTAGAATCTGTAGGCGAACGCCAAAAAGAGCCGTCAGTCATCACAGGCAGCAAAGCCGAGGCGCTTCCAAAACCTTGCGTTGACGACCTAACGCTTGAGGATTGCTTAGAAGCAGCCAGTGAAAGCGTTGCGTTTTCACCTGAACCGGTCCGCACCTGGCGAGACCTGATCAAACTTGGGGAAACGCTTGCACCAATGATCGGCATTGGTTCTGAATTGATGGATCATGTCAGACGAGCGATGGGACCACTTGGAGCGTCCTTAAGTGTGCTCTGCTTGGTCCAACGCTCAGACAAGATCAACCGTCCAGGTGCATACCTTAGGGCACTCGCCCTCAAGGCTGATGCTGGGGAATTCTCGTTGAACTCGCTTGTAAGATCCGCAAAGAGGTCGAGGTTTGCAGCTGTAAACTGACTTTCGAGGTTTGACGCACCTACCATTCCGGGTACGGCCTGTTGGGTAAATCTGGTCTGTTTCCGAAGGTTTCTAAGACCGCGGCAAGGACACGAGAGTTGGAGGTAGGATGAATTTCCGGTGATGGGCCAAAGCCGGGAGAGAGGCTTCCGGCGCCCGTCACGGAGAGACTGCTATGAACAATGTGGAAATTCTGGAACCTGCGCGGCCGGTGACGAGCGGCGGCTACAAGGTAGATGTGAGCCGGGGCGAGCGGAACGGGCAGGTGTCGTCTGAATGGTTCAACCGGCCCGATGACGAGCGGTATCTCTCGCTCGACGATCTTTGGTCATCGGTGAAGAGGCGGTCTGAGCGCAGCCGCAGCAGGGTGGTGCAGACGGCGGACATCCGGGTCGAGGCCACGCGCGACAGCGCCGAGCGGTTGCACCTCGTCCTGCGGAAGGCGCGTGAACCGGTGGCGCCCACGCACTGGGCCTTTGGTCAGCTCGCCAGCATCGTCGGCGCTCCGGTGACCTATCTGCGACAACTGCCCGCGCCTCTGGCAGGGATCAACCTGCAGTATGGCCTCGCCAACCACCGCGCGGAGCAGGTGAAAACCTTCGAGACGGAAGACGTCCGCACCGAGTTGCGCGCTGTGACCGGCCCGGACTATGGCCGCATCCATGACCACGAACTGGTCGAGGCCGTGCAGCGGATTGCGGGCAATGGCACTGACGACACGCGCTGGAAGGTGCCGGGCGTGCTCGACTGGTCGACCGGGGTCTACAACCCCGATGTCGAGATCAGCCGTGACACGACCACGCTCTATGCCTCGGACCGGGACGTCTTCCTGTTCCTTGTTGATGATCACAACCCAATCGAGGCGGGCAGGCTGCCTGATAGCTCTCCCGATCTATATTTCCGGGGCTTTTATTGCTGGAATTCCGAGGTCGGGGCGAAAACACTCGGCATGGCCAGCTTCTACCTGCGGGCGGTGTGCCAAAACCGCAATCTCTGGGGCGTCGAGGATTTTCAGGAGATCACCATCCGCCACTCGAAATATGCCGCATCCCGTTTCGCACATGAGGCAGCCCCTGGGCTGACGCGGTTCGCCAATTCCTCGCCGCAGGGCTTCGTGAACGGCATCAAGGCGGCGCGGCAGCAGATCGTGGCGCGCAGCGATGAGGACCGGGATGATTTCCTGAAGAAGCGGGGCTTCTCGAAGGCCGAATCCGGCAAGATCATCGAGAAGGTGCTGATGGAGGAGGGTCGCCCTCCGGAGAGTATTTTTTATTCTATTCAAGGGATTACGAGACTTGCACGCGATAAAACGCAGCAGGATGCGCGTCTCGACATGGAAAGCCGGGCCAAGAAGCTGCTCGATCGCGTCAGCTGAGGTGAGGAGCGGGGCAGGGGGCTCGGATACCCTAGTCTCACTGACGCTCAAATGCGCACTTCGGCATGAATCCACAGCAAACGACCGGCTTCGTGGAGGGCCTGCTGCATCTTATCAGGCTGGACTGGACGGTTCCGGATTTCAGCACCTTGAGCCGTCGCCAGAAAACCCTTGCTGTGATCATCCCTTTTCGCGGGTCACAGGGGCCGCTGCACCTGCTGATCGACAGCACTGGGATCAAGGTTGAGGGCGAAGGCGAGTGGAACGCCCGTAAGCGCGGGGGTCAGAAACGCCGCGTTTGGCGCAAGATCCACATCGGGATCGACGAGCAAACGCTGGAGGTTCGAGCGGTTGACGTCACCAGCAATGACGTGGGCGACGCCCCCATGTTGCCCGAACTGCTCAACCAGATCCCGCTCGACCAAGAGATCGCCAGCATCACGGCTGACGGTGCCTACGACACGTGCAAGTGCCACGATGCAATTGCCGAACGTGGCGCTGCCGCCGTCATTCCACCTCGCAAGAACACCAAGCCTTGGAAGGCCGATAGTGCCGGGGCGTTTGCCCGCAACGAGGCGCTACGGGTATCAAAATACCTGGGCCGTACGCTGTGGCGACGATGGAGCGGATACCACCGCCGAAGCCGCGTCGAAACGAAGATGCATTGTGTGAAGCTGCCAGGGCAGCGCTGATGGCGCGCGACTTCGATCGTCAGGTCGCGGAATTCCAGGTTCGTGTCGCCGTCCTGAACGGCTTCACCGCCCTGGGCATCACCGTCACGAAGGTCGTGGGATAGGTCTGTCTGGCAGCAGGGACAGCTCGGCCATCAAACGCTTTGTGCAACATGTGTAACCGCCCCATGCGCAAGAGGTATTTTTGAAGCAGATTTTGGCGCGTCATCGGGTGCTGACATGTGTCCGGCCTCATGATGCGGCGTTTCACATGCCGCAGGCCCGTATGGTGTTCGAAGGTCGGGTCCAGATCAAAGCCGCGTGCTCGAAGGCACTCTGTTGCACACTGGTTCTCCCGATCCCGTCTCACGACGATTGCGCCAAACTACTCCTTGCCCTCTTCCGCTCCGACGTCCTCGCGACCCTGACGGCTTACGCCGCCATGGCCGGAGCCTTGTAGACGCCACCTCGGGCCATCAAAGCCCAGGCGATCCGCGCCATTTTGTTGGCAAGCGCCACCCGCACCAGCATCTGCGGCTTGCGTGTCAGCATCCCACCCAGCCAGGTGCCGGACTTGGCCGCAGCATGGACATGCCGCTTGATGATGACGCTGTTGGCCCCAATGATGAACAACCGCCTCAGGGATCGCTCGCCCATCCTGGTCGTGGCCCCGAGCCGCTGCTTTCCCCCGGTCGAATGCTGTCGTGGCACCAGACCAAGCCAGGCCGCAAAGTCCCGTGCCTTGCGGAAGGTCTCCGGCGGCGGGGCCAGCACTGCGATGGCCGTGGCAATCAGTGGGCCGATGCCTGGGATCGTCATCAAGCGCCGGGCCACGTCATTCTCCTTAGCCCGACGACCGATCTCGGCATCCAGCTTCCCGATCTCCGCCTCCAGATGGGCGAGTGCCGCGATGAGAACCTTCAGCGTGGCAACAGAATCCGCAGGCAGATCACTTGCCGGGGCCTCCACCAGAGCAATCAGCTTCGATGCGTTTGCCGCGCCCTGAGGCACGATCTGGCCGAATTCGGTAAGGTGGCCACGCAAGGCGTTGATCGCTTGGGTGCGCTGCCGGATCAGCAGTTCCCGAACCCGGAAGACCATCGCAGCGCCTTGGGTCTCTTCGCTCTTCACTGGCACAAAACGCATGGTTGGGCGAACCGCCGCTTCACAAATAGCCTCGGCATCTGCCGCGTCGTTTTTCTGGCGCTTGACGAAGGGCTTGACGTAAGCAGGTGGGATCAGCCGAACGTCATGCCCCAATTTGCCGATCTCGCGCCCCCAAAAGTGGGCGCCACCACATGCTTCCATAGCAACAACGCAAGGCGGCAGCTGGCTGAAAAACTCCAACACCTGCATTCGCCTCAACTTCTTGCGCAACACTGCGCGGCCCGTGCCATCGGCCCCATGGACCTGAAATACATTCTTCGCCAGATCGAGTCCGACCGTGATAATCTCCGACATGACCGCTCCCCTTTGTGGATCCTCGCAGACCCACCTTGGCACACTGATGCTGTCGGGGGGCGGTTACATCATCAGAGTCATGGCCACGTGAAAAAATTGTGGTTCCATCCGGGTGCTGGGGGCGTAACATATTGGCGAGAATGCCTTATGCAGGGGCAAGATATTGCTTGGGTGACGGATGGACAAAATATTGCTGGCCGACGCAATCAATGCCGCCGGGATTGCAGCTCTTGTGTTGGACGGGTCCGACCGTATCCTTGGCTGCACTGATGCTGCGGGGCGGCTTCTGGGCTATAATCCAGATCAATTAATTGGGTTACCGATCACCTCCTTTCTTCCGGAGTATCCGGAGAATGGTATTGGCTTGGGCCAAACTCAGGAATTGACGGTGCAAAGCCCGGCCGGTGCGCCTCTGTCGCTAGACGCCAATATTGTGCGCTGGACCGATCCCGCCGGACAGAATCGCACGACCGTCATATTGCGCGAGGCCGCTGTCGAACGCGAAGTTGCGCGGATCACACAAAATGAACTGATCCAGTCCGATAATGCGATCCGCGGTGCAAATATAGGTGTTTTTGAATATGACACCGCAACTAAGTCCGTTTCCGTGTCCTCCATCTGGCGAAAGATGTTAGAACTGGAACCTGATGAAACCCTTGATTTGCAGGCTGAATGGCGAAGCCGTGTTCATCTTGATGATCTGGCTGAGGCTCTCAGGCCGGTTGATCTTTGCGCGGCAGGTCTGGCCGAGCGGGCGAGTTGCGAATACCGGCTTCACGCGCGGGATCGGACGCATTGGCGCTGGATGCGGACCGATATCGCGGTTGCCCGCCGGGATCGGGATGGTAAGGCCACCCTGCTTGTCGGCGCGCAAACCGATGTGACAGACCGGAAGGCAATGGAAGAGGCATTGCGGATCAGCGCCGAGCAATTCCGATCCGCCTTTGAAAACGCACCGATCGGCAAGGCCGTTGTTGCACTTGACGGCTCATGGCTCAGGGTCAATCCAGCGCTTTGCACTTTGCTGGGTTTCAGTGAAGATGAATTTCGTCGGACCAATTTTCAAAGCCTGACATTTCCGGACGATCTTGAGGCAGATCTTAGTTTGCTGCGGCAACTTGTGGCGGGTGAAATCCAGTCCTACACGATGGAAAAGCGCTATATTCGCGCCAATGGTGCCATCATGTGGGGGCTGTTAAGAGTCGGGATGGTGCGAACCGCCGAAGGAAAGCCCGATCATTTCATTGCACAGGTGATCGATATTACAGAACAACGGCGACTTGACCGGCTTAAAAGCGAATTTGTCGCCGTGGTCAGCCATGAATTGAGAACCCCCCTGACCGCAATCCTCGGAGCCTTGTCGCTTTTGACGACCTATGACGATGATACCTTGCCTGACGAGGCGCAGCGGCTTCTTTTTATCGCCAAGACAAACGGCGACCGTCTGCACAACCTGATCAACGATATTCTTGATTTCCAGAAATTTTCGGCCGGGCAGATGCCGTTCTCACTTGAGCGACATGCGGTTGCCACCCTTGTCGAAGACACGTTGTTGGCGAACCTTGCCCTTTGCGACAAACACGGGGTCCGGTTCAATAGTTCCTTGCGCGAACGGTCACTTTCTTGCGTTGTTGACCCAAAGCGGTTCCATCAGGTGATGGCCAATCTTCTGTCCAATGCCGCGAAGTTTGCCAATCATGGCAGCATGATTGAGGTCGCTGCCGAAAAACAGGGTCCCTCCATCCGCATTTCCATCAAGAACACCGGCCCCGGAATAGAGGAAGCGTTTCGGGATCGGGTTTTCATGCCGTTCTCGCAAGAGTCTTCAATGTCTGACCTCAGGTCTGGCGGCACCGGACTGGGCCTTAGCATCACCAAACAAATCGTGGAACAGATGGGCGGCGAGATCGGTTTTGAAAGCATCCCGAATGAGAGCACCGTATTCTGGTTCACGATCCGCGCTGACCAATAATCGCAAATCACATCCGAAGATCAGGCCCGGGCAATACAACCCGCCCTTGCGCCCTTATCTAGCGCTTGTGTCCCTTAATATTCACAGTCGGAGGCTTGTCATTTTTTGTGGTTGATCTGTTTTCAGCGCGTGCAATGGCGGTTTCCAGTGATTTCGTCGCGGCATCGGCACTGCTTGCATTTGGCTGAATAGGGTTCCCTACCGATATTTCCAAATCCATCGGCGCGCCGCTGTTATATTCGAAATTCTTTGTATCCAGCAGGTGCTGCACTTCGGATTCGATCTCGCAAGACCGTAGCGGCGTTGCACTGTTTGACAGAACCAGAAATATCCCCTTGCCCACATATGAAATCAGCACACCAACTCTTTGCAGGATTTCCCTTATGGAATCCGCAACCTCCCGAAGCGCATAGGTGAATTCTTCGGTGGTCGTGTGGTCATATATGTCTTCGATCCGGTCCAGCTTGATCGCAATGATCTGTGATGCCGCAAGGCCCGAGCGCGAACTTTGTCTGAGATAGTTTAACAATGAGGCCCGGTCGGTCAGATCCTTTCCGCCTTCAAGACGAATGGCATCGGTCACATCGAATCCGTGGTTTCGATGTATGACGGAACCCCGCTCTTTCGCGGCTTTGGCTTCTTGCCTTGCAGCAATCAGTTGTTCCGCGATCCTGAGACGGGCGCCAAGTTCATTGATATCAAAAGGTTTGGTTGCATAGTCCGTAGCACCAGCCTTGAACGCCCTGTCCATGTAATCCCGTTCGGACATCGCGGTCAGCATAATGATCGGCGTGCTGCGGTATGCTTCAAGCAGCCTTACGCATCTGCACAGCTCGATGCCGTCCATGTCAGGCATGTTTATGTCAAGAAGAAGGCAGTCGAAAATCGCCTTGCCGTTGACCAGCGTGTCAAGCGCGTCAACCGCAGAGGAAAAGGTTGTCACATCTGAAAAACCCACTCGCGCCGCAAGGAGTGGCATCAATTCAAGAATATAGGGCTCGTCGTCGACTGCGAGGATTTTCATTCTGGCCCTCTTGATCGTTGCGGCGTTTTTGTCACAGATCGCAATCGTTAAGAAGCACGCAGCTATGGCCGCATAGTTAGATGATTCCCCCGACAATGCCAAGCAAGACTGTTGGCCCACACGCATAGGGGCTATTATCGGCCAGTTTCGGCTGTGGACGGCCTCGCCAGCATTGGAAATGCTCGGAAATATTTATGTCCATCGGATATCGCCCTGCGTGCCAGAGCAGTGATCCGGCGCAGGTATCGACAAGTCTGTGTTGCGCAAATCGCGTGAGGGATTCATCTCGTGAATCCAGCGTGGTAGCTGGGCTGTATGAGCAGACCAACACTCCCGAGCTACAAGGCCAGGAACTGGCGCGCCTATAACAATGCGCTGAAGCGCCGTGACTCGCTGACAATATGGTTCGATCCCGCCATGGCCTGGGGAGTCACGCCAACCGGCAAACGCGGGCGGCAGCCCGACTACAGCGACGCCGCCATCCAGACCTGTCTGACGATGAAGGTGCTGTTCGGCATGGCGCTACGGCAAACGAAAGGGTTCGTTGAGCGCCTGCTGCGGCTGCTCGACCTGGACTGGGCCGTGCCAGACTTCAGCACTCTGTCGCGGCGCCAGAAGGCCCTGAAGGTGAACATCCCTTACCGCGGCTCGGACGGCCCCCTGTACATGTTGGTCTATAGCACCGGGATCAAGGTCGAGGCCGAACAGGAATGGAACGCCCGTAAGCATGGCGGCACGAAGCGCAGGGTCTTGCGCAATTCGAAGCGCGTCGGGCGGACCATCTGGCGGCTATGCGCGTGATGTATGATCTAGATGCAATTGGCATGGAGGTGATTGGCGGCGCGTCGCTGACAGGGGGGCTGGTGTCGATCTTGGGCACGGTCTGGGCGCGATGATCTTTTCGGTCATCGTCTCGGGCTTCACCTCAATCCAACTCGACGCCTATTACCAAGAGATTGTGAAGGGCGGAATCATCGTTGGCGCGGTCGTCCTCGATCAGTGGCGGCAAAGCAAACGGGCCGGGGGTGAAGGCGATGGCAAACATTATCCTGGAGACGCGCGGCTTGACCAAACACTACGGTGGGGTTCACGCGCTGGAAGATGCCAATTTTGTCCTGCACGAAGGCGAGCATGTGGCTGTCGTGGGCGACAACGGCGCGGGCAAGTCAACCTTTGTGCGGCAGGTGACAGCGGTAGAGCAACGCAGCGCTGGCGAGGTGTTCTTTGAAGGGCAGCCGGTAAATTTCTCCGGCCCTTTGGAAACGCGCGAGGCCGGGATTGAAACGGTGTTTCAAACACTGGCCTTGGCCGATGACCTCGATGTGCTTCAAACCTGTTTATGGGGCGCGAGTTGTTCAAATTCCGCCTCGGCCCGTTTTCCTGGCTCGACCGCAAAGCGATGCGCGACCGCACGCTTGAGGCGCTTCGGACCATGGCTGTGAAAATCCCCAACATCGACAACCCAATCCGAAACATGTCTGGCGGGCAACGGCAATGTGTCCATCGCACGCACGGCGGCCTTTGCGTCAAAGCTGGTGATCATGGACGAACCGACGGCTGCCCTTGGCGTGCAGGAAACCGCACAGGTGGAAAACATCATCCGGGGCCTGAAAGAACAGGGAATCCCGATGATCCTGATCTCCCACAACTTACGGCAAGTCTTTGATCTGGTTGACCGTATCGTCGTATTTCGTCGCGGTCGCATCGTCGCATCCTTGCGTAAGGAGGAGACCGACGGCAATGACATCGTGCGTTACATCACGGGCGTAAAAGGGAACGAGGCCGCGTGACTTGACGCCGCTTGAAAGGTGGGCCAGCCGATCATACCACCAGTGACAGACCGCCCGTGCGGCTGACTTCGGCTTCGATGCCTGCGACCAGACTGTCGAGGGCCGGGTTTCGGGCCTTGCGGGCGCGGCGCACGACATAGGTCAGCGCGGGGGGCGCAGGCAGGCGCGTGGCGAGTATCTCCATCTCCGGGCGCAGGTGGCGGTCGCTGAGCAGCGCCACACCAAGCCCCGCCGTGACTCCGGCAATTATGCCCGCGGCACTTGAGCATTCGAACACCGTCTCCAGCAACGCGCCGCTGTCTTGGCCGATGTCCAGCGCCCAGTGGCGGTAAAAGCAGTCATCGTCGAAGGACAGAAAGGGGATGGGGCCATCCGTGGGCAGGGCAAGCTTCGGGGAGTTCACCCAATGCAGCCCTTCGCGGAACAGGACCACATCGGTGGGCCGCACCTCATGCGCGAAGATTTGCAGGATGGCGGCGTCGAGTTCCCCTCGCTCCAGCATCCCGCGCAGGACCAGACTCATCCGCACCTTGGTCCGCACCGCGACCTGCGGGTGCAGGCGGTGGAAGCGGCCAAGGATGCGCGAGAGGTCGGAACAGGTGGTGTCCTCGGTCAGCCCCAGAAGGATGCGGCCCGCAAGATCGGTCTTGGTCAGGCTTAGCAGCGCCTCGTCATGCAGACCAAGAATGCGGGTCGCATAATCCAGCAAGTCTTCGCCCGCCGCCGTAAAGGTCGGCGCGCCGGATTTGCGGGTCAGCAGATCGCAGTCGAGGCTGGTTTCCAGCCGCTTGATCTTGTGGCTGACCGCCGATTGCGTCAGGCCAAGCGCCTCGGCAGCGCGGGTGATGCCGCCATGCTGCCGGATCGCGCGCAAGGCCCGCAGCGCGTCAATATCAAGGCGTCGGGAAGAAAGGTCAGTCATGGCCGTATGTCCCGTGATTCGGCGCAAAGAATGACGCTGGTGCAATATTCAGGCAAGTCTGCATTAAGTTCTGTTCGCAATCTTCATGTCTTCATCGAAATTTGTCATGTGCGCCCCGCGCCCACCGCCGTTATGCCCACCGGCAGAACACCTGCGAGGCCCCGATGACTGCCCTTTCCCCGACCACCTCCGCACCGCACCGGCTTTTGTGGCCCGCGATGGCCACGCTTCTGGTGATCGGCTGGAGTTCCGGCTTCGTCGGCATCCGCTATGCTAACGAGGAGGCCAGCGTTTTCCTGCTGCTGTTCTGGCGCACCTTGCTGTCCGGGCTGATCCTGTTGCCATTCGCGCTGATGATCGGGCCGCGCCTTAGGCTGCGGGTGGTATTGCTACAAATGGCCTTCGGGGTGATGTCGGTGTTCCTTTACCTTGGCGGCTTTGCGCTGGCCATCGAGCAGAGGGTGCCGACGGGTCTGGTCGCGCTGATATCCGACCTGCTGCCCTTGGCCATCGCGGCACTGTCGCAGCCGGTTCTGGGCGCACGGTTGACGGGCCGGCAATGGCTTGGCACCGGAATCGCCGTGGCAGGGGTGCTGATCGTGTCCTTCGACAGCCTGAGTTTTGGGACAGCCCCACTTTGGGCCTATGGGCTGACGGTTGGGTCGATGGGAGCTTTGCGCTGGCCTCGGTGCTGCACAAGGGGCGGGTGGCGCTGCATATCCCCGTACTTCAGGCGCTGTGCATCCAGACGCTGACGGGTGCGGTGTTATTTGGCCTTAGCGCCATGCTTGCAGGCGACGGGCTGACCCCGCCGATGACCCGCGAATTTGCCATTGGCATGGTCTGGCTGGTGCTGATCGCCACCTTCGCCACCTATTCGGTCTATTATACCAGCCTGCGGATGTTCCCCGCCGCCAAGGTCAGTGCAGCGATCTACCTTAGCCCGCCGGTCACCATGCTTTGGGCTTGGGCGCTGTTTGCAGAACCGCTGACCCTGACCATGTTCGCGGGGCTTGGCGTGACGCTGGTGGGCGTCTGGTTGACGTCGAAAGCCTAATCCTTCTGCGCGATCAGCCAGTCGCGCACCTGCTGCACCGCATCAGGGTGGCGGGGTTTGCGGGGGAAGACGAGGTAGAACGCCGCTTCGGTCCGCAGCGCTTGCGGCAACGGCTGCACCAGCCGACCCGAGGCAAGGTCTTCGGCCACAAAGATCTGGCTGGCCAAGGCAAGGCCCTGCCCCGCAATGGCGGCCTCGATGGCGAGAGAGGTCTGGTTGAAGCGGATGTTCTTGGGGGCGGGAGGAGCGCCCGTCGGGAACGCACGTTCCAGAAAAGCGGGCCAGATGTCGTGCGCGTCATGCAAGAGGGCATAGGTCTGCAAAGTCTCGGGTCGATCCGGCGGCCCCAGTTTATCAACCAGAAGCGGGCTTGCGACCGCGACGATCACCTGATCGAAAAGCAGGTCCGCCACCAGTCCGGGGCCAAAGGGCGCGCGGCCCAGCCGGACGGCCAGATCGACGCCATCGCTTTGAAAGTTCGACACCCGTTCGCTGGCGTGGATACGCAGGTCGATGTCGGGATGCGCCTCGGTAAAGCCGGGAAGGCGCGGCAGCAGCCAGCGGGTCGCAAAGGTGGGTGTCACGCTGATGGTCAGATGCCGCGGCTCGGGCCGTAGGCGCGCGGTGGCGTCCGAGATGATCTCGAAGGCACGGCGGATATGGCTGACATAGCCGCGCCCTGCGGGTGTCAGGGTCAGGCTGCGGGGGTTGCGGTCGAAAAGCTGCAAGCCAAGTTGCGCCTCCAGCGCCCGCACATGCTGGGCAACCGCGCCTTGGGTCACGCCCAACTCCTCGGCGGCAAGGCGAAAGTTCAGATGCCGCGCGGCAACCTCGAAGGCGCGCAGGGCGTTCAGGGCGGGAAGGCGGCGGATACCATCGGACATGGGATAGTTTTTCTACTGGATTAAGGCAGGCATTCTGGTTCGTGACAAACTGCGACTAGTGTTATCACAGGCACAAATACCGCAACAGGCGGGTAATGCATCGGATCAGGAGGCAGAAATGTCAGCAGAAAAAGTGGCGGTCGTGGTGGCGGGTGGCTCTGGCATGGGGGCGGCAGCGGCGCGCAGGCTGGCGGCGGATGGCTACCGTCTGGCGATCCTGTCCTCGTCGGGCAAGGGCGAGGCTTTGGCGGCGGAACTGGGCGGCTTTGGTGTCACCGGATCGAACCAGTCGAATGACGATCTGACGCGGCTTGTCGATGGCGTGATGGCCCGTTGGGGTCGGATCGACGTGCTGGTGAACGGCGCCGGTCACGGGCCAAGGAAGCAAATTCTCGACATCACCGATGAGGATTGGCACAGCGGTATCGACGTCTATTTCCTGAACGTCGTGCGTCCGACGCGGCTGGTCACGCCGATCATGCAGACCCAGAAATCCGGGGCGATCATCAACATCTCGACCGCTTGGGCCTTTGAGCCAAGCGCGATGTTCCCGACCTCGGCGGTCGCGCGGGCGGGGCTGGCCTCGTTCACCAAGGTCTTTGCCGACACCTATGCCCCCGAAAACATCCGCATGAACAACGTGCTGCCTGGCTGGATCGACAGCCTGCCCGCCACCGAAGAACGGCGGTTGTCCGTGCCGATGCAGCGCTATGGTCGCGAAGAAGAAGTTGCCGCCACCGTGGCCTTCCTCGCCTCGGACGGGGCCGCCTATATCACCGGCCAGAACATCCGCGTTGATGGCGGCGTGACGAAGGGCGTGTGAGGTAGCCTCCAGCACTGCTCGCCGTTTTCTTCGGCTTGGTCTAAGGCGCCAACGTCATCTTCGTGACATGGGCCGCCGTGCAGAACCCGCCGTCCTCATGCGGGTGTCGGGCTTCTATAGGTCGGCACCAGCCGCCGGATGGGGTTTTTGGTCACGCCGTGGCGCTTATCCCTCGGGGCGCAATGCTGACCTTGCAACGGGCGCGTCCCGTCATCGCCTTGGCCTTTCGTGACAGGCAGATTGCGGCTAAAGGGGCTGTGGAACCAAGGATTCAGAGGCAGCCGATGACAGAACGCAACCACGTCCTGCAAGCCCGTATCCATGACCTGGAAGCCGCCCTGACCGCAGAACAGGCCAAAACCGTCCGGTTGGAGGCGGCGCTGCGGCAGCGCAGTTTGCAGCTTGAAAAGCTGGACGGCGGTGAGGGGTTTGGCACACCGCAGGCGCGCGCAGTTCCGGTGCCGTTTGCCCGCACCGACAAGGTGATGAAGCCCAAGGAAACCATTGCCCAACTGCAGCCCTATCTGGATACCGCCTATTATTTGCAGGAGAACCCTGATGTCGCGGCGGCCGGAATGGAACCCGCCCGGCATTATGTTCTTCACGGTGAGGGCGAGGGGCGTCGCCCCCGCGCAGACTTTGACCCCGTGCGTTATCGCGTGATGCATCCCGCTCTGGCGCAATTTGACGGCAATCTGTTCTGGCATTTTCTGACACAGGAACAGGCTGCTCTCCAAGATCCCAAGAGAAAGGCCTAGGATGTCGCTGTCCCCGTCCTTACGGCTTGCCCGCGAAGATGCAGGCATCGGTTCGGGTGCGGCGCGGTTTTCGGCGGGCACGCGTCCGGTGATCCGCTGGATCAAGGGCGACGGTCTGGATGACCCGATCACCCGCGCTGCAATCGCACAGGCGACGCGGCTTTTCGGATCGACCGTGGATTATTGCCTCTGCACCGACGGGATCGATGCCGCCCGCGCCCGCGAGATTCTGGCATGGGCCGATCAGCCGGTAGAGTGGCGTCCCGTGGGCGCTGCGGAAAACCCGGAGCTGGCTGATCTGCTGTCCAAGGCGGGATGCCCGCCCGCGCATTACGGGTACTGGTGGAAATGGTTTCCCGAACGCATTCGCCCCGATGCCCCCGAGATCATCCTTGACGGCGATATGGTGATCACAGCCCAGCCCTACTGGTGGCAAGCATGGCTTGCAGGCACCGACAGGCTACGCGTCAGCGAGGATAACCGCGAAGATCCCTCGCGCATCTATGGCCGCTATGCCCATGCTATCGGCCCGCAAAGCCAGCTTTATTCCGGCCTGATCGCCCTGCCGCCGCGCCTGCGCTATATGCCGCAAGTGGCAGAAATCCTGCGCGAAACTCCGCTGCAAAACGGCCACGATGGCCGTCGGCATATGTGCGAACAGGGCGTGCTGGCGGCTGCATTTCAGCGCCTGAACGCCTTTCCCCTGCCACTCTATCAGTTCCCCTTTGGTCGTGCGTTCCAGCCCTATCTGGACTATGGGCTGGAAGGCGATCTGGGGCGGGCATGGGGCTATCATTTTGGCCATGCCTTCCGCCGCGCGAACCCGCATTTCGAGCGGCTGTGTGCCACGGGCGAAGTGTTCAGCCAGCCCGATCCTTCCCCGATCCAGCGCAGTCGCTGGCTGGGCGGCACCGGCCAGTGGGGCGTTCCCGGATGGAGCATCCCCGAAGCGATCGCCACGACAATCGTCGGCCTCGCCCGCGCCTTCGTCGGTGGATCAACGCTTGAAATCGGAACCTCGCGCGGGCGGTTGACGGCGATTCTGGCCGATGCGGGGCTACGGATCACAACGCTGGACCATGAGGATCGCGGCGCGGCACGCAATCTTGCAGGTCTGCCTGTCACAGTCGTGCAGGACGATCTGGTCCAATATCTTTCTTGTGCGGGCAGGACATTCGATCTGGTTGTGATAGACCTGCATGGAAACACCGTTGCAGATTGGCAAAGCTATCGCGCGGCCTTGGTCGCGGCGATGGCACCCGGGGGAATGATGCTGATCAACAACGCAAGGCTTAACCAAGTGGCCGGATGGCACGAGGAAACCGGCGTGTCGTGGTTCCTCGCAAACCTGCCCGCCGGATGGAGCGCATCGGTGATCGATGCCCCTGCCCCCGGATTGGCCGTCGTACGCCGCCCATGATTCCGGTTCCCTTCATCGACCTGTCCCGCGCGTTGGCCCCGATCCGTGCCGAGGTAGAACGCGCCATCGTGGCCTGTATCGACCGATCCTCCTATCTGCGCGGCCCCGAGACGACAGCCTTCGAAGAGGAATGGGCGGCCTTTTGCGGGCAATCGGCGGCGGTATGCTGCAATAGCGGCACGGATGCGCTGTCCTTGGCGGCGATGGCCTTGGGTCTTGCAACTGCGGTGATCCCTGCGAATACCCTGCCTCTTACCGGTATCGGGCTGCATCGTGGCGGTGCGGATGTGGTCATCGGTGAAGTGGATGAAAACGGCTGGCTGGCGCGGCCTTCGGATCACGACGTCCCGGTGTTGATTTTCGGACGCACTCCCGCGCCGAACACGCCCGAAGCCGCACTTTACGACGCGGCCCATGCCCACGGCTGGCAGCCCCCGACCGGTTCCGCCGCCGCATGGAGCTTTTATCCCACCAAGACACTGGGGGCTTTGGGGGATGCAGGGGCGGTCACGACCAATGACATCGACCTTGCGCGCGAGATGCGGAACCTGTGTGGACGAGACGACCGGTTCTATGACCACCGCCAACTGACCTCGCGCATTGACGAGGTGCAAGCAGCGGTTTTGCGGGTGAAACTGCGCCACCTTCCGCGCTGGCTGGACGAACGCAAGGTGCTGGGGGCTGAATACCGCCGCCAACTTGGGCCGCTGGGCATCTGTCTTCAGGGAGAGTCTTTTGAGCATCTTTTCTGCATCCGCACCCCGCAACGGGATGCGCTGAAAACCTATCTGGCCGCGCGGGGCATTGCGACCAAGCTGCACTGGGAGGCCCCGCTGCATCGGCTTGCTGGCCCATGGACGACCCCCAATCCCTGTCCCGTTGCCGACAGATGGACCGCGACGATCCTGAGCCTGCCGATTTTTCCCGGCCTGACCTTTGCCGAAGTTGGTCGGATCTGCGACGAGATTGGCAGTTTCCTTGGTGGCATCAGCCAAGCCTAAAACGCCCGAGGCTTCCTGAACGCCTGCCTCATTCAATTTCTGCTGTCTGGAGGCTCAGAAGGTGGAGGCATACGGAGAGCCACCTTTGCCGAGGTAAGGCCCAGTTGCCGGATCACGGGACGCAAGTAACGGATTCGGTGAAGGATCGGGCGAAAAGACGTCCTCTGCCCCCTGCCCTACTGGAAATCACCCGAGTCGTGCATCGGGACAGGATTTCCGCCCTGCGGCCCCCGTCAGCGTTACTTAGGTCATGCATCAGTTTTCGGCTGCATTGCGTCTGGCACAAACGCAACGCAGCCTGTGGATAACTCTCAATGAAAAATAACTATTCTTTACAATGCAATAGATGCGTCTCTTCATACGGCACATGAAGTCAAAACCTTGATATAGTGGCAGATCGAAGCTTTGCCACAAAACGCCCGCCAATATTTATCTTGAGTTCCAGCACAGTCAGCGTCATATCTGTAACGCGAAAACAAAGAAAATAGCGTCCACTGCGTTCCTTCCCCTTCTGAACCGAAACCGGTCACGGGTAACGCGGAAGAGACGTTCCGAGACAGGCGAACGATGATGCATCCAGTGTTGCATGACAAGTTGAAGGCAGATGCCGCGCGGCTTTCCGAGGCGCTTGAGCATATGTCGAAACTGTTTCTGGCCCCGAAAGAGGAAAAGACCCTTCGCGCCTTTACCAGTGCCGAGGTGGGCGAGTTGCTGCGGGTCAGCGACGGCTATCTCCGCAAGGCCCATTTCGATGGCCGCATCCCCGAAGTTGAACAGGGGGCTGGCAACAAGCGGCTTTATTCAGCCGAGAACATCCTCGAAATCCGGCGCATCCTTGCCCAGAACGCCAAAGATCCGTTCCAGTTCCTGCCGGGGCGGCGGACAGGCGACAAGTTGCAGATCTGGTCCACGGTCAACTTCAAGGGCGGCTCCAGCAAGACCACCACGACTGTTACCCTTGGCATGCGGCTGGCGCTGCGGGGCTATCGGGTCTGTCTGGTCGATGCCGATCCGCAGGCATCCTTGACCACGTTCTTCGGCTATCAGCCCGAGATCGACTTCCGCCACGGCGGCACGCTTTACGATGCGATCCGCTACAATGACGGCGACACCTCACGCGTGCCGATCGTGGACGTGCTGCGGAAAACCTATTTCCCGAATCTCGACCTTGTTCCCGGCGGGATCATGCTGTCCGAGTTCGAGACCGAAACCCCTACCGCCCTTAGCCGGGGCGAGCAGCCGGTGTTTTTCAACCGGATCAGGGATTCCTTGCGGCAGGTCGAGGATGACTATGACATCGTGCTGATCGACTGTCCGCCGCAGCTTGGTTATCTGACCATGGCGGCGGTCTGCGCCTCGACCTCGCTCTTGATGACGATCATCCCCGAACGCGTTGACCTTGCCTCGGCCAGCCAGTTCCTGACCATGGCCTCGGGCGTGCTGGAGGTGCTGTATTCCAACGGCGGCATCGGGGCCTATGACAACTTTGCCTATCTGCTGACGCGCTTTGATACTGCGATCAGCACCCAGCAGGATTTGGCCGAATGGCTGCGGCAGTTGCTGGGCGACAGCGTGATCAAGACGCCCTTCGTCAAATCCTCGGCCGTCAGCGAGGCGGGGCTAGCGCAGAAAACCATCTTCGAGGTGGATCTGGCCACCACCAAGAACCGCAAGACCTATGATCGGGCGCTGGAGTCGGTGATCAGCTTTTCCAACGACATCGAAAAAATGATCCAGGCGGCCTGGGGCCGTGGAGTCGCAGATGAAGCGTGACCTTCTTTCCAAGAGCCTTGCACAGATGGGGTCGAAACCTTCGGGCCTGTCCGACCCCGCCCCCAATCTAAACGAAGGCGGGCCGCGTTCGCTCAAAAGCATGTCGGATGTGCTGTCGCAGGTTTCGGCGCAATCGGCGCAAGAGATCGACGTCTCCGAAATTGCCGATTCCGAAATCGCAGACCGCTTTGATGTGTCCGAAGGGCTTGCCGATCTGATCGAGTCGATCAGGGCATCGGGGCAGCAGCTCCCTGCCCTTCTGCGCTATCGCCGTGGCAGCGGCCCGCGCTACGAGGTGGTTTATGGCCGCCGCCGGATCGCTGCCTGCCGCGCGCTTGGCATCAAGGTCAAAGCCTATATCAAAGAAATGGACCAGCGCGAGGCGCTGGTGTCGCAGGCGCTGGAAAACTCGGCGCGGCTTGAGCGCAGCTTTATCGAACAGGCGATCTTTGCAACCAAGCTGGAAGATCAGGGTTTCACCCGCGCCGAGATCGGTGAGGTTCTGGCGGTGGACAAAGGCACCCTCAGCAAGCTGATCGGTGTCGCCCGCGATATACCCGATGCGGTGATCTACAAGATCGGTGCCGCGCATGATGCAGGCCGGCGCCCGTGGCTGGAGTTGCGGCGTCTGGTCAAGACCGAAGGCGCGCCCGAAGACGGGGCCATCCTGTCTCTGGTGCCTGAGAGTGGCACGGCGGCGGAACGGCTGGGCGTGTTGATTGCGGCGCTTGCGGCGGGTCCGGTTGCGCTGCCGCTGGCCACCACCGCCAAGCCCCCTGCCCCGCTGCACCGGCTTGGCAAAACCCCTGTCGGCTACAAATCCAAAGGCCAGCGCCTGCTGATTGAAGTCTCTGACAAGGCAGCGCGCGGTTTCATAAGTTTTGTCGAAGAACGGCTTGATAGGCTTTACGACGAATGGAAAGCCAAACCCTAAGGACGCTATCTAAGACATTGATATTACACAGGTTGTCCGTGGCCAACCTGTCAAGACCGGCAAGAAACATCAAACAAGGAGGCAGACAGTAGCGCAAAAAGAAACCCCCCGAAGGCGGTGAAGCACTCCGAAGGGTCCCGATTTACTCGCAATTTATTGGTAGCCCCAAAATCGAATCACTGCAACACCGATTTCGGTGACAGGTATCAATTTGCCGTCTGAAAACAGATGGACCATGACCAAACCACGGCCCTTGCGGTCAGGGCGCAGGAAAGCTGTGCCTATACGACGAGCAGCGCCTTTGCAGGTGTCGGCACGATCGACCAGCAACCGCATTTCCGCCCGGTTACCCGCCGCGCGCTGATGGCCGCGGTCAACACAGCAGGCAAAGCGCTGGGGCTACGGCCCGCTACTGTCGTTGTGCTGGATGCGCTGCTGAGTTGCCTGCCCTGCAACGATGCAAAAACCGGCGCAGAGGCTCCGATCACGCCGCTGATACTGCTGACGGTTTTTGCCTGCAACGACACCCTGTGCTTTCGCGCCAAGGGCATCACCGGCCGCCAGCTTCGCCGCCATCTGGAACGGCTGGAGGAGTTGAAGCTGATCCAGCGCCGCGACAGCGCCAATGGTAAGCGCTTCCCACTGATGCGCCAAGGCAAGGTGATCGGCGCCTTCGGGCTTGACCTGTCGCCCCTGCTGGCACGATCTGCCGAGATCCTGACACTGGCCCAGAAAACCCGCGATGAGGCCGACGAGTTACGCGGAATGAAGGCCTGTATCCAGAAGCTACGGAATGCCTGCCTTGGCCTGAACTTGGCCGAGGATACGTTGTGCTTCGTCGAGTCTACCCGCGCCCTTCTCCGCCGTGCAGGCGTGACACTGTTACAAGCACAATCCATGATCACGCGGCTGACAGAGATTGCTTGCGCCTCTGCGCCGTTATCCGTGGACAATTCGGCAGTCGAAAACGAGTTGGAGATGGAAACCAAAGCGAAAGAAACTACCGCCGCAGACGGACAAAACGTCCGGCACAAAGAGACTCCCAAATCATATACAAAAAAAACCTTTGGGCTTTGGATTGCCGAAGTATGGGAAAGGCTCACGACGATCCCCGCATTTTATCCGGAAACCGGCTTTGTTGCGCAAATGGGATGGAGGATTCACTCTGTGAATCCAGCGTGGTAGCTGGGATGCATGAGCAAACCGAAGCCCTCCGTCTACCGCACCACGA
>C687J35504_10000335_pt1 | contig 35374 bp, 45 predicted proteins | sample RifCSPhighO2_02_FD_35504 | JGI IMG/M metagenome (IMG submission 35504) | reverse complement strand
GTAGAGGAAGCAATCCAAAAATGGATGCATGATGAAGGGCAAAGAAAGATAGCGGCAGAACTTAAGAGAATGATGGACAAAGGCTTGTATTCATTAAAGGGGTGGAAGTTCAATAGGGACGAAATATATGACAGAATCTAAAGAATTGTTTTTGATTGATTCAAATATATTAGTTTATGCCTTTGAAAAGGAAGAAAGCATCAAAAAAAATAAGGCTAAAAAACTGCTGGACGAGTGCGTATTCGGAACAAGAGAGTTTGCAATATCAAATCAAAATCTTGCTGAGTTTATCTTTGTCGTTACAAGAAAAGGCAAATTAGGCGTTGAGGAAGCTAAAAACCTTGTAATTGAGATTACCCAGTTTCAAGGCTTCAAAAAGATAAATTATGATTCAAATACAATACCAATTGCCTTAAGCATTATGCAAGATTTCAAGGCATCATTTTGGGATTCTCTTTTAGCAGCCACAATGAGGGAAAACGGGATTTTTAACATCTACACAGAAAACGTCAAAGACTTCAAGATGCCTTGGATAAAAGCTGTGAATCCTTTTAATCAATAGTATAATACATCCTCCTATTATTCTTCCCCTTGTTCTCCACAGAAACAAGGCTTATTTCCCCTATTTCAGATGTATTCTTTACCTGTGTGCCGCCGTCTGCCTGTATGTCAATGCCCGGAATATCGACAATCCTAAGCTCTGTAACTTCTGGAGGCATTGCTCCTGCAAGCTTCACAATGCCCGGTATCTTAAGCGCCTCTTCCCTTGGCAAAGAGTAAATCTTTACATCAATTGCCTTCTTAACCCACTCATTAGCTATTCCTATATATTGCTGGATTTTGTCCCTGTCCAAAACATCAAGCGAGAAGTCAATCCTTGACTTGTCTGTGCCAAGCTGGTTGCCGGTGCACAACGCGCCAGCTTCATTGTAAAGCACAGCATCTATTATATGGGCTGCAGTGTGCATCCTCATAAGCCTATACCTTCTGTCCCAGTCAATCTTCCCAAGGACCTTGTCGCCCTCCTTCAATCCAAGCTTGCCAACCTCGTGGCTTATAACCCCAGAGAACTTGCCCACATACACAACAGGGTACTCTTCACCATTGCAAATCATAGTTCCCGTATCGTGCGGCTGCCCGCCTCCTGTTGGATAGAAAGCGGTCTTGTCCAAAACCACATATTTGCCATCTTTGATGCTTTCAACAACAGCCTCGAACTCTTTCAAGTATGAATCATCCATATACATGGCACCTTCCATTTGATAAGGGATTTTCAAGATATTATTAAAAGTTGTGATGTTAAAAAAATAAAAGAAAGCCTTATTCCTTAGCCAATGACTGTATGGCTTTCAAAGCAACTACAATAGCTGCTGGTGTCACAAAAACTGCTATCTGCACCACAATACCAGACAGGTAGCTTCCAATTTTTGGAATGTTGCTTAATGTGTCGCCTGACAGGCCAGTTAACATTAGCGCTGCTGCCGCTACCAAGAATGGTGTTGTTTCTCTCTCGGTTACGTTCAACAAGCCAACTATCAGCCCCAACACGACCAACAGCAATACCAGCCATCCTCCTAAGTCAGCGCCCAATCTGCTTGAGAACAAGCCTATGACTACTGCTATCAGCACACCTACCATAAATGCCCATTGTCCTATCTTTGCTGCCATTTTTAATCCTCCACCTCCAATCTTTTATAGTAAAAATTCCTTTAAAACAATGTAATTGAACTTATATTTAAATTTTGCTTTATGGAAACAAAACAGGGTATTTTATTTGAGAGCCCCATTTAGTAATCTTCACTATCCGGTAAAATGTCGGAAATTTTCCACTAGTCTGCGACTAGTGGCTGGAAGCCAATGTACTTTGCAATCATCGGAAATCAAAGATTTTCGAGTGTGCTCGGAAATCGCTTTGCGATTTGCCGACATATGGCTAGTGGTTCTTGACAAATAAGCAAGAATAAGCCTCTATTTATTAAAAATAAGCTGTTTTATGGTTTTTTGAGATAGAAAAGCCAGAATTGAACTTTTAAAAATTAATGTTTTGCGAAAGCTTTATATATGGGTATTCTCAGGATGTACATCTTAAGCGCCTAAGCGCTTAAGGGCTCGGAGAAGCTTCGGGCTTTAGTTCACACTAGGAGGTGAAACTAGATGGAGAAACAAATAGGCAATTACTCCTTTATCATTGGAGTGATTGTAGCAGTAGTGCTTGGCTTGGCAGCCTCTAAACTAGAGAGTGCAGCAGTATGGCTTCAGTCATTGCTTGTTGTGCTAGGTTTAGTTGTCGGTTTCCTGAACGTATCAGGAAAAGAAACCAAGGAATTTTTGCTAGTAGCTGTTTCTATTGTAATAGTGGCTTATGCTGGCGGTGACCAGATTAAAAGCTGGGAGGAAGTTAAGCTTATAGGCCAGTACTTGCAGGGAATCTTTTACAGCATCCTTGCTTTCGTTGTGCCTGCAACCATAGTTGTGGCACTGAAGCAAGTCTGGGACCTAGCAAAAGGCGAAACAGCCTAATCAGGCTTTATTTTTTTCTTTTTCTTTATTTTTTATTATCTCAAACTATTTATAGTCACTTGAATTTCTTGAGTATATGAAAATATTGCCCCATATGGAGATAGTAGACTTGGCGTTGTACTTTGACTCTACTTTGGTTATAGCTGATGTGCACATTGGCTATGAGGAGGCGCTGAACAAGCAGGGAGTATTAGTTCCAAGGCTGCAGTTTGAGGAGATGGCTAAAAGAATAGGGAGCATATTAAAGACGTTAAAAGGCGATCCAGTTAAAACTATTGTTGTTAATGGCGACTTGAAGCACGAGTTTGGCACTATCTCGGAGCAGGAGTGGCGCAATACGCTTAAGTTTCTTGATTTGCTGGCAAAGCACTGCCAAGATATAGTGCTTGTTAAGGGCAATCATGACACTATACTGGGACTTATAGCTAAAAAAAGGAATGTACGGGTTGTTGATTACTATATAGCTGGTAAGGTACTGGTTGCCCATGGCGATAAGACGCCCAATAAGGAAACCCTAAAGCATATTTCAACTATTATAATAGGGCATGAGCATCCTGCCGTTTCATTGAAAGAAGGGGCAAGGGTTGAGCAGTTCAAATGCTTCCTGAAAGGCAGGTACAAAGGCAGGAACTTGATAGTGCAGCCATCTTTTAACACTATGATTGAAGGGACCAACCTGCTCCGCGATACTATACTGAGCCCTTTCCTGAAGCAGAATCTTGATAATTTTGAGGTTTATGTTGTTGAGGATAAAGTGTATAATTTCGGGAAAGTGAATGGGTTGAAGAAGAGTTAAGATTATAAAATTAATAAGAATGAGGGGCCATTTTATAATCAAAAGTTTTATATTGCTCTAATTGCTTGAACAAGAGCTTTTGCCACGGCTCCTCTTGACCTATCGGTGCCAACTAATCTTTTTTCAAAATCATAAGCCGTTCGTAAATAACTTAATCCGTTATCAATAAACAATGCTTCCTCTAATTTTTTAGCAGGAGGTAAGTCATCAGAAGGTTTCCATTCCCTTGATTTTAGAGTGTATGGCCTTAGTACCTGTGGGTATTTTCCCAAGAATAATGTTTTAATATCAGGCTTGTCAATCCAGTTATCTCCAAGATTACTTTCTAAGAGGATGTACCAATCAACAAAATTGGATATTCTCTCTTCATCAAAAAATTCCTGTGGCTGTAGAGCTTGAAGTACTCTTTTGAGTTCAAGATTTCTTTGGAACTGCCCATAATCAGCAACGATCAAGCTTTCTGACAAAAACAGCGGTTTCCCATAAACAACTAAGTCTTTACCTCTCGCTGTTTTCCCTGTACGAACAATTTCAATTCCTAAGCCATATTTGTCATCTTTAACAGCGTCCTCTACATCTTTTACAGGAACAGTTTTTATATGTGGAAATGCTTGTTGTACAATGCCTTCGTACCTTCCTTTTACGTATGTTTTTTGACCATTTTCTAATCTATTTTTTATACCTTCATCTCGTCTTGTTTCTTTGTTTCCTATAACGAAAAACCCAACAAAATCCTGATATTCTCTTTGGGTTTCATCGTCAAAGTATTTCAGATTTGCGGACCCTGCCACTCTAACATCTGTAGGTTCTCTTTGTTCGTCATTGAAATTCCCCCATGTTGTAACAAATCTTCCATTCATATCTAAATATGTATGCATTGACGCTAATAGTTCATCAAAACCCACTATTGCAAAATCTGCTTCAGCTTCTTTTATTTTTGAAGAAACATTATGGGGGTCTGTCCCTTCAATCCTTATATTAACTCCATCAATTTTTGTATCTAATCCAAGAAGAACTAGTCTAATCGGCCTATTTTCCCTTTTAGTATCGGGTGCTAAAGCAAACTGAACATAGCCCTGTTCTTGTAATGTTCTTAAATAATTTTGAGCTTCTTCAAAGTCTGTAGTTGAATACTTTTTGGATTCTTCGATAACTCTAATAACATCAGCTAGACCGCTTTCTGTAATTCCATTTATTCTTGAAAGGGAAGCATAACAAGTCCTTCCGCTTTGAGGTATTACTCCAGTTACCATTTTACACCAAAAATTATGAATTATTTAGGTCAAGATAAAGGGTATTTAAATCTTTCTATTTTTACTACTATAGAATAACAATTTTTACCCCTTATATAATCTCTCCAATAAATCGCTCTTTGTTATCAGCCCAACAAGCCTGCCCCCTTCTGACACCAAAACCATTGGGTAGTGCTTCAAAAGGTTGGATACCACCTGCATGGAGGTTGTTTTTGACACTATTGGGGGGGCTTCCTGCATTACATCCTTGACTTCACTGCCTTTTTGGTTAAGCAAAGCCTCAAGTATTATTGATTCTGACACTAAGCCCACCAATTTATGGCTGTCTATGACAGGAAGCTGCGAGATTTGGGATTTTTTCATCTTGCCGATTGCTTCTTTGATTGGGGTTCCTGATGCAACGCTTATAATCCTGCTTGCCATCAGCTGCTCCGCTTTTACCTCTTCCTTTTTCTCCAGCTCGCTCAATGCAGCAAATATCTTCTTGGTTTTTGTGTATGTAGGGTCAATCCTTCCGCTCTCTATCTTTGCAATAAGCGACTGGGAAACTCCTGCGCGGTTAGCCAGCTCTGTCTGAGTCATGCCGAGCTTTTTCCTGATTTTCCTGATTTCTTCAAGTTCGTAAGTCATTTCAGCAAAACCTTCTTCGTATGCTTATTCAGGATTACTAACTTATATTTAAAATTATTCCTTTTGGAATATTTCTTTCACAAAAGTTTTTATAAACAGAGCCGGAATACATCCAATAATGACATTCTTTGATGCGAGGTGGTAAAATTGGCGAATATAACGTATGTTACCAGTGAGTCTGTTACAGAGGGGCATCCTGACAAGATTTGCGACCAGATAAGCGATGCTATTCTCGATAACCTATATGTGCAAGACCCTTATTCCAGAGTTGCAGTTGAATGCCTTACAACAACCGGATTGGTAGTTGTTGCAGGTGAAATCACAAGCCGGGGATATGCAGATATACAGGGCATTGCAAGAAGAGCCTTACGAGAGATCGGCTATACAAACCCCCAATTTGGGATAGACTGCGAAGATGCAGGAGTGCTTGTAAGCATACATGGGCAGTCTCCGGATATTTCTCAAGGCGTTGACAAGGAAGGCGCAGGCGACCAGGGAATGATGTACGGATTTGCATGCAACGAAACGCCTGAGCTAATGCCATTGCCAATCATGCTGGCGCATAAGCTTACAATGAAGCTCGCTGAGATAAGGAAAAGGGGGGCTATTCCGGATTTGGGTCCTGACGGCAAGTCGCAAGTCAGCGTTGAATATCATGATAATGTGCCAAAAAGGCTTAGCGCGGTGGTTATCGCGCAGCAGCACCTAGACAAGATAAGCGAAGATGAGCTAAGGGAAGAGATTGTAGAGAAAGTAATCAAGCATGTTTGCGGCAAATGGATTGACAAAGACACCCAGGTTTATGTCAATGCCACGGGCAAGTTTGTCATTGGAGGTCCGGAAGGCGATTCAGGAGTCACAGGAAGAAAAATAATTGCTGACACTTATGGTGGGGTAGGGAGGCATGGCGGGGGGGCTTTCTCAGGCAAAGACCCAAGCAAAGTTGACAGGAGCGGAGCTTATGCCGCAAGGTATGTTGCAAAAAACGTCGTTGCGGCAGGCCTGGCAGACAAGTGTGAAGTCCAATTGTCCTATGCAATCGGCATTGCACAGCCGACTTCAATAAATGTGGACACTTTCGGCACAAACAAGATTCCAGAAGCAAAGATTGCCGAGCTTGTAAAAAAGCACTTCAAGCTGACCCCTAGGTGGATAATCGAGCATTTAAATCTGCGAAGGCCAATCTACAGGAAAACTGCAGCTTACGGGCATTTCGGAAGGGAAGACCCTGACTTCACGTGGGAGAAAACCGACATGGCAGACATTTTGAGGCAGGAAGCTGGGTTGCTGAAGCCTTTGAAGGCAGAAGCCAGAGTGATGTACTAAAAGTTTTTTAAATCTTTATTTAAATTCTAAACCCCCGGTTCCTGCTGGCTCACACAATGCAAGCTTCCAAATCCATACGCCATAGCTTTGCAGTTTACACCAACAACTTTTCTTGTTGGAAAGAGTTTTTGTAAAATTTCTAGTGCCTTGCTGTCGTTACTATGCCCAAAAATCGAGACAACAACTGCTTGATTCCCAATGTAGAAGTTAGCATAACTTGCCGGATACCTTCTTTCATCATCTCCAACAAAGCCAGGCATCGGAAGCTTTATGATATTCAATTTCCTGCCATTTTCGTCTTTCATTCCATTTAATAGCTCATAATTTTCCTTTAAAATTTCATAATTTTCATCATTTTTATCTTCTTCAAAAGCGCAAACCACTGTATTTTGATTTACAAATCTTGCAATGTCGTCTATATGCCCATCAGTGTCGTCTCCTGCAATACCTTCCTTGAGCCATAAAATATTGGAAACATTGAGGTAGTCTTTGAGATACTCTTCAATTTCATCTTTCTTTAGATTTGAATTTCTATTTTTGCTTAAAAGACACTGCTCAGTTGTTAATAATGTTCCAGAGCCATTCACCTCTATAGAGCCGCCTTCCAAGACAATTCCTGGCTCAAAAATAGGCAATTTCATTGTTTTATTCATTTCGTAAGGCACTTCATTGTCTGGTTTTAAATCGTCATACTTGTTGCCCCAAGCATTAAAACTCCACTTCACCATCGCAAGCTCCTTTTCTCTTGAATTAACAACAAAAGTCGGCCCATAGTCCCTAATCCAAGCATCTTGATTGCCAATTTGGTAAAGGATGATTTGGGAAAGGTTTATCCCTGCTTGGTTTAGCTTTTCCCTAATTTTTAATTCAGAATCGTGATTGTCAACCAAAATCTTAACTTTCTGCCCGGTATGCAAAACTTTAACAAATTTAGCATAAGAATTCTCAACTTTCATAAGCATTTCAGCAGGCCATGTGTCCTTGTTGTGCGGCCATGCGAGCCAGATTGCCTCTTGGCGTTCCCATTCCGCAGGCATCCTAAAGCCGAGTTCTTTTGGAGAATTCATGATATTATATCAAATTTCGTATAATTCCCTGTAAGTCATGGGCTTTCTGTTTTCAAGAAAACCCCACCCTTCCTGAGAGCTTGCAACTTTGCCTAAATCAATTTCGGCAATTAAAACTTCTTCTTTAGAGCTGCTGGCCCTCTTAATAACCTCTCCAAATGGGTCTGTTACAAAAGAACCGCCCCAAAAATCTATGCCACCTTCCTTGCCAACCCTGTTTGCAGCAGCTACGTAAACGCCGTTCATTGAGGCGTGCCCGCACATCGAGTTTTGCCACCTTTCAGCTGAAAATGGCTCGTTTTCTTTCATGTCAGCAGTCCAGCCTATGGCAGTTGGGTAGAAAATGACAGATGCCCCCCTTAAGGCATTTATTCTCGCTGCTTCAGGATACCACTGGTCGTAGCAAATCAGCGGCGCTATCTTGAAATTACCAACTTCAGCCTGTACGTACCCCAGATTGCCGGATGAGAAATAATACTGCTCATAATAATTTGGGTCATTTGGTATATGGATTTTGCGGTATTTGGCGATTACGCTTCCTTTTGGATTAAACACAAGCGAAGTGTTGTAGTGCTTATTACCTTCTCCTTTCTCATATAATGAGCCGCCGACAAGGGTTATTTTATTATCCCTTGCTATTTTTGAAAGGAAATTTGTAACTCTTCCTGGTATCTTTTCCGCCAATTCAAGGAACTTCTTATCTTCTTTCTGCGCGAAGTAAGGCACTGCAAACAATTCCTGCAGACAAACGATAAGTGCGCCTTTTCGGGCAGCATTTTGGACAGATTTAGCTGTTTTCTCAAGGTTTGCTTCAATTTGGCTGCTTACTTTTGCCTGCACTAACCCTACTTTTAATCTATCAATACCCAGTTTAGCCATAATTACCGCATATAATAATTAGGATAATAAAAATCTTCTGTTAGTTTAACTTTTGTATTCAGACTGGAGAAACGCATATTTTATAAATCTTTTCTAGTTTAAAAATTTTAATAGTATCTCTTTGTCAAACTTCCAATGGGTTTTCCAGTAACCTGATGATGCAAGAAAATCGACAAACTTGTATTTTTTTGTAATAGCATTTTTAATGCTTGAGATTGTAATTAATTTACCAAGGTTATTTATTTCTTGATTATTTGAGGCACCCGCAACAACATGGTACCAGTTACCATACGTAATGCCAACATCAACTGCCTCAACTTTGCCATTTATCTCTAAGCTTATCATTTGCAAAATGTCCTTTTCATAGGCTAATTTAACCATTTTAAGAATGCCATTCCTTAGTGCTTTATCGTTATATATGGAATTATCACCAAAATGTTTAATGCTCAACTCAACAAGCCTATTAAAATCTCTAAGTCTGTTATGAAAAACTTTATATTTTGGTATTTTTTTAAGTTCTCCCTTGAAATTTTTTTGCTTTTTCTTGTCGAAAGAACTAAAATACTTCTCAAAATCATTATCATATTTTGATAGGTCAAGATAATATGTATATTCATCTTCCAAAAAATTATAGTATTTACCTTCTGTTTGGTCTATGGCTTCTATAAATGTATTTTCTGGACATTGCTCCAAAAATTGCGGTAACTTAGTTTTCTCTTTCAAAAAAAAAGAATTTCTCTCTGGAAACCAGCCACCAAAATAAACATATTGATTAGTACTTTTAACATACCATAAAGGAATTATACCTAATGTTTTACCATTTTCACGACCTGCAATGAAATATGGCTGATTATCATCCCTATCATAAAAACATTGCCTAAATCCCCATACATCAAACAATTTTTTATTAGGGCTAAATTCATTCCATAATTTGCAGCATTGATTAAGACTTTTATATATTTTTAGTTCCATGTGATATAATAAATTGTAATTATAATTGTAGAAAGCATATCTAAACATAACTTAAAACAATTTTTCTTGGAAAATCCATGCCCCTTTTTAAGACATGCTTCTCAACATTTTTTGCTTCAAAAGCATCAACTGAATAACCTATTGCTCTTTCAGCATCAAATTCCTTGCAGGAGAATATATCGATGAATGCATAATCCTGATCAGGGAAAGTATGTATACTTATGTGGCTTTCTGCAATCATTACAAAACCAGAGATACCGGGCGTTCCTTTCGGGAATTTACCCAACAATTGGATAAATATAATCTTTAAACCCTATTGCTACTATTGCGGTACCGAATTTTTTCCTTGGAGTAAAGCTCCTTGTCTGCATCCTTACATCTTTTAGTGCGTAATTGCCTGAAAAGCCGTTCTCATACAACTCATTGAGGCTGCTTCTAAGGCTCTTTTTTGCATCTTCCTCTGCTTCATGCCCGCTGTATTCCGCAACCAAGCCGCCATATTTCTTGCCAGTCTCTTTGTCATACAGCCAGCCATAGATTATTCCTGCAGTTAATCTTTTTCCGCTTTCACCACTTGAAACAGCCATTATTGTTTCCATAACAGAGCCGTAAACTACCTCGTCATTTACTGGTTTTGAAGATTCTACAGCAATGCTCGGCAGAATTGACGAATAAACCATGATATTGAATTTTTCAATCCCCGCCTCTTTCAATGCCAGATGATAAGAGCCTGCGTGAATTGTAATGTCGCTTTCGCCTACGCCAGATGTCCAGAAAAATTTTCTCGGTATTCTATTGCCGACAACTAGAGATAACACTTTATTCATCTGTGATTGTCCAGAAATCTTTGAATCACTCCTCTTTATCAAACTTACGTTCAAACTAGATTGATCCATTTTGATTTTTCTTTATTTTTGAGGATATTGCTTATGAAATAACTAGTATTTAAATCTTTTTATTTTTTGAAATTTTTTGGATTTTCCGACGATAATTTTTTGGGATTTTTTTAGAATTTTTCCAATTTTTTAAGGCGAAAATTCTCAAATTTTAATTTCTCGACGATAAAATTTTTTCCTGATTTTCGCATGTTTTTTCTGTTGGGAATCATTTTTTGTTTTTCCGCTTTTCAAGGCTGTTTTCTTTTTTTCTATTTCTGCCAAATCCGTCTCGCAGAAATAGCAGTAAAGCTCGCTCTCCGTCAGGTTTCTTCCGCAGTTTGGGCATTTTGGATTGCTGTGCTTCATTTTCATGCCTTTAAGAGGATAAATTTCTGGGAAACCATAAAGGCAAGAGCAATGCCGACTATAGAAAAGTAGGCTAACTTGCTCCATTTGAATATCTTGTAGCCGTCAAAGAGCCAGAAGGGAATCATGTTGAACAGGGCAAGCCACGTATTTATCACAAAGCCGTAAGATGCCATGGATTTAAGCAGGCCCGGCAGGGGGGCAAAATAAAATGATGCAAAAGCCAAAGCCAATACCAGGTTTACGGCAGGCCCGGCAGCGGATATCACGCCGTTTTTTCTTACGTTTACCCTTCCGGATATCATAACAGCGCCGGGAGCTGCAAATATTACCCGGAAAAATGACATAGCAATGGCAAGGATTAGCATGTTGTCGAACGACCTGAATTCGGCAAAGCAGCCATATCTTTGCGCTGCAATCTTATGGCCAAGCTCGTGAAGAAGGAATCCTGCGCCGACAGTCATGGCTGAAATGACAAATTTAAAATAAAAATCAGCCGAAAAAAGCGACGAGCCCCTCATGGCTATTGCAAACGCTATTGAAACTGCAATCCAGGCCTTCAGGAGGTCTTTCAGCTCCTTTTCAGAAGTGCTCACTCTCCAGAATTTTATGCTGTTTTGCATATCACAATCATGCTTCGACAAAAATCCTATGTTTTTCAGAGCCTTCCAGCTCCTGCAGGATCCTCTTGATAATGGTTTTTTCAGGATCGGGCATCAGCTTTACCCTATTTTTCAAATCTGAAAAATCCTCGAAAGGCTTATCGCGCCTTGCTTCTATTATCTGCCACATGTGCTTTTTCCCGAGCCCCGGCAGCAGCTCAAGCTGGTGCATCCTTGTGCTTAATGGCTGCGCCTTGTTGAAAAACTCCACAAACTTCTTCTCATTTTTTTTGATTATGTCACTTATCACAAAGTCTAGCTCGGATTTTGCGGTTGCTGTGAGCTTTGCAACGCTCATTTTGCCCACTATGTGATGTATCTTGTCCCTTTTGCCGTCGCCTATATACACTTCTTCAAAAGGCTGGAGATGGATGCCTTTCTTTGGCACGAGCTCCAGAAGCACAAAATGCTCCTTGCCTATGGCTTGGGCTATCGGAGTCTTCATGTACATCGGCCTTTCGTCGTAATGATAGCCGTTCGGGAGGAAATCGAGCACTATGGCTTTTTCCTCCTTTGTCCTTTCGGTTTTTTCGGGTTCCATTTTCAAGCCTCAAAGCCTTATTGCAGCAGTAAATTTATGCAGCTCTTTTTTAGCTGCATCATCTAATCTGAATTTTTTCATAGAGGCTGCCTTTTTCTGCATCAGCCCAAGCAGCTCTGATTTTTCCCTTATCAAATGTGCTATTTTCCTGTTTATAGCCATTTTTGCCGATTTCCTTTTTTTAAGCTCGCTTAAAATACCCCTTTCCTTATGGCGCATATGCTCAAAATACGACAAAAGGGCAAACACCCTTGCAGCCCAGTGCGTGAATGCCGGCTCTTTGAACAAAGCCATGCCAATGACCCTCGGCGGAGGCAGTTTTGCCTCGAGGTGCTCCAGAGCAGCAGATTCCTTTCCCAGCACAAATCCAAAGTCTTTGATTTCCACCTTCTGCTTTTTTAGGATTATGCTCCTTTTGCGCGAGTATTCATCCAGCAGCCTTTTGTCCAGCATTGCAGCGCCTTCTATCAGCTTATAGGCCGTGTATTCGAGCGCTTCAAGCTCGTTCCTTGCAAGGCTTCCCTGCTGCCTTAATCCGGCACTTTCCCTTTTTTTTATCGGGACATTCAAATCATCTAAAAGCGAAGTTTCAATATAATAATTTATGCCCCTCAGCCTGCCTGTTAGCTCCCTTATGGCTAAAATTCTCCTTTTCAGGGATTCAAGGCTCGCTTTGTTGAACTTGCCCTTGTCTATTGAAAATGCAGCAACAACCGCATTATGGAGCTTTTTAGCCAGCAGCTCCTTTTTCCTTTCAACTGATATGTCACGCCTCGACAGCAGTTTGTGGATTTTTTCAATTTTTGAATAGCCTTTATTGCTGAACCTTTTCACAAGCCTGTTCGATTCCTGCGCCAGCCTCCTGTTTAGGCTTAGATGCTGCTCGCTGGTTACCACTCCCATTTTTAGCAAACAGAAATATCTGTATTTATAAAGATTATGTATAATTCACTTCTTTTCCAAGAATTCGTTGACTGCATCAACAATCTTTTTCATTGAGTCATTGTTGATTGTTATTGTGTAGCCCTGCAGGAGCGACTTGAGCTCGTTTAGGGTAGTTGGGTTTATGTCAATTATCTTGTGGATATGCTGCTCCTTAAGCCTTGGTATATTAAGCTTCATCAGCTTGTCAAACAGCTCATCGGCATTTTTAAGCGTTGCAATCTGGCTTATGTGCTCTTCAGTCCTGTTTGCCCTGAAATTCAGCTCGCCGTCCCTTTTCTTTATTTTTTCGAGCTCTTTCTTCAGCTGGTACGTGTTGATTGGTGTGTCCGAAATTATCTGGGTTTCTGCCATTTCAAGCCCTCCTTAAGTGAACTGGATGCGCTATCAATGTTTTTTCCTTGCCAATGTCATTCATTGCCACCTCGTAGCACTTGCCTCTTTTGCCTTTTATTACGCCAGTTCTGCCAATGAACCTTGGATGGTACATCCCTTTCTGCACAGCTGGCTCGACATTAAGGTAAACCCTGTCGCCTGCGCTGAATGACTGAAGGTAGTTTGTAAAGCTTATCTTTCCCCTTCTTCTCTTCTCTTTCCTGAACTTGTATCTTGTTTTTCTCCTAAATCCGCCGATTCTTTTTACCATGGGTTTTCGGAACCAAGGGGGTTATAAAAAGGTATCGAAAAATGAAATTTTTCGGACCTCAGGAAATCAGTGGAATGTGAGCGAGTTCGCTTCGAACGAAGCTCACTCGCATGTCACTGATTTTCGATAGGTTTCTGTCTGATATTTATCAATTAAAAATTTTATTTACTACTCCATAGAATAGAAAGATTTATATATCTGCTAACTTACGGAAAATTGATTTAAAAATATTAAACTAAATAAGAAGGTGATTTTGATGGGATTTTTAAGCAAGCTGAAGGAGAAATTGGGAACTGGCTCTGGTTCTGAGATGTTTGAGGAAGCCGAACAGGGATATGTCGAGCTCGGAAGCGAGTCTGCGGCAGACACAAAGTCAAAGCTCATGGTGAGGCCGTTTATAATCGAGGAGTTTGAGCATATAAAGCCAATACTTGATGCATTGAGGGAGGGGCGTACAGTTGCACTAGTCAATATCAAGCCGCTGAAAGACAAGGACCTGGTTGAGCTGAAAAGGGCAGTCAACAAGCTCAAGAAAACCTGCGATGCCATTGAAGGCGATATAGCGGGATTTGGCGAGAACTGGATTGCAGCTGTGCCGAACTTTGCCCGTATATACAGGGGGCCGAAGCCTTCCAAGGAAGAGGGCAAGAAAGCAGAAAGCGTGGAAGTTGCTGAATACGAGGAATAGATTTTCTTTTTTATCCGATATTTTTTAAGTGTGGCCAAGCAATATGCTACAAAAAGTTGCAGATGCTGGAAAAGATAGATTATACTGGGATTAGAATTACTAGCTGATTCTTTATTAGGGCTTACAATGTATTTGAATTCAGGTGTTGGGAAGTACACTATCACAATTGTTGATTGGATGGGCANATTGGCGCTTGTCATGCATGGATTTCCAACACCACCTCATGGTATGTTAAAAGAGAATATCGAATCTATAGTCGACATTTTCTGCGACAAGTATGGAAGGAATAAAAACAACAAACATTAAGATAAAATTCCGAAAACTATCAAAAACACAGGTTTTTGGAGTTCTTGAAATCTTCGATTCCGAAAACTATAAAAATAAACCCTTTTCTAAAGCTTTTATGCCTAAAGAAGAAAGCGCATCTGAAGGTGATTTCGAGCAGCAGCCATGCCCGCTGTGCCACGAAAAAACATTGATTCTGACAGAAAGGGAAACAGAAGTGCCCTACTTCGGCAAGATTTATCTTTTCTCCATGACATGCAGCAACTGCAAGTACCACAAGGCTGATGTTGAGGCAACAGAGCAAAAAGAGCCTGTAAAGTACGAGTTTGAGATTTCCAGCGAGGAAGATATGAAAGTGAGGGTTGTCAAGTCATCTGAGGCAACTGTCAAAATACCTCATGTCACAACAATAACTCCGGGACCTGCAGCACAGGGATACGTAACAAACATAGAGGGCATACTGAACAGGGTAAAATACCAGGTTGAATCGTTGAAAGAGACTGCAGAAGATGACGAAGACAGGCAGAAGGCAAAAAACCTTTTGAAGAAGCTGACAAGGATAACATGGGGGCAGGAAAAGCAGAAGATTATTATCGAGGACCCAAGCGGAAACTCTGCAATCATAAGCGACAAGGCGGTTAAAAGTCAGCTGAAGGTTAAGGCATAGAAATGGATTTTGTTCAATTTGATGTATTAAACAAAAATTTAAAAATGAGAGCGTCCTCTGAAAGCAAAGTTATGGAGGAAACCTGCTTGTGATTGTTGAATAGAAATGTGGGGCGGTTCAAATCATAAAAATCGGAATTATCGGCGGCTCTGGATTGGAAGATCCAAGAATATTGAAAGATGCAAAAGAAATAACCGCAACAACAAAATTTGGCAGCCCTTCCAGTACTTTGACGACGGGAAAAATAGGAAATGCCGATGTTGTCATCCTGTCAAGGCACGGCAAAAAGCATACAATAATGCCTAGCAACGTCAATTTCAGGGCTAACATCATGGCTTTGAAAGAGCACGGCTGCACCCATATAATTGCAACAACAGCATGCGGCTCATTGAGGGAGGAGATTAAGCCCGGGCATCTTGTCTTTTGCGACCAGTTCATCGACAGGACGACAAAAAGAGATTCAACTTTTTATGATTCCGGCAAAGTCTGCCACATTCCGATGGCAGAGCCATTCTGCGAAAAGTTAAGAAGCTTGCTTGCCGAGACTGCAAAAGAGATGAAACTGGAACATCACGATAAAGGCACTGTAATAACAATAGAGGGTCCAAGATTCTCGACAAAGGCAGAAAGCCACATGTACAGGCAGTGGAATGCTGATGTGATTAACATGAGCACTGTGCCAGAGGTTGTTTTGGCAAGAGAGGCTGGGATTTGCTATGCGATTGTTGCGATGTCGACAGATTATGATTGCTTTTTAGACGATAAACCTGCCGTTACTATAGATGAAGTTTTAAAAGTTATGAAGCAGAACTCCGAGAATGTTAAAAAATTGTTAATTAATCTGATTCCAAAAATAAATTATTTAGATTGCCAGTGCAGGGAAGACATAAAGACTGCGGTTATTGGAGGGAATTGATTTTTTAAAACAAATTTATCTTTATTTTTTCAATCAGTCGCTTCGCGACATTATTTACGCTCGGCGGCAAAGGCAAGCAATATTTTCCCTTTATGCTTTTGCATTCACAGCCTCTCCGCCTCACCTATATATTGTATGGATAAAATCACAAGCGAGTTTCCTCCTTAGCAATTGCTTTCAGAGGACGCTCTCGTATTGTTTTTATTATTTTTTATTTGTTATTGAATTTTTTAATTCGTTATTGGGTTATTTTAATCATTGATTTTTGTTTTATCTATTCGGATAAACAATAACCTTCAAAGAATCTTTCGCCTCTGCAACCAGGTTAAACCCTTTTTGTATTTCGTCAAATTTCAATTTATGCGTTATCATGTCAGCAACATTCATTTTTTTATTTTTAATTAAGTCCAATGATTCCCTTAAGTCATCAGGCGCAGCCCCGTAAGAAGTCATTATTTTTATTTCATTCTTCCAGAAATCGTTGATTGGGATTTCAAGCTTTTCATCAGGCTTAGGCACGGCAAAAAACAGGATTGTGCCTCCTTTGTCAACGCATTGCAATGCCTGTTTTGCTGCAGCCAAGGCACCAGTGCAGACAATGACGGCCTCAGCCAGCCTGCCGCTGTTTATCTTTTTTATTTCTTCAGCCAAGCTTTCGTTTGCATCTAAAGCAAAATCCGCCCCAAATCTTTTTGCTGCGTTCATGCGGTATTCGCTTATATCAACTGCAATTATTTTTTTGATGTTTTTTGATTTTGCAAGCTTTATATGCAATAATCCTGAAATGCCGCTTCCAATAATCAGCAATGAGTTGCTTTCCTTCAAATTCGCTGTTCTTTGCGCCCTTACAGCAGTACCCAGCGGCTCGACAAAAGTGCCTTCTTCAAAAGTAACATTATCAGGCAGCTTGAAAGTCCCAAATTCAACATTGATTTTAGGGACTCTGATAAACTCGGAAAATCCTCCAGGATAAATGTTTGTCTTGTGCAGTGTCTCGCAGGCTGTATGGTGGCTGTTCAGGCAGTAATGGCATTTCATGCACGGCACATGATGGGAAATTATAATCCCGTCTCCAACTTTGAAATTTTTTACATTTTTCCCGGCTTTTTCAATAATGCCGCTGAATTCGTGCCCCAGAACAATTGGAGCCTTTTTTATCCTGTACCATTCGAGAACGTCAGTGCCGCAGATTCCTGAAGCCATCACTTTAACAAGAAGCTCGTCGTCATTTATTTCAGGAATTGGCATTTCTTCTATCCTTACATCCTTGTTGCTGTAGTAGACTGCGACTTTCATAAGAAAAAGTATATTTGATGTTTATAAAAAGGTTTTGTGAATTGAACCATCCTGCTTATCTAACTATTTCTTTTGTAATAAAACAAAATTATTTCCTTACAAATATATCCTTAACAATATTGTACAAAACTTCATCCTTATCAAATAATAACTTTCGATTGCAAATTTGGCTCATGTCAAATATACTTATTTTCTTAGATTTGGATTTATTGAAATAAAAAGCAACACCGTCGGCAAAATATTCGAATTCATTTATTGAGGAATTTTTCCTAATAAAGCGTTTTCCTTCCTTAGCATCCGCAAAAGATTTATGTATCTTCTTAAGGACTTTTGTATTCAGTACATTTCCGTGTATTTGATGGGCTATTTCATGTCTAACAACATTAAAGATATGTTTGTCATTGGCTAACACCCATTCTTCACCTATAACTGTCGGGTTACCGCCCCATCCCCTTATCTCATCAAAAGTCTTGTAGAATTTATGTTTCCCATAGCCGGGAATATCAAATTCTTTGCCTCTTAAATGTGTGTATTCTTTAATATCTGTGAATCTTTGGTTTAAAGGCAATATCATAACACATGCTTTTTTCTTTACTAATTTCTCAAAAATAAAGTCACCAAACACCTCCAAATCTTTTTGTAGTCTGTTTTTAGTATCGAGTTTTAATTTGTCAAAATTTGAGACATATCTTTTAATTAAATCTTTTCTGTTCATTTTAGATAATTAATATCATTCCACCACACTATCGACAACTTTCTGCCCCTTTAATTTATTAAACATCTCAAATGCCTCTTCAGGACTATAATTTTCATGCACGACAGCCCTTACAGCCTGTATCATTGCAACTGGATTCTCTGACTGGAATATATTCCTGCCCATGTCAACTCCGGCAGCGCCCCTGCTTATTGCATTGAAAGCCATCTGCAATGCATCCTTTTCAGGAATCTTTTTTCCGCCTGCAATGACAATCGGCACAGGGCATCCTCCTACAACCTTTTCAAAATCTTCCTCGCAATAATATGTCTTAACAATATGAGCGCCGATTTCCGCCGCAATCCTGCACGCTAATCCAAGATATCTTGCATCCCTTGCCATTTCCTTGCCAACCGCAGTTATTGCAAGCACAGGCATCCCATATTCCTCTGCTTCATTCACCAGCCTGCCAAGGTTTGAGATAGTTCTGTCCTCGTTTTTTTCTCCGACAAATATTGATAATCCAACGCCGACTGCATTCAGTCTTAGTGCTTCCTTCATTGAAGTTGTTATGTCCTCGTTTGAAAGCTCTCCCAAAACGCTTGGTCCTCCAGAGACTCTCAGAAAGATTGGAGTATTCGTGCTCGGGCTTATACAGTTTCTCAAAACGCCCCTTGTAACGAACAAAGAATCGCAATAAGGCAATAAAGGCATTATTGTCTCTCTTGGCTTTTTCAAGCCTGTCGTAGGACCCTGAAAATAGCCGTGGTCAACAGCAAGCATCACAGTCCTGCCGCTCTTCTGATTGAAAATCCTTGCCAGCCTGTTTTTCATCCCCCAGTCCATTTTATAATTGGTTAAATAATATCAGTTTATAAAGGTTGTTGGTTTTCGTTTCTAACAAATCTTCCAATATCTTCCCTCGTTGGCTTAATTACACCCTTCTCCGTTATAATTCCGGTTATATATTTTGCAGGCGTGACATCAAATGCAGGGTTTTTTGCAGGGCTTTCTTGCGGAGCAATCCTGAATTTCCCTATTTTCTTATTTTCGTCAATCCCATTAATATAAAGAACTTCATCTTGACTTCTTTCTTCAATTGGAATTCCATCGCCGTTTTCTGCACTTAAATCAAAAGTTGACAACGGTGCTGCAACATAAAACGGCACATTGTTTTCCCTTGCAAGAACCGCTTTCTCATAAGTCCCAATCTTGTTTACCACATCGCCGTTCATTGCAATCCTGTCAGCTCCCACAATAACCATATCTATTTTTCCTTTTTTCATAAAAAATCCTGCAGCGTTGTCAGCAATTATTGCATGGGGTATTTTTCCCTGTGAAAGCTCCCATGCAGTCAAAGAAGCTCCCTGGTTTCTTGGGCGTGTCTCATCTACATAGACAAAAACATTTTTTTTATTGTAGTGGGCAATCCTTATCGGCGACAAGGCTGTGCCAAAGTCGACGCAAGCCAAGGCGCCTGCATTGCAGTGTGTTAAAATGTTCTGGTTATTTTTTATTAGATTATTTCCGTGCTCTCCTATCTGCCTGCACATTTCAGCGCTCCAGTCAGCATATTCATTTGCGGCTTTTAGCGCATATTTCTTTGCAATATCTACGTCAAAATTATCAAGAGCCTTATTTAAGACAAAATCAATTCCGAAAAATAGGTCATTTGCAGTCGGCCTTGTCGATTTCAAAACATATTCCGCTTTTTTCAGGTGAATTTTGAAAATTTCAAAATCTTTGCCTGTGAATTCCAGAGCTGCCTGCGCAATTCCAAAAGCACCTGTTGCTCCGATTGCAGGCGCCCCCCTGACGATCATTGTTTTTATTGCATCTGCTGTTTCAATGTAGTTTTTGGATTTGTAAATCTCGAATTTATGCGGCAGAAGCTGCTGGTTTATCAGATAAACAAAAGAATCCTGCATCCAGACGGTTCTGTAATTCTCATTGTTGACGAGCATAAGGGTGAAGTAGTCTAACATTATTTAAAAGTTTATTCATAAAAAAATCAAAAAACTATAAATACCTACTAAAATTCTATCCATTCTATGGACCTTAAATCAGTAATCAGGACAATTCCCAACTGGCCAAAGCAAGGAGTGATGTTCAGGGACATTACAACTCTGTTTAAAGACGCAAAAGCATTCAACTACGTGATTGACAAGCTGTCTGAAAGATACAAAAACGACCATATTGATTTAGTCGCTGGAATTGAAAGCAGGGGTTTTATTCTTGGAGGCGCGATTGCCTACAGGCTGCACAAGGGTTTTGTGCCGATAAGAAAAGAGGGTAAATTGCCTGCAAAAACCAATAAGGAGCATTACGAGCTTGAATACGGAAGGGCAGTTGTTGAAGTCCATGTTGACGCAATTCCCAAAGGCTCAAGAGTTTTGCTTTGTGATGATTTGATTGCAACCGGTGGAACAGCATTGGCTGCATGCAAACTAATTGAAGGCCTGGGGGGCAAAGTGGTTGAGTGCGCCTTCATAATCGGACTGCCTGACCTGGGCGGGATGAAAAAGCTTGAAGAAAAGTATAAAGTGATTACACTTGTGGATTTTGAAGGGGAATAATCACTGCCTAGGATCCTTCCAGTCACTGCTGAAAGTTGCAAACCCAAGCGCTTTCGGAACCTCGACTTTTATGCCTTCGCATTCAGCAACATCAACTGCCTTTGAAATTGTGCCGTTGCAGTTTACAAAAAACTCGTCCCTGCATTTAACAACATCTTTGCCCTTTTCGCAGACTGCAGAGGTGAAAGTGCTGAATTCCAGTTGTTTTGCTTCCTGCTTTGGGTTGTTTTCCATGCTAATTCCGGCTTTCTCACTAAAGATAGCGGAAGCTATAAAGCCAAAAGAAGCCATAAATACAAGTACTGACACAAATATAACCAACCCCCTCATGCCATATACAAGGAAAGAACTAGTATTTAAATCTTTCGGTTTTTGCTACTCTAAAGTGGTTACTTCTCCACAATCTCCCCATACCCAATCAGCCTGAACCTGTTTCCTATGCGCCGGGAAATCGTAACTCTTTGCCCTGCGTCGGCGCACACAGGCAGCTTCAGCCTGCATTTTATCTTATTCTTTTTCAGCTCTATTACAACGCCGACAGTAGCAGCCGAGTTCACGTTAAGCATAAGAGATTCTGACATCTTGATGGGCTCGACGCTTAAGCCCTCTTTTGTGCCAACAACCCTCTGCAATAAATGAACATCCAAAATCAGTTCATTCCATACTTTTGGAAGTTTTCCTGGCAAGCCAACCACAGAGCCTGTCAGCTGGTCTGACTTCACAATCGAGGGATCAAGGGAAGTCAACACCCCCACAGAGCCACCAGGCCCGACTTCCTCGAGATTTATGCCGCCGGAATTAAGGCTTACAATCCTTGTTGCCAGCGGCTTCCACACCTGCTGGTTTTTCTCGACTAAAGTCCTCCCGGGTCTTATCTCAACCATGTCATTCACTTTTAATGTACCATGCTTCAGGCTTCCACCAAGAACCCCGCCAACCATCTTGTCATGGGTTATTCCGGGCTTGTTTATGTCAAAGCTTCTTGCAACAAGCATTATGGGTTCTTTGCCGGAGTCCCTTGCAGGCGTCGGGACATTCTCCTCAATCGCCTTTATAAGGTAGCCAAGCCCAACCCTGTGCTGGGCTGAAATCGGAACTACGGGGGCATTTTCAAAATCAGTTCCCTTCAAAAATTCCTTTATTTGCCTGTAATTTTCAAGGGCCTGCTCCCCGCTTACCAAATCAACTTTGTTCTGTATGATAATGACATGCTTGACGCCTATAATCTGAAGCGCCATCAAATGCTCCCTTGTCTGGGGCTGAGGGCATTCCTCGTTTGCAGCGACGAGGAGCAAAGCGCCGTCCATTATAGTTGCGCCTGAAAGCATCGTCGCCATCAATGACTCGTGCCCCGGGGCATCAACAAAGCTGACTTTTCTTAATGGGATGGTATCAGAGCCGTCAACCGGGCATTTTTCCTTTGTAGTGTAGGCTCTTACACCTTCGCACTTCTCGCATTTCCTGAATATGACATCGGCATAGCCCAGCCTTATTGTGATGCCGCGCTTGAGCTCTTCAGAATGAGTGTCTGTCCATTTGCCGCTTAACCGCTCAAGAAGGGTTGTTTTTCCATGGTCGACATGCCCAACCATGCCTATGTTAAGGGCTGGCTGCGCCTTAACTTCTTCCTGCAACTCTTGCTGCTGCTCATCTTTCTTCTTTCTAGCCATGTTTTAATTAGCGGTTTGCTAAGATTATATTGAAGCTGCTTTTGACATCATTTATGATTTTAAAAATCTACTCTTTTTTCTCTTCCTTGGCTTCCTTCTTTGCTTCTTTGTGCTCTTTTACTTCCTTCTTTTCCTGTTTTGCCTCGGCTTTCCCCTGCTTTTCCGCATTTTCAGGAACTCCAAAAATCTCTGCAAGCTTTTTAGTGCCTTGCTTCGTGACTTTAAGGTTTATCTGTGAAATCTTGTCGTGTATCTTGTGCCCGCACACTGTTTTTTTCTTTTTTATGCCCTTGCCTGCGCCGCCAAACCCGACTCCGCCGTAAATCACAAGCTTTTTCCTCAAGCCGAGAATTCCCTTCCTCATCGGAAAGCCGCAATAATCAGAGCCTCCTGTTATCTGGAGCTCATAGCCGCCAAGTTCAATCGCGTCGCCTTTTATGCTCTCCCCTATGTTCAAGCCGATAAACGGCTTTGCAGTGTTGTCCTTTACCTCCTTTTGGAATGTCCGCCCTGTCGAAGGGTCTGAAATGCAAAGTTTAAAGCTGGCCATTTTTGCCTCCTGTCCTAATCATAGATTATCATAATCAGATAAGGAAGTGAACAGTGCTTAATTTAAATAGTTTTGGGATTGTTTTAATTTCAAGAGCAGGAAATTGATTTGCAATTGCCGGGCTTGCTTTATTTCCTAGAATTTTGCCGTGGAAATCCCTGCGCCGTACCCTTCAGAGTAGCCTGAATGCCCGTCAATAAGCGCAACAAGCTTTTTGATGTAATAAAACGCAGCCAGCATCAGGGCAAAAGGCACTGCATTCATCCAGCCGCTGAAGTTGAATGAGAACATTGCAAACGGGAAAAGCATTGCCGAGAATAAAAGCAGCAGTGCCATCAGCAGGCTGTTGAGTATCCTTGTGCACTTTTTTATGTTCCTCGAGCTGTCCACGTTGGTAAGTATGACTGAAAGCGTGTGGTGTATCTCCCTAATCCTGTTCCAGGTGATTTTCAGCAGGTAAACCATCAGCATGGCGCTTGCCGCATAAAATGCATACAAAACAAAGGGGTGAAAATTAAGCCTCACTAAAGCGGATACCCTCCTTAAAGTAAAGAAAACAAACATTGCCAGCGCTGCGAGCATGAAAGCCATTTTTGAGTCTGCCCTGAGCTTTTTTGTGAAGAAGTTCTCTATTTCAGTCTGGTCAAAAAACTTCCTCATGTAGTTTGAAAGCCTCTCAAGCTTCAGCTTTGTTTTCAGCGGCACTCTTGAGTTCATGGAGTTAGATATGCTCTCGCTGTAGTTTATGCCAATGGACATCAGCACCGCGCTGATGAAAATTATAGAGGCTGTTATTGTAACCAAGTCTATGCCAAGCGAGAATTTCTCGCTTTCTTTTGCAACCAGCAGGGAGAACTCCCCGACAGACATCATTGCAATGCTTGAAAAGAAAGGCTGCTCGTTCCTGAAGTTTGCCAGCAGCATAGTCAAAAATCCTATTGCTATGAACCTTGAGATAAGCACGGTGAACATCAAAGCTGCGATGAGCGCAAGATTCAGCTCAATCACCCTGAAGTCAACCATAGTTCCCATGGATATGAAGAACAGCGACGAGAAAATCAAGGCATACGGCTGTATGGCTTTCCCGTATTCTTTTGCATTCTGCAGCGACGCTATGAGGCTGCCGGCCAAAAATGCTCCTGCCGACGGCGTCAGCCCAAGCGAGAATGCAAAGTAGCTGAACAGGGAACCTATCCCCAGCGAGAGGAAAATCAGCACAGATTCGTCGCTGCTGTTTTTCAGTATTAAGTTTACCCCGTGCTTCAGAATCTTGATTGTGACAAAGTATGCAAATATCAAAATTGCAAGTGAAAATATTATGTGCTCAAACGTCGATATCACGCTTGTGCCAGGATCTTTTACTGCGGAGAAGAATGTAAGCGCTATGACTGCTATGATATCCTCTATTATCAGCACCGCAATCAACAGGGGAACTTCTTTCCTGCTGAACATCTCCTTCTGTTCAAGGACTTTCACGACAACAATCGTGCTGCTGAACGACAATATGACTCCTGTAAACAAGGCAACTTTTGCGCCGAAGCCCAGCAGCAAAGCAGTTTCATAGCCGAAAAAAAGAACAATGGCAAATTTCAGAAGCCCTATCAGTATAGATCTTGCGCCAATCTTCATAAGCTTTGATATGTCAAACTCCAGCCCTATAATGAATAATATGAGTATTGCGCCAAAGTCAGCCATCATGCTTATCATTCCGGCGTCCTGGACAAGATTGAGAAGATTCGGGCCTATAACTGCACCTACCAGCAGCATGCCGAACACAGCAGGCTGCTTAAACCTTGTCGCTATAACCCCACCTATGATAGCGCACAAGAAAAGTACTCCTAAGCTAATCAATTCTGTTGCCAATTTAACACTCTTGTGTTGAGTCAGATAAATAAAACTATCAAGCTCAACGATTTTTTACTTAAGTTTCTATATTGGTATACAAAAATGTATATTAATAGCCTTAAAATGTAAGTTACTTATATTTAAAGCTTTCGGTTGATTATATGCAAAATAATATGATTAAATTATTTACTATATGGAAATAAAATGGTCTAATTTGATTAGTAGCCCCCTGCTTCCCAAAAACTATTTAACTTACCTAGAATATTAACAAGCCATGGACAAGCGGAAGTCTTTTTTGAAGAGGTATGAGGTGCCAATAATAATTGTTGTAGCATTGCTCTTGATTTATTTGATTGTGATGTTTAATCAAAAGATAAATTTCCTGCTGGGCAATGAGCTGATAGTAAACCTTGCCCCTTCTGAAAAATCGCTCATAATGCATTACGGCGACAAAAGCAGGATTGACTTTGATGTTTCAATTGGCAATGTTGCATACTGCAAAGCGTCATGCTCCTACACTTTTACTGACAGGAGCGCGAACAATGCAATTGACAAAGGCGAGTTTATGCTTAAGAGCCAGCAGCATGTTGCAAAAAGCTATGAAGTCAGCGTCAAAAGGCTCGGCTCCGGACAGGATATTTACAGCTTTGATGTCCAATGCCGCAGCATACGCTCTTTCCTTTGCCTGACAAAAGGCGATGAAAAGTCAAGGTCTTCTCTTGTAACCCTGAACTATGACCTTACAGAAACCGAAAAGGAGCTTAAAAAAATCCTGAGGCAGAATGTCACTGAACTGCTTGAGCAGCTGGCTGCTGCTGATGTGATGCTGCAGCAGCTGAGCCAGAAATATTTTGAACTGGCTCACAAAGCTAACTTGCTTAATTTATCAAGCCAAAAGGCGGAAATCGACGACGCTTACGGCAAAACAAGGCTTTCCATAGAGAATCTCAGAAGCGTCTGGTCGGTTGAAGACTATACAAAATTAAGCCAGATGTTTAATGAAAGCTTTTTTGCAAGCCTGAACAGCATCAAAAAATCGATAGATGGCATGAATAGAAACATCGACAATGTTGTTTTGCTGCATAATGGATTATTGTCAAGATTGAGGATGATGGGCGGGAACCTGAATGAATTGAATGAATTTATAAACAGCCTCGAAGGCAATGAGGTGCTAACTGAATTTTCCATTAATATTGCCGGCTTTAATAATGTGTCATCATCGATGACAAACAACACATTTGAAAGCTACGGCAAAATCGAAGCCGGTATTGACAGCCTCGTGAAACAGGAGGTGTTGTTAATTGAGAGGACAAAAGCGCCTGCCATAGAGATATTCTTCAGCCTCGGGCACGCTTTAAAGCGCGAGAAAGACCTGCTGTGCAGCCTGAAGCAGGACTGCAAAGAAAACATTACCATAGGCAATGTAATAAAAAACAGCGAGGAATTTGCGGAAAGGCATCCTGACTCGCTGCAGTTAAAGCAAGCCTGCAGCGCATTGAGCGCACTGGAAGAAGGATACCTGCGCACCAGAAACGAGTCATTGGCAATCATTGAAGAAAAAAACGTAAGCTTTCCTGCAGACGATAGATTTTTGGAATTGGCGGACAGCTTAAGAGAGAATGAGCTGAGGAAGATAAATAATTCTTACTACGAGTCGTTTGAAAAAGTAAAATCAGGGAATAAGACTGATTTTGAGGTTATACGAATTGCAGAGCAGGCGCTGCCTAAAAACATAAGCAGCATAATGGCTTTGGATCATAATGAGTCCATAAACATTTCATTATACCTCTTATCAAAAATCAATGCCTCAGTACAAACATCGCGATTGATGGAAAAATGCTCAAGCCTCGGCAAGCCTGCGAAAAGCCTTGGCAGTTTCAATTTTGAGCCGATAAGCCTAAACATATCCTACAACCTTACTTCAAAAATAGACTCAAATCTGTCTGACAATCCACCGATTTGCTGCATATTCAGCAAATGCCAGCCGTGTTGTGTGGATGAAAGCTGCAAAAACGACCCGAAGACATTTCCGGTCATATTCCTGCACGGGCACTCCCTTGCAAAGGATAATTCTCCTGAATTTTCCCTTGACTCATTCAACAAGCTCCAGTCACGGCTTCAGGACGACGGCTACCTGAATGCAGGCATTGTCTCGCTGTACTCCAAAAACGAGCAGCTTCAAAAGGGCATATGGGGCTTGTCAGGCAGGCCTGTAAGTGTCAAGGCAAGCTATTACTATGATGCATTCAGGAAAGAGGACAGGTACGTAGTCGTGCCGACAAAGAGCGAAAGCATTGACACATATGCCCTGAGGCTTAAAGACATAATGGAGCTCGTAAAAGAAAGAACCGGCAAGCCCAAGGTTAACATAATTGCCCATTCAATGGGCGGCTTGGTGGCAAGAAGGTACATCCAGATTTTTGGCGCAGGCGATGTTGACAAGCTTATTATGGTGGCTACCCCAAACAAAGGAATTTCAGGCCCGGTAGGGGATTACTGCAGCCTGGTGGGCGAGAACAGGGAATGCAGTGAAATGCAGGAAAACAGCCTTTTCATCAACAAGCTGAATGACCCCTTAAGCCAGCCAGCCAATATCAAAATTTATGCAATAATCGGGCAGGGCTGCAAAATGAAGCTGGGAGACGGGGATGGAATTGCCCTGTCAAAAAATGCAGAGATGGAGAATGCCGAAATATTCAAAATAAACGGCACCTGCAGCAGCCTATTTGGAGAAAACCTCCATACAGAAATCCTCAATATAGATAAATATCCTGAGACTTACAGCATAATAAAAGGGATACTAAACAGGTAATTCGTCAGCCCTTTTTCAGGTAAACCGTCCTTGTAGGGAATGGTATAGTTATCTTGTTCCTGTTGAGGGCGTTGTATATGGCTGTTGTGGCAGCATCTTTTGCCTCTATTTTTTCATTTATGGACTTAACCCAGAAATGCGCCTTGAACTTAAGCGCGAACTCGCCCATTTCGGCAAAAATAACAACAGGGACGGGCTCTTTCAGCACATATTTTATTTTTTTTAATTCATCAAGCGCGATTTTCCTGGCTTTTTCGGGCTCAGAGCCGTACTTGACGCTAAAGTCAACAGTGGCTCTTGTTATCGGCAGCGGCTTGTGGTAATTGTATATCTTTGAGTCAGCAAGCTTGCCATTCGGGAGTATAACCAAGTCGCCGTCCCTGCTTTTTATTTTTGTGCTCCTCAATCCAATGTCTGTTACTTTGCCCTCTGTGCCGTCCTCGAGCCTTATGAAATCATCAACTGTAATGCTCTTGTCGACAATAAGGGATATGCCTCCAAAAATGTTGCCGAGAGTGCTCTGCAGGGCAAAAGCAACAGCAATTCCAGCAATACCAAGGCTTGCAAGCAAAGGAGCAACTTCAATTCCCCAAACATTAAGTATAAAAATCAGCCCTATAAGGCTCAGCGTTATTCTGGAAAACCTCTGGAACAGAAGCACAACCTCGTCATCAACCTTCGACTCGGTTTTTGCGGCAAACTTCCTGCCCCAGTTTATTATAAGTATGTCAAAGACGACAATGAATATGTAAGCAACCATCACAACAATCAGCGATGCAACGATATGCTCGAATACGTCCAGTATGTACGGCTTCACCTTGTGCGGAATTATCGCAAGCCTAAGCCCAAGAAGTATCAGTATAAGTGATATGGGCTTGTTTGTTTTGGAGACTATCAAGTCATCCAAGTTGGTTTTTGTCTTTTTGGTGAGCTGGAGTATCACCCTCTGGGAAATAAATACGACAAGCTGCGACAATGCATAAAAAATCAGGAGTATGATAGCAGAATGGAGGTACTTGTTTGGAGTAATATTGTCGAGCAATTCGAGAACCATGAAAAATGAATATCAAAAGAACTATTTATAGTTTTCGAAAGCCAAAGCCGCCGAGAGAATCATTACTTGATATTTTTATTGTCAGTAAGCTGTATCGTGCACGAGCAAGGAAGCTTCTTCGAGGCCCTTTCAAGCGCCTGCTTTGCAACCTCAAGATTCTGCCTGTCCACGCTCACCTGGAAAATTGCCTGCCCTTTTTTGACTCTTGCGGCCAAGCCAATCGGCTTGCCAAATGAATGCGCCATGCCTGAACTGAACCTGTCAGCGCCTGCGCCAGATGCAAGGGCGTGCTCCCTGAGAACATGATACGGATACACTTTCACTTTCAAGTGAAACCCGTTCAAGCCAAGATGCGTTTCCAGCAGCTTGTTTGAGGTTTGCCTTGCGCTTTCCAGCGCATTGTCCCTGATTTGCAAATCCGACTTTGAGAGCAGGTTTAAGGTAAATTTAAAATCCCTGCTTGCGTCTCCGGTGTCAAACCTGACTACCTTAACGTTCGGAGTCATCTTTATGTAAGACTTTGCCTTGAACTTTGACGTCCTTGTGTAGGGTCTTTCAAGCCTCCGGTAAGCGACAAATTTTCTGAGCCTTGCCATAGCCGATGAGATTTTTGGCCTGTTTTTAAATGTTGCTATCAATAGAATTTATAGGGCAGATTATATGAATCAAAATATTCCTAAAATAAGCCAATAAAATAAATAATAGCGTGAAAATTGATGAGTTCTGGATTATTTTTAGAAAGATTTATAAATGAGTTATCCAAATAAAATCTTAGCGCATTATAATTGCTGAAAAAGAGGTGAATGGATGTTCAATAAAAGGGCTTCTTTAGAAATTTCAATACAGGCTATTGTTATTATCGTGCTGGCTATGACCCTTCTGGGACTCGGGCTTGGATTCATAAGGGGGCTGTTCGGGAAAGTCGGCGAGATAGGCGGCGATGTGACTGATCAGGTAAAGAATAAGGTTCTGGAAGACTTGATTTCAGGCGACAAAAAGGTTGCATTTCCAAAAACCCAGATTGAGCTTGGCAAGGGGGAATCCACTATCCTGACTGTAGGCGTAAGAAACAAAAAGGATTCAACACTTAGCTACAAGCTCAGGTTCACCCCTGTTTCCTTCATACCGGCTTCAGGCACACAGGGCGGGACATTCCAAATCGAGAATCCACAATGGTTCCAGACGGCCCAGCCGCCAAACGGCTACAAGCTGGCTTCAGCAGAAGCTGATGTGAAAAACCTAAGGCTAAAAATACCAACCGCGACTCCTGCAGGCTCGTATGTTTTAAACTTTGAAGTGACTGATGAAAGCGTAGGAGTGGCAGACCCTGATTATATTTACGCGCAGAAAGACTTTTTTATAGTTGTAAAGGGATGAAACAATGAAAAGAAGATTATCGGAGCAGCAGGAATTTGAGATTATGAAGATGGTTTTGGACAAGTTCCTCTGGCTGGGGTTTGGAATAATGGCTTACGGGCTTTACCTGATGTACAAGGACGCCACACAAGCAGGGCTGTCGTGGATAATTGCAGGCGCGGTAATCCTGTTCATATTTTCATGGATTGTAGTCAAAGAGTATGAGATTATAAAATAACTGCTTCTTTGGTTTTGTTGATAATTTGCCTTTTGCCAAAAACACTAGGGATTACACCTTAGCAATTCCGACATTTCAAAAACTTTATATATAAGCGGAGCAACAGCAAAAATAGTCATGAATCATGATGAGGAGCGGTTTGAAAAAAAGCTAAAGAAGTTTTCTGTTTTGAAGCAATGCCCTAGGTGCAGGCAGCTGGCGCTGGCTTTCGAGGGCAATGCCGTACGCTGCTCAAACTGCGGCTACGAGGAAAAAATGCCCAGCTTAAGGGAGTGAATGACAATGCATTTCAAGGATCAGAGAGTGGGCGTGTTTGTCGATGTGCAGAACATGTATTACTCTGCCAAAAACCTGTACAACGCAAAGGTTAATTTTGCGCAGATACTGAAGGCTGCGGTTGGCAACAGGAGCCTTATAAGGGCAATCGCCTATGTAATAAAGGCCGACGTCAAGGAGGAGCAGAATTTTTTTGACGCGCTGGAAAAAATCGGCTTTGAGGTAAGGGCGAAGGATTTGCAGATTTTTGCAGGAGGCGCGAAAAAGGGTGACTGGGACATAGGATTGGCGATGGACACAATTGAGCTGGCGCCCAAGCTTGACACTATTGTGATTGTGAGCGGCGACGGCGACTATGTGCCTTTGGTTCAGCACCTGAGGCACGCGCTCGGCTGCAGGATTGAGGCTATTGCATTCGGGAAATCCAGCTCCTCGATGCTGAGGCAGGAATGCGACTCTTTCATAGACATGGACATTGACAGAAGAAGGTACTTGATTTTCAAGTAAGCGCTAAAATCCAGGAAACAGCGGCCAATAAAATGCTGGACTTGACAAAAGACACTTTTGAAGGCGAAATTTTGAAAAGCAGACTCCCTGCCCTTGTTGATTTCTGGGCGCCGTGGTGCGGGCCGTGCAGGGTAGTCAGCCCTGTCCTTGAAAAGCTGTCAAGCGAGTATGCAAACAAGCTGAAATTTGCAAAGCTGAATGTTGATGACAGCCAGGAGATTGCAGCGCAGCACGACGTGAGGGGAATACCCTGCATGATAATATTCAGCAGGGGAAAGGAAGTCGACAGGATTATAGGGGCTTATCCCGAAGCGCAGCTCAGGAGCAAGATAGACCTGATTTTAACTAAGGTATAATTAGAGTTACTTTTAAGTAGTTAAAAACAAAAAGTTTAAAAAGGAGAGTGCTTACAAAATGAACAGCCTAAACCCGTTTTTGGAGCCAAATGATGCTTTTGACTTTGAATTTGAGGCAATGTTGCTTGAGAGGAACAGCAGGGAAGCTGATTTGCTGATTAAGAAGGGCTACAGGATTAAAAAGCCCGTATGGGGCGGGCTTATCGCGTCTTAAGATGTACAAGGCAAAATTGTCAGAGGAAGACAAGTGGAACATACATTCTGAAGGCTACCATAGCTCCAAATACGCAGGCTCCCCACCGGACAGGAAAGACGACAAAAAGTACCACGAGCAAAAATACGGCCCCGGGGGAAAAGACCTCTCGTCAGACTACATGAGAAAAGAGGAGCAGAAGGAGAGGGATGAAAAAAATGCTACTGACGCTTTTGACCTTGAGGAAGAGAAAAAGGAAAAAGAAGCGATAGATGAGCAGGAAATACCGTTCAAGGCTGCAAGAATGGTTTTTGAAGAGGGCAGGGAAGAAGCCAAAAATGCCCCTAAAAAAAAGGATGCAAAAACGATCGAGGATGCAATCAAAAAGGCAGTCGAAGACGAGAAGAAAGTAATAATGATGGACAGCTAATATGGGATTTACATTTGCCTCTATAGCAAAATTCCTGATGATTCTTATTCTGCCGTTTCTGCTGTTCCTGCTTGTACTGAATTTCATGAGTTTTGACAGCTCGTTTTACCAAAAAAAATTCTCAGAATACAATGTGCAGCAGAATGTCCCAAATGCTTTTTCACTGCACGAAAAGGTGATGAATTTCGTAGGCGGAAAGAGCAACGAGCTTCCAAACGAATTTAACGAAAGGGAAAGGCTGCATTTACTTGATGTCAGGAATGCCGTCAGAATATCAACCCTGCTGCTTTACGCCCTTATTGCCCTGTTCATACTGCTCATTATAGCATCAGCATTCATACTAAAAGCTAACAACTACATAACAAATTTCGTCAGCAAGGTGCTTTTTTTCGGCGGCGTGCTGACAGTAGCCCTTGCGCTGGTATTGTTTTTTCTCATAAGCTCTGACTTTTCATCGGCATTCGAGTCATTCCACATGCTGCTGTTTGAGCAGGGAACATATTTGTTTGATCCTGCAAAAGAGATGATTGTAAATTTGTATCCCGAGCAGCTGTTCATGGACTTGGGCTTAAGGATATCAAAGAGCGTCATGCTGGCGTCTGCAGCCATTATCCTAATAGGCGCTGCCATGATACTAAAGTCCAAAAGCAAAAAGAATAAAAACAGGAAGCAGAACGATAAAACATAATAAAATGCAAAAACTCATAGCAGCAACCTGGAAGATGAACAAAACCATAGAAGATGCAATAAACTTCATCAAAGATTTTAAAAAATTGGCTGTAAATGTAAAAAACGCAGAAATCGTCATTTGCCCTTCTTTTACATCATTGCAGGCAGTTTCCAAAGAGCTGAAAAATACCAATATAAGATTAGGCGCGCAGAACATGCATCCTGAAGATTCAGGGGCTTTCACGGGCGAAATCTCGCCATTGATGCTTAAAGACTTGGGCTGTGAGTACGTCATCTTAGGGCATTCGGAAAGAAGGGAAATGGGAGAAAATGACAAGTTTATCAACAAAAAAGTTATTGCAGCATTTAAGCATGACATTAACCCCATTTTGTGCGTTGGTGAAACCCTCGAGCAGAGGCAGAAAGGGGAAACAGAAGACGTTCTTGAAGACCAGCTTATTAGCTGCTTAAAAGGCGTAAGCAATTCAAAGGGGCTTGTTGTTGCCTACGAGCCCGTATGGGCAATCAGCAGGGGCAACCCAAACGCAAAAGCAGCGACAAAGGCTGATGCAGAGGAGTGCCATCTTTTCATAAGGAAGCTTCTTGCAGGAATTTTTGATGAGGAAACTGCAAAAGAGACAAGAATTATTTACGGCGGCTCAATGAAGCCTGAAAATGCAAAAGAGCTTCTTTCAATGCCCAATATTGAAGGAGGCTTGGTTGGGAACGCCTCTCTGGACGCAAAAAGCTTTGCCGAGATTGTTGAAGCTGTGAGATAGCCTAAGGCACATCAACATATAATTTCTGCACATTAGCATATTTGTTCCCTTCCACAGTCTTGATTTCAACATTGAATATGTATGTACCTGAAACTGCGCTTGGCGGAACCTGAATGGCAATCCCAAGGGTTTCCTCCTCATTCTTGCCTATAAAGACATCCCTTTCCTTGGGGTTCCATACGAGATTGTCTGTCCTTATTTCAACCTTGTTTTTTGTGTAGCCCCGGATATTGGGCCTTGAGACGGCTATTATAAAATGCTGCCCGTCAAGTATGTTTATTATTTTGACTCCAAAAGTGTCCCACTTCCCCCTGCTTATTGTTTTCCTGTCTGTGCCTATGCAAACCCTGTCCGAGCCCTCGCAAACCAAATCGCCTATTATCTCATCAAGCTGGTCTGTAGTTATTTTTTCTATATCTATTGCCTCCCTGGAAAGCTTTGATATAAACCTGACTCCAAAGCCGAATATAACTATTGAGATTATGAGTATGATAATAAAATTAAGCGATAGCTCTATAGCTCTTTTGCCAAGCATTTTATCCACTTCTCACAAAGATAACTGGCTTGGGAGGCGCTGTAAAAGACGCCCTGACTATCTCATCTGTGTATATGCCTGTGCCGTTTGCGGCTCTGCTGCTGAGCACTTTCTTTTTGTAGACATAGTCCATCACATACCTCACGCCACCTGCCTCCTCTGCCTCCTGCGGCCTGTAATTCAGGTTAATAGGCACCCTTATTGTTGCCTGGTCCCCAATTTCATTGAGAGTGCTGTCAATCTCCTGCTCTGAAATAAGCTGCTCAGTCCTTGTGTACTCGCTGCTGAGCAGAAGCCTTATCTTTGTGAGCCTTACGGGCAGTATGACGTCAGCAGCGGCATTGTCTATGGATAATGTGAATTCAAAGCTGTCCTTCTTCACGTCAAACGGCTTTGGGTATTTGATGACAGAGCTTGCCTTCAAAATACCTATGTCAAGCGTATCCAAAAAGTTCTGCTGAATTACGTCATTTTTGTCAACTCCCAAAACGCATTGGCTGTCGGCATTGCACAAATAGCGTACGTATGCCGCATCTTCAAGCCTTGAGCCGATTTTTACCTTGCCCTTGCCTTCGCACTTCCCATAGTCCTGCGGGCAGTTGCAGGGGTTGCCCGGCTTCCCGTCCTCAATGCTTTCATTAATCCTGTTGCCGCAGCAGTTCTGCTTCAGTGAATAATCACATTTTTTATCCTCGCATTTTGCCGCAAAGCAGGTTCTTGGGCTGCAGTCAGCGCTTGTCTTGCACTCGGGCTTTGCGCAGCCGCTTATGGCTATCAGCGCGATTGTAAAAAATAAGAATAACGCAATATGCCTTCTTTTTATTTCAATCATCTCCTTTGGGATTATTCTTATCAAGCTTATATAAATAGATTGTGGAAAATTAACATGACTGCTATAAGTTAGAATTTCAGAAACATTTATATAAACCAAAATCGCAGGAACAAATAAAAAAGAGGTGGTATTTATGCTGTGCAACTGCAACTACGACAAAACCAAGCTTCTTTACAAGCTGACAAAGGCTGTGGGCTTTATCGAGAAGCACGCCCTGCATGATGCGGAAAAGGACGGGCACCCGCTATGCGCAGAGGAGTACAAGGAGCTGAAGCATGATCTGCAGAGGCATATTGAGAAGCTGAGGGCAGCGATTGAGGGCCTGTCAAGGGAGGGAAAATTCGGGTAAGCAAATAAGATATCTTGTTTGATTTTATTTTAAATTTTAGTATATAGGGCTATCATTATTTTTCAGAAAACCTTTTAAATTGCCCTGAAATCTTGGAGTTCTCTTGGGCCCATAGCTCAGCCTGCACTCGTTTTTGGTCAAGCTTTTTGCTTGCAAAAAGGTTGGGGCAATTAGAGCACCTGACTCTTAATGCAAAAAGAAATCAGGGGGTCAGGGGTTGAAATCCCCTTGGGCCCATTTCTTATCCGTGCAATTGAAAATTGCACTTGTTTCCGCACTCAACTGACGGAACAGTTGGTTCGACATCCCCTTGGGCCCATTTC
>C687J35504_10000302_pt1 | contig 37225 bp, 34 predicted proteins | sample RifCSPhighO2_02_FD_35504 | JGI IMG/M metagenome (IMG submission 35504) | reverse complement strand
GTTAACCTGCTGGTCACCCGGAGTGTCGATCTGTTGGTTTCCTTCATTACCAATGTGGCCCAGGTTACTGCGTTCGTCGGCATTCTCTGGGCGTTATCCGGTACCCAAGAGTTTGAGGTATTCGGCTATCGATGGCGGGTGGAAGGGTATCTGGTCTGGATTGCCGTCATCTACACACTGGTCGGCACTCTGGTTACTCACTGGCTTGGGCGCCCGTTACACCGCTTGAACTACGCCCAGCAGAGCCGTGAGGCAGACTTTCGTGCCGACCTGCTGCGCAAGCGTGACCATGCCGAGCAGATCGCTCTCTATCGGGGTGAAGAGGCTGAGCGTCAGCAACTGCGTGTGCGTTTTCAGGCTATTGCCGAAAACTGGTGGCGGTTGATGGTGCGCGAGCGCAACCTGGGTTTCTTTGTGGTCGGCTACGACCGCGTGAGCAACATCATTCCCATCTTCGCTGCATTGCCACTATTCCTAGCCAAGACCATTACCCTGGGTGGTCTGATGCAGGTGCGAACCGCCTTCTCCGCTGTACAGGGTTCGCTGAGCTGGTTCATTGGTGCCTACACCACCCTGGCCGAGTGGAGTGCAACCGTTGAGCGTCTCGGTCAATTCGAGGAGGCAATCGTTCGCACTCGCCAGCAAGTTCGTGAGCCGCTGTGTGGGGACTGCCTGTGCCTAGATCGTTTGGATGTATTGCTGCCAAACGGCGAGCCGCTAATGTGCGATTTGCGTGGGCAGGTGCAACATGGTGAGTGGGTTCGCTTGGCGGGACCCAGCGGGATGGGCAAATCCACCTTGCTGCGAACTCTGCAGGGCCTGTGGCCCTATTATCGTGGAGCGTGGCAGTTACCGAACGGGCGCAGTTTGCTTCTGCCGCAGAAGCCCTACCTGGCAGCGCTACCGCTGCGCGAACTGTTGGTCTATCCATCGGCCGACATGGTGGCTGATCAGCGTCTGCGTGAGGTGCTCGAACAGGTCGGGCTTCCAAACCTGGCTTGCCAGCTAGAACGTCAGACCGAGTGGGAGCGTGAGCTTTCAGGGGGTGAACAGCAGCGCCTTGGTTTGGCGAGGGCTCTGCTGTTTCAGCCTCACACGCTCTACCTGGATGAAGCGACCAACCAACTGGATGACTGGGCGGCGCAGTCACTGTTGGCCATGCTGCGACGCGAGTTACCCTGGTGCACTGTTATCGGTGTCAGCCATCAGGAGCGGGTTCAGGCGTTGTTTGACCGCAGCCTTGAGTTGACTGCGCAGCGCGGAGAACTGGCTGCTGCGGTTTCAAGGGGCGGGTGTTAGCCTGTCCCTAGTGAGCAAAGCGAACGGCTTGAACCAGTTGTTAGATGCTTTGTATTCGGTCTTCGTTGTGATGCCATATACGAAGGATTACGACGGTTTCTGTGTGGGCTGAATACCGGATTATGTATTTTCCGAAAATTGCATCGCGAATAATCTTCGGTGGCTGCGCAAGCTCAACAGCGCGGCCCATTTCTGGAAATAGGCAAAGACTCTCGATGCGAGAAAGGAGCTCTGCAGCAAGGCGTGCAGCAGCAAAAGGATCTTTCTCTGCTATGAATGCGCGCAGGCGAACAAGATCTGTCACAGCGTTTTCTGAATAGACGAGTCTCACTGACCAGCCTTCGGTGGAGATAGCTCATTGTCGGTGCCCCAGCTTTGAAGCCAGGCACTTACTGCTTCGCCGGAAACGACTCGTCCTTGTGCCACTGACTCCATAGCTTGCAGTGTTTCTTGCCAACGGGTCTGCTCTAGCTCCTGGCGCTCAAAAAATTCTCTAAGTGCCTGATTAATAAGCCAACTTTTACTTCTGTTAAGCTTCTTGGAAATAGCTACAAGATTTTCTTCGAGCTCTGGTTGAAGCCGGACGGTTGTGACGCTCATAGGGATGCCTCCATACTGTTGAATGCAATGTATTACAAGGTATTCGTGAGTGCAATCTGGTGCGACCCGGGGTGGGGCATTGCATCTAACGTTTGGTTAAGGGGCCTGCTTTGGCCCGTCCCAGTGAGCGAAGCGAACGGTCTGAACCAGATGTTAGGTTTCACTGGGATTATGGACACCCCACCACTTCGGACGCTTTGAAACATAAGAGTGAGATTGAGGGGCAAGTTCGTGTCGATTTGGTGAGTCAAATATGCCTATGGCAAGTGCCAGAGTTGGCTTGTCGTCAATGGCACCGATGGTGCTTCCGCATACAGAACAAAATGCACGGCTTGACCACTCCGAAGAGCGCCACTTAGAGGGCGTGCCTCCTGGTCCTGTCCACTGAACCTGATCGTGCGAGAACTCAACCCACATTTGCGTGAGAGCGCCAGAATGCCGTTGGCAAAGTCTGCAAGAACATGTGTGAGGCTTGTGCGCAGGGCCTGTTGCGATAAAGCGGATGTGCCCGCACAAACAACCACCCTCGTAAGTTTTTGGTTTTGTCATTGTGAGTACTCACTGACTATTGAGGTGATACCTAGCTCTTGAGCGAACAGTTAGGCGTCACTTGAGCGAGCCGACCATCTAACGCAAGCAAGGTGAACGATGCCTGCAACGGCCGCGCCATAGATGAGAACAATCGATAGGGGCGAGTCAAAGGTATAGAGCGGATTGTCCGAAAGTCGAAAGTGCAGGCCTGCATGGACAATCAGGAAAGCTGAGAAAGCAACCCTTGACCACCAGCGAGCACAGGGCGTTCTGTGATGCGTCAACCAAGCTATCCCACCAAACAGCGGCACGTGAAGCCAAACGAAGACCTGCATGGCCTTTTCGTTAGGGAGGTCTCGAAGGAAGTACAACAGACGCCACTCTGACTGAGTGACAGCGTCCAGCTCGTGGCTGAAAAGAAGCCCAACCCCGAGATAGAAAAAGAACAGGGCAATTCGATCTCTCATTACCTGCGACTCTTGCAATACGGCGCCTAACGTTTGGTTTAGGGGCGGACTTTAGCCCGTCCCTGTGAGCGAAGCGAACGGGGTAGAACCCCTTTAGAAAAAATAGGTTTAGCCGATATACTTTACTGCATAAGGTAATGATAGGTGCCTGTTTTTTAGAGTCATTAGCGCTGGTTTATCATCTCGTTGCTATAATACGAAGTTGTTAACCTCACCTCTCTAGCACGCTGCTGTAGTTCAAGGATGAAGCTGTATAGGCCCAAACAAGTAGAGCTGGGCCTGCTTTAAGAACCGCTTTCCTGACTATTATAGGTGCTTACATGCTTGGCCAAATTTCTGTAAAACTCCGCTTGCTGTTGCTTGCTTTACCGCCACTGGCGGCACTGGTGCTGTTGGCTGCTATATCTCTTAATCAGATGGGCAATCTAGAAGAAGGTATCCACAGTCTTTATGTGGATCGAGTTGAACCCATGGAGCAATTGGTCACAGTTAATAATGGTTATGCCAACGCACTGATTGACCTTAGCCATAAGTACCGCGCAGATTTAATAGATGAAGGCACTTTTCGCCGTGAGGTACAAGCTTCATTGCAGCAGGCAGATACAGCTTGGAAGGCCTATCTTAAGACACACATTACGGGCGAAGAGACCCGTTTGATGGAAGCGGCCCAAAAGGCACAGGAGCCAGTAAAGCGTTTGATTGAATCACGCCTTCAGCAGTTGGATAGCGGCAGTCTCAGGTCGCAGGATGGGGCTAGCTTTAATCAAGAGACCTATGAAACCTACGATCCATTATTAGATGCGTTTGGCTCGCTTTACGCCTATCAGGTGAAAGTTGCCGGTGAATTCAACAGCCAAACGTCGGTGGATTATCAGGGGCTTTTCAAGGTCTATGTAATCGCTTGCGGGATAGTGGTGGTGCTTTTGGCTTTATTAGCACTTGCTGTTTACCGCTCTATCAGTCGCCCTGTGGGGCATATGCATAAGGTGATCAGCGATATTTCAGAACATGCTGACCTTACCCGTCGTTTGCAGATTGAAGGTAATGATGAGTTGGCGCAGACAGGGCTGGCATTCAATCGCATGATGGATCGTTTCCAGGCCCTCATCGGCGAATTAGCGCGCGCTGTAGAACAACTGGCCTCGTCCTCCGAGGAAATGAGTTCAATCAGTAAGCAAGTTAGTCACTCCGCGAGCGTCCAAGAAGAACAGGTGACTATGGTTGCAACTGCTATCAATGAAATGACAGCTGCAATTCAGGAAGTAGCAGGCAATGCCCTTAATGCGGCTCAACATGCGCATGATGCAGACAGTAAAGCTCGGGCTGGCAGCACTACAGTACGCGCCAATGTGACATCAATGCAGACATTGTCAGAGCGAGTTGGTAGTGCTACTAAGGTGATCGAGCAGCTTAACAAGCAGTCAGAGAATATTAGCCAGGTTCTTACCACCATCCGTGGGGTTGCTGAGCAGACCAATCTGCTGGCTCTTAACGCAGCCATTGAAGCAGCCCGAGCAGGTGAGGCCGGTCGTGGCTTTGCTGTTGTAGCTGATGAGGTGAGAAGCCTTGCGGGTAACACCCAGCGTGCTACTGAATCAATTCGAACTATGATCGACGAACTGCAGGCTTCGGCCCGGCAGGCGGTCGATGCCATGGAAGATGCTAGCGAACATGCCAAACACAGCGCCACTCAAGCAGGGGAGTCCGGCAATATTCTCGACGCCATTACCAAAGCAGTGGAAACGATTGCGGATATGAATGCGCAGATTTCAACTGCTACCGAGGAGCAAACATCTGTAGCAAATGAAATCAATGAGAACATTACCCACTTTCAAACGGGGATTGCCGAAGTAGGAGAAGGTTCACGGCAGAGTTCAATTGCCAGTCAGGAGTTGGCTGAACTCTCGGTAAAGTTAAAGCACCAAGTTTCTCAGTTTAAGGCCTAATCGAGATTTAAACGGTAGTAGCTAGTGGGCTACTACCGCTTGAATACACTGTATTTGACTAAAGTCGTCTTGGTTGAAGTCTATTCTTGGCTTCAGCTCCAGCGGGCATGAGCGGCAGGAAGTTATTTTTTAAAGATTAAATAGAGGATCTTTAACGTGCTGCTCACAACTGTATCGCGAGTATAGGCGCTGGAGAATACGCCTCAGACTGCCGCTCCTCACAAGTCCTGCCATGAATACACAAGAATAAAGCAAGCACTGAAAGAGGCTTGTTCTAGTTTATGACGCTGCCCCGCCTGCGTTTGAATCTGGCTACCACGCCCTAGTCGTGGTTGGGAAATGTAGTACTTGGTTTGTAGCGTTTGGCTTACAGCTTGCGCTTATCTACCTTTGAAGCCGATCGGCTACTCTGAAGGACATCACCACAGGAAGTTGTTTATGTCTGTCAGGGAAGAGCAGTTGATTGAGTTGGTGGGTCTGATGGCTCGTAGCATGACCCATATGACCGCATCCGTCACAGCTATGGGCTTCGAACAGCTCCGCTCTCAAGATGAAGCCGTGCAATCTTCGGCTCGACGGATGATTGAACGTATGCAAGCCATCAACGAAGAGCTCGACCAGCAGTGGGGGATCATTGGTCTCCTAACTGGCCAGTACGAGCAAGAGGTGTTGGTTGAGAAGCTTGGTATCACCTCTGTGCGTGTACACAAGGAGACTGGTAATACCTGATTAGAGGGCTATGTGAGATCTGAAGATCTGGCCGACGTGTCTGCAAGGAGCAACAGTCAATTGAGTGGGCTGTAGCCCACCGGTTCAAAGGTTGCTCGTCATCCCGCTAGATCTCGGACCAGATAGATTTCGTGTTCAAATCCAGTTCAGCTCTTTAGGACGACTCGCTCAACTGACCTGAAACGGGGTGCCTGTTGGATAAAAAGTGCCTCCGCCAGAGTAGTGAATAGTGCGCAGTTCTTCATTTGGGAAATGCCAGCGACCATTGCTGAAAGCACGCTCGTCCGCATAGGCCGCCACTACTTCGGCGATAAATAGGTCATAGCGTTTTTGTATGTGCGGTTCCTCGATCACCCGACATTCCAGGTAGGCCAAGCAGCCAGGGATGATCGGCGCCTGCACCACCTGGGCGCGTGCTTCGCCGATGCCGAAGGTGGCGAACTTATCGACATCGTTACCACTGCACGATCCAACCGCCAGTGTCAGTTCAGCCTGGGTGCGTGAAGGCAGGTTGAGCACGAAGCTGCCTGACCCATCCAGCAGGGGCCGGCTGAAAGTGCTGCCATCCAAAACCAGCAGTACCTTAGGCGGATCGAAGTCCAGCGGCATGGCCCAGGAAGCGGCCATCACGTTGCGCACGCCAGCATGCTCGAAGGTCACCAGAGTGGTTGGCCCATGGTTGAGAAGACGATCTGCAGATTTAGCTAGATCCAGGTTTTTCAGATAATTCATCAGTTTTCTCAGGCAAAGAGTTCTGCGAGGAAGGCGCTGGCGACTTCAACATAGCGGTCGATATCAGCCTCGGTATGAGCAAAGGATACCTGCGGCCCCGCAGAAAGAATGCCATCCCAGATGCCGCGATTGGCCATAAATAAACGCCTGCAGTCGATGAACTCGGCGTCCATCGACAAGTTGGCCTCGGCACCGTTGCGTGGCAGTTCGGCAGTCAGGCAGAAACCCGAGCGTGGGCCGAGCTGAAACGCCTGCCAGGGCAGGTCATAGATCGCGAAAGCCAAACGAAGCCCTTCTGCCAGGCGTTGGCCAAGACCTTCAATGCGCTGGTAATTTGAAGCAGTCAGTACCTGCTCCAGGCTGGCGCGGGCGGCGCTCACTGCCAGTGCTGAGGCGTAAAGCGTGCGAGGCGTAAAGCGTGCAACCGGTTGCCAAGCCAGCCGGGCCAATATCACTGTCGGTAAAGCGCTCCAGGTGGCGAGCAATATCCGCACTCATGCCATACAGAGCGAACGCAATACCCGAACCAAGCCCCTTGCCGAGCACCACGAAATCGGTCTGCAGGCCCCAGGCGCCGGTCAAACCACCATGGGCGAACTGGAAGGTATGCGCTTCATCCAGGCATAGCAGGCTGCCGTATTGCTGGGTCAGGCGGCGCACGCCCTCCAGGTAGCCGGGAGCAGGATGCACCAGAGTACAGTTGGTCAGCGCCGGCTCCGTCAGCACCAGGGCCACGTCACCCCTTGCCAGCGCCTGCTCCAGTGCATCCAGGTCATTGAACGGCAGAATCAGGGTGTTGGCCGCGCTGCCTTTAGCTAAGCCCAATTGCTGATGCACTGCGCCATGCTCACTTTGGCTGACCATGGTTTCGTCGATATGACCGTGGTAATGGCCGTCGAAGATGACGATTTTCTCGCGCCCGGTAATGTGCCGCGCAATGCGCATGACCTCGACATTCGCGCCCGAGGCAGACAGTGTGAATTGCCAGCAGGGCAGGCCCACCTGCTCGGCTAACAGGCGACCGACCACCACAGCGTCTTCGGTGGGCAAAAGAAACTGCGCCCCCTGTCGAACCTGCCGGCTAACCGCCTCTACGATAGGGGCCGGACCATAGCCCATGGTCATGCTCAGGTCGGCGACGTTGAAGTCAAGGTAATCATTGCCATCCACATCGGTGAACACCGCGCCGCTGGCCGACTGAATAAAGGGCGGGCTGAAGCGGTTGAGCGAAATCATCCAGGCCATTGGCACGCCCTGCGGCATGAATTGACGTGCCTCTTCGCACAAAGCCTGAGAGCGCGAAGTGCGTTGTACGAAGGTGGCATCCTCGCGAGCGCGTAGAGCAGCCAGGCGGGAGCGGTCAAAGGCAAAAGGGCTCGGCGAGGGCATGGTGCAGATTCCAGGTGCTGGTAATCTGCCCACCTTAAGTGAGCACCGCATTGCGCGGGAACGTTCAGTAACGTGGAGTGGCTATGCACAAATCGACGGACACGTCGGCTGATTGGGATCTTTATCGCTACTTCCTGGCGGTGATGGAGTGCGGCAGTCTCAGCGCTGCAGCGCGGCGCCTGCTGAGTACGCAGCCCACCGTGAGCCGTCAGATCACCCGCCTGGAAGCCAAGCTCGGAACCAGTCTGTTCACTCGCTCCCCGGAAGGCCTTGTACCCACCGAAGCAGCGCTACGTCTGTGCGAGCCTGCACAGACTATGGCCAGTGCAGTGGCGGCGATCCAACGCAGTGCCCGAGACGATGGCGAGGAGGGGAGTCTGCGTATCACTGTGCCCGAGGTGATCGGCGTGGAGGTGCTGACGCCTCTGTTGGCCGAGTTCCAGGCAGATAACCCAGGCCTGCGTCTGGAGCTGTCCATTGCCGAGCACAATGAAGACCTGTTGCGGCGCGAAGCAGACCTGGCGATACGCATGCAGCGCCCGCAGCAGGATGCCTTGCTTGCCCGCGGCCTGGGGCGCAGCCGTCTGGGCCTGTATGCACATCGCAACTACCTCGCGCGGCACGGCACACCGAATACCCTCGAAGCGCTCGCGGTGCACCGGCTAATCGGTTATGACCGGCAACTGGGGCGGCATGCGCACTGGCAGGAACAGGGTTTTCCGGTGTCCGTCGAAGACCTGGCATTCCGCTCCGATTGCGCCATGGCACGCCTGGCGGCACTAAGGGCGGGCCTGGGCATCGGCTTATGTCATGCCAGCCTGGCTGCGCTGGAGTCCGATCTGGTAGCGCTGGCACCTGAGTTGTTCGGCTTTGAGCTGGAGATGTGGCTGGCTATGCATGAAGACCAACGTCAACGTGCCGGCCTGCGCCGGCTATTCGACTTTCTTGCCGAGCAGTTAACGCAGCGCATGCAGCTGGCTTCCTTCAGCCGCGGTTGAATTGGTCCGTGAGGAAATCAATCAACACTCGTACTTTGGCTGGCACCAGGCGGGTCTCGGTAATTGCGTAAACCGGAAGGGTCTCTGCTTTCCAGTTGGGCAATACGCGCTGTAAGCGGCCATGGGTAAGATCCTCATCGATCATTTCGTCCACCAGCATGGCGATCCCCTGGCCGAGCAGGGTCAGGCGGCGCAGCATGCCGATGTTGTTCAGCAGGTAGCGTCCCTGTACCGCCAGGCTAAGTTTCTGCTTGGCATCTTGCAGTACCCAGGGTGCATCCAGCATGCGTAGACACTGATGTTGCAGTAATTCTGCTGGGCTGCTCGGTACACCATGCCGGGCCAGGTAACTTGGGCTAGCAAAGAGGCTGCGCTGCAGGGTGCCAAGGGGCCGGGCAATCAGCTGCGAGTCGGGTAGGGCGCCGATACGAATCACCAGGTCAACCGGATCGCGGATCAGGTCTAGACGCTTTGGCGTGAGGTCCAAGTCGAACTTGATCTGCGGGTAGCGTTCGGCGAACTCGGCCAATAGCGGTGCCAGGTAGACCACGCCGAAGTCTATGGGCATGGATAGGCGAATCAGGCCGCTGGGGTTCTCCACCAGCTCGGAGAGCTCTTCATGAGCCAGGCGAGCTTCGTCAACGATGCGTCGACAGCGCTCGTAGTAAAGGCGGCCGCCTTCGGTGAGTTCGATACGCCGTGTGGTGCGGTTGAGCAGGCGTAAGCCGATACGTCGCTCCAGTTCTGCAATCCTCCGCGAGACCGTGGAGTTGGGCATGCCAACTGCCTCGGCGGCACCGCGAAAACTGTTGGCCTTGATCACTTCGACGAACAGGGCCATGTCATTGAGCAGCTTCATATAGAGCTCCATTGCTCCACTGGTGGAGCAATCATTCCTGATTTTGTGACTTTATCCTATACATGCTGGGCCGGATGATCTGTTCACGCCTGATATCCCTCTGCGTGAACTTGGAGACTTCCCTATGACCGCTCAATTGCTCAGCCCGGCTCGCCTGCATGATCTTGATCTGCGCAACCACATGGTGATGGCGCCGATGACGCGCTCACGGGCCGATGCTGCCGGGGTGCCGCGGGCGTCCACAGCCACCTACTACGCCCAGCGTGCCAGTGCCGGACTGATCATCAGTGAGGCGATCAATATCTCCGCAGACGCTGTCGGCAGTCCGCTAACCCCTGGCCTCTTCAGCGATAAGCAAATTGGCGCCTGGCAACAGGTAACGGCGGCGGTACATGCGGCAGGCGGTAAGATTTTCGCGCAGCTTTGGCATACCGGCCGGGTCGGTCACTCCAGTGTGCGTGGCGGTTTGTTGCCCGTGGCTCCGTCTGCTGTTGCGATCCAGGGCCAGCAGCATTTCACCTTGGAAGGTATGAAGGATTACGAGGTGCCGCGCGCTCTGACCTTGAGCGAAATCCAGTCCGTCATCGGTGATTACCGCCGAGCCGCTGAAAACGCCAAGCGTGCAGGGTTTGACGGTGTTGAGTTGCATGCCGCATTCGGCTATCTGCCGAACCAATTTCTGGTGGACTCGGCCAACCTGCGCACGGACGAGTACGGCGGAAGCATCGCCAAGCGCAGCCGGTTCGTGCTGGAGGTGATGCAGGCACTGATCGAGGTGTGGGGCTCCGCTCGGGTGGGGATCAAACTGTCGCCGGTGATTCCGTTCAACAGCATGATCGACAGCGATCCGCTGGCCCTCTACAGCTACCTGCTGAGCGAATTGAATAAGCTGCAGCCTGGTTACGTGCACCTTATGCGCGCGCTGTTTCCGCTGGACAACTTTCCTCACTGGCCGCGTGACGTACTGGCAACTTTCGGTCCGCAAATTAACAGTCCATTGATTGCCAACGGTGGCTATGACGCAGCGAGCGGTGAGGCGGCGCTCAAAGCAGGCGAGGCCGCGTTAGTGTCATTCGGCACGCCATTCGTGGCCAATCCAGATTTGCCAGAGCGCTTTGCCCGGGGCGCCGAACTGGCTCAGGCCGATCGCGCCACTCTGTATGGCGGTGAGGATGCAGGCTTCATTGACTATCCAAGCCTTTGAAGGAGACCACCATGACGCGTGCTGCACTGGGTAAAGCCCTGCTTGGTTTCGCTATTGTTGCCACGGTGGGGATAGTAGCCATCGCCGACGTGTTCAACGCTACCCACTTGTTCAATCCAGATTGGCCAGGCCATGCGCGATTCCATATCGGTATGCAGTTCACCACTCTGGTGATAGTCAGCCTGTTTTCCCTGGCTGCACTGAGGCGTGGTCAGGTATGGACGGCCGCACTGGCACCGGCAAGCTTCTGGCCCGGTCTGTTCGTGGCCTACCTAATTCCAGGTACCGATGTATATGCCAGCGAAGCTTTGCGTGAATTGGGGACCCCGATCAATCTGATACTGGCAGCAGTGCTGCTTGTCATTACAGGGTTGGGAGTGGTGCTTCAGCGCTCCAAAGAGAGGTGAACGCCTGCCTCTAAGTGGATTGGCGTTGATGTGAATGGCTATCGCCCTGCGGCGAGCACTGGCCTGATTGCTCGGTTTGATAGTGCTTGCTGCTCAGGCCATTTAAGAAGAATGCCCGCCTGGAGCGGCATGCAGCATAATGGGCGCCGTTCGGCTCGCTCATTAACAAGGTAGTGGTATGCGCTCTATCCGTTGTACCCGCAGTGTTCTCTTTGGCTTGCAACTCATCTTGTCGTTGGTATGGCTGCCGTCGTTGCCGGTAAGCGCCAACCAAGTGCCCGCCAGTTCCGTGGAGTTCCCTGTCTGGAGTCGCAACTGGGTGGGTACCTTGGGGAGCAAGCAGGTTGAATTAGCCTTATCCCGGACGGCCGATGGCCTTTCGGGCAGCTACTGCTATCAGCCCTGCCGAGCCGAGACGCGCAGACAGCTTGTTTTAAATGGCCGGATACGAGGCGATGGCGCCGCGCTGACCGAGCGAGACAGCGGTGATGGTGCCGCTGAGACGGGTACCTGGCGTATCGAGTCATTTGAGAACGGTATTACTGGCACTTGGACCTCGCCCAACGGCGAGCGGAGGCTTCCATTAGCCTTAAGCCAGATCCAGGACGATCTGCAGGCACGCTTCCCCTATGAGATACGGCTGTTAGCCGATGCTCTACCAGAGGAAGAAGGCGATGGTTGTCCCACGCCGCCGCTGGTGTCAGCTATCCGCCTCTACAAGGATGGCGCATTAGTCCAGACGCTGGAGACTGAGTCCCAGGGAACCTGTAGCATTTTTACGCCCTACCTGATTGACGCGAACTTCGATGGTTGGCCTGACCTCAGTCTCGCCATGTTTCTCCCTGCGGGTCCGAACATTCCCCATCAGACCTGGCTGTACGATGTGGCCACGGGCCGTTTCGTCGATGCGCCCGCAGGGTTGCAGGACATCAGTTCGGCCGAGTTCGACCCGGTTCATCGGATCGTCTACTCCTACTGGCGAGCCAGTTGCTGCGAGCACGGCGTTTCAACCTATCGCTGGAATCAGGGCGACTTAGAAGAAGTCGACACCCAGAGCAGTTACTTGCTTCCGCTGATGTACGGAACTGAGCGTCGCCGTTGCTACATCACGCCCAGCTACATTGACGGTAAAATCGAGTTTGCCAGTCGGGTTGAACAGGTAAGCGATGGTTCGTTGAAACTGCGTCAGATCGATCCGAAATCCTGCGACATCGATAGTGGTGCTCACTACGAGCGCACGTATATCGACATCTGGCAGCCCAGCCAGAACGGACAGAAACCGACCCTTTTGCGAACTGAAGAAATAGCCTGGAAACAGACAGAGACGTCTGTGGGCCAGCGCTTTTGTCCCGAGGTGCCGTTCTTCGACAGTGGGCGTATCAAGCGCGTAGTGCTCAGTGAGAATCTTGATATGTGCAGTGAGCAGAACCCGCAGCAAGAGTAGTGACCCCTGAGCGAATCACGAGGCCCGACAGTACCTGGCGGGAAAACAAAAAACCCGCCGAAGCGGGTTTTTTCAAGACCATTCCGACATCCTGTCGGTAGCCTCCGAGGCCATGGTCAATCATCCATGATCCTGAGCGCGTCCTGCGCTTCAGTTGATGTGTCTAGATTAGGCTCAACGGCTAAAGCCAAACAGAGGACATCGCAACCAGCGCGTGTAAGCCTTTCGCTATAGGTCGCCCGTTGTGCAACTGATACTCAGCGGCTAAACGGTTTGAGAAAGTTCCCGGCCCTGCTGCCTGCTGCAGTGTCGCGAGCATATGCGTTGGTGAATACGGCTCAGAAAACCGACCTCAAAAGCCCGTCTTTCCATGGCGCAAGATAGGAGGTCGCGCTCGGCGATCATGGTTGCCCACAGCCAGCCGCTTGTAGCATTGTCGAGCCATGACTGAGCGAGTTTTACGCCTTGGTTGAAGGCTTGTCTGCAGTCTGCCGCCCAGATGATTTCAATGCCTGGATGGCCGTCATGCTCTGGTATGCAGGTCATTACGCCCTTGTTCATCTGGCACCTCCCCGCACTTCGGAAAGTGCGCGGCGGTAGAGCACCACCAGTTCGTCTAACAGATCCAGGGCCGAGTAAGCGGCCACTCTGAGGCGAAGGTTTTCCGGTTGAAGGCCATGTGGTTCAGCCATTTGATCCAGAAGATTGCCAAGCATGATTGCGCGCAGTTCGGCGGCAGCTTCGACGGGAAGGGCAGAGCGTTCTGATTCGTGCAGCGGACTTGGCTGCCGTGGGAAGGGTACAACGCAGGTTTCGAACTCAGCCATGGCGCACCTCCGAAGTAGCAGAGGCGAACAGCAAGAGTAAGCGGCCAAGGCGGAGCTCTTGGATAAAAAAGGGGTAGCGCATTTTCCTTATGCTCCTCAGACGATTAAGGAGCCGTCACCCGCCGTTGTCACGCGGAGAATGGGTGGCGGACCGTGCGGGGGTGACAAACCGGCGTCCGAGGGAACCGGCCAGGCAAAAGCCTGCCCCACACGGCCCACCATAGAAGTTAAGCAACCAAGCACACGAAATGCTGGCCACCTAAGCTATGGCGCTGCCGCGCCTCGAACGGTTCAGGTTGTCACACCCGGTCGCGGGATTGACCACGACGGGCGCACTCTAGCTCGCGGGTTTCAGGATGGCAACCAGTTGGGGCGTAGGTTTTAGTCAGATAGACTGCTTTTTGAGGGGCGTGTTACTTTGCTAGCCTGCTTTCTAAATATACGGAACTCCCACAGGCCGGTGGTGTGGACGAATCGAGGTATGTAGATTCACGGAAATTATGTCTACGAGAGATGCATTGTCATTTAGCTTAAAGCAATTATGTAGTTGCCTCATAATCTAAATCATTAGATGCGCGGCCATCACTGTAAAAGCTATACATGTTAAATAGCCATGGTTAAAGCTCTGGCCTTATGTAAGACGTTAAGCTCCGGCCGAGCATTATAGTGGGGTCACTGGATTTTTTTGAAATTAATGCCATTCGGCTTCTTTGAGTGGCGAGGCATTGATTCTAGTTGATCTGATGTCGTTATTTGAGTCGGTTAGCATAACAAAACTAAAGGCGTTGAAAGTCTTTGATTTCAAGGAAGGATTACATGGGTGCAGTTTTTCAGTTCTTAATAGTCTCTAAAGAGTTAGTGCTAACATTGGTTTTTTCATTGTTTCCTATCTTGATTGGCTCGTTGCTAGCGGCAATGTGGACTAGTACTAATTTTAAAGATGCCATATCTGAGAATTTCAGTTCTGGTGAGGTTTTTATTTATACATCAGCATTTTTGACGCCATATATTCTCGGTAGATTGAAGGAGGGAGGTTCTAAAGTTGTGCGCGAGTTTTGTTTTTACTTGTTTCTTTATGCCTTGCTAATGGGGACTTTCCTTTTTATATCAGTACGCCTTGAATCGCTGTTGGCGATCAAGATGAATGTTAATAGGGATGTGGTTTCGTGGGGTGGTTATAGCATCATGCTTACGACTTTGGTTTTATGGTATTACAGTATATGGCCTAATTATAAAGTTGGGGCGGATATAGAGAAGATTCAGAGAGATCGGAGGAATGAGCTTGCAGTTGCAACAGATAAGTTAATTGAAGGTGCCGGTAAATGAATACCATCAAAAGCGCTTTTTTACGTATTTCTCAGCCTATAGGTGATTTTTACTGCAGCGTTATAAAGGCTAAAGAGCTTTTTGATATTGCTTTTTCGGATGTCAGGCGCTTGGAGAAAGAGCAAAGTAGTGACGGGTTAGACACATATCTTGGTATACAGCGTGAGCTAAAGCCTGATCGAGTTAAAAAAATAGGTGATTACATTTCTTCAGTTGATGCTACTTTTCCAAATTCCATAATAGTTGCGATCGAAGGAAAGTATGTGTCGGTCGAAGGTGATGTAATGTCTATTAACTATCCCGATGACAGAAAGGGGAAAGTGGCAAAGATCTTGGACGGACAACATCGACTTGCAGGATTCGAAGGTACTGATTTTTGTTATAGCTTACCCTCCGGAGAGAGAAAAGACTTCGAGTTGCTAGTTACGGTTTTTGTAGAAGCTGATCTACATACACAGTCTCAAGTTTTTACAATGGTTAACCAGAATCAAACGAAGGTTAACCGAAGTTTGGTTTATGATCTCGAGTCGTTAGCTTTAGCCAGAAATCCGATTAAGTCAGCTCATGAAATAGCATCACTATTGAACTCCAAGGAAAAATCTCCCTTTTATCATCGTATAAAAAGGCTCGGTCTTAAAACTATTAATGTTAAGACGGAATTGCTCACTCAAGCCGCTTTTGTAGAAAATTTAGTTAAGTTAATATCTAAAAAACCTAACTTGGATCGTGATATTTTACTTGGAAGAAAAAAAGGTTTTTTAGGGATTAAGACAAGAGTCTTACCCGATACAGATTTGCTTGATTTCAAGAGATTGCCGTTCCGGAAAAGTTTCGTCGACGGGGAAGACTCGGTAATTGCGGCAAACGTCTATAACTATTTCTCGGCTGTGCAGAAAACATGGCCAGAAAGTTGGGGTGCTGGAAATAAGAGTTCAGCACTAAATAAAACGGTAGGTTTGATTGCACTGATGAGGTTTTTAAGAGATTTATATAACAGCATAGTTGAGGAGGGGCGAGTCGACTATGGTGGTGTTGTGAGCGAGGCAGAGTATTTGAAGTGTTTGGCAAGTTCAAATGTTAGAGACGCTTATTTTTCTGAGCTTGAGGCGGTGTCTAAGAGTTCTGGCGCGATATATCGAGAGATAAAAAATGGATTTAATAAGTCCAGGGTCAAGCCTGGGCCTGAACAAAGGTGAAGATTTAATTTATACGGTGCTCAGTTTATAAGTCTAGCTTAATGTTGCTGGCAGTATGTAAAAAGCACTGATAGTGCTAGTGAAGTAATTTTCGAAGACTGGGTAAGAGTAATATTACTGAAATATAATTTTAACTAGGTCGTGAGGCTGAATTTAGGCATTAATATGACAATTACAGAAGCTATTCGATTCGTAATGAATAGACAAGACACGCCGATGACCGCCGACGAAGCGTACTCTGCTATAATTGACGCTGGTCTATATGTGTTTCACGCAGACAACCCTAGGCACGTTGTTCGTAGCCAGATCCGACGCCATTGCGAAGGCGTCGTATTTCCTAGTTCCTCTCCACATAAATACTTTTCACTTGTTGGCGAAAACAGGTATCGACCTTTAAATGAGGCGATCCCACAGTTGTCTCGGAAAGTTTTTAGGGAGCCTCCCCTGGCTCAAAAAAATCTGGATACTCATGCACAGAGCCTTTTAGAGCTTCAGGATTTACATGGAAGATACATAGTTGAGCTTAAGAGAAAGATTTTAAATGACTTAAAGAAAATGGCTCCGTCGGCATTTGAATTATTTGCAAAAAGATTAATGGATGAATACGGATTTCATGATACTGCAGTAACAAAAGTATCTAGTGATGGAGGAATTGATGGGCATGGAAAGCTGAAGGTAGGCTTGGCAAACTTGAATGTTGCATTTCAGTGCAAGCGTTGGACGAAGGGTAATATACAGCGTCCTGAAATTGATAGATTTCGTGGCGCAGCCCAAGGGGATTTTGAACAAGGAATATTTTTTACTACGTCATCATTTTCTACAGGTGCGGTTTCGGCATCCATTAAACGTGGTGCGGTACCTATAATACTTGTGGATGGCGAATCGATTGTAGAATTAATGATGGAGAAAGGTTTTGGAGTTCAAGTTGATATGCTTTCAATTCCCTCCTATGCTCTTGATCTTGCCTTAGGAGAGCGTGAAAGTTAATGATTTTTATTTAAGATTAAGGTTTGATTCTGATGGGTTGTTTGTGAAGGTGTATGAATTCTTAAATAAGTATTTTAAAAATAAAAAGCCCACCGTAAGTGGTGGGCTTTTTTATTTAACGCTTAGTTGTCAAAAGTGCGACATCTTTAAGAGAGCGCACATGCCCCATTTTGTGAAGACCCACCTCAATTAGCGATGCCACGTGCCTGACAGGGTCCCAATCTAAGGCGTTCTGGTGTGTGAACTGCCTGAGCAACGCTTCGTAAATATCTAAATGCTCGCCAAACAGAGTTGGAGCGTTGAACTCCTGCCCGTCTAGGTCGGAGACGCTGGCGTTACCAAGGCCACTATCGTCAGCCAATGCAAGCACGATTGCAAACCTACTCAAGATATTAGGCGTCAGCCCTGTTTTCGACTTCAGAAACTTCAGCTTTGCAGTGGACGATGCTGATATTCTAAATTTTTGCGGAAATACGTTCATAGGTTTTGTGCCCACCGCCAGAAATAGCCTTCCTCTGCTTGAGTGGATCGAGTTTCTGGGTTGTATACCAGATGATAGGAGTGCGAAATACTTTCTTGTAGACCTTCATAGAAGGCGTAATCAATTTCTGTATCCGTCGAGAGAATGATGACTTGGTGGCTGGTTTTTGGAAAATAATTTTCCACGAGCTTTTGTCGATGTATCGAGTCAAGTCGACCTAGCGGTGTGTCGATTACGACTGGAAGGCTTCGCCCTGAAGTGCGTGCCAGCGCTTCCAAAATAGAGATTGCAAAGATCTGCTTTTCGCCTGCCGACAGCTCTTCCTTACGGAGCATTACGCCTTCATCGTCGATGAGAACAACCTCGAAGGAGTTCGGGTCGATTTGAATACCGAGATTCCGATCTTCTTTGCGGGCAAGCCCATTGAATGAGGTGTAAAACTGCGACTCAAGCTCTTTGAGTTTTTCAACTCGGGCGCGTGTAGAGAATTCTTTCAGTACATCTCTGGCCTTTTGGGCGAGCCCGGTCAGACGTTCCTCTTCTTGGGACTCAGTAATTTCCGTATATAGATCGTCTAACTGGCGTGCAGCTGCCGATAAACGGTTGAGGAGAGCCTTCGCCTCTTCAACAATTACAGACCTCTGCTCCTCAAGAGTAGACAGTCGTCCCTGTAGCTGCCCTTGTTCGTTAAATAGTGGGATCAGTACTTTTTCATCGGGTGCTCTTGCAATGTTTTCACGAGTAGACTCGATCCGGCTATCAGTTTCCTGAAGCGTCATCACCAAACCGGAGGCTCGTTGTTGGAGTGAGCTGACATCATTCAAGAGCCGATGGGATATGCTGAAACGTTGGGTGTCCGAGAGTTCATGTACTTGAGGTTGTTGTTCAGCGCTGTTAGAGACTTCTGAGCCGAATGTTCTGAGGAAAATATCGTGAAGGGTAGGGAGTTGCTCTTTTGTGATCGCAAGAGCTGATTCGACTTCTGCTAGAAAATTGTCCTGCTGACGCTGCAAATACTTGGAGAGTACCTGCGCTTTTTCCGCGCGTTGCTCGGTTTCTATCTGTGTTAGCAGTTTTTCGTTGAGTTTTTGAGTTATTGCGAAAGGCAGCAGGCCGCTGAGCATGTCGTGCAAGGTGTGTTCTATGGCTTTTTTTTCACTTACCAATGAGTCTAGGTTGGCCGTTTCCTCTTGCCTTGAGGCGCTCCAGGCACCGCCACGTGAATTAATGCTTGCTTCTATGCTGCCAAGGTTCTTTTTGACCTCAACAGTATTGACGCGCATGAGGAGAAGTTTTTCGCGTATTTCTGCAAGCTGCTTCTCGAGATCTTTATATGTTCGCTCAGCATCGGCAATTTTTTGCTTGCGATCTTCGGAAGCTTTTTTGACAGAGCGCCCTCTAATGATAACGGCAAGATCAGAATGCAATCTATCGATGAGGTCCAAGCCCAAAAGCTTGTTGATCGACTCCCGCAAAGCATCCCCAGATGTTTCTTCTGCGAGGCTCGCTATTTTTTCACCGTCGAAGAAGAATAACTCGGAAACGCCAATCGGGATCAATTCGTTTAGAAACGCTTGTGCCTGATCATAGGAAAGCTCAGTCAGGGGGTGTCCGTCCCTTGAAATGATCAGGCCTTCTTTTATTTTGCCAGCATGATCAACAAACCAATCTCGCGTCAGCTGATAACTCGAAATGACGCCATATTGTGCATAGCGGAAGGTCAGCTCGACAGCTGCTCGTGTAGGCTTGGCGATGCTGTTGTGAGCTCTGTGTATGCATTCACGGAGATACTGATGGTACTCGGCAACCGTTGCGCTTGAGCTCAGTATACCTTTGCCATACAAGGCAAGCTTCAGCGCGCTCAGGATAGTTGTTTTACCGCCGCCGTTTAGGCCGCCGAACAAAATGATAGGCGCGTTTTTACCTTTTTTGATCTTAGGAATCAGGTCAAAGTTATGGGCTCCGCTAAACACGCGGAAATCTATTACTGAAAGGGAGTCAATAATCATTGCAGCAAGCCATCTATGTCAGCTTTCAGAGACTCGAAAGCAGTCTTATGTGAGTCGGTAACTTTAGGAATGGCTCGTCGTTCCATTGCTTCATCCAGTCCCCCCCAGTCTTGCTCCAGGACTTTCTGCAGCTCATCAAGAATGCCTTTTCGGCGTGAGAGTCCGGAGAATGACAATTCTGTATCGATGAGCTTCATGATCAGTACTGCGGGAACGCCGCGCTCAGCCTCGAGTGCGTTGAGGATGGCTGCATCAGGCTCTGAAAAAGCGCCGGCATCATTTTTGATCCATTCGACCGGGTCTTCGGGATAAACCTCCCCGTAGATTCTAGGAAGCGAATCAACCCAGTCAGGTTCATTTGGATCCTTTAGCCATTGCTGGCGGATTACTTGCAGCTCATCACGGCCGATTAGCTCAATCTCGCGATCGGTCTCGCGAATTCCTTTCTCAATTTCCAAAAGGAGCTTCAGCCATTCGCGGCGATATTTCATCCAGTATGGACCAGGCACATGCTTGGCGGCGGTACTGGAGTCGTCATCGATCGCACCTCTTGCGAAGGTCACTTTCCCAGTACGACGCTTGTAGTTACGGAATTTCGTTTTATTTTCGGGCAGGGAGCTGGCGTGCAGTTGGTTGCGGAACTGGAGCAGCGGTAGCATCCAGTCCTCTCCACTGTTTACGAGCCCTTCGATTGCCTTGTCGTGTGTCACGACTGTGCATGTCCAGCACCCGAAACGCGAATTGCCGCACGATGGTGTATTTGTGTCGATTACGAGCGGACATTCTCCAGCATTGGAGTCTTTGTAGAGTTCAAACAGTACTCGGTTAGAGCCACCCCAAGGCCTGGCAGCGCTCATGAGGTATTCCCAGACATCATCCGCGTGCCAGAGCTCAATAGGCATGTATGTATACGCATTGTGTAATGTCGTATGTCGACCCAATGCCGAACCGTCGATTTTGTGGCGTGTGATTACCTGGGCACGCGTGGAGCTCTCTTCTCGCCTGGAGCCAAGCACAACCACGACTTCACCGAAGCGAGCAACCTTGTCCTTGATGAATTCGCTCACTGGGTCAATTTTCATCCGCTCAGTACACCAGCGGAATGCTTTGGTTGGAGCTGGGTAGCCTTTACCCAAGAGGTTGGCCCAAAAAGTCTCGCCGACTTGAGGGGTGACAGAGTGCGCTGTCATAGGCAGCTGATCCTGAATCGCCTGAGCATTCACCGAATCAAGCACCTGGCGAATCATGTCGACGACTACAGGGGTTTCCACTCGCGTATCGGAGGAGACCACGTACACATGCTTGTGGCGTTCCTCAGGCGGCAACATCTTCAAGGCGTAATAAGTAAGCGAAAGTATCACGGTGGAATCTTTGCCGCCGCTGAACCCCACCACCCAAGGGCGATTATCAGCCTTATAAATACCCTGCAGCTCGCGAACAGCGTCCGCTAATGGTCTACCTGCAATGATCGCTTCTTGGACGAAGTCATCGTGTGATGGGTAGAGAAATTGATCATTACTCATTGTTGAGGAAACCTGTTTTCTAACTCTCGTTCAACCGTGGACAACGGAACACCAAGCTTCTTCTTGATGAGACTGGCGGTGAGTGCAACGTTGGTTGTGGCTTTGGAGATCCGGCCGTGGACCATGGCGCGGCCTTCCCATTCAGGGTTGGCTCTTGACCAGTCGATGCTTCGCAGCTGGCTGATAGTTTTTATCCATTCGGACTCTTTGCGGATAATCAGTTCTGCTCCGACGAGGCCCATCGCCTGTAGCATCACGCCATGGGCGTGTATGTAGTTGTCACGTAGCTCAGACGTTGACAGTTCTTTGTTCTTTGCCCTGATCCAATCGGGCATCTGAAGAGAGACCTCTTCCCAGAAAGACTTTGCGAGCTCTCTCTCGTTTTGCGCGATGAAGTCCCCTTTCCCTTTCTTCAAAAGGACGCGCGACGCGTTCTTGATGGCGCTCAGGGTAAAGAGCTTTGAGCTGCGAGGTGAGAGGCTAGACTTCTCCAGCTCAGTCATCCTGGCGAAGACCTCTACGTTCTTGGCCAGGTACCTGGCAAGATCGGATATTTGATCTCTGTGGTCATAGAGGGTGCTGATTGAGTTGCTCGGACGGACGGCATGCTTGTTGAGGTCGGCGAACATTTGCTGGCTACGATTGAGTCCTTCATCGATGAAGAAAAGGACTGGTATGTGATCATGCCCAAGCTCTGGGTTCTCACGGATTGCCTGCTCGATGGCGGCGCGGCGATGCTGACCGTCGTTGATCAGTATCGGAGCTTCCATAGGTATTGTTAGCGTGCCGACGCTTTGCCCTAAGCCAGTATCAGAAGCCGGGGTGAATTGAACGATACCATCCACTGAAGCCGTGATTGCAGAAAGGGTGTAGTCATCGCGATTATCGAGTAAATAAGCAGAAATCTCTGGAACCCTGGCGAGGTTGAGAGTGCGCTGAGCGCGTAGGTCAGGAGGCACATTGTCTTCGTTAAAAATGAATATTTTTGGTACAAGACGCATAGGGCACATCGCGATGTAGCATGGCCGCCCGGCTTGTATGCCCCTGACGCATGGGAAGGAATGGACGAAGATATTCATAGCTCAGAATGTGTTTTTAATTTAAGTACGTTATTTTGCATATTTTTAACGTACACGCAAGGCTTGAGTGCTGAAATCTGGCTATGATCTTGCACCCCATTTGGCTGAAGTATGGTGAGTCCAGCGCTATGGTTGATCCAGCACGGAACCTAGATACTGCATGGAGAGGGCGTGGTGTGAGGGGCGTACCGAGTTAGCATCAGATACCCGCGAGGTGCAGCGTTGGAATCAAAAGTGATGGGGGGATGATGTGCTGTCATACGCAGCATGGAGGTTGCTTGTTAGGGGTATTATTCTAAAGCGATAATCGCGCGCTTAGCGGCGGAGATTTATGAGGCTGTGTCCCTGCGGACTCAATCACTCAAAGTAGTCGTGCTGCATGTCGAGGTATATTTTTCGCGTGGGAAGCTCTGAACTGCGGCCTCTCAAAACTGCGCTCTTACTCTATCCATTTGCTAGGAAGAGGAGGCGTTAGGGCTTTGTAATAACCAAGAGGAATGGTGGGCTCTCAAGTGCAAGGATTTAGTAATTCGGTCATTGTCTCAATGGCAGCATGTGACCTTGAGGAAATCCCATCTGCGCCGGGTGTCTATGCCTATTATATTTCATTTTTAAGTAGGCGTTCATTAGGGTTATTTCGCGGCATAGATGTTTCTGAGAGTGACATATATAGTGCCAAGTTAATCTTGGAAAGGAAGTTTAAGCAATATTTGGCTTTGAGAAAGGAGCGTCGTTATGAGGGCAGTGTTAGAGACGCGCAGCGGTATTCTCATATTGCCCCTTCATATAGTATCCGGCTGGAAGAGGAGTTTGTTGACGCTCCGGTCGATGCTTTACTTGCAATGAATAACTCGAGATTTCTAAATGCATTAGATCTTTTAGAGTCAACTCTGCTTCTGCAGAGCCCTGTATATGTTGGTATTGCTGTAGAGCAGACTTTGCGGGGACGTTGTTTGCAGCATAGATCTGACTTCTACAGCGGCTCTAATAGTTCCGGATTTGGCTCGCGTCTTAAAAAATTTGGTTTCGAGTGGGCTGACCTTGTATTTGTTGCATCTCCGTCTTTTTCATATGGGAATGAGTTGCGAGAGGTGGAGAAGGCTATGCAACTCCTGATAAATCCAATTCTAGGTTTGAGGTAAGAAATGAGTGTTGAGCATCAGTTTGATTTCGTTGAAGATGAGAAAGATTATGATATTGAGCGCCAAGGCTCTTATGGGCGCTTCTTTACGTCTAACTCTTTTCCGATAGAATATATTTTAACAACTTTGCGCCCTGAGCAGCTAGAAGAGTATTTAACTTTTGCAAAAGATGTAAGGCCGGAGCAAATAGATTTTGATCTTCTTATGCAAAGAGACATTGATGAAGATCGAGTGCGTAACGAAATCGCGCCATACTTAGATCCTAGAAGTTTAGAAGCTGATGGCGTGCCCAGCGGCTCTTCTAGAGCGCTATTTTTTCCTCCGCTTCTAGTGGCAATAGCGCCAGTGGAGGGTAAAAAAATGGGTCGATACTACGATAATGAAGTGTGTGAAATTTCTGCTGATAAAACGCGTGCTCACCGAAAGTGGGGAAGAAACCTTTTTAAAATAACATATCAGGTTTCAAAATCTGCAAACTCCCCATTAATTGAAACTTATGATTCAAGCGGGGAGAAGTTTATTTTCCCTGCTAAAGCATCCCAAGTAATTTTTGAGGGGTGGAGGTCTAAAGGTAATTCACCAGGAGTCCGTTTAATTGTTATAGACGGTCAGCATCGTCTCAAGGCGCTCCAAGAGGTCTATAAGCGTAGAGATGGATTAATAGATAGCTTATTGGTCCCTATTTGTCTGCTTTACGCCCCCAAGTCACAGTATCGTCTTGAGTCAGAAGGTGTTTTAACGATACCCGAAGTTTTTCGTCAATTGTTTGTAGATGTTAATAGCACTGCTGAAACAGTTGGTGGGCATTTTAATATTCTTTTGAAAGATAATAATATCGGAAGTCTAATTTGTCGTCAGTTTTGCTCTAGCCTTTTAGAGATGGAAGATGGTCGGCAGAAGCTGGCAGTAGTTGAGTGGAATACCAAAAAATTTAAAGATTCCACGAATATTATACGTAAATATTCAGCAACCTCTATAGGTATTATTGAGAAAGCTCTCAGGGAAAACCTTAAAAAGGGAACAAATGAGCTTGAGTATTGGCTTAATCTTAATGGAGTACAGGATGCGCTGTATCCGATTGAGCATGAGAAAGGGTCGTTTGAATGCCCTGTTGTGGATTGGGATACGTTTAATTCCCGGCAGAGAAAAGTACTTGCGGAACAGGTAAATAGGTATGCTGTTCCATTACTTTATGATATTTATTTCCGCACTACTGCGTTTAAGTCAATGTTTGAAGAGTTCGAGCGAAAATTAAAGCAGCTTGAAGTTAAGTGCGGGGATACTCAGAAAGGGATAAATGTATTTACTCCGGCCTATGAGCAGATCCTAGACTACATGCAAATCCCCATTGATAAGTCTCGTGACAATAAAGAAGCTTTGTCGGTTGTTCGTGACTTAGGTGAGCAGGTTGCCCTAGCAATGGACGAGGCTGGACTGAAGATTGTGCAGTATGCGTTGTATCAGCGAGGTATATTTGCCCTTTGGTTTGATTTGCTGAAAATTGGTAATATCTTTAATGTTCAGCCGGCGCTGATAAACGATATTTTAGTGGCGGTGCTGGATGAGGCGCACTCCCTTGAGTTGCGTAATGTATTCGATTATAAGAATTCTTATATGCAACATGCCGTATTTCGTGCGGACAATATTATAACGATCGATGAGACCAGAAAAGCTCTGAAAAGCTTGTTGGGTTCATTTCTCGGCCTTGAAAGAACACTAAAAATAATCGCGGGTATCATTCGTGACAAAGGCATAAATGAAAAAGATTTTTTAAACCGTTTAAAAACTTATGGTGATCAATGTCCTGCTGACTTTTTCAAGTCATATGAGAAGGGATATATTCGTGACTTTAAAAAAACCTATACATTAGATGAAACCCTTAGTGCTAGCGAGAAGGATAGACTCGCACAAGCTGAAGCCAAGCAGAAGCAGCATAAGAAAGAATATCGTGAAAAATTAAGAGCGCGTGAAGACGTCTCTACTGAGTTTGATAACTTGCTTGATACTTATGTCACTAGTGCTGTAGCGAAAGCCTCTGAGTCGTTTAAGATATCGTTAGGCTTGGCGCTTGACATTATTCCGGGGAGTGGTACTGATGAATTTGATGAGTATGAGGATCCGATAGAGTGAATATATGCATCATTCAACTTCATGGGGTAGGAAGCGTTGAAGATGCAAATATGTATGCTGAGTTTGCCTTAAGCTTATACGATGGCGCGTACGACGTTTTTTTTTCTATTCAGTCGAGCCCTGCAATTTATGAAGAATTTATTGCAGGGTGGAACTCTAGAAATAATTTTCTGTACGTTGGAGAGCAGTGTCGTACTGTAGAGGAGTGGCTGTTGTATTACGCTTTCTCTGGCATCCAACCTGTTGTAATTTATGATGCTATTAATAATGCCGAAATAGCATTATCAACAAGATTCGATGCTGAACTTTGCTACAGACTAAAAGCCGGATATGAGAACTGTACTCAGTTGCCTAGCATGAGCAATGGAGTAATATCCCACATCGAAAGTGTTTCAGCTTTGGTAGCAGGTATTTCACGTAGAGCAGAAAAACTCTGCTCGATATTGAGTGACCGGCTGAATAGTTTTTGCGCGTTGAGCAGGGCTGAAAGCTCACTAGCTCGTGGGGCAGTGAGCTGGACAGTAAACAAAATTTCAACTGTTGGTCACTTAGATTGCGGTGCAGTAAATATGTTTGAGGCTGTCCTGGATGAGTATCGCGTACTCGAACGGCAGGGTAAGTACAAGCGTGATTTTATTGAGGATCGTAAGAATCTATTGATCGCCCTGTCTTCGAGCAAAGCGGCTTCTCACGATAGCTTAGCGCTCTTAAAATATTTGCTAGTGCAGTCTGCTTATAGTTTCTCTTTGTCAAAGATCTATTTGCAGCCGAATTCTAACTTGTCCGCGTTATTTGCATTTCGATCTTTTGAGTTCTTGTTGCTGAGTATTTTGATCGGGTTGGGTAAGGTGAGTCCTATCTTCAATGGCCGATTTCTTTCATACGAGCTAGATGGTAGGCAGGTTTCAGGCGTTAAAGATCTCTGGGTTGCTTTGCAGGCCGAAGTTATTCTTCTTGGTCCCACATCTCAAGCCTTGGCCTCGTTTATAACGGTTCGGAACAGGTCATATTTAGGACATGGGTTTTTCCATTTTTCGGAAGATATAGTGGGGGGCGTGCTAGATTTTCTTGTGGAAATAGTGAATCGTGGGTTGAGTGAAGAGTTGAAGGGCTATTGGATGATGTATAAAAGATGTTCTAGGGAGATAAAAATAAAAGATGGATTTGATGGTGATTTACTTGCGCTGTCTCTGTAGTTTTAAATGAGTTCTTAATTTTGTTTGGTTAGTTTAGGCGAGGTTTAATTCTGGTCCACTTAAAGAACTATATGGTTCCCCAGCCTTCTCTTGAGAATGCTCCTGATTTTGGAAGACTTACTGAGTGGTCACGGCGTGATGCATAAAGATTAGCTCTTTTTATGCACCGGCGCCTGAATTAAGTTCGAAGTAGGTGCTCACAGGCAGATGATCATCATGCCCCTCATTTCTCGCCATCATGCATACAGTTACGAGGCAAGGTGCTTTCTAAAGTACTCAGCCGTCTCCTGATCGGTACAGTACACATAGCAGCCCTTCATCCCACGCGTCATGAGCGTCCGGTAAGTGTTCTTAATGATCAGATCCGTCTCACGCTTCGCTGACTCCGGATCAGCCTTACTCAGCTTCTTGTAACCCCGTATCGACTTGTCATGCTTGTCACGTTGATCAGGGGAGGTGATGACCTGCCCGTCACGCACAATAAAATCGGGCCCAATGATCACACCGATGTAGTCAACCTCCAGACCCTGACACGTATGGATGCAGCCAACTTGATCGATTGATTTGTCAGCGATGATCCACAGGCTGCCGTCCTGGCTGAGATTCCATTGACGTCGGTAGTCACCGATAACGATGTCATCGGCTATCGGGTCCTTTTTGCTGAGCCATGGCCAGCAGTACCCAGCGACTACCCGCGCTTTGTTTAGCGAGTTTTGCGCCTCGATTGCCTCATGCAACGCCTGGGGCGTATCGAAAACCTTAAACTCGTAGTCGCTCCGATCGAGGAGATCATTCGCGGTTGGCCTGATGCCCAATACATTATCGAGCCAGGCCAGATAACCATCCGAACCGCTACAGCGGAACTGCGAGGCGAGGTTGTACTCCTCGACGACAGCGCCTTTGGCTTCTGCAAATTCCCGTATGGCTTGTTTACTGCCGATGTCGCTCAGCGTTACTCGCTGGTCCTCATCAATAAAGAAGACCGTGCACTTGGATGCGTCGATCAGCTCCTTGATCTGGTTTTCACCCAAGTTGCTGTAAAGGCCGCTTTTCTCGTTCAGGCGATGAGCCTCATCCACGATAAGGATGTCGAACAGGTTCGGTTCCGTCTCAATGAACGACCCCGAGCCGGTGAACATGTGCGAGAACTTTGAGCGTGTGATCGTTCCCACCAACTTGGTCTCGTAGACCCGCCGTGGTGCAGCGTTCTTGGACACATACTTGCCGAGCAGACCCAGCGCGGTCAGTTTCACCAGGAGGTTTAAGGCCAACACGGTCTTACCCGTGCCTGGCCCGCCCTCGATGATGAGCACCCTTGGCCGCTCAGCCGAGGAGGACTTCGCCGCTGTGAGCGCTGCCTCATAAACCTCTTTCTGATCATCGATCAGGACAAACTCAGGCTTACCTTTCAGCAATCCCGTCAGGGAGTCTGCCAGTGCCTTCGAGGGACGAATCCTGCCGTTGACCAACTCGTACAAGACGGCTTTGTTATCGCCGGACTGGATGTACTGGCGGATGAAGGCTCGTAGCTGCTCGAGCTCATACTTACCCTTGAGAAAGAGCGGTGCTTTGTCGATGTAGGGCTGGTAGTGGGGCGCATCGATGACGCCGTCACGAACATAGTTGTGTAGATAGGCGCAGGGGCGAAGCGCAATGCTGAGGTCATACACGGCTTCGTTGAAGCCTTCTAGCAATGAGGCATATGACCATGCCTGGTAGGACGGGTGGACTGTCTCGTTCAACCCCTTGCCGAGCGCGGTGACGACGATCGCATCTTTGTCCGATAGCTTTGAAGTACTCCACTGCTTCAGTTCGATGAGCACGGCGTTCTTTTCGCCCGCTTCACCATGACCGGTCAGCGTGAAATCGATTCGCTTGGAGGATTGAGGCAGGTGGAGCTCGATCGCCAGGCCCGCGTCGTCTGGCAGCTTCTCATCACGAAGGACTTTGGCCATGTAGCCCAGAGAGCCTCTCCAGGACGCCATTTCTGAACGACCCACTCGCTTGCCCGTTCTGGCGGTGTAGTGGGCGAGGATCACATCTTCGATGTCATCGTTATCGTGGACGTCGAGGAACTGCTTTTTTGTGGCTTCGTAAACGATCAACTTCGGTCATCCTTGGCAGCGTCAGGTCTAGATCTGATCGTACTTCTTGCTCGTATTCCAGGCCTTTGCGACCGGGTATTTTTCGCCGTTAAGCTTCAGCTTCTGCTGGGCTGCCTCATTGAGGTCTACGCCCAGCACTGAGGCAAGCCGAACGACATACATAAGAACGTCGGCCAGCTCGTCTTTTACCGCCTGGGCAGTTTCCGGATTTCGCGCGGCTTCTTTAGAGGCATCCTCGGTCATCCATTGGAAAATCTCGGTGAGCTCACCTACTTCCCCGCTCAGTGCCATCGCCAGGTTCTTGGGTGAGTGAAACTGTGCCCAGTTGCGGTCGCTGGCAAATTGCTCAAGCGCTGTCGCGAGTTGCGCGACGTCGACTAGAGAGGAGGGCGGTGTGGTCGTGTTCGTCACTCGGGGGTACCTGTGGTTGAGCTGTATGCAGAAGCGGCAGGCGCTTGGTGTTTGTGATTTTATCTGCTCACCACGATACGGTCTTCAGCTGAAGCGAAACAGCTCTGCGTGTCCAGGTGTTGTGGCTCAATGATTCTGGGCACCCTGATAGCCCCCGGTTTTCCTTGAGATCCCGAAGCCTCAAAAGAAGGCAAGCTCAAGAAAGGTTTGGTCAGTCCGCTTTCGGACAACAGCGGACACCTAGAGTAGAGAAATATATCGTTCTACTTTTGCTGGCATCTGGCGCTGTGGCGCGGACTGAGAGCAGACTCGGCTTTCTGTTAGACTACGCGCGCCCAAACCGGAAGGAACCGACCTCGTGCTTCGTACCCTCATAGCTGTTGTAGCTGGAATAGCGTTAACTGTTTTCGGCTATGGAGTGTTCACTTGGACTGCTGAACGCTACCTGCCTTTTTCGGCTGAGGACAAGATTATTAAGGCTTTCCCTCTCCCGCCTGAATTGCGTGTGAGGCTTGAAAGAATTGCTGCATTCGATGATATAGAGGGCGTGCGCAACGTCCAGGAGCAGCTTGAAGTACGCTTACGGTTACGCGCACTGAATTGCGCCACCGCGCACATGCCGGCCTGGTACGACAGCATTGAAGCAGTAAAAAAACAGGCGAGTAACACTGCCTGTTTTATCCGCCAGGATCTTGAACTCAGCACCTGGATCGGCTTGATGGAGGTCGGGTTGATATTGCGCCAATCCCCATTGAGGCCTATCCCTACGACACCATCAAGCACGTTACGTGCCGATGCATTTATCAATGGCGTCGGTTTTGCCGCGCAAGCAGGCATTGGTCTTTTCCATACTCGCAAAAGCATTCAGGTCTTAGATATTGGCAGCGGTGAAGTGCTGTTTAGTGAACCCTCTAGTTCTGGACACAACGTTAGCCTGCCTTCTGCTAATGGCCGTCTATTTGCGGAATCAGTACCGCACACTTTAAGTATCAAAGAGACCGAAACAGGCCGCACTCTTTTAGAAGCGCCTGACATAGCCGGTTATCAGTGGGTATGGCTAGACCAGAGAACAGCGGTCATCCTGAGTCGCTCCCGCGTTAGTTTTGTTGATTTCAGCCGTGGTCAATTTATCCAGACGGAATTGCCGAGTATGTTTGGTCGTGCTTTAGCCGTCCCTGGAAAGGCCGATCACTACGTGTTAATTGACGGGAGTCAGGCTATCGAAGTTGCACTGCTGCAACGTGATACCACGCCAGTGATCAAAGTGATGCAGCGAATCGACAGTAATAGTGAAGGCTTTTTGGGATACCACAGCGCACTCAATACAGGTCAACTAAGCAGTGACGGCAACACTTTTCTGAGCCCTACGGCAGTTGGCGGTCTCAATCTGTTATCGCTGCAAAACCTACAGTCCCAGTCGATCGATACTGGTCCCTTTGAGGTACTGCGGGTGCTACCTACGCCTGGCTCCGTTAAGGTGGTTGTTGAAGGCCGCCTCAAACCGTTCGGTAGAGATGCAGAGGACTTGTTTGTCGTTGATGTGAGTCGTCAACGTGTCGCGCCGGTTAACGGTGGTCGTAGAGTGTGGAACCGTCTGGAATTCGTACCCTCAATGCAGCGCCTTGGGGCTATCAATGACAGTGCGTTTACACTGGTGGACGAGTTGCCTTTGGGCATCGAAACCGATGTTGCCGAATGGCGTGGGCGCATGATTGAGGAAGCTGCGCAGCGCCAGATGCAGACTATGACTCACTCTGCGTCCCTCGGTTACGCGCAGGTGGCGCCGTCGCTACACATCAGTACCGCTCCAGTGCCGGAGAGTTATGCAACTGTTTCCTCGCGGCCAGCAGATACCCAGGTCGAGGTTATCGGTGTATATGAGTCCGCCAATGGGCGCCACGGTTCTGGTGTACACCTTCCGGGAGTTATTGATGTTGATGTGCGTCGATCCAAATTGCCACTGACATTGGTCCTCACCTCATACGAACCCATCACCTGGAAACTACACCGTCAACCCGGCGCCAACATTAAGCAGGTACTTGTTTCCAGCTATCACCCCTCTACGGTAGAGGACACTGGCAAAGCCAAAGTCATCGTTATTAATGCAGGCTATAACTATCAAGCCTCTGGTAGACGACCTCTCTCGGGGGACGTAAGAAGCCTGACTGGCGCAACCGATGGTTTATTTCAAGGAACATACTCTGGCGCGCGTTTCTCGGTAGGCGATAACTAGGAGGGCTGAGGTTTTGCCCTAGGGGTTACTAGAATGCCATACAGGTGAATCGCTCCTGGTTTCTTAGACACATCCGACTGACTCCCTTCGGCCATGAGCAGTCATTCGGGCGCTTAGAAAAGCTGGGGGATTCAATTAGCTGCGTCAACCTATCGGCCACTCAAATCGCACGATGGTCCTTGCAGCATCAGGCGAACAGGAGAACGTAACGCTACCGCGCATTCGTATTGCAACACGCTGCACAACTGCCAACCCCAGGCCCAAACCCGGGTGCCGGCGGGCCATATCGCCACGTGCAAAGGCTTGCAGCATGGCCTTCTGATCTTCCGGTGCGATACCCGACCCACAGTCCTCGACCTCAATCAAAGCCCTGAGACCCGCCGTACTCACGGTCAATCGCACCGGTGGCTGACCGTGGGTAAAAGCATTGTCGAGTAGGTTGCCAATCACGCGTTCAAGCAGCACGCCACTGGCGTGAGGCACGATGAGCGACGGCGGTACTTCAACCAGCAACTCCGTATCGGCGCGCTGCTGCTGCGCCACTACGCTGTTTGCCACTAAGGCCACATCCACCGTCTCGTCCAGACATAGCTCACCACTGCGCACATAGTCGAGAAAGCTTCCTACGAGCCGATCTGCTTGCAGCGCATTACGCACGATGACTTCGCGCTTCGGGGCAATGCCATCGCCCTCAGGCAAAAGCTCGGCCGCCATGCGAATCCGGCCGAGCGGGCTTCGAAGATCATGCGACACGCCCGCCAATAGCAATGCACGCTCGCGCTCTTGCTGATCAAGGGACTGCCGCAGCGTACGCCAGGCTTCGTCGATCGCTTGGACTTCCGCGCTAGCGTGTGGCAACGGGTCGCTGGATACATCGTCGGCCGCAATACGCGCGCGCAGGGCTTCGAGTGGCTGTGCCAGACGATGTGCGATCAACGCACTAGCAGCTATAGCCAGTCCGACCAGCAGTAGCGTTGCGATCAACACCCGCTCGCCCAGCGCTTCTTCGACAATGGCACTTTCAAAACCCACCCAGCGCACGCTGCCGTCTGTGCCGCGTAGCGCCAACCAAAGCGTCGGCCCTACCGACGTGACGTCCCGTTTACGACCGAAGACCAGGTCTGCCACCGGCAATCCTGCCTCAATCAATGCCTGGCTGACAATTGATCGGCGCGGCGTCAGTGATGCGATCCCGAACACCTCACCAGGTCGCTGATCCGAGGCCTGCAAGGGGCCGGGCGCAATTTGCCGTACCTTCTCCATCGGAGCCCCTTGTGCCACGAGCATCAAGGCGGGTGCCCAGCGTGATACAACAAGCTGCGCCACCGTGCGGTGGCGCTCCGCGTAGAAGATCATCGCCAGCATCACGGTGAGCACGATGGCCACCGCCACTTGCGCCGCGAGCAGGCGCGCAAACAAACTGCCGTAGCGGCTCATCGGGCTAACTCGCTAAGACGCACGGGCACCGGTTCCACGTGGTATGAAGGCATACCCCTCACCGCGCACGGTGTCGATCCACTGGGTGCCCATGCTCGCGTCGCGCAGCTTGCGCCGCAACCGCGCAATCTGCACGTCGACAGTACGCTCCTGCGGTTGGTAGCTGCCTACTTGCACCGCCTCGGAAAGCGCCTCGCGTGTCAGCGGGGTGCCAGGCTGCTTGGCCAGCGCAACGAGCAACTTGAATTCAATACTGGTGAGCGTCACGACACCGCCGTCGGCGATGACTTCACGCTTGAGGAAATCAATCGACAGTCCTGCAAAACGCAGCACAGCGGTGTTTGCACGCTCCGGTTTCGCGCGGCGCAGCAGCGCACGAACACGTGCCACCAGCTCACGGGGCTCGAAAGGTTTGGCCAGGTAATCGTCGGCACCAATCTCCAGTCCGAGCACGCGGTCCATTGGATCGCCACGAGCAGTGAGCATCACAAGGCCAAGGGCCGAGTACGCCGCACGCCAGCGGCGCGCAAGTTCGAAACCATTACCGTCAGGCAGCATTACATCAAGCAGAACGACGTCCGGCTGGCCTGCCGCTAGTGCTCGCTCGCCATCGCCCGCGCTCAATGCCGTTTGCGTGGACCAGCCCTCGCGAGCCAGCAACTCCACCAGCATGGCAGACAGTTCGGCATCGTCATCGACGATAAGGATCTGCGGTTGCATTCGCGGCATGGCCCTTTATTTGGCTATACGACAGCGCTGTCGCAATTCGTCGTTTTTCGTAGACGCGCACAGCACCGGGCGGCACTTAATATTTGCACATGCTCAGTGCGATGCATCTGTCTTTCACACTCCCATAAGAGTCCGCCATGCACAAGGTTCACTCACGGCCCTTTGCCTCAGCCATGGATGCCGTCGTCACACCAGCATCCGCGCGTCATGACCAAGACCATCACAGCCACCAAAACACTAAGACGCGTGCAATGCACACTCGACGATTTGCCGACATCACCCGAACCCTCGCCCTAGGTGGACTATGTGCCGCGATGCTATGGGCCAGCGCCCCTGTAACGGCGAGCGAACGCACCCTGGCACAGGCCTGCCGCAGCGATGCCCGAAAATTTTGCACCGGCCAGCGACCTGGCGAGTGGCGCATCGTCACCTGCCTGCGCGAGAACACCCGTCAGTTGTCTGCGGCATGCCAATTCCAGCTCAATAAGATCGACACCTGTGCAGCCGAAATGCAGCAGTTGTGCGCAGACATATCGGATGAGGGGGATAAGAAACAGTGCCTGAAGGATAGGCGCACCAAGTTAAGTGCGGGTTGCCAAACCGCGGCTGGAGACTGACCATCATGGATCACATCGCCTTGAATGACCTCGCGACTGCCGATCTGCGGCCTTGGCTCAGCGTCTTGATTGTCGTCTTGCTGGGTATTGCTGCCATTGAAGGCATCGTCCTCTCGCGCCGTACCCCGAGTGGCTATGATTGGCGAGCCTTTGCCGCGTCAATCGCTGATGCAATCGGGCGCGGCATCACCGATGCAGTGTCCACCGGGCTCGGCTTGGTGCTTGCGATTTTGCTGCTCGGCTGGGTCTACGAGCACCGCCTGTTCACCATCACGATGGACACCTGGTGGGCCTTCGCCCTGTTGTTCGTAGGCGAGGAGCTTTGCTACTACTGGTACCACCGAAGTGCCCACCGCGTGCGCTGGTTCTGGGCGACGCATGCTGTGCATCATTCACCCAATCAGCTGACGCTGGCCACCGCCCTGCGGCTGGGCTGGACGGGCAAGCTCACCGGTACGGCAGTGTTCTTCGCGCCTTTGGTATGGCTCGGTTTTTCACCGTTGGCGGTGATGCTCGCGATGTCGGCCAACCTGCTCTATCAGTTTTGGCTACACACCACCTGGATACCGAAGCTGGGAAGCGTGTTTGAGCGATGGTTCAATTCCCCCTCCAACCACCGCGTACATCACGGCAGCAACCCGGAATATCTGGACTGCAACTATGGCGGCGTGCTGATGGTCTTCGACCGCCTGTTTGGTACCTATGTGGAAGAACGCGCCGATGTGCCACCGCGCTATGGCCTGACCACTCCATTGCTGACATACAACCCATTGCGCATCGCCTTCCATGAGTGGATTAACCTGGTGCGTGATGTGGTTAGCGCACGCAACCTAGGCGATGTCTGGCACGCATTGTTCGCACCGCCTGGCGCACGCAAAAAAGCGACGACTAACAAAGGATCAAACAGAGAGCCACTTGGCTCCAACGACTAGTGAGTCGCACCAGCTTTTGCTGACACTCTATGACCGCTTTTGGCCGAAGGGAGTCAGTCGGATGTGTCTAAGAAACCAGGAGCGATTCATTGCGATTTAGAGGAGCTGAAAGATTGCGGCTTGCAAATAGTCGCCTGGCAAGAGTTCTATCGAATTTCGCCGAAATGAAGCGAATAAAGTAAGCAGAGAGGTGTAAGGATTTAGATTATCTCGCTTCAAATAACTGCCGCAGCGCGTTGGGTGACAGCCCGGTCCAGCGTTTGAAAGAGCGACGGAAGTTGGTCGCGTCGTGGAAGCTCAGGAATTCGGCGATCTCTTCATTGCTGTACGCCTTGATCCGATAGAGGTAGAGCGCCACGTGCTTGCGCACCCGGTCGTGCTGTTCCTGATAGTGCGTGCCGTGTTTCTGCAGTTTACGTTTGAAGGTCGCAGGGCTCATCTCGAAGGCGTGCGCGGCGTGTTCCAGGCTGGGTGACTGACGCACGTTTGCTTGCAGCCAGGCATACAAACGGTCCAGCAGGCTGGCCTGGTAACCAAGGCCCTGCAGTTGCCGCGCCGCTTCTTGGCGCGCCACCTTACCGGCAGTGAGCGCGGCGCTGGGCCAGGCGTCGGTCATAAATTCGCGGGGCAGGCGCAGCATGTCCAGTTGGCTGTCGAAGTGCAGGTCTTCGCCCAAGTGCACCCAGTACTGCTCGATATAACGTGGTTCCGCGTGAGCGAAGTGGAAGCGCCACGGCAGTTGTTGCCCGGACAACCAACGGGCCATCGCCACAACTGCCGTCATGCAGGCCTCGACGAGAAAACGCCAGTGAGGTCCTGCACCAATGCTGTCGACCCAGTAGAGGTAGGCGTGCTGTTCGTCTAGCAAGAGTCGTGGTGCAAGCATTGGGCTGAACAGCGCGCGCATCTCAATCAGCAGTTCCAGCGCCTGTTGCAGGCTACCGGTCTGCTGCAGCGCCTGGCTGGCCGCACCATAGTGGCCAGGCAGCAAGCGCTGACCGAAGAGAAAGCTGGTGTCATCGGCATCCAGCAGGCGCTGTGCGTTATCGATCAGCCCCAGGAACTGCTGCGGACTGATACGCATCTGGCCTGCAAGGATGTCGTCATAAAACAAGCCGGTGCCGCGCAGCAGGCGATGTGTGTCGATCTCTCGGCTGATGGCCAGGTCGATCAATGCCGCAGGTTGGTAATGGGCGGCAATAAAGCGGCTATCGCATTCGTACCAGGGCGTTTTCACGGTCATGGCATCCGCCTCAGGCGCGCTTGATAAAGGGCGGTTGTTTGGCTCGTGCCAGCGCTAGGTTGAGGCGTTGCAGCAGGCCCTCGGGACTGTCCTGCTGCGCCATGACCACCGCCACGCTGGCGCTCAGTTGAAGGCGCTCGCCATGCAGGTGGCTTTTATAGGCCAAGTGCTGCATGGCGGCTTGCAGTTCCAGTGCCAGATGTCGAGCCTGTTGTTCGCCGGTATTGGGGAGCAGCACAACGAAGCGATCGCCGGCAAGGCGACAGAGCAGGTCCTGGCGGCGCAGGTTGAGCACCATCACCTGGGACACCACCTGCAATACGCGGTCGCCCTCGGCGTGGCCGTATTCACGATTGACCCGGCTGAAATCGTCCAGGTCGAGGATCACCAGTGATAGCGGTTGTTGCTCGCTGTGCGCCTCCTGCAAGGCTTGCAGCAACTGCAAGCGCAGGTAGTCGGCACCGCCTAGCGGCGTGACCTTGTCGAACAGGCGATGCTCGCGAAACAGCCGCTCGCGTTTTTCCATCTGGCCGCTGATCGCCAGCTGTTCGCGGTGCCAGTGATAGATGCCCAGCGTCATCAGGATAAACCCCACGGGCATCGGTCCCGATTCCAGCCACTTGTCCCAGGCGATGCTTTCCGACAGTTGCACGAACTCGTCGAGGGTATCCATCCACAGCGAGAAGAACAGGCATGCCAGGCCGTAGAACAGCAGGGTGGTGACTTGCCCGGCCGGGCGACTTTTCAGTAGTAAGCCGATCCATACCAGCACCAACAGCGCCGAGCCGCCTTCACCGCCGATATCGGTCCAGTTCCATTCGCTTAGCGCCTTGAGCGTGCCGGCGCCGAGGTAGGCGAGCAGGCCGAAGTTGGCCGCCAGCAACAGGCCGGTGAGTTTCCATACGTGCAATTTCAGCAGTGGCGGCATGGCCAATAGGCTCCGCAGAGGGTAATGGCCGCCAGCACAACAGATGCACATGACGGTTTGGTTGCAGTGGGGGAGGTCAAATTGGCTCA
>C687J35504_10000269_pt1 | contig 38733 bp, 66 predicted proteins | sample RifCSPhighO2_02_FD_35504 | JGI IMG/M metagenome (IMG submission 35504) | reverse complement strand
ACCAGAATAATATGAAAAAAGGAATAAAGAAAATAAAAGGAGGAGTACCCACTAATGTTCCGTTTAGGCTTCAAGAAATTAACTATAAAGCCACCCTAAAATCATTGGGGAGGGTTTATAAATCCGAGGGCGCGACCATTGAAGAAGCCATAAGAGGAATTAAGGTTTCGGGCGGGGCAAAAGTTACGAGTGTTCTCTCGATAGAACATGGGGATAAGAAAACCGATAGGATTATAAACGGGATAACCGCCCATCGTCTTTTCAGTCAAGGAAGTCCCACCACAAGGGAAATTCATTTAAGTAAAGTTTGTATGTTGTTCATATAAAAAATTAAAAAGCCACTACTATCGGGACAACCGTACGATGTCCTGATGTAGTTGCGTAGTGGCTCTGCATCAGAACATTATCCGGCTGTCTCAGTCGGATTTTTTATGACACTGTTCGAACTCACAAACGAGGAAAGGATGAGATTACAACGCCTAAACTTGGATACATCTGCCGTATTTGCCCTGAAGAAGCTGTTTTTGAATGTCTGTGTCAGTGAGCCGGCATCCAGTGAGGCAATTAAAAAAATCACCAGAGCATTTTATGAATTAAGCGTAATGAGGTTGGATGAACAGAAAAAAACAGCAGAAGACAATTTAGTGTAAAGGTCGTAGGTCAAAAGTAAAAAAAACTATGTATAAATTACAGATAATTTTAACATCATTGGTGGCCACATTGTCGGTATTGGTTGCGCTTTTGGCTATCAAGCAGATACCGGAATTAAGTTTTGGCGGGGCTACGCCCGGACTATATAGCACCGTATCTTCATCTTCTGAAACGAGGATAGGTTCAACCTCGGCAGAAACCATATTCAATACAACGTTTGATTGCACTGCGCGGGTTATAAGCACCACCGGCAGGGCAATTATGCTTTCTTTCGGAAGCACTACGCCTACGGCTGTAGTGGGTCATGTGCAGGCAGCGTCCACTACGGTTGCCTATGATTCGGAGATTTATGGATGCGGACAGGTGAGGGCATATGCCTATGAAGTAAGCGCGACGGTTCCATCTTCAACGGTGGGTTTAATAGAATTTAGATAAACTCCTCTTAGTCGAGGGAGATAAAATAAATAAATTTATGTCAACTTTAGAATCAGCCCGCATGCCTTCATTGCGGGACAAGCAAGTAGAAGCGGAAAAATTAGAATTAGCAACAAAAAAGTCGGCTCCGACAGAGCCATTAAAGGTCGCAGTAAGAGGTAAAAAGAAATAAATATGCTAAAACATATATTAGTTTCGTTAGGAATTTCTGTAGTGGTAGTGGCTCTGGGATTGTCTTTATTTACCTCGGAGCCATCAATAGTTGAAGTTGAAAGAATAGCTGAAAGAGTATCTGAAAGAATAGCTGAAAGAATGGGGGCATTTTCCGGCCCGGAGATAAGTTCGCCCTATTTAGCCATAAATGAAGTCAGAGATTATTATTATAGCGGCACGTTCGCCAACGCGACTTCAACCCTGTGTTCTTTCCGGCTTCCGCCCGCAACTACAACCCTTATAACTTGGGACGGGCAGATTACCACGGCTACCACGGTTGCAGTTGATCTTCATTTGGATAATTCAGCAGGATCGGGCAACGCAACTCAATTAACCGCCACATCTTCAACAAACTTAATAACTGCTAATGTGGCTGCCGATGTATTGGGTGAGTTAAGTTATCGTGCAACCACTACCGGCATGAACACTAAAAACGTTTTTGGCCCCAATCGTTACTTGGTTTTGGGAGTTAAAAGACCGGATAGTATCGCAGATGCTGGAGTAAGCACGGATGTAATTGGAGACGGGTTTTGTAAAGCCCAAGTTCGTATAGTTAATAACGCTCAATAAATTTAAACAGATACATACGGAGTTAATAAATTATTAGTTAATCAGTGGACTAGGACACTTAATTCTAGAAATTCTGTGACCGTCCATATCACTTAAATTATGGAAAATGATAACGAGTTACTCGCCTCTGAAAACGAGAATATCAGCGATGATGTAGAAAGTTTACAATCAGAACTGAAAAAGTTACGGGAAAATAATCGGCATTTGTTTGCCCGTACTAAAAGGGCAGAGGGCTTTGAACAGAATGAAGATGGTAAATGGATAAAAGTTAATATAAAAGAAAAGTCTGAACCTAAACAGCCTGAACCCAAAGAGCCGAAAAAATCAGACGATAAGCTATTGGAACGGCTGGATAAAATGGCCAAGAAAATGGCCAATATCGAGGCCGGTGAGCAAGAAGAACTTTTTAACAAATGGAAGACGGACACCAATCGGGAAGCTGATGACATAATCAGTAACCCTATCTTTCAGAAAGAACTAGGAGAGTTGAAAACCGCTAAAGCGAATCTGGCGGCCACCTCTGACATAAAAGGAGAACACGGCGAATCGGGAGTTAAGAACACTCCTGATTACTGGATTGCTAAAGCCACCAAGGGGCCGGACGGGAAATTATTGTTTTCGGACGAAACCCCCAAGGAGCTTTATTCTAAAATACTGGAGAAATTGGCGGAAAATGAACCTGGTAATTCTGAAGCATTGAAGTTCTACAACTCTAAGTAGTCGATCATAGCCATTTGTCTGGTTCTCTAAAAACTAAATATCTGTTTATGGTATGTTTTCTCTATTTTAGGAGAAGATAGGTCATAACACAGACAGATAATCTTGGCAAATACAGTAACTTATGAAACTCTTTTTGAGCGGGACATGCAAGAGCGTTTAGCCCGTCCCCAAAACTGGAAAGAAATGTGCAAGGTAACCATGAGCAATACTCGTGTTATTACCTCGCAGTCCATTTCTACTACCGGTGATTGGGCGGCAACAGGCACTCTGACCCGTGGAACCGCGTTTGATCCGACAGATGTCGCGGAAGTCGCAGACACCCTTACGATCTCTACCAGCCATCATGTTACCACTTACTTTGACTTTGGTGATCTTTCCCAATCTCCATGGACGACTGAAAAAGAAATCTTTGGCCGCGCGGGAGAGCGGATTGGAGAGCGAATCGAAATTGAAGTTTTGGGACAACACGCAAGCTGGAGAAATATCGGAGGATCAGGTGGAGCTTGGACTGACAACACCGATGTCGCTCTTGCCGCATCAGCTTCCAACATTGACGACCTGGCACGCCTTATTAGGACTGTGATCAGGACACAAAATGGAGCTAATTTGATGGCAAGAAACGGAGTCGGGGTTGTGTTACATCCTACAAGTTTTCAGTTCGTGGAGGCTTTTGCTCAGGCTTTTTCAAAACTATTAGGCCTGGTTAAATCCTTTCTGATATACGGCGAAAATCCAGAAGTGGGCAACGCCTTGCAAGGTTCCTTCGCATAAAGCGAATACCGGCAACAACGACTGAGCGAAAGGAAGCGCAAAAATGCGCTATACAACAGTCTGAACATGGGTATAACAAAAGAAGCCCATGAGAGATATCCGAAGCGGTATCTCCGCACATTGAAAACTTAATTGAGGAGTTGAAAAGTATGTTTGCTCATGCTAAAATAGAGGCATGGATAAACAACAAAAAGAAAAACAAAGGGAGATGTATAGGAAGATGAGGCAAAATCCAGAATGGGTAAAAAAGTACAGAGAATACCACCGAGCTTATGATAAAAAGTGGCGAAAAGATAACCCAAAATATGCCGAATCTCATAGAAATCAAATGCGAGAATGGGGTAGAAAAAATGCTAAGCGGATTTATGAGAGACGGAGACAGAGGCCTTACGAAAAGATAGCCGCGACTATAAGAAGTCGTATGAATGATTTTGCTAAAAGAGGGTGGGGTTCGGAAAAAACAGAAAAACTGCTTGGCTGTACATTCAAGGAGTTAAAAATACATCTTGAAAAACAATTTAAGCCAGATATGACTTGGAATAATTACGGCTTCTATGGGTGGCATATTGACCATTTTAGACCCCTTTCTAGCTTTAATTTGAAGAACTCTAAGGAGCGAAAAAGGGCGTGGCACTACACAAATCTCCAACCTTTATGGATGAAAGAAAATCTCCAAAAGCACACAAAAATTCTCAATTAAGCAATGTGAAGTAACAAAATTGAATGGTTTTGCGTCAGCAGATGACGCGTTGAAAAACGGCCTTGCGCCCCAGGTTAAATATCTTGGTGTAACTTGGTACGTTTCCAATGACAACGTGGCTGATCATGCCTTTGCAGGCGTGAGAAAAATCCAGCGTCTTGGACTCCTTACCGGAACTTTCGGAAGGATGCACAAATTCCCCGGTATCGCGGGAACTTCGGGTGGTATTCAATCGGGTATCGCTTTTCACACACGCGTTGATTTGGGACACCTGACTCCTACTGACCATGCGGCACTGGTATATGATGTTCGGGATGATAACTCAGCTTAGTACTTGTGATACTACTCTGGGGCTTTAAGGCCCCGGGGATAGCCCCAAAAGTATGGTATTTCCAGAAACTTTATTTGCATACATTGGCACCGAAGAAACCTCGTATAAAACGAGGGAAATTCAGATAGGTGAAAATTGGACATGGAATATGGCCCAGCATTTAAGTTTGAGTTTTCACCTTAAGCACGGAAAATATCTTAATATCTCAAACGACCCCAGAACCAAACCGCCCTTTAATAATATAATCCTCCCGATTTTAGAGTTTAGATATGCCGCAGAAGATAGGGATGTTAAGGATATAATTTTTGAAACCGAAGACCCCGAGTATCAGCACTTGTCGTTCTTGGTAAAAAAATACTGGGATGATGTATTCACCATAGAAAATAATCTTGATGAATTTCTGGATGACGCGGTGGAGGAGAAAGTGGACTTTGGCGGATGTCTGGTAAAAAAAGGCGTGGGAGCGGTGCCTGAAGTTATACCCCTACAATCCATAGCATTTTGCGACCAGACAGATATTTTAGGCGGCCCGATAGGATTTAAGTTTAATTTCTCGCCCGAAGCCCTTAAAAGAAAAGCCAAGATTGGATGGGGAGAGAAGAAGAATGGCGCGGATACAACGATTGACGAACTGATAACCATGGCCTCCAAGCAAAAGGACTCTGCTGGTCCTAATCAGGTAGGACAACAAAACGAAGTTACTGGGAAAAATATAGAGGTCTATGTAGTAAGAGGAACTCTACCCTCTGCATACTTAAAGGGCCATGATATGGAGACCTTAACAAATCAAGTTCAGGTCGTAGGTTTTTATCAAGACGAAAAAGGAAGACACGGGATAACTCTATATAAATCAAAAGAAACCGAGAGTGTATTGAAATTCCACTCGCCTAAGAAAGTTTTTAACCGGGCTTTAGGTTGGGGAGGAGTGGAGGCACTACTCGATCCCCAGATTTGGGCTAACTTTGCCGAGGTAAATAAAAATAATCTCTTAAAAGCGGCTTCTAAAATAGGATTCTTCACGGATGATGACGGATATTCCAACCGAAACAAAATTCGGGACATGGAGAATCTTGAGATAACTACGATTGATAAAGAGTCAAGGTATGGTATCCGTCAGATTCCTAACGCATCCTCGAACATTCAATTATTTGACCAGAGAGTCAATGAATTAGAAGCCCACGCGCAAAAGCTCGCAGGAGTAACAGACCCCCTTTTAGGCAAACCACCTCCGGCTGGGACTCCTTTTAGATTACAAGAAAGGGTAGTTTTTGAAGGCAAAAAACCCCACGAACGCACCGCAGGAAAATTTGATAAATTCGTAGAGGAAATTATGAACGATTGGGTGATTCCCCACATGATAAGAGAAATTGTTAAAGGTAAAACATTTCTTTCCACCCTCACGTCAGATCAAATGGAATATGTAATGAAAAGAGTCCCACGCAATCGGGCTGTTAAAAGACAGATAGAAGATGTTTTGTCGGGTAAAGTCCCGCCGGATATATCAATTTACGAAGAGGAAGAAAAACAAAAATTGCTTCAAAACGGAAATCAGCAAGTTCTTGAAGTTCTTAAAGATGAATTTAAAAACGTGAGAATGAAGGTTAAGGTTAGGGTATCCTCCAAACAAAAAGATATGGCTCAATTCACCGATAAGTTAGTAAATGTGTTGCGTCAGTATCTAACTCTCCCTCCGGAAGTCAAGCAAGACCCCGTAACAGTAGAGTTATTAAGCCAAATACTTGAGGCGAGTGGAATTTCTCCGGCTTCGCTTGGGAAATTTACTACGGCCTTATCTGCGCCAGTGCCACAGCTCACCGAACAAGCAACTCAACCCCTACAAGCATTATCTAAAAGAGAAGTTNTAACAGCNTAAAAAATGGCTACAATAGCAGANATCAACCAGGAGGCGCGGGACTTATGCGATGCAGACACGACAAGTTACCCCGCGGCAACCCTCCTAAGACGTATAAATAAAGCATACGAGCAGATCGTAGGTTGGCTTATTAACGCCGATGGAATATGGGAATTTGATGACAGTAATTATACAACCACTCCAATCGGAACTTATACGTTAGTCAATAATCAAAGGAGTTATACTTTTGCCGCCGATTTTCTTGATTTGTTAGAAATATCCGTAATGGATTCCAATGGAACATATAGGAAAATTAAACAGTTTGACCCCGTTATAGAAGTCCTATCAATTGAGGAATTATACGGAACAACTACCGGATTTCCACAAAGATATGATTTAGTTTCAGATGATACGATTAAATTTTATCCGAACATATCCTCATCAAATGTTACATTAGCGAGTGGACTACAAGTAAAGTTTAAAAGAACCGCACAAATATATACTTCAGCCGAAGTAACCACGGGAACAAAAGAGCCGGGATTTGCTTCTCCGTGGCACTATATACTTTCTTATATGGCGGCTATTCCTTACTGTATGGTTTATAAAAAAGATAGAGTACCCGCCTTGATAGATGAAGTAGAAAAAATGAAAAAAGAACTTATTAAACACTATACAAAAAGAAACAAAGCCCAAAGAAATATAATGACCAACAAACAGGAACCATATTTTTAATATGCCAATATCTCCGACTTTAGAAAACAAAAATACAGCCCTTACAGCCACACTTGAAGATAAAGTAGGGAACACTATTACTTGGGATGAAGCCACCGGCACTTGGATCGAGAATGAAGGCACTTGGGATAATCCAGAAACAGGGGCGACTTTAGAGGCAAAAACTACAGCGATAATAGCTTCTTTAGAGGTAAAAAATTAATGGGAATAATAGCCAACATTTTAATAACAGCGACTGTAGCCATAGCTTCAATAATTGGCGCGTATAACTACCTGCCCCTGTCTTTTATTGAGAAATTCGGCCCGGGGATAGAAAATTTAGGAAGTACCATAACCACAATCGCGGCTACCGATACCCTCCGGGACTCCCGCTCAACAATAAATACTAATTTTTCTAACTTAAATTCTGACAAAATGGAGGGTTCTACTACATCAGTTGCTTCCATAACCACGTTATCAGGACTTACAACCGCGTCTAATCTTGTAACTGTCGGGGCATTATCATCCGGCTCTCTGGCTTCGGGATTTACCGCAGTTACTGTTCCGCGTGGCGGCACCGGCTCAACTACGCTTTCTCAATATCAACTTCTTTTAGGAAACGGAGTGGGGACTGTAACCACGACCAATGGCTGGGGAACTTCGGGGCAGTTTTTGCAATCACAGGGCGCGGGCGAGGCTCCGAGCTGGCAAACATCCAGCATAGACCAAGCCGCGGCTTATACTTGGACAGGACAACACGATTTTAATGCCGGAGCGACTTCAACCTCGGCTACTACCACCTCACTTTATGTATCGGGTCATGCTTCAACCAGCCGAATAACCACAAATTCTTTGGGGGTGGGGATTGCAACAACCACGAATAATAATCTGCAAGTTGTTGGAAACATTCAAGCAAACGCCATCTCATTGTCTGGTGGATGTGGTGGGTGTCCAATGGCTTATGACGCTTCTTCTACGGTATTTTCTGTATCTTCGGGAACTACAACCTATGCGAGTAATATTCCAGTAACCTCAAATATGGGGGTGGGGAAATTTAACATAATTGGTGGCGCAGGGACTGATTTTTCGGGAGATATAATAATTTTTCGCAATGGCAAAACCGCTTCAGTAGTTCAAATAGAAAACAATACAAATGATGGTCGAGCGATTTATTCGTTTATTTGGAGCGGTGCGTCATTGGAAGTAGGAGAAACAAGTGATAATACCACATCAATAGAGGGTATTATGTATTGGTATAAATAAAATGGGACGACAAATCGAAACAACTATAACAGATTTTACCGGAGGGGTTACTACCGAAGCCCGGACTAAAGATAAGCGTAAAGCTCGCGCTCTTAAGCATTTTAATATATTAAGTTCGGAAGATAGGTTGATTCCTTATAGGAGATTTGAGGCCGATACCTTTAATTCGGCGCTTGGGGCCTCGGTAGCAGCCAACGGAGTAAGGATAGTAAAGTTTTTGACTTATGGCACAAGGCAAGCAGGAACCATGATGTTCGGTCTTGGAACAGGAACCAACGCAGGAGGAGATGTAACAGACGACACTCCACGACTTTATTATCGCAGTGTTACGGATATTTTTGTGCATGATAACTGGTTAGGAGATTCCGCGACCACCGGGATAGTAAATGAAAATCTTTTTATTGAGTTTAGAGGAATTGCTTACGCGGCCCGCGCTAATGAAATTATCCAATGGACACTGGACGTCATAACTCCTTTTGGAGGTTCAGCATTTGCAAGTTCTCGCAGCTTGACCTTTGTGCAGATTTTTCAGGGATTGGTTCACTCGGCCAAGAGTATATTGTATGTACCCTATATGACCCTCACTGGAGCGTTTATTGCAACCAATGTCGATGGCGCATGGGGTGGGGCATCAAGTGATACCGCATTAACTATTTATACTCATCCATCATCCGATACCGGAACCGGTGGGAAAATAGACCTTTGCGAGAAAGGAAACTTCATAGCCGTGGCATTTCAGCCGAAATTCGTCGGTGGAAATTCTTATGTATATTTATGGGATGGTAATGCTGCTTTAGCTGATGTTTCCGAATCAATAAGCTGGGGCGTGGAGAATATAGAACTGATTGAAGATATAGACGGATATTTAATAGGCATAAGCACACAAGGAGCAAACAGCGCGGCTAATTTTTCGGACTCGGCTAAGGTTTTAATAAAGTATTGGGACGGAGTGAGGGTGAATCCATTACTGGAACTTAGATGTGATGATAGAACCATACAGATTTCTCAAAAACAAAAAGTAAATAATAGAATGTATTTTATGATGTCTTGTAAGATAAGCGGAGCGTGGCATGAGGGAGTATGGAGTATCGGAAGAAATAAGAACGGACAATTCGCTCTGGCCCTGGAATATCAATTAAATAATGACACTCAAGCCACGGCCGTCTCCTTAAAAGGATTTAAGCTGGTAGGGGATTATATGGTTATCTCCTATGTGGATAATAGTACTTATACCCTAAAAGTTACTGATGACGCGGCTACATTTTCCGACACTTCAATTTACGAATCACCTATTTTTAACGGGGGGGGTGCCGCGCTTAAAAAGGACTTATTGGGAATAACAGTAATGACCGAACCTTTAGATGATTCTCCGGCCGCACAAGTGGTGGTGAGATATAAAAAAGACAATGACTCTTCGTGGACTACGCTTTTAACTCACGATACGGATGCGGCTATATCGGCATCTGCGGCCGGTGCGCAAACTTCTCCTGCGGCGTTTCCCAAAGATTACAAAGAGATTCAATTTCGTTTGGAAAGCACCGCAAGCGCGGTGATTACGGGATATAGTTTTAGAGAAGAAGTACAAGACAAAAGACCNTACTAATGGACGAATTAAAAATCAGACAAATTGTAAAAGAGGAGCTTTCAATACTTGTTAAGGGTGATAGATTTACTTTTGAAAAACTTATTCAGATTTTAGATGGAAGAAACATTCAATTAGGAACTGGGACTGGAACTAAAATTGGAACAGCCGCGGGACAAAAACTTTCGGTGTATGGAGTTGCGCCCGTAATTCAGGCAGGAGCTATTACTTCACCCGACACAACAGGAGCACAATTAAAAACAGCCGTTGACGCAATCAGAACGGCACTAATCAATTTTGGCATAACAGCATAAATCTATGGTAAATCAAACAGAAGAACAAAGAAAAGCAGCGATGCTGGCCGTGGGACTCTCACCCGAACAGCAAACAGCAGTTACTGGCGGAACTGCAATTACCGGGGCTGATTTGGGTACAACTTCTGCGCCCAACTTTCAGAGATCAACAGATACTCCACCGCCCGACATTTCGGGAATTGACACTACACAAAAAACTGCCACAAAACTTGCTCCGGCAGAGCAAAAAGTTTCGGATTTAACTAAAAGAATAACTGATATACAATCCTCTTTATTGGGGAAAACAAGTTTTACTGCGGAACAGGAGGGGGTAGCAGGACTTCCTGAATTAGAAAAAACTCAAACTGATTTAGCCGCTCAAATTCGCGGGTATCAATTAGAATCTCAAGCGTTACAAAATCAAAAAGTATTAGCCGAAGAAAGAATACAACAAGATATAACAGGTAGAGGAGTTACAAGGGCCGCAAGCAGTGTTATGACCGCGGAAGCACAAAGAAAAATTACTTTACAGCAGGCCGACATAGCCAGTAGGGCATTAACCGCATCGGCTATGTTTGAAGCGATTAAGGGAAACATTGTAACCGCAAATTCACAAATTGACCGTGCCGTAAAAGCGAAATTTGGGGCCAAAGAGGAGGAACTTGCGGTAACTATTGCAAACCTACAAATCGCATTACAGGATCCCCAATTGACGCTCGCTGAAAAGAAACGTGCTGAAGCCCAATTAAAAATTAAAGAAGCGGAGAAGGCCCAAAATGACGCAAAGAAACAAGAACAAACAGATATATTGAATATAGGGGTGGGGGTTGCTCCAAATTTAGCCAAAGTTCCTAATGGCTCGCTTATTTTAGACAAAATTCAAAAAGCCAAAACAAAAGAAGAAGCACTACAATTAGCCATGCCTTATTTGCAAAAACCGGAAGAAAACACTTTTACACAACGCCTAGATGCACAAGGAAATCTAGTAGAATTTGAACTAAATCCACGGGGTCAGATTGTTAATCAAAAAGTTATTTCTCAAAAAGGTGTAGAACCAACCACGGCCCTGTCAGCTGATACCGTAGTTTCTCGTCTTAATTCCGTAGGATTAAATCCAGCAGTGATTAAAACCGGAAATAAACTCACCAAAAACAATGCCGATAAAATAGCGGCTCAAGGAGTTCCGCCCTCGGTAGTTGAATTGATAACCCAAGCAATTTTAGAAGGAGATACTTTAGAGGATATACGACAAGCATTGGCAACCGGACACGGTAAAGATATTGGTTTCGGATATTTGGATAAGTATATGAGCACACTTCAAGAAAAAAAAACTGGCGGAGGAACTAAATTAGATAAATTATTGGAATCTTTATGACCGCTTTAGAACAATTAAGACAAGGTATAGGTGGAGTAAAACTGACTTCGGCTTTAGATTTGTTGCGGCAAGGAGTTATTGAACCCCCACAAGCAGATATTTTTGGTATGAAAACTACTACTCCGGCTTTTATTCCTCCTAAACCCGAACAGCCGAAAGTTAGCATAAAAGATGTATTGCGCGAAGTTCCGGGGGTTATGGGTCAAGCGCGTGAAGCTGTTAGAAAAACTCTTGCGCCAACTAAAGCCGAGATTCTTGCTGAAATTCAGGAAAAAGAACAAATAACTTTAACCCCGGAAGAAGCTAAAAGGCGAGTTTTGGAAAAAATCGGAGAGGAGGTTGCATTTGCTCCAAATTTATTTGCAGTTCTCACAAAAGCCAAGACCCAGACTCCTGAAGAATTTTTTGCCGAACCCCTATCAATAAGGATTGGATTAGATGTAGGTGTTTTAAGTAAAGTAGGAACTAAAATCGGGGCAAGTTTTATTAGCCGAATGGCTAAAGAAACCGATACAAAAGTTATTAAACAGTTAGCGGGACTAGCTGGAGAAGTGATGGACGATATAACGGCAGGATTGGTAAGCAAGGCCAAAACTCCGACTGCGGTAAAACAAATTCTTGATACAAGTGCTCAAAAAATAGCCGCTAAAGTTGCTCCTCATATTGTTCCTGACCTCCAACCCCTCGCCCAAGAAGCAAGGAACGCAGAAAAAGTATTACGAAGAACCTATCTTGAAGCCATTGAGGAGGGAAAAACACCGAGTCAAATTGTGGGACTTCGCAAGGCGGGATTACAAGAAGCACAATTTACGGAAACTGGCCGTGGAGTTTCTGGCGTGCTATCACCCGAAGAACGGATTGCTTTATTCAATAAAACGAAAAATGAGTTTAACCAAGAAATTGCCAAAGCTAAAGAACTCGGATTTGAAAACATTAAAAGCTATAATAGGGCGCAGAGAATGTTAGAAGGTGAGGCAATACCGATAACTGTAGAGAACTTAAAGGGTTTAGCCCCGATTATAAAGAAACAAGCGCAAGCTTTAAAAGAAGATAATTTTATTGCTCTCAAGGAGGTCAAATCCCAACTCACCGATATCTATAATCGGGCGGTGAGGGAGGGGGGATTTGTCGAAGAAACTATAATCAGTCGTCAAGGGATAGGAAAAACACAATTAGAATCTCCTCTAAAAACATATTCCGACTTAGAACCCCTCGCCCAAGAAGCAAGGAATGGAATACAGGTTTTTCATGGAACGACCAAAAAATTTACCGAGTTTGACACCCTTGCAGGAGAAAAAAGTTCAAAACCGATTTCTGCTTTAGGAACTTTCTTTACAAATGAACCCCGAAATGCACAATCAATAGCCAATATAAAGGGTGGTGGGAATGTGATGACCGCTACAATCAAATTAAATAATCCAAAAGTTTATCCCGATTTTACTTCTTTAATCAAAGACGCAGAAGCGGAAGGGAAATTATTTATGACAACAAGTAAAGGTGGGGGGATGTTAGAAAGGGGGAATATAGAACCCGTTGTGAAATTAAGAGAGAAACTGAAAGCGCGGGGACATGATGGTATTATTATTTCAAAAAATACGGCGGAGGGACTACCAGATACCCAGTATATAATTTTTGATAGCAAGAGCGCGTCTCTCGAAGGCATAAAGAGTACGAAACAATTTGAGTCGCTTGCGGAAAGGGCGAAAAATTATAAAACGGCAGACGAGTTTATAAACTCTTTCAAAAAAGAAGCTGTGGATAGTTTTTGTATTAATATATAGTATTATATGCTATAATTGGAAGTATATAAGTAATAAACACTATGAGATACTGCCGAGTTAGAGACAAAAATGTTTATAGTTGCGATCACTATATTTGCAATGAGCAGGGTGGTTCGAAAGTTAGAGGAATGAAGTATTGTAAGGTGAGAAAAACGGAGGTTTATTCTTGCGACCATTATGAATGTCGTAAATAAAATTATGAAGAAGGGTAAATTTATAAGAGAAATTTGGTGGGCAATCAAGACAAAGAGATTAGCCCCCGGAATGTCTTTGTTTGAATACTTTTGTTGGAGAATAGTTAGAATTAGGAAACTGCCAAAGTAACTTTATTTTATAATGAAAACAGAATATAAAAAAATTAAGCCAAGCATTTATAAATACCAACGGAGTGTTCGTGGGCTTATTTTTAAAATGTACGCAAACCAACGCCAAAGATGCAGAGATAGTAAAAGAGTATATAAAAAAATGCCAGAATATAATTCTGAACAATTATATAAATGGCTCGTTAAAAAACCGAAATTTTTGAGGTTGTTTGACCAATGGGCAATGAGCGGCTATCAGAAAAATTTGATTCCAAGTATTGATAAAATAAATCCACTTGGGAATTATTGTTTTAACAACATACAAATAATGACTTGGGCAGAAAATAACAAAAAAGGGAGAAAGGAAAGAAACATCACGCAAGGGAAAAGAATAATTCAGCTAAAGTCCAATGGGGAAGTGGTTAAAAAGTTTATTTCAATCACTGATGCCTATAAGGAAACTGGTATAGATTTTCGTCAGATTTCAAGCGTCTTGTGTGGTCGGGCAAAGACAGCACATGGTTATAAATTTGAATATATAAAAATATGAGAATTTGCTTTACCAAATCCCAACTCACCGACTTCTATAATCGGGTGGTGGGAGTTAGTGAAAAAGTAAAACTAAAAGAACCCCAGATAACCATAAAACCGATAAGAACCATTGCCGATGAAGCGATCAGATTCGTAAAAGAAAATCCCGGTTCGTCTTTGGTAGCCAAAGAGTTTAGAAATCCAAGAACTAAAGAACTGGAAAGCGGGCCGAGATTGTTTCAACGAATCGGGGAATCAATCAGAAACGGAGAATTGAATTTAGAGGAGCTTCCTAAAATAGTAACTAAATATGGGTTGTCCGCGAATGAAACTGCGCGATTGTTTGAAGACGCGGCTACTTATTCAGGCAGAACACTACAAGCTCTTTCAAGAGTAGAAAAAGAAATCAGGGCTTTACTGCCGGATATTCAACTTCCCGAACGAATACCTACTTTGTGGGAAAGGTTTAAGTCGGGTTATCTGGCAGTAGATAACTTCAGGCGTGGGCTTTTGGTAACCCAACTCGCGACAGCCGCCCGCAATGCTATTTCTCAAACTGGACGATATTCTTTAGGAACGATTACGGATGGAATGAATGGGGTTGTCAGTAAAATGACCGGACAAAAAGAATCATTTACTCCTTTCTTTGAAGATATCGCGGCTGTTTTAAGAAAATTCTCAAAAGGGAATGTGGAAAAACTAGAGAAGGTGTTGACTAAAAATCCTATTGAATCTGCTCGGCTTTATAATACGCCCGTGGGAGATGTGGCTTTGACAGGGAAAATAACCAATACCCTAAACGCTTTTAATAGGGGACAGGAATACTTTTTTAGAAATCTTATTTTAGACGCAAAACTTAATGCTGCCTCAAAAAGAGAAGGAATAAAAATTGAGGATCTGGGAGCGGGTGAGGTAGAAAGAGCCGTTGATGAGGCATTGGATTGGACTTTCGCTAAAAGCCCGATACGAGGAAGTTTTGGAGATAGTATAATGAGAATGTATCGAGCAATGCCCCCCCTTACCCTCATCAATCCATTTCCTCGTTTTATGTCTAACGCGGTGAAATTTCTATATGACTATTCTCCGGCCGGAATAATGAGTTTATTTAATTCTAAAACACGGGCGGCAATAGCGGCCGGGGATTATAACGCCATTTCAAAGGCAATTATCGGAACTTCTATGTTGGGGGGAGCAGTGGCGATCAGAGCGAACGAAAATCTTGCCGGTGAAAAATGGTATGAAATTAAATATGGCGACAAGAGAATTGATACCCGTGCCTTCGCGCCGTTTTCTACTTATCTGTTTTTTGCAGAACTAATGGTTAATGGCTCGGAAAGAATATCAGGCAGTGATTGGGCGCAAGCTGCTATAGGGATAAATAGAGTAGCTGGAACGGGACTGGCTTTGATTGACTTGGTGGGACAAAAAGTGGATGCAAAAAATGCGAAGAATGTCGTAAATGGGATTGTATCATCTTATGTTGGAGGATTTACCGTTCCTTTCATAACCATTAAAGACATCGTAGGGAATTTTCGTTTAGAAGAAAGAGCCGTAAAAGAAACCAAAGAATTGCCCGTGATCGGTGGGGCGATAGGCAATATCCCCGGATTAAATGAACTTTTACCGACAAAATTTTCTATGTTTGAAGATAAACCCCTTGAAAGAGAACAATCTTTATTAAGACAACTTACAGGAATTACCCTAAAAACGAAATCTTTTATCGAGAAAGAACTTGATAGAATGGGAAAAGATGTCGGTGATTTAATTCCTAAAACCGGCAATCTTGAGGCCAATAGGGTTATCTCAAAACAAACTGGGGTAATTTTAGATCAATTCAACGACAAACTGAATCTGAGCGAAAAATATAAGACAATGGGAGATGATGAGAAATTGGAATTTATTAAAAACTTAGTTTCAGAAGCAAAAAAAGAAGCCAAGGGAGAGGCGGCTTCTGATTTGGCTGGAGTAGTTTATAATGAACTTAAAAAAGTTTCTTCAGAAAAAAGAAAAGAAACAATTATCCAATTAAAAAATCGGGGGTTAATAACTGAAAATATCCTTGACTATTTGATGCCTATGCTGGAAGCGCAGCCTTTAGCCAAATAATTCCTGAAATCCGACCAAAAGTATAGCGAAAATAATAATTCCGCCAAGAGTCAAAACCAAATAACCAATAGAACCCATTACAATTTCTTTCATATAAGTTCAAATAATACCAAATTTAAAATAAAAAAGCAATATGGACACGATACAACTTGATTCAGAAAGTAGATTACAAATGCGGGTTATCGCTTTGGAAACTGCCGTAGAACAATTTGGGCAAGTCCATACCAGATTAGAAAGATTGGGCGAACTTGAAGCCAGAATTAAGGTCTTAGAAGAAGCAAGAATCCGACAAATTGCTTTTAACATCGAAGTATCTAATAGATTAACGAGGACGGAAAAACCAGTAGAAAAAGTAATTAAATTTTGGCCATGGAAATAAACGAAAAAAATATGTCAAAACTCACCCGCCTTTTGGCGGTGATGGATGACGACACACTAACCCGTAAAGAGTTTATAGACGCTTTTCAAAAAGTAGTGGATTTGGTTTTACAAATAAAAGCCGAGAACGAAAGAGTGGTTACAATGATTAAAGGATTGTATGATCAAATGGCGGCCAAACTGGAAAATGACTCCGTTTCGGGCCGTTCAGAACTTAAAAAACAAATAACAGATTACTGTGAAAAAGAAATGTCGGGAATGATGAAAGCCCACGAAAAGAAAATGTATGAAATGGATGAAAAAATGGAGACGATAAAATCAGGCAAAGACGCGGATGAAGAAAAAATCGTTCAAGACGTTCTTACTCAAATAAAACTTCCCAAACAAAAAGAGATTATTTTGGACGGACCCAAAGAGCTTAAAAGCAAACTTGAATCTCTGAAAGGCGATGATAGAATAAATATAGACGCCATCAACGGACTGGATGAGGAATTTAAGAGATTAAAAGATATTCTTTCTGGGATTCCCAGGGCGCGGGCGATGGGCAGAGCAAAAGTGCCTATTACAAGAGCGCAGAACTTAACATCTCAGGTGGATGGCGNAGTTAGTACGTTCACTTTAGACCCAGATACCACTGCGGTTTTTGGGGTTTTTGGAACTCAATTCCCTGTGAATTTCAACGCTGGAACAGATTGGACATTCGCGGGAAGAACTTTAACTTTAGTAACTGCTCAAGTCGGGGTTCCACAAAGTGGACAAACGCTTTGGGCTTTGACCGAGGTATTATTTTATCCATGAGTAAATTGAAACCATTTTTAATAGGATTATTACTCGCCTCGGCTGGGATTGTTTTAGCCGCGCCCGCTTCTACGATTTTAAGAAACATATTGCCGGAAACAGATAATGTTTATGAGATGGGCACGACCTCAGCTCGCTGGTTACGAATTTATACTCAAAATGCCTCCACCTCTAATCTAACTGTTTCTTTGCTTAACTCTGCGGATTGTGATGTCAAGGCAAGCATAAATGGAGTATTTTCGTGCGGAACAGACGCGGGCGCGAGCGCGGGTGTGGAATATAATCCTTTTGTCGCCGCAGGATTTATAGCAACCTCAACCACGGCTTCTTCAACATTTCTTAACGTGAGTATGCTTAACGCCACTTCTACTAATGCCACTTCAACCTCTTTATATGTCAGCGGAGACGCGGTGTTGGCCGGAGGGCTTACTTTAACTTGCACCTCGTGTATTACCAATACCAATGTTTCGGATACCCTCACCGCTTCGGATTTGGTGGCCGGTTCGTCGGTAGTTTCTAACGCAGAAGTGGATGATGATTTAACTATTTCCAGCGGAACGATTGACAATACTCCTATCGGAGCAAGCGTGGCTAATACCGCTATATTTACGCTTGCCACCACCACGTCAGCAACTACAACCAACTTGAATATATCGGGGACTTTGGATGTTGACGGGTTAACTTCGGCTTTGATTCTTACAGGCGCGGGCGGAGTATTTGCGGAATATGCGGGCACGTCAGGAACTAATCAAGTAATAAGCGCATTAAGCGCAACCGGAGCCGGAACCTTCGTATCAATCAATAATGACTATTGGAGTGGAACTGATTTATCGGTGGCTAATGGCGGAACAGGCATATCGTCTTTTGCCGGAAATAGTTTGTTTTATTCCAATTCGGCCGGTACGGCTTTGGCGTTTGCCGCGACTTCAACTCTTAATATCGGGGGAAACGCCGGAACAGCCACCGCGCTTGCGGCCAATGGCGCAAATTGCTCGGCAGGAAATTATCCATTAGGAGTAGATACTTTGGGCGCGGTGGAAGATTGCACTGCCATAGCCGCCGCAGTATTTCCATTCACAGCGACTACTTGGGGCGGGGTTCAAGCCAATTCAACCTCAACGCTTTTACTCTTAAACGCTGGAGGAGTTATCTCAACATCATCAATAGGAAATCTTACGGTAGGGACCTTAACCGCCACTACAACCGCGACTATAACCTGCACCGGATGCATAACCGATGTAAATGTCGCTGATATCGCTTTAGGAGGAGGAACTTCGGGAAATTATGTAACTACGATTGCTGATTCGGGAAATTCAACTCTAACCGTTACAGGCTCGGGATCGGAAACCGCGGCTGTTACCCTGGATGTTATTGATGTAAATTGCACGGATTGTTTAGGGGTTACCGAAATCGCCGATAGTTATATTTTGAATACCGGAGACGTAGGAACCGGAGAATATACTTTTGCGGGGGCGTTAATAGGAACTACCACGGTTGACACCTTAATCGCCACCTCTACCTTTAGGGTTCCAGTTTCGGCTTCTTCAACAATCACTACTTCGGGTGAAATTGAAATTGACACCACCGACAGAGCAATTCATTTTCAAGCCGGAGCAACGACTTATAGTTTGCCCGCGACCACCACCGTAGTTCTCTCTATTGCTTCATCCACTACCGGCATGAACTCGCCGCCATTTGTTATGCCATTTAATTTTGTGGTGCAGAGGGTTTGGAGTATGAATAGTATCCAAATGACTAACGGCACGACCTCGGTAGCAACTACAACCGGACATGATTTTCAGGTATGGCATAATTCTCTGGCATCGCCCACCGCTTTATTTACCACCGCTAAAAATACGGTCTCAACTTCAACCTTTACGCTTCACACCAACACATTCAACGATAACACCATAGCCATAAACGAGGTGGTGTGGGTTTCGGATTTATTAGCGTCAAGCTCGCTTCACGATATGATTATCCAGTTAGAGGGGTGGAAGACACCCTAACCAATAAAAACCTTGCCACGGAATAAACAGAGCGTAAAAAATGAGTTTTTTGGGGGGTATGATTGAACTATTAAAACAAATTGTCGCTTCACTCTACCTGCTGGTTTCTCTACTTCAAGGACAGCCGGAGGATTTGAAATTCGGGGCGGCTCAAACCGACATTGAAATCATTGACGAAACCAAAACAGCCGAAGCGAATTATTTAAGCATTAGCAATAAATATAAAGCGTTCCCTTTGGAAACATTTGGGATTTACACCAGAGAAGCGGATGAATTTATAAATGCCAAGGGCGAAATCGGTTATCAGATTAAATTAAAAAAAACCGAAGCCGGAAGATATTGGGAGAAGTCGGAGGGAGTCGGGCTTAATGCTTTAGAAAACACTTATGATTGGAAAATAATCGGGGATGTGCCGCCAGGCATTGCCTCTACAACGCCATGAAACACGAACATAAAATTAAAATAGGGCTTGCCGATGACATGTCAGAAACAGAAAAATTTGAAATAATTTATTATGTTTGTTTTGACTGCGGTTTTATTGAAAAATTATGAAAATCTTACTTACAATTTTAATTTTGATATTAAGTTTGGCATATTCCGCTCTGCCCGTTTTAGCGGCTTTGAATACTACATCGGCTGATTTTGGAAATGATGCCACGGAGTATCGGTTCACTATCGTGGATAGTGCTGATACAAGTATTACAGGTTCATTGACGATTGAGGCGTGGCTAAATTTTACATCAACCGCGGGATACCAACGCATATTTGATAAAGAAAATGGTGCTTCCGGATTAAATGGTTATGGTTCTTATTTTAATCCAGATACCCCTGGTATAGCTTTACGCATTGCAGATGGTTCGGCATCATGCGAGCCAACTGTTTCTTGGAGTCCATCAACAGGAACTTGGTATCATTTTGCTATGGTATTTGATGATACTAATAATATTTTACAGCTTTTTATAAATGGTTCTCAACAGGGAACAGACCAAGCGTGTACTCGTGCTCCGGGTGATGGCAATGATGCTGTAGTTATCGGAAACGCCAATGGCTCAAATCAAGACTTTAATGGTCTTATAGACGATGTGCGATTGTATAATGTCGCCCGCACCGGAGCGGCAATCGCGGCGGATTATCAACAGCAACTTGTTGGAAACGAAACCGGATTGGTGGGTTATTGGATGTTAAATAATGGAGCCGGAACTTGCGGCACTACTCAACTTGAAGATAAAGGAGAAACCACCGACCCGGCCGGAGCCGTGGCAGACGACCTCACAAACGTCAATTCAACTCAATGCGCAACTAATGTGCCATTTACTAATGCGGGAGTGGCGGTAGTAGTTCCTAAACGACGACTAAGCGTAATAATAATTGAATGATGGAACTTCAAGAACATATCAACGAAGAAGTAAAAGAGGTGCTTGATAAACACACAGAAAGTTTATTGGTGGCCAATAAAGAAATGGGGCTTATTAAGGAGACCTTGATTATTTTACAAACCGATGTTGCTTGGTTAAAAAAATTCTTTTGGATTGTTGCCGGTTCGTCAATCGGAGGATTAGTTACCGGAATTATTAACCTTTTACTTAAATAAATGGAACTTGAAGCATTTAAGGAGTGGCTTGTTTATCTCTCGGACTTTACTTGGCCGACAGTGGCGGTTATCGCGCTTATTTATTATCGGGATGTCGTATCCCACTTATTGATTAAAATTATAGATTTAATTTTTCGGACGAAAGCATGACAAAGGAAAAAACAACATTCGGATTCAATCTTGCCAAAGAACTTGCCGAACAATCCGTTGAGGACTGGAAACTTGGGGCGACCGGATTAACTTGTATCGCTCAAATCCCAGAAGAGGAGCGGGAAAAATATCTTCCTAAGGGCGAGCTGCAATTCGGGCGGGAAGATTTTATGGACTGCGTTTCGCGGGCGGTAAATAATGTTTTAGAAACGAAATTTAATTGGCTTCTTGCAAATAAAAAATTAAGTTTGGCTAATGAGATGTGGCTGAAAGAAAAAGGATATGTGGTGGGTGATAGGATAGAGTTTAGCGATAGATTTGTAGCCATACTTTCAGGAACCACCCGCGAGGGAAACTCCTTTAAGTCCCCCTTGGATTCAGTAAGAAAAAACGGACTTATTCCCAAGGCCATGCTTCCGGCTGAATCGTGGATGGGATTTGATGACTACCATAATTCGGCCAAGATAAGCGAAAATATGAAAGCCCTCGGTTTAGAATTTATCCAGAGATTCTTTATTAACTATGAACGTGGGCCGGAATCGGATTTTGAAAACCTGCTTAAAAATGATATGCTTATGTGCGGGGGGTATGCCTGGCCAACGCCCGTAAATGGGGAATATCCCCGAACCAATTACAGTCCGAATCACGCCTTTATGGTTTTTAAGCGGCCGAGATATTTTGTATTCGATAATTATTTAGATTCGGGAATAGCCGGAGATTGGATTAAAAAACTTGCTTCCAGTTTTGATTTGCTTGATATGGGATATAGAATTGCCGTCAATCAAAAAGAATTTATACCCATAAAAAAAAACTTCCTACAACGCCTTTTAGGTGGATTGAGGGATTACTTTGGGGAAATCTTTAGATAACATGAGCGGACACGCACAAAACAAAGCCAAGAAAAAACAAAGGGAAAGGTGGAACGCCCGCCACCCCGAAGGCCATAAAACATACAGTCATCGCAAGCGAGGACATGATTGTAAATATACAAAATAACTCCATCCGTGTGATTCCAAGGATGGTTCTCCGAGCTTCTCCGGTAGCAAAGAGGTAAAATAGAGTACCTTATACGGCTCACCCGTAAGGGAATCGGGGGCGACAGGGAGTTTAAGCGTTGAGGACGCAAGTCCGCTTGAATCACCAACGTTCTCCCTGTTGCAAAATAACTTGAAATCTTTATGGGACGAGATAATAGGTGAAGATCCGAAACAGTTTCTATTCTTTTTCTTCTTTTTTGTCGTACCTTGGCTGGCGACTTCGGGTTTAATTTTATGGGTTATATTCTCAATAGAATAAGGGGGTGGTTATATCCTGATTTATTCGGAGGACGTTCCTCTCAATGGAGTCGCGTTAGAAAAGAAAATATCAAGTCATACTGCGAATTGTGCGAACGAAAAGGAAGATTATTACATCCATTGGAATTACATCATGTGTGGCCATTTCACCTACACCCGGAATTGGAACTCGAGCCGAGCAATTTTATAACTTTATGCCGTAAATGTCATTTAGATTTTGCTCATTTGGGGGATTTCAAAAGTTTTAATGCGGATATTCAAAGTGAAGCCGAGCATTGGAGATTAAAAAGAAAACAAAGAGTATGACACGATTTTATATTTCGGCCGGACACTCAATTTATGATAAAGGTTATTCCTGCGGTTGCGGGTTGGCTTCGGAATCAGAATGGACTATTAAAATTCGGGATGAATTAAAGAAATTAGTAAACGCAGAGTTTCCACCCGACACTCTCTCTCTAAGAGATACTATTGATTGGATTAACTTTTCGGCCAAGCCGGATGATTTTAGTTTGGAAATTCACCTGAATGCCCATCAAAATAAATCCATTCGCGGGGTAGAGACATATTATTCCGACACTCCGAGATATGCGGATATATTCGCGCGAAATATATCATTAACACTTGGCATACCCAATCGCGGGCCAAAACACGATTCACTCTCTTATGTCGGCTCGTTAGGATTCCTGCGGCAGTTAAAATGCCCCTCGGTGATTATAGAATGTCTTTATATGACAAACGAACAGGATAAATTGGTTCTTTTAAATGGCGGGCCGGAAAAAATAGCGAGAGGGATTAAACGCTCTCTTGATACGCTTTTTGCCGCCGAACAACTTAATAAGATGTCGGTGTTGCTCGAGACACTGAAGAAACAATTATTGAAATTATTAAAATTATGAACAGCAATTTATTTCGACTTAATGGAAGGGATTTTATTGTGGCCTTAGCAAATGCGGTTTTCGCCGCCATTATCATAGTTCTATATGGTGTCGTAACTACATCAGGATTTGATTTATTTACTGTAGATTGGGTTACGATAGGAAAAACAGTAATAAATTCTATATTTATTGTTTTTATTTCCAGCTTGGGCGCGGCCCTTGGGATAGATAAAAACGGTAAAGTATTGGGAAGTATTTAACTCCCATGTGATTACTCTTAACATGAAAATTTATGAATACACTTTTAGTGTGGTTGCTTTCAATTATGGCTTCTTCGACCGTAGTGTTTTTGACAAATGAAAAATATGAACTAATGCAATTCGCGCACGATGTGGCAGTTATCAACCAAATAGACCCCGAAAAGTTTATTAAATTGATTGACTGCGAGTCAAAATTTGTTAAAACCGCCAAAGGAGATTTTAGAAGTGAAACCAAAGAATTTATGGCACGGGGAATTTTACAGTTTTGGAAATCAACATTTATTACTCAATCAAAAATTTATGATTTCAAGGGAGAATATCTAAATCCCAAAGACCAAATTATTCTGGCCGGGAAAATGCTTAAAGAAAAGGAGGGGTGGCGGCATTGGACGAATTGCTGGAAGTGGATACGCTGAAGCTCGCCCGCGTTTCGATAAATCTATGCAAACCCACTCAAAATCTATGCAATTTATTGGAACGGGGGCGGGTTTTTGGCTGAATCCGCAAAGGAGTCAATAGTTCCGGTCGAATATATATGGGAACAAAAGCCGGGCTTTGAACTTCCATCTTAATTCTAAAACCGCCTTTTCGGGCGGTTTTAGTTTTTCCAAAAATCCGTAATCATTCTTTCTAAAATGATATTTTATTACAAACATCAACGAAAAAACTATACGAGATTTCCAGATATTCCGCACCAATAACATATGTTTCTTAACATAATATTATGCGAACATCTGGCTTGACGTTCTCTGATTTTTGAACTAATCAGTATTTTTTTATAATACGAGGGGGCGGATTTATTCAATAAATCAGAGGCAGTAAATTCGCGTTTATGTTTTGGCGCGTATGAGAACAATGGATCCAGCGCGTCAATTCTTCTGAACCAATAAAGAATGGTGGTGTGGTTTCTTTTAAGAATCCGCCCAATTTCCGAAATGCCTTTCCCCTCTTTTCGCAAAGCAATGATTTGGTCTATATAAGACCGTGAAGATAAAATATATTTTATATTTTCAGTTCTCTTTCGCATAAAACTCTAAATTATCTCCCCGACAACTGTAACATTTCGCCTCGAACCACCACTTAGCAGAAGTAAATGTCTGTCCGCATTTGCAGATATATTTCCATTTTCTTTCCCGCCACATTTTTAGAATCTTTTTCCGGTGTTTAACATACCAAGTATTCATATATCAATTATATCTTTTTTACTGGATATGGAAAATCGGAGTTTTGCACTTTCGGTATTGACAAATTGATATATTCGGGTGGCTTGTGGATAAACCCCGCCTTGACATGTATCCGGCGCGGGAGTATTATTAAAAATGTTCAATAAACATAGACCCGCTAAGGTGAGCAAAAACCTCGAAAGAGGTATATCAGAATAGCCACCTCGGCGCACCTTAGCGGGCAAGTCGGGGTGGCTTTTCTGGTATAAAAAGGTCGGGTATCGGCTACCACACAGCCGGAGTTAAAAAGATTAAAAATTATGGATTTACTTTTATATGGAGATAACGAACAACGAGCCAATTATTTTAGGAACAAAATGGACAGGGAAATTTTCGGCTCAAGAAATTATGAACAGGCACGAAAAATATATGCTTACTTATGTGCAGAAATCCGCAAGCAAACTAAAACCGAGCAAATGGGAATTAGCCGGTGAGATAATAATTCCGCCATTGATATTCATAGTCGTCGTACTATGGATGGCGATACTGTAAAATGGGTAAAGAGGTGGGGACATGATACATTTTGGTTACCCATTTTGTATCATTCCTCTGCCTCTAAAATAAAATGATTAAAAATGTTAAATTAGAAATTGAAACCGAAAACGAGGAGGGAGGATTGGAATATACTGACTTGTCTTCTCCCACGATTGAAATGGCCTTGGAAAAATTAGGAGCATTTGAAAGGTCGCGGGATAAAGACGCTCTTTTTGAGGGCGAATTAGAACAATCTAAAATTGAATAATATGAACACAAACACATATGCCGAGCGTGCTGAAGCCGAAGCACGTTATAAAGAAGACATTAAAAATATAAAAATCAAATGGCCACATACTCCAAATGGGGATTGTACCAGTGATTGTCGGAGAACAGGATGTCCGAATGACGAAATCCCCACATTTGAGGGGTGGCTTGAAAATCAATGAAAATACTTGATATAACACCAAAAGAAACTCAAATAGTATTAAGAAAAGATAGTGGTTTAGTAACTGCCGAAGCATTGGAACGAGAAGAAGAAACCCGTAAACTTATTAAAGGATATATCTCTAAAAATCTTAAAAAGGGTACAGATTATTATGAACTTCAGATCGGCGGGAGAACTTCAAAACCCTCCTTATCCAAGCCCGGAGCCGAGAAATTTATGTCCTTGTTTCATCTCCGAGCCGAGTTTGAAAGGGATAATGATACTTGGGAGATGATGGGAAAAAAAGACGGAGTGCTTTGCTATGTATGCAAATTGTACACAAAATCCGGCCAATTAGTCGGAGAGGGCCGGGGAGCCAGAGATGTCCATAAAGACGGAGATATAAACAAGGCAATTAAAATGGCCCAAAAATCAGCCAATATAGATGCGGTATTAAGGGTGGGCGCTTTATCAGAAATGTTTACCCAAGACTTAGAGGATTTAAAAGAAAATGAGAAAATAAATAATTTTCCTATTATTGATTTAGATTCCGATCCGACAATCAAAAATGCCAAACAGCACGATGATCTTATAGGCCTTAAAAAAAGAATAATGCTTTTAATCAACAGGATTGAAATGCGGAACGTAAAAGATAAAGCGGAAATTGAAAATTTAATTCGGGAGTCATGTCAGGAAGAACTGATACCAGAAAATTATCAATCTATTTCAAATAAATTGGAGATTATTTGGACTGACCAACAGGAAGCGCATAAAAAATTAAAATGAACCCTCAAAAATATATAATTAAATTCATGCTTGAAAAAGGAGATTGGGTTTGCGGAACTGAATTTATGAAAGAACATATCCCCGAATATAGAAGCCGGATAAATGAAATACGAAAAAGTGGAATAATGGTTGAGGCCCGAAGATGTCAACAACACAACCATAAGGGGAATTTACAAGAGTGGCGGTGGGCGCCAGAATCGCGTGTAACGCAAGAATCTGCCCAAATTTCGTACGAAGCGTCCTGTGATGGAGAATTACATCCTATCTTCCAAAAAGCCCTCTTCCCTTATCAACCTAATTCGTATCATTAAATGGGAGGGGATCGAATAAAGATTATATTAGGATTGCCACAGAGAAACCGATACTTGGGGTTTTCGTTCTGACTTATATGGGGCTAACAAAACCAATCCCAGAAAATCTACGCAATAAAATGGCAAGCGACCCATTTTACGAAAAGTGTTGTATAAGAAGCGAGGAGTGTTCGGGTAGAATTGAATGGCACCATAATCTCATTTACGCAGGACAGAGGCAAAACGCGAAGTTCTGTATCTTACCCGTTTGTTCTTACCACCATTCCATAGAGAAGCGAAAGGATATAAAAAAGCAACTAAACAGGATAATGGCGGTAAGAGCCACCCCTGATGACAAAATTCAATATCCACGGCTTAACTGGCAACAATATGAGTACAACTTCACGCGGTAATTATTACAAAAGAAAAACGAGGGATTGGTACGAAAAACAAGGATTCGTATGCCAGCTTTCGGAATTTACCTGTGGGATAATGGCCGGCAGAAGAACTTTTTACAGAAAAATAGATTTATTTGGAAGTGATTTGATTTGTATGAATGGCAAGGAAATTATTTTTGCGAACAGCAAAGCGACAACGGAAGATCGTAAAGACGGCATTTCAAAAATGAAATCCGAGGCGAAGCTGGAATTTGAAAAATACCCGTTTCCAGAAAACGTTAAAAAACAGGTCATAATATGGCTTCCAAAGCAACAACCGCAAGTATTTAATCTATAATCAAGAGATTAAAAAGCATGGAGAGAATAAAAAATAAATTCGGAAACTTATGTTGTCCGTATTGTAAAATGGTATTAACCGAGGCAAGTTTTGAAACAGGCAAATGGCAATGTAGAAAATGTGAAAAATTGCTTAATTACGAAACTTTTAACAAATTTTATGCAGGAAATAAAAAGGGAAGATAAAATAAATGAATATGTTTTACGCCTCGGTGGGAAAGTAACCCTGTTAGAACCCGTGGATTTGGGCCATAATTATTCCATAAAAGTAGGTGGCTCTATTACCGAAAAAACCGATAAGGATAATGAGGATGGAACTATTAACAGATACTTTAAATTTGAACCTGTGCAAGTTGAGATTATCTCACCCCTCGGAAAAACCATAAAAAGCAAAGACCCCCGATCAAAATCTAAACTTCTTAGGGCTTGCATTTATAAACACTGGAAAGAATTTCCAAACGACATGTCAGATGAAGATTTTTATGACACCGTGCTTAACTATATCATTTCTAACTCTGAAAAAATAGCAGAAAAAGCATTAAAAGAATTTAATTAAGGTATGACATTAAATACTTTTATTGAAAACGAATTTGGGATTAAACGAAAAAACAACAGGTTATGTCTGGTGTGTAGAAAATATATCTTAAAAAAGAGTTGGAAAAAGCATATAAAGAGGTGTGGATAAGTCCACTACTTGACACTAATTTGAAAATTGAATAAATTGGGGGTATGGATAAAAGAGATGGGCAATTCGTAGATTTAAACCCCGTAGTAGAGACACAAGAAAGCCCTAAAAAGCTCTTTTATCCAACTCTGCTGCGGGATTTTAGTTTATGATTTTATGGCAACAAGGAGGATGTTATCAGCAAGTATTTCTACGAGTCAAAGGGTTAGTAGAGTATCCAATCTCGCAAAACTAATCTTTACTTGGATTATTCCTCATTGTGATGACTTAGGACAGTTAGCCGGAGATTCCGATAGTGTAAAGTGGGAAATTATACCACGGATCGAGGTTTCTGAAAAGGAGGTAGAAGATTGCTTAAAAGAAATGGAGGATGTCGGTTTGATAAAAAGATTCATAGTAAATGAAAAAATGTATCTAAAAATAAGCAATTTTGATAGTTTCCAGACCCTAAAAAACGATAGACCAGTGCAAAATATAGTAAAAAAAAAGCCCTAAAAACTAATAATATTGGAATCCAACGGAATCCAGTGGAATCCCAAGTAAGTAGAGTAAGTAGAGTAAGTAAGGAGATTAAGGAAGTAAATATAACTTCGCCTGACGGCGAACCTGCTGACGCAGGTAAGTTTATGAGAAACTATAACGAAAACGAACACTACAAAGAACCTACGGTTAATGCTAACACCGGAGAATTAGAAGAGGACGAGAAAAAAGAGAACCAAAACAAGGCATGGGTTGATTTCAGGGTGTTTTGGCTTAAATTATGGAGAGACAATCGTGGATTCGAGCCAGAAATCAGTTTAGTGGCTGATAAAAGCACGTTTCACAGGCAATATAAGTTGCGCGGCCGGGACGAGGTAAGAAAAATAGCCGAGTATTACTTCACCCTTGAAAAGTCCCACAAATATCCCTCTATCACCGCTTGTTTCTCGGCAGACACCCTTAATCAGTGGAAAAATCGAGAATCACAAAAAACTATAATCATAGGCCATGGCTAAAATTTATATAAAAGCAATTCAAAATCCATATAATGTTTCCGAAAAAGACGCAACAGAAATAGACCTTTTGTGGCGGGACGAAAGTATATCCAGTTCAAGAAAATTCCACATGGGAGTATTGTCTTTTGAAAAAGGCCAGATTAAATTGATCGAGTTGGAACGATCCATTGGAGATTCCGACAATAAAAGATTAAATCCTTATGATTTTGAACAGCGTAAAGTTATTGATGATTTTGAAATGGAACTTAACGGCAGAGATTTTTTCCGATATACGCACAATCAGAAAATAATTCTTTGTAAAGATGAAAAATGTATTGTTTGGTCGGTTTGTCTACCGGATATGTTCACTGATTATTTTAGGAAATGGAATGGGCTTCAGTACGCCCGATCCTTGCGCGAAAAAGCCGAGCGTAAAAATTTGGACGAATTGGGGAAACAGGAATTGGTCGAAAAATTATCATTTTCAGACGAAATAAATGTTAGCGAAATACCTTTTTAATTTTATGAATGTAAATCCAAAACAAGCATTAAAACATACAATGAATGGATTTGCAATTTTATCGCATGAAATTATGCTTAATGCCGATAATCCAGATTATCAAAATGAGCATTTTAAGGGTGAGGTGCGTAATAGATTAAAAAGATTAGAGAAAGAAATTGATGAATTAGAAAAATTAGATAAATCTTATGGAAAATAAACCCAAAAAAGACGAGTGTGAACATCGTTGGAAATATCCCCATTGTGGACTGTGTCATTATAAACCCAAGAAAAAGGTCGTAAAAAAAAACAAATAATAGAAATTTAAAGGTCGTATAAATTCTTTAGATGAATAAAAATATGAAAAAATTAACATTAGGAAGTTTCAAAAGAGAAGGCAGTCAGGGAAGTTTCGGGCATAGGTTTTTTACGAAGTTGGAAGATGGCCGTGAGGTTGATTTAGAGAGTTGTTTAAGTGGTTATTGTGTGGGGATTTATGATAAAGACCTGAGTCTTATCGGCGAAAAAACTTGCACAAAAATTGAGGGAATGTTGGAAAGTCAGATAATGCCAGGTTTTAGTATATTGACGGGCGAGGCATTAGAGAAAGCGGTTGAAATAGCAAATAAAATTCTAACCCCCCAATAAAAATATGAATGACGAAATAATAAAAGACCAAAATCGGCTTTCTGTGTGTTGTGGCGCTCCGCTTTATTCGGACACGGATATATGCTCCGATTGCAAAGAACACTCCGGCGAAGACGAACACAATGAACCAAAAGGAGAATGAAATTAACTAATGCTCAACAAAGAGAAAAAGAAAACCTTGAATGGTTCAATCCTGATTTATTTAAACAATTCCCTCCCCATAAAGGAGAACACGAAGAGTATTTGGTTCACAGTGAAAGAGGAGCTCTTATATCGGGGTTTCAGCACGGAAAAGAAAGATTTAATGTTTATTCAGAAGCCAAAAGGCGCAGGGGAATCACCATTCACGAATTATGGGAAGATAGTTTTTATAGCCGAGATGGTTCGTGGACAGGGTTCGTGGGTCTTTTGACAGAAGAAGACGGTTCACTTATTCCCGAACATATAAAAAATTATATTAAAAAAGAAATTTTTGCGGGACAAGATGCGGATAAAATTGATAGAATATACGAGGAGTTAAAAATTATGGATGTAATAAATCTATAAAATAAAAATATGATTTATACTAAGGGCGAAATTGAATAAAAAACATTACGTATGAAAAAAGAAAAGAAAATAAATAATGGATTCGCCATTCATGTTCACCATGACGACTTAGTTGAGTATTGTTATGATTACAAAAAGCGGGTTGAATATATCAAAACTGAGAAACCCGAAAATGAGCAAGAAATCCGTTTGCGAGTCTTTAAGATACTTCCTGAAGAAGCGTTGAACGATCTTCCGGAAGTATATCGGAAGGCGCATAAGACGTGGCCACAAAAGTCCAAAAACGCCTTTCATAAGAAATGGTGCGTGCCGGAATGTCCGTGGGACGGAAGTAAATTGGTGTTCAAAATAAAATAAAACTATGAAATTCAAAAACATAAAAGGAGGAACGGAAAAAGACGCTTACAATAAGTTTCCGTGGCTGGAAAGAGCCACATTTGAGAATGCGGATATTGACATAACGAATGATTATCTCATTTGGGAAGACGGTTTTTGGGAAGGCGGCATTTGGGAAGACGGCATCTGGAAATACGGCGTTTGGAAATACGGCGTTTGGGAAGGCGGCATCTGGGAGTGCGGCTTTTGGGGATACGGCGTTTGGGAAGGCGGCGCTTGGAAAGACGGTTTTTGGGAAGACGGCTGGATGTGGGACAACATCAATCAAAAATATCAAAGTGTCGTAAGAAAAGACGGGAAGTTTGAGATTGAGCAATAACGAGGGGATAACTAATCCCCCAAAAATATGAAGAAAATAAAATTATTGGTTGATCATGGTGAAGCTAAAATCGGAGATGTTTTTATTCAAGGCCTATTTGAATCTCCTCGTTATTATAAATTTACCNCCAGAGAAAACTGGTATTGGAAAGAAGGTTCAAAAATAGAAGATAATAGTTTTTTGCCGGCGAGTTGTTTTACCGAAGAATTACAAGATGATTTTGAAGTTTTAACCCCTTAACCCCTCAATAAAAATATGAAAAATTATGCATACAAAGGAACCACAGTTAACTGGGTCAGAAGTCAAACGGCTATTGTTAAAATGCTTACTACAAGAGAAATTTACGAAAGTCGTTTTACGAATTTAGAAGATAGATTTGCATTGGAATTTCGGGTAGTTGAAGCGGGGGTAACGAAGCCCCTTGCAATCCGGATCGTAGTGCCATTTCAGCATAAAGGGGAATTAGATTCCAAAAACCGCGAGAAAGAACTTAATCAAATGCACCGGATTCTTTTTCACCACTTAAAAGCTAAGTTTTTAGCAGTTGATTCAGGTCTTACAGAATTTATGGAAGAATTTATGCCGCACCTGATTGTAGCAGACAATAAAGGGAATAGCACCACACTCGGACAAATAATGTTGCCGCAATATAAAAAGAATCTTGAAGAGGGTAGGGGAGGAGAATTTAAGCTTTTAGGGGATGGGAAATAAAATAATGAATAAAAATATGAAAAAGGAAAACTACGATTTTATTAAAGGTGTGGTTTCTCTGCTTTGGGTATTGGGTTGGCTACTTGCTATCTTCTTTTTTACAAATCAGCAATTCGTTGTATTTGAAATCAATAAAAAGTACGAAAAACAATATCCCTGTTTTACATCAGTTGATAAAACAAAATGGTGCGGTGGTGGTTCAAGGGCGATAGAGAATCTACTTGATAAACTTAATAAGGGCGAGTGGGCTGTAGATTTTATTCCTATCCTAACTTCCCAATAAAAACATGAAAATAATAAAATGCACAATTTGCGAAAAGCCATTCTTCAATAATCCTAAAACTACCACGGATTATGCCACTGATTTTGACCCGACTGCTTGTCCTCAATGTAATGAAAATGCTCGCCAAAATTCTGTGCCACCCATTAACAAGAAAACATTTTCCCCCCCCTCAATAAAAATATGAAAAAAGAAAACAACAAAAAAATACGGGAGGATCTAAAAGATTACATTGTAGAAACTGGCGATTATCAAAAAACAATAGAAGCGGGTTCGTTAGAGGCGGCTACAGAAAGTGCGTTTATTTTATGGCCACCTAAAAATCCGTCAACTCTAACAAGGGTAAAAGCAAAAAGACCGTTGAAACTTAAAAGAGGCGATGGTTTATGGCATTACATTGACACGAGGATAATGCTTAAAAAAGCTGGATATAAAGTAATAAATAACCCCCCAATAAAATGAAAAAAGAAATAAAATCCGAAGTGAATATAAGACGATCTGGGGGCGGTTTTCTCATAGAAATCACTAACACTCCCATAGACCAAATGTTTGCGGTTACCGAAAACGAATTAGAGCAGATAGTTTTATTAGGGCAAATAATTCTAAAATCTATCCCCCATGAACACTAAAAAAGAAACAAGCAAAAACCAAAAATGTATTTGTGATGAATCCGGGTTAAACGAAGAAACCCGTGCGGATATTGGACACTTTAAAAAATGTCCCCAAGCAAATATCCCAAATCAAATCATAGAGGAAGGATTGAAAGAATTTGAGGAAAAGTTTCCTTCACACATTTCAATGAATCACGGACTTAAATCCTTCCTCCTCTCCTCCCAAACCAACCTCATCAAAAGATTGATTGAGAAAGTGGAGGGGATGAAAGAGCGAGAGTATATGGATATGGATGAGGAAACGCAGTATTTCCCAGAAAACGAAAAGTATAACCAAGCCCTCCAAAAAATCATTGATTATCTTAAAGAGGGGATAAAAATATGAAAAAAGAAAAGAAAAAATGGGATTTTAACTGGAGATATAAAGTAGAATGTTATCGTTGCGGCAGAAAAAACAGTTTGAAAGAAACTCATTGTGAGTGTGGAGAAGAAATTGAGGAATGTAAAGAAGCCATAGATAAATTCAAATTTGCGGGCGGTGGATAACTTTATTTGCATGTGCTTTAATTCTGTTGTATATTAAAAACATGGAAAGGACATACAAATCACTGGATAGATTCAAAACCATTGTTTGAATTTGCCCAGTGATTTTATGTTAAAGAAAGCAAAACCATGTTGGGCGTGTGGGAAGCGTCCTCAGACGAAAGGCATTTTTTGCCATAAGTGCCAGTATTTATCTGTAAAAGAATACATAGAGTATCGCAAGGGTTATCCTCCGCTTTTATCGGTCATAACAAGATGAGCAAACATAAACACAAAAAGAGGAAAACTCATGGCTACTGAATTACAAAAGGCGGCAGTAGATAGGTTGGAACACAATATAAAAAAGGTTGGGAAGGTAAGTGTTAGCCGTGCTATGCGGGAAACAGTAACCATGAATGGGAAAAGATATGCTCCCTCGGTTGCCAAAAATCCCAAGAAGCTAACTGGAAGTAAAGGATTTCAAGAGATATATATTAAAAAGGGATTAACGGCTGGACTTATTACCGGCGCCTTGGTAGAAGACATAAAAAAGAAACCACAAAATAGATTAGGAGAAATGAGATTGGGGGCTGAAATACTTAAAATGAGTGATAAAGAAAGTGAAGGAAATAAAACTTTAATTATAAATATAACCGGAGAATCCGCGCAAAGATATGTTAGTATTCCACCCAACGCAGAAGATAGTCGCATTAGACCCTCATAGATTTAGAGTATTAAGGTGTGGAAGAAGATGGGGTAAAACCACACTCGCGATAGACCAGATGAAAGGCAGGGCGGCAGTATCTAACTCAAAAATTGCTTATTTATCAAATACATATCAACAGAGTAGAGATATAGCATGGGAACAGCTTAAAAGAGATTGTATCAACGCTGGAACCCTAAATGAAGCCCGACTGGAAATAAAATTAGTAAACGGCAGTCAAATAGTTTTAAGGGGATGGGAGTCGGTAGAAACTTTAAGAGGCCAGGCATTCGATCTGATAGTGGTAGATGAGGTGGCAAGTATGAATAACTTTTGGGTGAACTGGCAAGAAGTTTTAAGGCCCACCCTAACCGACACAAGAGGAGAAGCGATATTTATCAGCACCCCCAAAGGATTCAATCACTTTTACGACCTATGCAATTTAGAGCTTACCGACAAGGACTTTAAGACATTTCATTTTACCAGTTATGAGAATCCGTACATTCCAAAGGATGAGATAGACCGGGCTAAAGAAACTCTGCCACCCGATAGATTCGCGCAGGAATATGAAGCGAGTTTCCAAAAGACCAAAGGACTGGTTTATAAAGAGTTTTCAAGAGATAAACACCTATACGAAACTTTACCGGAAATAAGATTACAAAAACTTGCGGGAATAGATTTCGGATATAGGAATCCGGCCGCAGTATTGGAAATAAGATTTGACGGAGAAATGGTTTGGGTAAATGACGAATGGTATAAGACCGAGAGGACAGATGCCCAAATAGCCGATTATGTTAAAGCATGTAATTTTGAGGCCGTATATCCCGATCCGGAGAACTCCGGAGGCATAGAGGAAATGAGAAGAAAAGGGGTCAATGTGCGTGAGGTTATGAAGGGCAAGGGAAGCGTTAGGGCCGGAATTCAGATGATTAGAGAACTCCTGATAAGGAATAAATTAAAAATAAATAAACGGTGCGTAAACCTTATCTCCGAGTTTGAAATGTATTCGTATGACGAAAACCGGAACGAACGGAATGAACAGGAAGACCCGATAAAAGCCAACGATCACGCTTTAGACGCATTACGCTATGTTATATCTTCATGCCTACCAATCATTCAGAAACAAGAGAGGAGGAAACAAATGGGACTGGAGGCCATGCACAGTTACAATCACCCCCAGTACAACCTCGTGTAGAGTATCTATTTAATGTCAAGATTCCCGATGGGTGTTTGGACCCGGACGGGGGCGATTGCCCCCACAAAATCAAAGAGGTTAAGACACACTATAATCCAGTATAATGTAAATGAAAATTGAAACTTTTCCATACGGACTTCGGGTTATTTCATTTAATCGTGGGGAGTGTATCCACAACGATACCATGGGCAGGTGGGTAAATAGATTTATTTATTACAGATATTGTTTGGACTGCAGTAAAAAAACAAAGTTAGAGATTTATTGGAATTATCCCTTATTTACATGGAGGCGAAGTTTAAAAGACAGCTAATGACCTACTTGGATACCGGCCATCGCCACGAAAGCATGTCGGGTATGGCGGCCTGTAAGTATTGCGGAGATCGTTTTAAGAAAGGCGAGGCGTTATATAACCGCATGAGAAGGGAGAAGCCGGAACTTTTCACCAGACCGAAGCAGGAATTTCAACCAAGCGATAAACTGCGGGAAATGCACACCCGCGTAGTGGATAGGGTCAACCATGATAAACTTTATAGAGACCACTTATTGAAATCCCAATATGGCACGATAGAGGAGCAGAATAAAGAAGCTGATTTAGCCAATCAAGGATTTTATAAAAAGAATAGCAATTACAGCAAAAAAGTTCTATGACACAAATTGTTAAATACTTTTGCGATGTTTGCCTTAAAGAGTGTTTGATCAACGATGGATTAGGAACTTTTGCGGGGTTTATCGTGAAATTAAACCCAGAACTTAAACCCCAAAGATTAGGATTTGAAGGACATTATTGTTTTGAATGCGCCGAGAAGATAATAGAATTTATAGACCAATTAAAAAATGGACCAGATAGCCGAAATAAACAGCCAGGTGAAAGCAACGGTGGGGGTAAGTAAGATTCATGGCGTAGGAGTAATCGCTATAACCTCGATCCCCAAAGGTAACAGAGTATATGCCAATGAACTTCCGAGGATGTATAAGATGCCCTACGGGAGTATAAATAAGTTATTCCCAGAAATTAAAAAGATTATTTTAGACCGATGGCCCTCGTTGGTGAATGGAGGAAGAATAATAATTCACGATGTTAGATTACTCTCATTGATGAATCATAGCCCCGATCCCAACTACGCCCCCGAAACAGACACTGCCCTAAGAGATATAAACGCTGGGGAAGAAATTACGGAAAATTATCGTGAAATGAGGGGATGGGAACGGGTTTTTCCTGATTTGCCTAATTGGGAAAAACAGAATAAAATGGAGTTATGCCCACTGGAATTTATAAAAGAAAATCTCGCTCAGATGAGTATAGACACAATATCGCGTTGGCTCGTTTGGGTAAAAAGCTTAGTGAGGAAACACGAAAAAAGATAAGTGAAGCGCATAAAGGAAAAAAGAGGCCTCCCCTTACAGAAGAACATAAAGAAAAAGTGCGCTTGAATCATTGGTCTAAAAGTATAAAAGCAGAAGAAATAAAGAGAAAAATTGGAAATAAACACTTGGGTAGAAAACGGTCTGAAGAGGTTAGAAAGAGAATGTCCGAAGCGGCTAAAAAGAATCCAAGAAGATATTGGTTGGGAAAGAAACATCCACAAACAGAAGAATCAAAAAAGAAAATAAGCTTAGCCTTAATAAAGAATGGACATCATCCTCCAATACAAGTTGGTAAAAATAATTGGAACTGGAAGGGTGGAATATCAGCCAACCCTTATCCACGTTATTTTAATGAGAAGTTGAAGTTAAATATAAGAACACGAGATAATTTTATTTGTTGTTTATGCGGTAGAACGGAAAGAGAGGAGTTAGAAGAATTAAACAGGGTATTGTGTGTTAATCATATAGACTTCGATAAAAAGAACTGCACAGAACAAAACCTTAATACGTTATGTTTGAGATGTAATGTAAAAATAAATCGTGATAGAGCCTATTGGACTAATTATTTTGCCAAATAAAAACCCATGGTTAATTGTTATAAGTGCGAAAAAACCGAAGTCGCCGAGGAGTTCCAGCGTTGCTCTCTTTGCGAGGCGACTCATAAAGAACTTTGTGCAAAGTTAGACGCGCAGCCCAAACATTACGAACCTAAAGTCAGAGAGCAACTTTATTCATGGAAAGAGATGAAGCAAGGCATAGAAGTAACCAACTACATAAATCGAGGTGAGGCAGAAATTATGGGAATCAGGTTACCACCAGAATAATATGAAAAAAGGAATAAAGAAAATAAAAGGAGGAGTACCCACTAATGTTCCGTTTAGGCTTCAAGAAATTAACTATAAAGCCACCCTAAAATCATTGGGGAGGGTTTATAAATCCGAGGGCGCGACCATTGAAGAAGCCATAAGAGGAATTAAGGTTTCGGGCGGGGCAAAAGTTACGAGTGTTCTCTCGATAGAACATGGGGATAAGAAAACCGATAGGATTATAAACGGGATAACCGCCCATCGTCTTTTCAGTCAAGGAAGTCCCACCACAAGGGAAATTCATTTAAGTAAAGTTTGTATGTTGTTCATATAAAAAATTAAAAAGCCACTACTATCGGGACAACCGTACGATGTCCTGATGTAGTTGCGTAGTGGCTCTGCATCAGAACATTATCCGGCTGTCTCAGTCGGATTTTTTATGACACTGTTCGAACTCACAAACGAGGAAAGGATGAGATTACAACGCCTAAACTTGGATACATCTGCCGTATTTGCCCTGAAGAAGCTGTTTTTGAATGTCTGTGTCAGTGAGCCGGCATCCAGTGAGGCAATTAAAAAAATCACCAGAGCATTTTATGAATTAAGCGTAATGAGGTTGGATGAACAGAAAAAAACAGCAGAAGACAATTTAGTGTAAAGGTCGTAGGTCAAAAGTAAAAAAAACTATGTATAAATTACAGATAATTTTAACATCATTGGTGGCCACATTGTCGGTATTGGTTGCGCTTTTGGCTATCAAGCAGATACCGGAATTAAGTTTTGGCGGGGCTACGCCCGGACTATATAGCACCGTATCTTCATCTTCTGAAACGAGGATAGGTTCAACCTCGGCAGAAACCATATTCAATACAACGTTTGATTGCACTGCGCGGGTTATAAGCACCACCGGCAGGGCAATTATGCTTTCTTTCGGAAGCACTACGCCTACGGCTGTAGTGGGTCATGTGCAGGCAGCGTCCACTACGGTTGCCTATGATT